>JRHI01002449.1_pt1 | contig 12715 bp, 14 predicted proteins | sample 215371 | NCBI WGS metagenome assembly JRHI01 (sample SAMN02929681, study PRJNA255918) | sediment metagenome | biome: cave system; feature: Ice Cave; material: Sediment; isolation source: sediment from deep within a dark volcanic ice cave with no known source of... ...
TCCGAGGAGGCAGCTGCGTAATCCCGCACGGTCATTTAGTCGTCGCAACGAAATGATTCTTAACGCTCCAGAACATTGTCCGACAATTGCCCCGACATACCTCATTGGACTCCTCGTCTTGGTTTTTGTTTACTCTTGCAACTTCTTACTCGCCACGGCTGAAGGTCATAGTTTCGAGATGCCCCCGAAGGGCCGAGACTCGTAAAGGAAGCCCCCGTGGAGGCCTACCCATCGAACGGAGAAGCCCAAGGGGGGCTGCGGCACATGGAGGATCATCGGTGTCAGTTCATTTTTGGCCGTTCCAGCGGGGAAATATGAAGTGACACCGGTTGTTCACCGATTGTTTCCCCTCGTTCCCTGGCCAGGTTGGCGAAACCCACGCTGGCCCGCCAGCGGGTCAGGGCTGCTCCGCGGGCTGGCCGCAGAGCAGATAGAGCGCCGCCATCCGTATTGCCAGCCCGTTCGTCACCTGTTGCAGGATCGCCGAGTGCGGTCCGTCGGCCACCTCCGGCGTCACCTCGACGCCGCGGTTGATCGGTCCGGGCGCCAGCAGAAGCACATCCGGCCTGGCCCGGTGCAGCCGCGTGCTGTCCATCCCGAATAGCCGGGCGTACTCGTGGATCGAGGGAAACAGCCCGCTCCGCTGTCGCTCGAACTGGATGCGCAGCACATTGACGACGTCGCAGCGCGGCAGGATCTCGTCCAGATGGTGCGCGACCTCGACGCCAAGCTGGGTGAAGGTCTGGGGCACCAGCGTGGATGGGCCGCAAACGATGACGTGGGCCCCCAGTTTGAGCAGTCCGTGAATGTTGCTGCGCGCCACCCGGCTATGGGCAATGTCGCCGACCAGCGCCACGGTCAGCCCCTCGATCCTTCCTTTGATGCGGCGGATGGTGAAGATGTCGAGCAGGCCCTGCGTCGGGTGTTCGTGCGCGCCATCGCCGGCATTGATGACGCCGCAGCCCAGATGCTGGGCCAGCAGGTGCGGCGCTCCCGGCACCGAATGGCGCACGACCATGATGTCGATGCCCATCGCCTCGATGTTCTTGGCCGTGTCGATGAACGTCTCGCCCTTGCTGATGCTGGAGCCGCCGGAGGTGAAGTCGAGGGTATCGGCGCTGAGGCGCTTGGCGGCGAGGCTGAAACTGGTGCGCGTCCGCGTTGACGGCTCGAAGAACAGGTTGACGACAACCTTGCCCTTGAGGTCGCTGCGTTTCTTGCGGCGGCGCTGGCTGACCTCGACGAACTGCTCGGCGGTGTCGAGGAGGGCCTCCAGTTCGGCCCGGCTCAATTCTTCCAACCCCAGCAGATGACGGCGCGTCCACACGATGGGTTTCTTTTCAGGAGCGGCAAGGTCCGCGCTCATGCAAGTTCTCCGGCTAGGAGTCTGTTCGCGAAGCCCCTCTCCTCTGTACTCGGGGGAGAGGGGGCCGCTCTTTCCAATGCCTCCCTCACCCCAACCCCTCTCCCCCGAGTACGGAGGCGCGGGGTCCGGCAGCCGAGCGTGGCCCGATCGGCGGCCCTCTCCCCCGAGTACGGAGGCGAGGGGGGAGATTAACGCTCCTTTGGCAGAATACCGCCGGCTGGGGGGAAGCCACAAGGACATTCGTGACGGGAGGCAGGCGCAGTCCTCCCGTCCTTGCATCATATTCTGCGCAGTCCGCGTCCGGGCAGGGCCGCCGTCCGCTTGCCGTCGTGCAGCACCAGTTCGCCGTTGACCAGGACGTGATCCACGCCCACGGCCAGCCGCCGCCCGTCGTCGTAGGTGGCCAGGTCGGCAATCGTTTCCGGATCGAACACGACGACGTCGGCGGCCAGGCCCTCGCGCAGCAGGCCGCGGTCCTTCAAACCGAACCGGCGCGCGGCGTGGGCGGACAGGTGCTGCACCGCCTGCTCCAGCGACCAGGTGTGCTCGTCGCGGACGTGATGACCGAGGTAGCGCGCGAAGCAGCCGCAGCCGCGCGGATGCGGACAACTGCCCGTGTAGATGCCGTCGCTGCCGGCCATGTGCCCGGGATGACGCATCAAGGCAGTAATGTCGGCCTGCGTCCGCTGCAGGTGCGGCACCACGCAGCCGACCGCCATTCCCGACGCCAGCAGCAGATCGCAGACGAAGTCGGAGATATCCTGCCCGGCTTCCCGCGCCGCCTGGTCGAGCATCTTCCCTTCGTAGTGGCGGCACTCCGGAGCGGCGACAAAACTGAGCCGTACTGTCTCCAGCGGCCCGCGCGGAGTCTTGAATGACTCGGTCCGCAGCCGGGCCCGCACCGCCGGATCGCGCAGGCGAGCCATCGTCGGTTCGGGACCACCCTCCTGCACCCACGGCGGCAGCGTCACCATCGCCAGGATACTGCTGCCAGCCAGATAACAATAGAGATCGTATGTCACGTCAATGCCGTCGGTCCGCGCCGCATCGACGCGCGGCAGGGCGAGGTCGGCCCGGCTGTTGAAGTGCGAGACGTGGACCGGCACCCCCGCCTCCCGGCCGATGCGAAAGACCTCGTCCAGCGAGCCGTTCACTCCCTGCGGATCGTAACGCCGCATGTGGGTGACGTAGACGCCGCCGAACGGGGCGATCTCGCGGCACAGGGCGATCAGTTCCTCGGTATCGGCGTACAGGCTAGGTATGTAGTCGAGGCCGGAGGAAAGGCCGACGGCCCCCTGTTCCATCGCCTCGCGCACCAGCCGGCCCATGCGGCGCAGCTCCTCCGGCGTCGGCGGCCGAGTCTCCAGTCCCATGACGTCCATGCGGACGTTGCCATTGGGCACGAGGCAGGCGACGTTCAGTGTACAATGGCGATCGAAGAGGGCGAGGTATTCCGCCATGCTCGACCAGTGCTGCGGCAGTGCCGGATTCCCGCTGAAGCCGGCGGTGTAGCGGCGCATGTAGTCGAGCGTGCTGGGCGACGCCGGCGCCATGGCGACGCCATCCTGACCGAGGATGTACGTCGTGACGCCCTGGCGGATGGCCTGTTCGTGCAACGGATCGGCCAGCAGCATCAGGTCGCCGTGGACGTGGGCGTCGATGAAGCCGGGCGCGACGACCCTGCCGGTGGCGTCGAGGCGCACACGCGCTTCGGCGTGGGACAACACACCGATGGCCGTGATGCGGTCGCCGGTGATGCCAACGTCGCCCGGATACCAGGGGAGACCGCTGCCGTCCACGATGCGGCCGCCGGTGATGAGGAGGTCAAACATGAGGGGTCACGGGTCAGGGGTCGGGGAGCGGAACCAGAGACAATATAGCGAACCGTGGGGCGAAGAGAGTATAGTGGCGCCGCGGTGACTTCTCGACCCCAGGTCCCTGACCCCTTACCTCCCATGAGCAAGGTCCGCAAGAAAGCGTTCTGCTACGAGTATCCCCATCCGTCGGTGACGGTGGATATCGTACTCATCACCCGGGAGCGAAAGCCGCGCGTATTGCTGATCCGCCGAGGACACGACCCCTTCGCCGGCATGTGGGCGATTCCCGGCGGTTTCGTGGAGATGGACGAAACGCTGGAGGCGGCGGCGCGGCGCGAATTGAAGGAGGAGACGGGGCTGAAGGTGGACGAACTGGTACAGTTGCACGCCTTCGGCGATCCGGGGCGCGATCCGCGCGGCCGGACGATCGCGGTGGCGTATCTGGCGCGGGTGAAAGCGGAGGACCTGGCGCCGAAGGCCGCCGACGACGCGGCTGAGGTAGGGTGGCACCGCCTCGACCAGCTGCCGCCGCTGGCGTTCGACCATGAGGAGATCCTGGCCTGCGCCCGCGAGCGCATCCGCAGACGCCGTTGACGCCGCACCGTCTTGCTTGAACCCATTGATAATGGCCTGCCGCGAAGACAACCTCCGCGTCCTGCGCGAAGCCGTCTACCCTGGGTCGGCCCGGAGAGTTACAATGAACCGAAAAAGGGCCCGTCATGATTACCTTTCGGATCACGACCGATGTCACGGACGACCGCTGCATCCTCCTGACCCTGCCACCCGAAGTGCCGACCGGACAGGCCGAACTGACGGTGACCGTCGCTTCCTCGGCGCCGGATAACAAACTACCGCGAACGAGTCTGGCGGACTGGGCGGAAGCGAATGCGGAGCACTGGGGCAATCAATTGAGCTCGGAGGATGTAGAAGGATTCACCGGCCGGAGGTTCTGATCGTGCCCCGCCGCACCGTCTTGCTTGATACCAGCTTCATCCTGGCGCTGGAGAACAAGGACGATCCCCATCACGAAAGGGCCAAGGCGCTTGACCGCGAGTTGCTGGAGTCAGATGGCGTCTTATTGCTCCACTGGGGCATCTTGTTCGAGATCGCCGATGGTTACGCCCGGGTCAATCGCCGGAGCAGAGGACTGCAACTACTGGCGAAATTCGAGAGTGAGCAAGGATACCGTCTTTGTCCCATCACGGAGCATCTTCTTCACGAAGCGCTGAATCTTTATCGTAGCCGTCCAGATAAAGATTGGGGCCTCACGGACTGCATATCCTTTGTGCTGATGAAACAGGAGGGAATTACCGGAGCCCTGACTGCGGACGTCCATTTTCGCCAAGCTGGCTTCGCGGCCCTCTTGCTAGAGACCTCATGACCCGGCTCTCCAGCCACCAGCACGACGCCATCGACAAGCCGCTGAAAATGGCCAGCCGCGAAGACAGCCTCCGCGTCCTGCGCGAAGCCGCTTTTCTGTAACCCACTTCCAAAGGGTGGCGTTTTATCGGTAGAGATCCGCTGTTCCGGTCGCGCCGATTGGATACGATAGCAGCGAGTATCCCTGGCCCATGGCCGTGTTCTCCTGGAGTACTTCTTCCATGACGACAACGTCTCCGCCTGTCGCGAGCCCCCGGCGACTTCCGGGCATGGCTCTTCTGGGGCTGGGAATCGCCCTGTCCGTGCTTGGCCCGGTCCTCTACGTCATGCAGGTGCGGGCCAAGATGCTGACTACGCCGTGGTACTTGCCCGCTCTGGCGACCGCCGGAGTCGCCCTGCTGTTCCTTGCGGTGCTGCTGCGGCCGACTGTCTGGCGCATCCTTCCCCTCGTCCTGTGCGGCCTGCTTGCGGGGGCCGAATGGTACTTCCTCGTCGCGGCCACCAGGTTGCCGGCCTACACGGGGCCCGTTTCGGCTGGGGCTCCCTTCCCGGTGTTCCGCACCAGCCTGGCGGACGGCACCGCCTTCGACCAGGACAACTTCCGAGGCGCGGAGAACACTGCCGTGGTGTTCTTCCGCGGCCGGTGGTGACCGTACTGCATGATCGAGCTCGGTGAGCTCGAACGACACCAGGCGGAATTTGCCCGGCGGAACACGCGCGTCGTGGTGGTTTCGGTGGAAGGCCGCGAGGATGCCAACAAGACGCAGGCCGATTTTCCGCACCTCGTCGTGGTGGCCGACGCCGGAAAGGGATTGTCTACCGTGGTGGAGGTCATCCATCCACAATCGGCCCCCGACGGAAGCGACACCGCGGCGCCCACGACCATCCTCGTCGACCGCCAGGGCACGGTGCGCTGGGTCTTCCGGCCCGACCGGGTTGTCACCCGCCTGTCACCGGACCAGCTGCTTGCAGCAATCGACCAGCACCTGCCCGCCGATCGATAGGTGAGTCAACTTGACCGGGCCGTGCCGCGCAAATCCGCCAAAAAACTGACCTCGCCATAACGCACGGGCCGCGGGTAGCATCGATCTTGTGAACCCGCAGCGCGCCCTGGCCCTGGCTCTCGATCCATCCCTGATCCTCGTCGCCCGGGGACTGGCTCCCGACCCATGGCAACGCGAGTTGCTGCGCGGCACCGCCCGGCAGGTGCTCCTCAACTGTTCGCGCCAGTCGGGCAAATCCACCGTCGTCTCCGCCCTGGCCCTGCATACCGCCCTGTTCACGCCGGGCGGCCTCGTTCTCCTGCTGTCGCCGAGTCAAAGGCAGAGCACGGAAATCTTTCGCAAGGTACTCGATGGCTACCAGGCGCTGGACCGACCCATCGCGCCGCGCTACCAGACGCAGCTGCAACTGGAACTGGCGAACGCCGCCCGCATCGTCTGTCTGCCCGGCCGCGAACAGACCATCCGCTCCTACGGCGGCGTCAACCTCCTCGTCATCGACGAGGCCGCGCGCGTACCCGACGATCTGTACCGCAGCGTCCGGCCCATGCTCGCCGTCTCACGCGGCCGGCTCGTCTGTCTCTCGACGCCCTTCGGCCAGCGCGGCTTCTTCTTCGAGGAATGGCACGGCAACGGTCCCTGGCAGCGCGTGCGCATCACCTGGCGCGATTGTCCGCGCATCACCGCCGACTTCCTCGCCGAGGAAACGCGGGCCATGGGCGAAGGCTGGGTGCGCCAGGAATACGAATGCTGTTTCGAGGCTATTGAAGGACTCGTTTATCCGGATTTCGGCCAGGCGCTTGTGCCGGCAGGGACGCTGCCGGCGGGCAAGCCGGTCGGCGGCATCGACTGGGGCTGGCGCAATCCGTTCGCCGCGCTCTGGGGCGTCCTCACGGCCAGCGACGTGCTCTGGATCGGCGGCGAACGCTACGCCCGGGCCACACCGCTGCACGAGCACATCGCCGCCCTGCCGGGGCATGTCGTCTGGTACGTCGATCCGGCAGGGCGCACGGAAATCGAGGAGTGTCGCGCCGCCGGGCTCAAGGTGTTGCCGGGCAACCACGACATTCGGCCCGGCATCGCCGCCGTCAGCGCGCGTCTCCGCACCGGCCGGCTGAAAGTCCTCGCGGCAGCGTGTCCCAGGCTCGTCGCGGAAGCACAGCTGTATCGGTATCCCACGCCGCGCGAACGCGCTCTCGTCGGCGAGAATCCGGTCGATGCACACAACCACGCCCTGGCGGCACTGCGCTACCTGATCTCCCGTATCGACGAACGCTTCCTGGCAAGACTGCGCGGCCAGCAGAAGACCAGCACCGAGACATCAAGACACCAAGGCAACTCCGAGACGTCCGGCTTCGACCGCGAGGAGATGTGGACGCCGCTAACCTGAACGTAGGGACAAGCAGCCCTGCTTGTCCTTCCGAGCATGGGACAAGCAAGGCTGCTTGTCCCTACGGAGCGGGCATTCCTGGGAGAAATACCATGCGCCAAGCCCTTGCCCACGCCCTGCACACCCTGGCCCGCTGGCTGACACCCAAGACCATTCCGGCCAGCCTCACCGGCAACCAGTGGAGCGGTACGTCCTTCGTGGACGCCTACCGTCGCAATCGCAATCCGACTCCCAACGAACTGCTCGCCGAGTTGAAGGCGACCGCCTGGACCTGCGCGTCCATCAACGCCAGCGTCTGCGCCACCTTCCCGCCGCGGCTCTATGTCGCCACGCAGCCCGGCCAGGCGGAAGCCCGTTGCCTCAAGAAGGCGCTGGAGCCGCGCGTCGAACAACGCCTGCGCCAGGCGCCCCACCTGCCGCCGGCTCTTGCCAAAGCCCAGAAGATCGAGGAAGTCTTCGACCATCCGCTGCTCACGCTGCTCCGCCAGGTCAACCCGGTTCACAATAGTTTCGACCTCTGGGAACTCACCCAAACCTATCTCGAGGTCCACGGCCGGGCGTTCTGGTATCTCGAGTTCGATCCGGTGTTGCACATCCCGCGGCAAATCTGGATCTTGCCGGCGCAGAACGTCACGCCTCGCCGCCAGCCGGACAGTCCCCGGTTGATCGACTACTACGAATATCGCACCGGCGCCCGCGCGCAGCGCTTTCGGCCGGACGAGGTCCTCTTCTTCCGCTTCCCCGACCCGCGCGATCCGTACACCGGCGGCCTGTCGCCGCTGCGCGCCTGCTACGAACAGGTGGCGCTGCTCAGCGACTTCACGGCGTTTAAAAAGGCGAAGTTCGAGAATCACGCCATTCCCGACGCGCTCATCACGCCGGACCAGGTTATCGGCGAGGAGGAGCGCGATCGGCTGCAGGCGCAGTGGAACACGTCCTTCCGTCGCGGCGGCACCGGTCGAGTGGTCGTCGCCGAGAGCGCCATGAAACTGCAGGTGCTGGCCCACAGCATGGGCGACCTCGCGGCGCTGGCCGACATGCGCATCACGAAGGAGGACGTGGCGAATGCGTTTCACGTACCCTTGTCGTTCCTGACGAGCAGGACGAACCTGGCGAACCTGCAAGCGGCGGAACACCAGCACATGGCCAAGGCGATCGGTCCGCGCCTGCGCCGCCGCGACGAGAAGCTCAACGAGCAGCTGATTCCCCTGTACGACCCCACGGGCCGGCTGTTCGTCGCCTCGGAGGACCCGGTGCCGGTCAACTTCGAGAACAGCATGAAGGAGCTGGAACTGAAGCTGAAATACGGCGTGCTGTCGATCAACGAGGTGCGCCAGTTCGAGGGACTGGCGCCGGTGGCGTGGGGCAATACGCCGTGGCTGCCGCGCCAGTGGGCGCCCACCGGCGAGGCGCGGCGGGAGGAACGCTGAGAGTCTGTTCCGAAAGCCCCTCTCTCCTGTACTCGGGGGAGAGGGGTTGGGGGTGAGGGAGCGGGTTTTTCCCGGGGCTCGGCCCCCTCACCCCTGACCCCTCTCCTCCGAGTACGGGGGCGAGGGGAGCCAATGGATCAGTCTCCAAGCTACAAGCGTCTTAAAAAATCAAAAAACTCCTCTTCCCATAACGCACGTTGCTCGGTTCTGATGGATTCAGCATGTATGCTCCCATACTTTCTTGCAGTCGCTGCCGGCACTGGCGGCCGCTGCCCGAGGAACCGCCCAGCGGCCAGTGCCGGCGGCATCCGCCCCAGCTGATGCCGCCGCTGCACGAGTGGGACCGCCGCTCCACCCGCGAGCGCACCCTGTTCCCCATCACCGACGCCGCCGACGCCTGTGGAGAATTCCAGCGATGAACGCCCTCCTCAAAATGTATGGCCCCACCGAGGGACCCCTCGGCTTTCCGATGCCCGATCGGACCGCGCGCACGCTCGACGCTCTGCTCAAGGCGCTGCCGAAGACGCGCGACTACGAGTATCGCAAGACCGTTGTCTCCCGGCCGCCGACCGAACTGAATCCGGGCGAACGCTCCGACGTCAGCTGGATCTCCACCGAGGCGGTCGATCGCACCGGCGAGGTCGTCGTCGCGCGCGGCATGAACGACAGCCAGTTCCAGCACAATCCACTCGTGACCCTCGGGCATGCCTATCATCTGCCGCCGGTCGGCCGCAGCCTGTGGCGCAAGCGCGTCAAGGACGGCGCCGCCGCCGGCATCAAGGCCAAGACGCAGTATCCCGCCCGGCCCGATTCCTGGCCGGCGGACGATCCCTGGCCGCCCGACAAGGTGTTCGCTCTCGTCCAGACCGGCATGCTCAACGGCAAGTCGATCGGCTTTCTGCCGACACGCGTCCACGTCCCGGACGACAAGGAGGTGCGCGAAAGGGGCTGGCAAAACGTCGGCCTGGTGATCGACGAATGGTTGCTGCTGGAGTACGCCTGCGTGTTTCTGCCGGCCAATCAGGACGCCCTGGTCGAGGCCGTCTCCAAGGGCGCCGTCGAACTGCCGTGCGACTTTCTCCAGCCGCTGGGGCTCGACCCCGCGCGGTTCGGCGGCGCCTCCCAGGAATCCGTCGTGCCGTTCACGCCGCTGGAAGAAATCGAACGCCACGTCCAGCGCAGTCTCGACCGTCTGGATTTCACCGCCCTGGCCCGCCGCGCGTTCGACGACGCCTGGAACCGCGCCAGGGGTCGCATTTGACAACACAACCAAGCCGAACCGTCAGGGCTTTGCCGGCGGAGACAGGCTCCGAACTGTCAGCCGGCCGCGCCTGGAGACGGACGAACCGTTGCCTTTTCCTCCATCCCATTCGAGGTCCTCCGAGGTTCCATCCATGTTTGTGCAACTCCTCAAGGATTTCCTGGGCAACGCCCCCGGCAAGCGCATCGACGTGGCCGAGGCCGACGCCCGTCACCTGATCGACAGCGGCATCGCCGCCGCCGTCACCGACGACCCGCTCGCACCCGTCGTCGGCAAGGCGCTCGAAGGCGCCGTCACGAAGTTTGCCCAATCGCTCGACGCCACGGTCAACGCCGCCCTGGAGCAGTTCCGCAAGGCCCAGGGGCAGGCGCGCAAGCACGCCGTGCCCGCCCTCTTCGGCGAGGGCGGCGCGGGCGACGTCCGCCACAACTTCGGCGACTTCTGCGCCTGCGTCGCCGCCGGCAATCGCAAGCGCCTGGAAGAGGAATACGGCTCCTACCAGGTGGACAGCAAGGGCATCCGCACCAAGGCGGCGCTGGCCGAGGCGTCGGGCGTCACCGGCGGCTACGTCGTGCCGCCCGACTTCTATCAGCAGCTGCTGACCATCATCGCCGAGAACACGTTCATTCGGCCGCGCGCTTTCGTGCAGCCGATGGCCAGCGCCACGCTCCAGTTTCCGTACCTCGATGTGACTACCGTGCAGTCGGCCGGCGTGTCGCCCTTCTTCGGCGGCGTGCAGATGTACTGGACCGAGGAGGCCCAGACCCGGACCGAGACCGAGCCGCAGTTCAAGATGATGGTTCATTAGGCACAAAACTTTGGTTGAATGAAAACTCAGAACGTGAGGGGTCCACCGTCCGGCCCTGGCCCTTCGCCTTCGGCATGAAGAACAGGAGAATCCGCTCGATCATCTCGGTGAGGCGCTGGGCCTTGTGGTCTAGGTCCGACTCGTGGAAGGTTTTTAGCAGTCTGCGCAGTCGCCCCTTGAAATCCACCAGTTGCCTCACCATGTCCTGGTAACGCTCCTGCCAGGGCAGCGTTTCCTGCTCCAGTTCCTTCGCCTCCTTCACCAGCCGGTCGATCTCCTCCTGTATGACCCGCTGCGTCAGGTCGTCCTTGGCAAGCAGGAAGGCTTTGACCGCCCGCCGGTGCTGTTCCTTCGTCTCCTCAAGGAGCTTCTTGACCGCCTCCACCTTGCGCCGGTCGATCTCCCGCAGTTGCCCCCGAAGCTCGCCCAACAGCTTGCCGGGGCTGCCCCACTTTTTGACAACGGCGAGGGCGATCAAGGCCCGCAGCTTCCGGTCCTCAAGCCCGTGCTTCTCATAAAAGGCTCTGATCTCTTCCAGGTAGTCCGAGACGCCTTTGCGCAAGAACTCCGTCATGGCGTCGTTGTCCCGGTTGTATTTCTCGTAGAGCGTCTTCAGGTCTTCGATCTCGCTGGCCCGGTCCACTTCAGCCCCGACGCTGCCCAGCTTCTCGAACAGCCAGCGCTCGACCTCGGTGTGCTTAATCCAGTGACGGCCCGGCCCCGTGCAACGGTAGCCGGGGTAGCGGACCCTGGTTTTATTTTTGGCGGTGCGGTGCTGCATGGTCCCGTACATCGAGGAGTCACACTCGCCGCACCAGAGCAGGTGCCGCAGGTAGTGGTCGTTGCTCCGGGGCATGTGCCGCTTGCGCTTCTTCGCCAGCCAATCCTGGGCCTCCTGCCAGACCTCCGGCGTGACGATGCCCTCGTGCTTCCCTGCGCAAACCGTCCAGTCGCTCTTTGCCTTGGGCAAGGTCTTGAGCGTGCCCGTGGAGCCGGGGTGCTTGCGGTCTATCTTGTGGCGAACCGGGGTGATCTCCTTCACCTGGCCGTTGGCGCACACGGCGTACTTGGCCCGCTGCGTCTTGTTCCAGGTCAGGTCGCCTTTATAAACCTCGCCCTGGACGATGTAGAGTATCCGCTGGACGGTCAGGCCGTGGCCGTAATAGGTGATGCCTTGGTCGCTTAGCACCCTGGCCATCTTGTTGATGCTCCAGGGCTTGGTGATGACATACTGGAAGATTTTCTCCACAGCCGCCACCCGGTCGCCGTCAACACAGCGGTACTTGCCGTAGGCCGGACGGGACTGTACCAGCACGTTGAAGTCGGTCTTGTTCTTCGGGGGCCGGTTCCGCCGCCCCGCCCAAATTTCCGGGTGGCTGAAGTCGAAGTTGCCGTCGCTTCTCGCCCGGAAGACGATGCGTTTGTCCATCGTCTCGTAATGGCAAAGCCACAGCGCCTTGCCGCTGGCGTCATACAGTACCCGGTCGTAGCCGTAGGGCGAGCATTTGCCGCCGTTCCAGTGGCCCGCCTTGGCGTTGCGCTCCTTGCCGCTGGCGATGTTCTTGGCCATGCGGCGGACGTACTCCCGCATCTGCTCGGCCTTGACGACGATCTTGATGATCTGGCCCATGTCCTTGCTGGTCAGATCGCCGTCCTCCACCGACCACAGCTTGACGCCGTGTTCGAGGAGGATGCCACGGAACTTGAAGAACTCGTCAATGTCCTCGGTGCCCCAGCGGTCCAGGTTGCTAACCACGACGGTCTTGATCTGCTTCCGCCTCACCTTCGTTAAGAGTGCCTGGAAGCTTTGGGCTTTGTGGGCGTAGGCTTCGTCCCTGGCCCGGAAGTCGCTGTGCCAGTTTTCGGGGGCGATGGTCAAGGTGTTGTCCAGCAGGAACGGCTTGATGATGCCTTCCTGCCGCTCGTGGCTGTCTTCTTGCTGGTCGCTGCTGGCTCGCAGGTAGGCGGCGAGCGGAGATTCCAGAGGGAGAAGGGAGTGGGTGCGCATGTTCAGACAAACCTCCTGCCTTTGCGGGCTTGACGTTTGCCTGAACGGTCAGCGCCGTCTTCGTTCGAGGCAAGGGCTTGCGAGGCGGCGACAAAAAAAGCCTTCCCGATTTGCGTTTCGAGCGGACCCTGCGGCCCACTCCTTGTTCATTTTACGGTGCCAGACAAGCCCACTCAAGGTTGGTAGGACGCCCCGGCAACAGGCGAGGCCATGAACAGCTTTGCACGACAGAGAGCCGCGTGATAAAATAACAG
>JRHI01002450.1_pt1 | contig 12703 bp, 11 predicted proteins | sample 215371 | NCBI WGS metagenome assembly JRHI01 (sample SAMN02929681, study PRJNA255918) | sediment metagenome | biome: cave system; feature: Ice Cave; material: Sediment; isolation source: sediment from deep within a dark volcanic ice cave with no known source of... ...
GAGCCTACCGTCGGCGCGCCAGTCCTCGACCCTACCATCAGTAATCGCTCCCGGCAACGGGCGCCCAATCTCACTTCCGTCGATCGCGTCGTCCTCGGCTTGGCCACGTTGTTCGTGCGTCCGCACCGGCTCCCGAAGCTCGGCGCGCTGGTCAGGCCGGCGACACTGCTCAAGTTCCACAAGGCCTTGGTCGATCGGAAGTATTGTCGGCTCTTTTCCTCCCGCCACCGTCGCCGTAAACCGGGCTCCAAAGGTCCGTCGGCAGCACTCATCGCGGCGATCGTCGAGCTGAAGCGCCGCAATCCAAGGTTCGGCTGTGTGCGTATCGCCCAGCAGATCGCTCACGCCTTCGGCATCGAGCTTGACAAGGACGTCGTTCGACGCGTGCTCGCGAAGCACTACCGGCCGGGCGACTCAGGAACCGGCGGCCCCTCGTGGCTGACATTCATCGCGCACGCGAAGGATAGCCTGTGGAGCGCCGACCTGTTCCGCTGCGAATCCATCCTTCTGCACAGTCACTGGGTGCTGGTCGTGATGGACGTGTTCACCCGCCGCATCGTTGGTTTTGGCGTCGAACGTGCATCCATCGACGGCGTCTCCGTATGTCGGATCTTCAATCGCGCCATCGCTGGCGAGCGCCTACCGAAACACCTCAGCACAGATCACGATCCGCTGTTTCGCTTTCACCGCTGGCTTGCCAACCTGCGTGTGCTCGAGATCGACGAGATCAAGTCGGTTCCGTACGCCCCGGTCTCTCATCCCTTCGTCGAGCGCCTGATCGGGACGATCCGGCGCGAGTACCTGGACCGCTTGTTTTTCTAGAACGCGGTCGACCTGGCGCGGAAATTGGGAGAGTTCCGAGACTATTACAACGCCGATCGCGTTCATCGCGCGCTCGCTGGCGCCACGCCAGCGCAACGCGCGGGCTCGCCCTTCCCTGTTCCTGTTGCACTTGATCATTACGCCTGGCATCAGCATTGTCGCGGTCTGTTCGCGACACCGATTGCCGCTTGACCGGCAATTCGCCACTCACAGGCTTGCGTCAGGGCCGCGACGAAGTCGGCGGGATAGGCCTCCTCCGCTTCGAGATTGCGCCAGTAAGCGCCGGGAATGCCGCGCAGATCCTGCGCACGCTGTCGCGGATCTCGGGGTAGTCGTCGCCACGCGCGAAGGTCAGCCCTCCCACCGGTGAGTTCGCCGTCATGCGATCGCCGGATCAGCGGCCCTTGAACACCGGCCTGCGCTTCTCATTGAAGGCCTGCACGCCCTCGACCCGGTCCTCGGTGTCGACGAGGTGGTTGTACGCCTCGACTTCGAAACGGTAGGCCGTGCGCAATTCCATCTGGCCGCCGTAGCGATCGCCTTCTTGGCCTGGCGCACCGCCAACGGCGCGTTGCCGACAACGAGGCTCGCGACATCGAGCGCCTGCGCGAGCACCGTCCCGGATTCGCAGGCCTTGTTCACGAGGCCCCACTCGAGCGCGTCGCTGCACGTGAAGGCCCGGCCGGTCATGATTAGCTCCTTCGCCCGGCGCTCGCCGATGGCGCGCGGGAGATTCTGCGTGCCGCCCGCTCCGGGCATGATGCCGAGCGTGACCTCCGTGAAGGCGAACCGCGCGGCAACACTCGCGTAGATGAAATCGCAGCAGAGCGCCATCTCCAGGCCGCCGGCGTACGCGTGCCCGTTCACCGAGGCGATGACGGGCAACGGCAGATCGACCAGCGCCCAATACTGGCGCTCGAAGATCTCGTGCTGCCGCTGCCACGCCTCCACGGTCATGCCGTTGCGTTCCTTGAGGTCGCCGCCGCCGCAGAAGATCCGGTCGCCGGCGCCCGTCAGCACGACGCAACGAAGGCTGCCTGCATCCTCGGTCAGGCGGGTCCACAGGTCGAGGAGATCCCGGGCCATCTGCGTATTGAGCGCGTTGCCGACTGCGGGACGGTTAAGAGTCGCCACCAGCACCTGCCCGGATTGCACCGACTCGGTGAGGACCGTCGTGTAGTCGGAAATCTGCGTCATGGGTCTGTCTCCGGCGCAGCACCCAGCCGTCAGGCGGGACCGCGTTGCGAGAACGTGCGTCCGAAAACACCCTCGGCGATCCGGTTCTTCATGATCTCGACCGAGCCGCCGGCGATCATCCAGCCGCGGGTGCGGCGGAAGCAATACTCCACCAGCAACTCCTCGGTGTAGCCCATTCCGCCCATCACCTGCATCGCTTCCGAGGCGGCCTCGAAGCCGGTCACGTTGCAATAGGCCTTGGCGATCGCGGTCTCCACCGCCGAGGGAACGCCCGCGTCGCCATTGACGGCCGCGCGGTAGAGGAGGAGCTGCGCGGCGTCGAGCTTCATCCTCAAGTCTGCGAATTTCCACTGCAGACCCTGGAATTCGCACAGCAGCCGGCCGAACTGCCGCCGGGTCAGCGCGTGCTCGCGGGCGGCGTCGTAGGCGTACCGGCCGAGCGCGAGCGAGCGCGCGGTATTGCCGATACGCTCGATGTTAAAGCTCGCGATCTGCTTCTTGAAGCCGCCGAACGTCAAGAGGACGTTCTCCGGCGGCACGTGGACATTGTCGAAATAGAGCTGCACCCATTGCTCGCCGGATAGGAAGCGCGAGGGCTGGCCGGCGGTGAAGCCCGGCGCGCCGCGTTCCAGCAACACGGAACCGATGCCGTCAAGGCCCGGGCCGTAGCGCACATAGACGAGGAGAACGTCGGCGTGACGGCCGTGGGTCGTGAAGATCTTGCTGCCGTTGATGCGATAGCCCTCGCCATCCGGCGTCGCGCTCGTCTTCAATTCCGTGACGGCGCTGCCCGCGTCCGGCTCGGTCATGGCCACGGAGATCAGGCGCTTGCCTTCGAGCAGCGGTTTGAGCAGGCGCACCTTCTGCTCGGGCGTTCCATACTGCGACAACACGCGGATGGCGCCGAAGTTGCCGGCGTGCACGACATCGGCGGAACGCGGACAGACCGCGGCGACGGTTTCGATCGCGAGCACGGCGTCCATCAGCGTGCCGCCCTGCCCGCCGTCGGCTTCGGGGATCGTGATGCCGAGCAGCCCCTGCTCCGCCATGCGCCGGGCGACGTCCCAGGGATAGTCCGCGTCGTGCGCGCGGGCGAGCGCGCCCACTCGCAAATGCTTTTCGGCGAAGGCGCGAACCGCGTCGCAGAAACCGCGTTGCTCCTCGCTCAGGCTAAAGTTCATCGCGTCCTCAGGAGCCCGACCCGCAAAGGCGCCAGACGGTGGACAGCGCGCGCGGCTCCTCGAACCGGCGCAGGCAGTCGAAGAGCTCGGCCGCCGCGGACGCGCCGAGCTTGGGTTCGACCAACGCCATGAATTTCGATCGCAGATCTTCCCAGCGCATGGGATTGTCGGGATTGCCCCGGGCCATTGGCACGGTCTTCGCGAGACGCGACCCGTCGGTCAATTCGACCTGCATACGTGCGGCCGTTTCGGCGACGCCGGAATCGGCCTCGAGGACGACGTTGGCAGTCAACGCGCGCAGCGCCGGGTCGTCGAGCCGCGCCTTCGAGAAATCGGACTGCGTCGCGGTGTGCCCGGAAAGGGCGAGCGCCGCGCAATACGCGGTGCTGAACTTCCCCTCCAGCGGCGTGACCGGCGCCGGCTTGCCCGCGAGGTGGATCGCGAGCGGATTCACGACCGCCGTGACCTTCGCGATGCCGCGACCCGCGATCTCCGGCGCGAGTGCGCGGCCCGCATCGATCGTCGCGTGGGTCAAGAGGCAGCACGCGTAAGGCTTGAAAGTGTTGCGCAGGACTTCCCAGCCGCGATCGAAGTCGGCCGCCGGCAGGCGACGAGCGTCGTGCTGGACCAGCGCCCGCGCGAGCGGGCCGTCCGGCTCGATGAGATCGAACGCCGGAATGAACCCCGCGGCCGCGAGCTCGGCGGCCAGTACGCCGTTTAGCGCGGCCTTGCCGGCGTGAAAGGGCTTCGCCATCGTGCCGAACGATTCGGTCAGCCCGCCGACCTGAGTGGCCGCCGCACCGAGCGCGGCGCCGGTGGCTTCCGCGTCGAGATCCATCGCGGACGCAGCCCCGGCGGCGGCCGCGAGGCAACCGAAGACGCCGGTAGAATGCCAGCCGGCGTGATCGACCGCGACGCCAAAGCCCTGTCCGCCGATTTGCGCGCCGACCTCGTAGGCCGCTACGAACGCCGACAGGAGCCGGCGCTCGTCGAGACCCTTCGCGCTGCCGACCGCAAGCACTGCCGCCCACGAGGGCCCGCTCAGATGCGCAACTGATCCGACGTGCGTATCGTCGAAGTCGAGGCAATGCGCGAGCGTGCCGTTGGCGAGGGCGGCAGCCGCCGGAGTGGTCGCGGCGCCGAACAGCACCGGCGCGGAACCCTGCGCGCGCCAATTCAAAACGACGGACCGCACCGCCCGCGCCGCCGGCTCGTCGCGGGCGCCGATGGCAACCCCCATCCAGTCCGCCAGGCATTTCTTCGCCGCATCGAGAACGTCGGGCGGCAACGCCTGTCGTCCGAGTTGCGCGGCAAACGTCGCCGCACGGCGCAGATTGGCGGGAGCCGGCGCGCTCATCGTGCGCTCGCGCCGTCCGTCGCGGCACGATGGAGCAACCCCAGCTCCGCCAGCACTTCGGCCGTATGTTCGCCGTGAAGCGGTGGCGGGCGGTGGCGTGTCGCAGCGAGGCCCGATCGCGCGAGCGGATTCCCGATGCGAACGACAGGTCCGTCGTGCGGATCGTCGTCCGCGTAGACCATCCCCCGCGCGCGCGCATGCTCGCTCGCCAGCGCTTCGTCCGGCGTCAGCACCGGGCCCACGGGAATGTCGCGCGCCTCCATCGCCTGCGTGATTTCGCGGAGCGTGTGGCGCGCGCAGTACTCAGCTATGGCCGTCCGGTACAGCGCGATGCGGTCGGCGCGATGCGAATGACGCTCTTCCGGAGTCTCGTCGTCGAACACCAGGTCCTCGCGGCCGATCTCCGTGCAGAAGCGCAGCCACAGGCGCTTCTCGAGAAGGCTCACTGCGACGAAGCGCCGGTCGGACGTGGGGTAGATCATGTAACGCGGATTGCCGCCCCAGACTTCCAGCATCGGTTCGCCGGACTGTCCCGCGGCACGCGCGAGAGCTCCCGACAACGCGATGTCCGCCATCGCGAAGAGTCCGTCGAACATCGCAATGTCGAGCGAGGCGCCCACACCCGTGGCGCGCCGCCGGTAGAGCGCGGCGAGGATGCCGATGGCGCCCATCGAAGCGCCCGCGTAATCGGCGGCCTGGAAATGCGGCATCGCGCCGGCCCCCATGACGCCAAGCACGCCGGTGCCGGCCTGGACGACGAGGTCGTGGCCGGGCGACTGCGCGAGCGGGCCGTCCTGACCGAATCCCGTGATCGAGCAATGGATGACGTCGGGCTTGATCGCCCGTACCGTTTCGTAATCGAGACCGAGGCGACCCGCCACACCCACCGCAAACGATTCGATCACGATGTCGGCGCGCGCGATCAACCGCCGCGCGGCCTCCTTGCCCTCGTGTCCGCGCAAGTCGAGCGCCACGCTGCGCTTGTTGCGGTTGACGCTGGCGAAGTACGCCGTGTGCGCGCGCTGGTGCGGCGGATTGCTGCGGCTCGGATCCCCACCATCGGGGGCCTCGACCTTGATCACGTCGGCACCAATGTCGGCAAGAAGCTGCGTGCACCACGGCCCGGGCAGCAGCCGCGTGAAATCCACGACGCGGATTCCCGCGAGCGGCAATTCGTTCACGAATGCGCTCCCTCGAAGGGGAATGCTGCGACGCGTTGTGCGTGGGACATGTGTTGTGTTCAGCGGCGGCGAAGGCGCGGGCCCGAGAGCGGACATCGTGCGGAAAAGGTACTGGACACCGGAAAACCTGTCCAGTAAAATTTCCCCGCGTAGTTCCACTAGGCGGGACGCGTCCTTACAGATAGCACCAACTGCCACCGTCTGGCCGGCTCCCGCGAATTCCGAAGTCGTCTATGGCCACCCCGGCCGGGACGACCGACGACAAGGCAAGCACGACGGCCGAAATCTCCCGGCGTGTCGCAACCCTGGGGAGGAGGAGATCTCATGGACTATGGATTGCGCGATCGCGTCGCGCTCATCACCGGCGGCGCACGGGGCATCGGCTACGCCGCGGCACGGCTCTTCGCCGGCGATGGTGCACGGCTGGCTCTGGTCGACATCAACGGGGCGGCAGCCGAGGCCGCCGCCGCCCGACTCGCGGCCGGCGGCGCGAGAGTCATCGGCATCGGCGCGGACATCACCGATGTCGCGCAGTGCGCGGCGATGGTCGGGCGCGTGAATGCGGAACTTGGGCCGCTCGCGATCGTCGTCAACAGTGCCGCGGTGCTCGACGACAAGACGTTCCTCGAATCCGCACCCGCCGACTGGAAACGCGTCGTCGACGTGTGCCTGTTCGGCGCGATGAACGTGTTGCATTCGGCGTTGCCCGGCATGGTCGAGCGCCGGTTCGGGCGGGTCGTCTGCCTCGCGTCCGACTCCGCCAAGCTGGGGCAGGCGCGGCTGTCCTATTACGCCGCCGCCAAGGGGGGCGTCATCGCCCTCGTCAAGTCAATCGCGCAGGAAGTGGGCGGCGCCGGTGTCACCCTCAACATCGTCTCCCCCGGCGCGACCAACACCGAGCTGCGGCAGGAGCGCGAAGCGGGGCTGCGCGCCAGCATGGGCGAAGAGAAGTACGAGCGCCGCGTGAAGGCCGTGCTCAAGATGTATCCGACCGGCCGGCTCGGCGAGCCGGCCGATATCGCCGGCGCCATCCTGTATCTGTGCAGCCCGTCCGCGGGATGGGTGACCGGGCAGGTCCTGAGCGTCAACGGCGGATACGCGATGGCCTAGGAGCAGCGCGTGGATTTTGCCCTCACCTCGGAGCAGAAAATGATGCGCGAAGCGGCGCGATCGATGGTCGAACGCGATATCGCGCCCATCCTCGCCGCTCATGACGCCAATACGACCCTGCCGAAGGCGGCGATGCTGCAGATCTACGCGGTGCTCGCCAAGCTGGGCCTGATGGCTCCCAGACTGCCCGAGGCGGACGGAGGCGGCGGGCTGCGCATGCTGGATTACGGATTGATGTTCGAGCAGCTGCCGCCGATGGTCGCGCTCTCGCTCCTCGCGCATGAATGCACGATCGCCCGCATCTGGGCGGAAACGACGGCCGAGAACCGCGAGCGCTTCCTCCCCGACCTGCTCGCCGGTCGCAAGATCTGCTGCACGGGCACGACCGAGCCCGACGTCGGGTCCGACCCGCGGAGCGTGAAGACGCGAGTCGCGCGCGACGGCAATGAACTGGTGATCACCGGACGCAAGATGTGGATCACCAACGTGACGATCTGCGACGTCATGAATGTGTCATGCGCCGAAGGCACCGACGAGCGCGGTCTCGCGAAGCTCCGGCGGGTCGTCGTCGAGCACGACCGGACTTCGAGACCCGCGAGATCCGCTCGCTCGGCCTCCGCCAGGGCCATCTCGGCGAAGCAGTGTTCGACGGCCTGCGCGTGCCCGCCGACAACGCGCTCGGCAATCTCGGCGATGCCGCGCGCATGCTGACGCTGACGTGGAACGGCAACCGCCCGCTGGTCGGGCTGGCCGCCGTCCAGCTCGCGCAGCGCGCATTGGACGCCGCGCGCAAGTACGCCGGCGTGCGCGTCCAGTTCGGCACGGCGATCGCCGGGCATCAGCTCATCCAGAAGAACCTCGCCGACATCGAGCTCGCCGTCACGACGAGCCGGCTCCTGTGCTACTACGCGCTCGACCAGATGGATCGCGGCGAACGCGCCAACGGCACGTCGGCCATGGCGAAGCGATACGCCACCACCTCGTGCGAGCAGGCCATCTCGATGGCCATGCACATCCACGGCGCCATCGGCATCAGCGACGAGCTCGGGCTCGAGCAGCTCTACCGCGACGCCCGCATGCTGCCTATTCCGGACGCCACCAACGAGATCCTGACGCTGATCCAGGGACGCGAGCTCACCGGCGTCGAGGCGTTCCGCGCCTGACCGCGACCGACGATGGTCCGTTCGCTCCTCCGGTCGTTCGCGATCCTCGAATGCTTCTCGCTCGAAGCGCCCGCGCTGACGCTGCAGGAGATCTACCGCAAGGTCGGGCTCCCGAAGTCCACGACCTTCCGGCTCGTCGCCACGTTGCAGAACGGGGGCTACCTGCTCCAGCGGATGGACCAGCGCTATGCGCTGTCCTACAAGCTCATGCTGCTCGGCAGCGTCGTGCGGGAGACCCAGGACATCCGCGAGGTCACGCGCCCCCTGATGGAGGAACTTGCCCGCACGACGGGAGAGACGATCACGCTCAGCACGCGCAGCACGCACGAGCGCATATGTCTCGACGTCGTGCAGAGCAACTCGGAGCTGCGAAGCATCGTCCTGCCGGGAGACCGCCTGCCGCTGCTCTACGGAGCCACCGGCAAGATGTTCCTTTCCCAGCTCGACGACAAGACCGTCGAGACGATTCGCGCGACCCAGCAACTCCCCGGACGGCGCGTCATGCGCAAGGCGCTCGCGGAGCAGCTCGCGCAGATCCGCGCGCTCGGCTATGCGCTCACGCATGACGATCGCATCGCCGGCGTGATGGCGATCTCGGTGCCGGTTCGCGACGTGACCCGCGAAGTGCGCTACTGCATCTCGGTCACCGGCCCGGTGAGCCGCATCGCGAGTCGCGAGAAGGCGCTTATCGACCAGATGCTGCGCGCCGGCAAGCGGGCGTCGACGCTGCTGGGCTACGCGCCACCGCGCGCCGCGGCCGCCCAGCGGCCAGGCTCCTGACCGGCGGACCAGCGATGGGCGAGCAGGCATTGGCAGGTCTCAACATCGTCGATCTGACGACGAATTTCGGCTACGCGTCCAAGCTGTACGCGGACCTCGGCGCGAGCGTGGTCCTGGTCGAGCCCCCGGGCGGCAGCCCGGCGCGTGCGCGTCCGCCGCTCGCCGCCGGCAAGAGTCTCTGGTTCGAGTATCGCAACGGCGGCAAGCGCTGCGTCGCCCTCGACGCGGACGCGGTCACCGACCGTGACACTTTGCGCCGCCTCATCGCGAGCGCAGACATCGTGTTCGACGATCGCCCGCAATCGTATTGGCAAGATCGGGAGATGGGCTGGGCGTCGCTGCACGGGCGCAATCCGGAGCTCGTGTGGTGCGCGATCACCGGATTCGGGCAGACCGGGCCCGCGTCCGGCATGGCCGCCTGCGACCTCCTCGCGATGGCGAGCGGCGGTATGGCGTGGCTCACCGGCTACGACGACAGCGGGCCCTACGTCGCCGACTGCGGGCTCGCGACGACCTCGGCCGCCCAGTACGCTGCCGTGATGGCGATCATCGCCCTCCTTGGTCGCCGCAATGTCGGCGGCGGCCAGTTCATCGACGTGTCGATGCAGGAAGTGATGGCGCTCGGCACCGAGACGGCGCCGCAGTTCCTGGAGATGAAGGGCATCCTGCGGCGGCGGCTGGGCGAAGGCGTCCGCCAGGCGGGCATCGGCATCTATCCGTGCGCCGACGGCCTCGTGTTTCTGTTCACCGCGGAATCCGGCGTCGGTCGCGGCTGGGACCTCCTCGTCGAATGGCTCGAGGAGGCCGGCGTCGAGGGCGCGGCCGAGCTCCGCGGTGCGGCTTGGAAGGAAAACGCCTACAAGGCGCAACCCGACCAGTGCCGGCTTTTCGAAACGGTGTGGAAGAGGTTCGCCGCCACCCGCACGCGCGAGTGGCTGTTCCACGAGGGCCAGCGGCGGCGCATCGCGATTTCGCCGCTCAACGGCGCCGGCGAAGTCCTCGTGGACCCGCATCTTGGCGCCCGCGGATTTTTTCACCGCGGCGCGCCCGGTGCGCCGTACCGCCTGTCCGCGACGCCCTGGTCCGCGCCCTGCGGCCCGGAAGACGGCGCGGCGAGCGTCGAATCCATCCTGGCCGACTTCGGTCGCGCGCGACCGACCGCCCCGGCGCTGCCGAAGGCACGCGGAGCGCCGCTGCCGCTCGCCGGCTTGCGTGTCGTCGATTTCACGTGGGTCGGCGCGGGGCCGTTCACGACCAAGTTGCTCGCCGACTTCGGCGCCGAGGTCTGGAAGATAGAATCGGCGACGCGTCCCGACCAGCTCCGCCGCGCCGAGCCGGTGGCGAAAGCCGACAGCCTCGACGCAAGCGGTTACTTCGCCAACCGCAACACGAACAAGAAGAGCGTGACGCTCGATCTCAAGCGGCCGGAGGACCTCGCGCGCATCAAGGCGATGCTCGCCGGCGCGGACATCGTCGCGAACTCCTTTTCGCCGGGCGTGATGGATCGCGCCGGCCTCGCGTGGCGCGACGTCGCGCAGCTCAATCCGCGAATCGTCTACCTCGGCATGCCACTCGCCGGCGACGAAGGCCCCTATCGCGACTATCGCGGCTACGGAATCAACATCGCAACGCTGGTCGGCATGTTCGGCCGGCACGCGCTGCCCGGGCGGCGGCCGGTGGGAACGGGCACCAACTTCCCCGACCATCTTCCCAACCCGCTCCATGCCTGCTTCGCCATGCTCGCCGCGCTCGCTTTTCGCCAGCGCTCGCACCGGGGGCAGCGGATCGAGGTGGCACAGATCGAATCGACGCTGGCCGCGTGCCCCGACGCCGTCCTCGAGATGACCGCGACGGGTCGCGAGTCGCTGCCACCCGCTTACGACGAGCCGTGGCGCGCGCCGCACGGCATTTTCCAATGCCTCGGCGAAGACCGCTGGTGCGCCCTGTCGGTCGGGGACGATCGCGCGTTCGCGCGCCTCGCCGCGTTGCTCGGTCGCCCCGACCTTGCCGCATCCGCCCGGCTCGGCGATCGTCCCGCCGTCGAAGCCCTCGTGCGCGACTGGATGCGGCAGCGCACGGCCGAGGACGCCGTGACCGCGCTTCGCGGCGCCGATGTCGACGCCGTCATCGTCGCGAATCCCGACGATCTGCTCAACCGGGATCCGCAACTCGCGGCGCGCGGCTTCTGGCAATACCTCGCGCACCCGGTGATGGGCCGCGGCGTCTATCACGGGGTGGCCGCGACGTTTTCGCGCACCAGCAATCGCTATCGCAGCGGCGCGCCGCTGCTCGGCCAGCACGACAAGGAGCTCGCCGAGATGCTCAACCCCGATCTGGCAGGAACGCGAGCGTGAATTTCGAGCTGCCCGAGGACGTCCGTCAGGTTCAGGAGACCGTGCGCCGCTTCGTCCGCGAGGAGCTCCTGCCGCTCGAGCGCCTGGTCATCCGGCGCGAAGCGGAACGGGGCCTCGCCGACACGCCGATCTTGCCGGCCGACGTGAGCGACGCGCTCGACGCCAAGGCCCGCGCGCTCGGGTTGTGGGGCATCGACGTGGCGCCGGAATACGGCGGCCAGGACCTGGGCGCGCTCGTCAAATGCGTCGTCACGTCCGAGCTCAAGTACTCGATCGTTCCCTTCGTGCTGCGCCCCGACAGCCCCAATCTGTACTTCCTCAAGGAATGCGCCCGCGGCCCGCAGGTCGAGCGGTACCTGCGCCCCTACGCAATGGGCGAGAAGAAATCGTGCCTCGCGCTCACCGAGGCCGGCGCGGGATCCGACGCGGCCGCGATCACGACCCGGGCGGTCAGGAAGCGCGACGGCTGGGTGCTCTCCGGCAGCAAGACGTTCATCTCCAATGCCAAGACGGCGGATTTCATCATCACCATCGCCGTCGCCGAGAGCGAATCCGGCGAGCGGCTCGGCATCAGCGCGTTCCTGGTCGACCGGGACGCGCCGGGGCTGTCGATTCCGACCTCCTATCCGATGATCGGCGAGTATCACCCGTACGAGGTCCATTACGACAACGTCGAAGTGGGCGACGACCAGGTGCTGGGCGAGATCGGGAAAGCGTTCGCGCCGCTGCAGCGCCGCCTCGGCATCCGGCGCGCCGAAGTCGGCGCCCGATGCGTCGGTCTCGCGCAGCGGTGTCTCGACATGATGATCGAGCAGGCGCGCCTTCGGCATACCTTCGGCAAGCCGCTGGCGGAACGCCAGAGCGTGCAATGGTGGATAGCGGACACCTGGCAGGACATCGAGGCGGTCCGGCTGCTCACGCACCGACTCGCCACGCGCATCGACCGGGGAGACGACGTCCGGCGCGAGGCCTCCATGGTCAAGGTCATGGGCACGGAGATGATCGCGCGCGTCGTCGACCGGGCGATCCAGCTCTTCGGCGGAATGGGCCTGAGCAAAGAGCTGCCGCTCGAATACATGTACCGTATGGTCCGCGTCTACCGCATCGTCGAGGGGCCGAGCGAAATTCACCGCTCGATCATCGCCCGCGAGCTCCTCGGCCTCAGCGGGCGGGATCGCTGACCCGCGCGTCCTGCGGACGTCTTTCGGCAAATGGAACGAATGGTGGCTTGGCTGCGATGTGCGGGGCGCGCCCTGGGCCGGATCGAGGGCTGGCTGGTGAACGGCGCGGCGCTGACGATGATCGTCATCATGACGCTCGTCGTGGCCGACGTCCTGCTGCGGTACGTGTTCAACAGTCCGATCCGCTGGTCGTACGCTCTCATCTCCCGCTACCTGATGATCTACGTGTTCTTCCTCGCGCTGTCCGATACATTGCGCCGCAACGAGCATGTCATCGTCGGCTTCCTGGTCCGCGGAATGGGGATCCGCACCCGCAGCGTCGTCGAACTGCTAGTGTGATGTCCAATAAATAACTGGACAATTCATTTCTTTGCTTT
>JRHI01002451.1_pt1 | contig 12700 bp, 9 predicted proteins | sample 215371 | NCBI WGS metagenome assembly JRHI01 (sample SAMN02929681, study PRJNA255918) | sediment metagenome | biome: cave system; feature: Ice Cave; material: Sediment; isolation source: sediment from deep within a dark volcanic ice cave with no known source of... ...
CCTGCGGGAGCCGCCGAAGTGTTCGTTGCCGACTTGGCCCGGCAGCGCGACGTGCGAGATTTAGCAGCCGACGTTCTCGCGCTGCACCCAAAATTGGACGTTCTCGTCAACAACGCGGCTGCGGTCAACGCCGTTCGGCGGGTTACCGAAGATGGGCTCGAGGCAACCTTCGCAACGAACCATCTCGCCCCGTTTCTTCTGACCAACCTGCTGGAAGGGGCGCTGCGGAACGCGGGCGCGGCGCGGGTCGTGAACGTGACATCGTATCTCCACAATCTGATCAAATCAATTCCGTGGGACGACATGCAAAGCGAGCGCGCGTACGACGCTCATCGCGCGTACAACCTCACGAAGCTTTTGAACGTGCTCTTCACGCATCAGCTCGCGAAGCGCTGGGCCGACACGGGGATGACCGTCAACTGCCTTCACCCCGGTTGGCCGCTAAAAACCGAGTTGGGCAGAGAGGAACGCGGCGCGGCCCGTGCCTTCGATCGTTTGAGCAAAATCTTCGCGCCGCCGCCGCAGCGTGGGGCAAAGACATCGATTTTCCTCGCCAGTTCGGCCGACGTGGCGAAGGTCAGTGGAGGATACTTCGTGAGTTGCAAGCCCGCGACGTCTTCAAAACTATCTCACGATGAGCCGGCCGCAGCGCGGCTCTGGCAATTGAGCGCGGAGCTTTGCGGCTTGGGGCCCTAAGGCTACGTGCGGCCGCGCGGGTACACGACGACGGAGAGCGACGCTAGCGCTTTTTGCGCTTCGGCTTCGTCGAAATCGCCGTTGCGGCCGATGTAGGCGACGTCGATGCTGCGTTGCAGATCGTCCACCACGTAATCGTACCGGCGTAGCTGATGACCGGCAGCACCGCCCGGCTGGCTCACCTTGATGAAGTACGCCGGCATTCCGTTCGCGAGCTGCGTCTTAGCGCGACGATCGACGAACGTTCCTTCGGCTTGATTGCGCAACTCCGTTTCGTGTGCGCTCTCGAATCCTTCGAGCGAGCCGGCGAAGGGCTGAATGTCGATGATGATCGTGCGCTGATCGGCTTGGCCGCCATGGAAGACGTACACGGCAACGGGCGGACGCTGCCCGCCCGAATCGGTCGCCGGCGCCGCGATGGCCAGACGCGACCAGCCGTCCGGCGCGCGGAAGTGCACGGCAGGATCGTCGTAGGCGAGTGGATCCGGGGTTGCGGCCACGGCGGAGGGCGCGGCGGCAGCTGCAGGAGGCAGCGGCGCGTCGAGCGCGGCGAGCAGCGTGACGGCAACCCAAAGCGCGAACGGGCTCATCATCAGGTCGTCTCCAAAACATGCGCGAGCGCAGGCAGCGAAACGGCGTACCGGTACCCGACGTTGCGATGATCGTCGTCGAATTCCTCATGCCGCACCTCGAGGCCTAGGTCGCGCACGCGTCGTGCGAACATGCGCGCGCCGAGATCGAGTGCGTATTCGTCGCGCCGCCCGCAATCGAGGTAACGCAGGCGCAGGCGCGCCAGTTCGGCGCGTTTATGCAGGCACATCTCCGCGGGATCGAAGGCAAGCCAACGCGCGAAGACTTCGTCACGCAGTTCGCCCGTCTGCAGATCGAAAGGCATGTCGAATGCAAACGCCTCCGCCGCGCGCGGCGAATATGCGGCGCCCTGACCGAGCATCATCATTGCCGTCGTTTCGGTCTGCGAGCGCTTCGCTTTGCCTTCGAAAGCCGCGACGAAGGCGGCGACGCTGCCGCCGTGCGCTTCGAGAATCCGCTGCGTGCCTGCGAATTCGCCGATGTAGGCGCCGCGAAAATTTGCGTCGCCGCTGTGCGAGGCGAACGCGCCGAAGACGCCGGGGTGCACCATCGTGAGATGCAATGCGCCGAATCCGCCCGAAGACTTGCCCAGTATCGCGCGGCCGCCTTCTCGTGCGACCGTCGGATAGCGCGCATCGATCGCGCCGACGACGTCGCGAACCGTGTAGGTTGCGTAGGCGCCGTTGTGGATCGAATCGACGTATTGCGAACCGCCCAGCCGCGTGTTACCGTCGACGAGCGCAAGCAGCACGGGCGGCATCATGGCGCTACCGATGAGCCGATCCGCCCATTGCACGACGTTGGTCTCCCACGGTCGCGCGCCGAGCAGCGTCGCCACGTCGCCTGTGTAGCCGTGCAAGACATACAGTACCGGGTAACGCCGCGAACCCTGCGGATCGAAACGGGGAGGCGTATAGACCGCGAGCGGACGCAGCGACGAGTCTGCGAGCGGGTTAGCGCGCAATGCCGGCGCATCGATGAAATCGATGTGCACGTCACCGTCTAACCCGAGGAGGCGTCCGAGTTCACTTGTGGCCACGGGATGATGCTTTAGCGCCGAAAGGACGACGCTCCCGCGCCGCGATACATGAAGCGTCGATGATTGTGCGTCGATGATTCGCGGCATCGGTCTGCGCGAGGCGGTCGCGGTAAATGTCATCACGATGATCGGCATCGGCCCGCTCATCACGATTCCGATCGTGTTGACCGACTTGCACGGGAGCACGGCACTCGTGGCTTGGATCGTCGGCGCAGTCGTGGCGCTCTGCGACGGTCTCGCCTGGGCCGAACTCGGCTCGCTCTATCCGGGCTCCGGGGGCACGTACGTTTTCTTACGCGAGACCTTCGGTCCCCGGCGTTTTGGACGCATGCTTGCATTTCTTTTCGCGTGGCAGATTCTGCTTTCCGGACCCCTGCTGCTCGCGAGCGGATATATCGGCTTCGCGCATTATGCCGGCTATCTTTGGGCACCACTCGCAAGCGATGCACGCCTGCAAGGCATCGTTGCGGCGGCCGTCGGCGTGCTGACGCTCGTCCTGCTCTACCGGCGCATCGATACCGTCGCCGCGCTCAGCGTGGGACTTGCGGGCGTGGCGCTGGCGACGTTGGGCGCAATCGTCGTGGCATCCGCCGGAGGTTTTGCGCCCACGCAAGCCTTCGCGAGCGATCCGCATCTGGGCTTCGTCTCGGCACTTGCTGCGGGACTAGGGCCGGCACTGGTCATCACCCTATACGATTACGCGGGTTACGGAGCTTCGTGCTCGCTCGGCGACGAGACCATCGCACCCGTGCGCGTGCTGCCGCGCTCCGTCGTGCTCTCGATCGTCGGCGTTGGCCTCGTCTACATCACGTTGCAAATTGGGGTGCTCGGCGTCGTACCCTGGCGCGAACTGGTTGCGAGCAAACCCGGCGGCGCGATTCCCGATGCTGCAAATTACGTCGCTTCACTTGTGGTCGAACGCGTTTGGGGGTATGTGCCGGCGCGCATCGTGACCATCGCAATCCTCGCGACGGCATTTGCCTCGACGTTCGGCAACCTGCTCGGCTATTCGCGCATACCGTACGCGGCCGCCGTCGACGGCGTCTTCTTACGACCGTTTGCAAAACTCGACGAACGCGGACGCTTCCCGAGCGTCGCGCTGCTAGCGATCGGGCTACTCGCGCTGCCCGCCTGTTTTCTTTCGCTGGGCGATGTCATCAATGCGTTGACGGCGGGCCTTGTCGTCGTACAAAGCATCGCACAACTCATCGCGATTGCCGTCTTGCGCGCGCGCGGCGTGCGCGCACCGTACCGGATGTGGGCGTATCCCCTGCCCGCCCTCATCGCACTGTCAGGCTGGGTCTACATCTTCTTTTCCTCGGGCACCCGCGCCACCGTGTTCGGCGTGCTGTCGCTGGCGCTGGGCGTCAGCGTCTTCGCCTGGCGCGCTCGGCGCGCCGCAGAATGGCCGTTCGCCCGCAAAGCGGCGACGATCCTGGCGCTCGCCCTCGGAGTCGTGGGCGCGGACTGCTTCCGCGCTGCTGCGGCCGACACCGCGCGTGTTCGGACCACAGGCCGCGCGACGAACGCCCCGGCGGCTGGGCACGCAACGATCGCTCGGCAGTGGGGCCACGCAGCGATCGTCGAACGCGACGGTGCCTCCATTTTCGAAGTCGACGGGAAGCCGTTTTTCGTCTATGGAGCGGCATTCTTCTACGAACGTTTGCCGCGCGATTCTTGGCGCCCCTCGATGCTCGAACTTCGAGAGATGGGGATCAATACGCTCGATCTCTACGTGCCGTGGAATTGGCACGAACTCACCGACGGTGACTTCGATTTCGACGGTCGCACGAGCCCGCGTCGCGATCTGCACGAAGTGCTTCGCCTCGCGCGCGAATTAGATTTCAAGATCATTTTGCGGCCCGGTCCCGTCGTTCGCAACGAATGGCGCAACGGCGGCTATCCGGCGTGGCTCTTGGCGCGGCCGGAGTACGGCATGCCGCTGCACGATTTGCTCGAAGGCCGGTACCCGCCGACCGCGACGTTGCAGAACGCGCACTCCGACGACGCGGCCGCGGAGTGGATGCGCAACGCGACGCACGTGACGTACGCGCGACGTTGGCTCGAACGCGTATTGCACGAATGCGAACCCGTGGCGGACCGCATCGTCGCCGTTGCCCTCGACGACGATCAAGGTGCCTACATCGATAATCAGACCTATCCCGCGCCGCACTTGCAAGCGTATCTCGCCTGGTTGAGCGGCATCGTTCACGGCGTGACGGGAGCGGGAGAACTCACGTTCATCAATACGTACCAAATGAAAGTAACCGCGTCGTCACCGGTGTGGGCGATGGGGAATTGGTATCAGAGCGACGCGTATGCAATCGGCGAGCACGATCGTGCGCAACTCGAATTTTCGACCGGCCTCTTACACACGCGGCCGCATCAGCCGCTGATGGCAAGCGAATTTCAGGCCGGCTGGCTACAGGGGCCGGGTGAGGGGCGCCCGCGCCCCGCAGACCCCTCGAACACAGCCCTCGCAATCGCGACGATGATGGGCCTGGGCGTGCGCGGCATCGTTAATTTTCCTGCGCAGGATACGCTGTATCCCAGCGGCTGGGAAGCACCGTTCGCAAACGCGTTCTATGCGTGGGACGCGGCGCTCCGCCTGGATGGCTCGCACGCGCCGCGCTACGAGCCCACCGCCCAAATCGGGGCGCTGGTTTCGCTGCTCGGACCGCAGCTTGCCGGCGCGCAAACGCGGTACGATGCCGCCATCGCCTACACGGGCGCGAGCTTCCCGGCCGCTGAGATGACGAGCGAACGCTTCGCGGCGATCGCTGCGCGCACGATCGAAGCACAGCACGCGTGCCGCAGCGCCGGTTTTTTGTGCGCGCTCGTCGATCCGCATGCGTTCGACGACGTCGCGTTGGCGCGCTACCGCGTGCTCGTCATACCGGCGGCCGGCGCAGATACCGTTCGCTTCGAACGCGATACGGCGCTGCGGATAGAACGATATCGAATCCACGGCGGCATCCTGCTCGCGGGCGACGTAACGACCGCGACCTTGCAGGCGGCCTTGCGTCGAGCGAAACTGCGCCCGAGCGTGAGCGGTATTCCCGGCGCCTCGTTCGCACCCGATCCCTCCGGCGTCAGCACCGGCTTTCTCTCAGTGCCAAACTATTCGAACTCTGCACTCGACGTCCCGGCCGGCAGCGTTGCCCTTGCGGGCGGGGAGCTTCGGCGTTTGCCCCCGTTCTCCGTGCCGGCGCATGCCGCGCTCGTGACTCCCCTGGGACTTCGTATGTCATTGCTCGATCCGCGTTTCTCAAAAGACCAGGCGCTCGATTTTACCGATTGCATGCCAAGCCATTTCAAGATCGTAACCGCAACGCCGCACGTCGCGAAGTTGCTCTTCGAGTTTGAAACGCTGGCCGGTGCTGCGCCTGCGCGGTCTTGTGAATTTGCGTATCACGAGCGTGGCCGCGCACGCATCGCCCGCGTCTCTGTGGATCGGCCCGGATATTACACGCTCTTCGATCCGGGCGCGGACGGTCGTATCGGCGGGCCGACGCTCGTCCCAAATGCGACATCGCTGCTCGCGAGTGACACGACGCCCGCAAGCTCCGTCGTGGTGCGCAACGATGCGACTCTTTTGTCGCCGTCGCTGCGCGCGTCACCAACGCCGCACGCCGCGCCGGCGGCCGGCTTCGCGGATGCCTATCGCGCCGACGTCTACGCTGACGGTGCGGGCGCCGTCGTCCTCGAAAACGGACGGGTGCGACTCATCGTCGCGCCGCAGGCCGGGGCACGCGCGTTCGTCTTCGAAGACCTCGCAACCGGTCGCAACATCTTTACGACGGTCGGCGGTATGCGCGACGACGTCGCGCTCGAACCGCCGCTTTCCAGTACGGACCGGATCGCAAAATACACGCATCAATTTCCGGCGGGTACATTTAACCGCACGTACGCGGACGAGATCCTCGAAAGCGGTTCGCGTGCGATGGTTCGATTCTCATACGACGCACCGGACGTGCCCCCGAGCGGCGCGACTTTTTCGCGCACCGTGACGCTCGCTCCGGGCGCCCGGACGTTCGAGGTCGCCGAACGTTTCGCGCCGCGCGACGGGGGCGGCGCGCTGGGCGCCGCCCGAGACGTCGATGCTGCCGCGCAGGCACAGCGCGCCGTTGCCGTGACGTCGCTAACCGTCGGCGACGGCCCCGCGACGAACGCGCGCACCGTCTTTTCACCTCAGGCGACGCCGTTCGCGATCGACACCACGCAGCACGTCAGCATGGGAAACGCGCTCGGCTTTTACGACGGCACAACGCGAGAATTCGCGACGATCGCGTGGCACGCGGGCGACGTCGAAGAAGCGACGATGAGCGAGCGCCGCTTCTCGCTCGTCGCGCGTCTGACGCTCGCGCCGGGTCGTACGACGCATCTGCGCTACGGCTACGAGCGCGCCGAAACGCCGCTTGCGGCACGCATCGATCTCGCGGCGGCCGATTCCGCCGCGCAGTACACGACGCAGGGTGCCAAACCAGCTGCGCGAACATCGTTTCGCGCGGGGAAGTGGCGGAACGGTCTACGCGATCGCCTCAAAAGCGATTGAGCTTACGCTCTTGTGGGTTCGAATCCCACCTTCCCTACATGCGCCCGCACGTCGCGCGGCCTAACTCCTCGAGCACGTTGGCCAAAAAACGTTACCGCACGCCCCAGGCGAATGTCGCGCCCGGGATTCCGCTTTGGCCGCTAGGTCGGCACGTTGCGAGCGCTGCGCCGGTGCCGTGCCGGCCCGCTCCGCGGCGTTTTGCCGGCCCGATGCGCCGACGCTTTCCTTTTGCGCCATTGAAAGTTTCCTGTTGATCTTTAGTGCGGGTCCGTTGCGCGGAGACGTCCGCGTGGCGGGGGATAAATCGATTTCGCATCGGGCGCTGATGCTGGCCGCGGCAACGGCGGGAACGTCGACGATCGGGCAACCGAATCGCGGGGAAGACGTCCTGGCGACGCGGGACGCCATAATCGCGCTCGGCGCGCAGGTCGAGGACCGCGGCGAGCTCTTCGTCGTACACGGCGGCTCGCTGCGAAATCCGGCGGCGACGATCGATGCGAAGAATTCCGGCACGACGACACGACTCTTACTGGGGCTCTGCGCCGGGCATGGCATCACGGCCACCTTCGACGGGGATGCGTCGTTACGGCGCCGGCCGATGGAACGTGTGGCTCGCCCGCTGCGGACAATCGGCGCGCACGTCGAGACGAGCGCAGGCAAACTGCCGGCGACCGTCCGCGGAATCAGCGCGCCGCCCGGCGGTGAATTCACGCTCGAAATCGCTTCCGCCCAAATCAAATCTGCGATTCTCCTCGCAAATCTCGACGCTCAGGCGAGCGTACGCATCACGGGGGATGCGCATTCACGCGATCATACGGAACGGATGTTGCGGCGCTTCGGCCGTACGCTTCGTTTCGACGGCCGCACGATCGAACTCGAGCCGGGGAAGCTCGGCGCCGCAGATATCCGCGTTCCCGGCGACCTTTCAGGAGCCGCTTTCTTTTTGGCGGCGGCAGCGATCACGCCCGGAAGCGACGTCGTGCTACGGGAAGTCGGCGTGAACCCGACGCGCACCGGAATTCTGGACGCGCTACGCGCCATGGGCGCCGATATCGACGTCGCAAACGAGCGCGAGCTAGACGGCGAGCCGGTCGCCGACATACGCGCGCGGTATCGTCCGCTCGTGGCGACGACTCTCGATGGCGATTTGGTCGTGCGCACGATCGACGAGGTCACGATCCTTGCCGTCGCTGCCGCGCACGCGCGCGGCACCTCGCGCGTACGCGGTGCGGCCGATTTGCGTGGAAAAGAATCCGATCGTCTCGCTACGATCGCACAGACGCTGCGGGCCTGCGGTATCGACGTCGTCGAATATCCTGACGGGCTCGATATCACCGGCGGCGGTGCGCGCGTGCCGGACCGAATTTTGCGCACCCATGAGGATCATCGCATCGCGATGGCGATAGCGGCGCTCGCCGCCCCGACCGGCCCGCACGATATTGACGACGCTGCGTGCATCGCGATTAGTTTTCCGGATTTCGTGCCGCTTTGGCACGGCGCTCAAGTCAGCGCCCGGTGACGATCAACGTTCCCAAGCGACGCAGTGCCCTCGGCGAGCCGGCGACGGCGGCGAGTTTGGCCTGCGCGATGTGGATCTCGGCCAGAGCCACCCTGGCGCGATACGCGAGCACCGTTGCGCCGGCGACGCTTCGGCTCGCGGGGCCGAGTTTGCGCCGCAAACGTTCGACGTACGCGTGGATCGGCAAGTCCCCGTAGCCGGCGCCGCGTTCTCGCAGCGCAAAGCCGATTTTAAAGAGTCGCATCAGGCCGACGGTTGCGAGCGCGATTGCGACTGCGACTCCGAGTACGATGATACCGAGATCGAGTTGGCGCACGAGGGTCACGCCGCGGCATCGCCCTTGCCGCCCGATTTGTTCTTGGCGTCGCCCTTGCCGGGCGCCGCGTCGCTCGTGCCGGATGCCCGCTCACCCTTGCCCGATGCCCCCTCGCCTTTGCCGGATGCCGCCTCACCCTTGCCGCTCGGTACGTCGCCCTTGGCGCTCGCCGTCTCGCCGCCGCCGGACGCCGTATCGCCTTTTGCCTCGGCCTTTGGCGCCGCGGACTCGTTTTTCGCCCCGTTCGCCGTCTCCGTGAGTGCGCTCGATTTTCGCGAATCCGTTTTGTAAAAACCGGAGCCCTTGAAGACGATGCCTGCCGCGTGAAAGAGCCGTTTGAGCGCTGTGCCGGCACACGCCGGGCACGGCTCGTTCGGAGTTTCTTTGAATCCGTGCTTGATGTCGGTGAGGACGCCGCATGATTCGCACTGGTACTCGTAGATCGGCACCCTTCTCCCCCAGGTCCTTCGAAGCAAAATAAAGAGCAGCCCTAAGTATAGACGCCGTTAGCAGTTCCCGTCAACGACTGCTAATGCCGTTTAGAAGTCTGCGAGCAGTAAATCGCGTGGGACGTCTTTGAACTCCACCAGCGCTTTGAAGTGCAAGAGTGAATCACCAAGTGCGTTTTCGAGCCGGCGCCGAGCCGTTATGCGGTCGACCAGGGCCCCGAGCATCCCTCCGTAAGACGGATAATCGACGCGCACCAGCAGCTTGGAGGTTTTGCTCTTTCGTTCGATCCGGAAATCGATCCGGCGCCGGACGGAATACGCTCCGACGAGCGACACGATGTGTCCGTCGAGGAACTGGTCGACTTCGTAGAGCTCCTCATCGTCGCCCGGAATCGCACTTCGAACGGCGATCTCGCTACCCATTTGCAGGTGCGCCGACTCGTCGACGCGGCGCGCGCTGCGCAGAAACGAGAGCCAGACGGGCCACTTCTCTACCTCGCACACGAGCTGAAAAGCGGCCTCTGGGCTACTGGCGAGTTCGGCTGCGCTCGCAAGCGCATTCGAAGAAAGACGCTCCGCGGTGCCCGTCGATGTAACCATGCTGCAAGCTTCGCCTTAGACGCCCAGGGACCTGGAAACCACAAGGGGTTGTGTATCGAAAGCGATCTAGCACAAGCTCTTGTAGTTTGCCTCACGCAGACCTTCCAGAATACGAGCGCGGCTGGTGATGAGATGCGTACGCAGCCGCTCGATCGCGCGCTTGGAATCGCCCAAAGCGACGGCCGAGGCGATCTCTTCGTGATCGACCCAGACGCCTTCGGGATAATTGAGGCTGCCGAGATACGCATGCATGATCCGCATGATTTGCGACCAGTGGCCGTCCAGGGCCGCAACCAAATGCGAATTGCCGGACGCGAGCGTCAAGCCGGCGTGAAAATCGCGGTCGAGATGGAACAGCGCGCGTACGTCGCCCGTCGCGATTGCATCGCGCGCCTGCCGGTGTCGCGCTTCGGTCGAGTCGCGTAGATCGGCAAAACGCTCCGCTGCGCGTTCGAGCGCCAAGGCTTCAAGCGCCAGGCGCAGGTCGTACAAGTCCGCAACGTCCTTGGGGTACAGCGGACGAACGACTGCGCCGCGATTGGGCGAAAACACCACGAGTCCCTCGCCTTCGAGACGCCGTAACGCTTCGCGAAGCGGAATTCGACTGGTGCCGAACCCTTCGGCGAGGTCTTCTTGTACGAGCCGCATACCCGGGGCGTACTTCCCGATCAGAATAGCGTCCCGCAGCTCATCGATCAGCGCGATTTTCCGCGTTTGCCGAACTCGGAACACGGCAGTGGGCATGCTCAATGTATACATCGTTCTAGCGGGCCAAAGCAACAACGCCCCGAACCAGCCCCTCGTCGCCGTCACCCCTTGCGTCGGAGGCGAAATTGTATACAATCGTCGGACCTGGACCGCTTACGAGGAACGCTGATGAGCACGCGACTCGAACAGAAACTCCCCTCCGGGCCTGACGGGCGCATCCCGGGCGCCGCCCGGGAGTGGGAGCAAATGACGCTGCTGCCGTTTCTGAAGCGGCGACCGGAGCGGCGCGATCCCTTCCGCACGCTCAGCGGAACTCCAGTCGAACGTCTCTACACGCCGGAAGACCTAGCGGGCATCGACTATCTGCGCGACGTGGGCTTTCCCGGCCAGTTTCCGTACACGCGCGGTCCGTATCCGACGATGTATCGCGCGCAACCGTGGACGATGCGTCAGATTGCCGGTTTCGGTACGGCCGACGATACGAACGAGCGTTTTCGCTTCCTCATCGCGCAAGGCCAGACGGGCATCTCGACCGATTTCGATATGCCGACGTTGATGGGCTACGATAGCGACGATGCGCGCAGCGAAGGCGAGGTCGGTCGCGAGGGCGTCGCCGTCGATAGTGTGGACGACATGCACGATCTCTATGCGGGCATCGATCTCGAAAAGATTTCCGTCTCCATGACGATCAATCCGTCGGCCTGGATTTTGCTTGCGATGTATTTGGTCGTTGCGGACGAGCGCGGCTTCGATCGCAAAAAGCTCTCCGGGACGGTACAGAACGACATCATCAAGGAATACATCGCGCAAAAGGAATGGGTATTTCCGCCGCGCCCGGCGATTCGTCTGGTGCGCGATTCGATCGACTACAGCACGCGCCATCTGCCGCGCTACAATCCCGTCAACGTCAGCGGGTACCACGCGCGCGAAGCGGGCTGCACGGCCGTGCAAGAGGTCGCGTTCACGCTCGCTGCGGGAATCGCGTACGTCGAAGAATGTATCGCGTACGGTCTCGACGTCGATTCGTTCGCGCCGCGGTTTTCGTTTTTCTTCGTCTCGCAGATCGACTTCCTCGAAGAAGTCGCGAAATTCCGGGCGGCGCGGCGTGTGTGGGCGACGGTGATGAAAGAACGTTTCGGCGCAAAGCAGCCCGAATCGATGCGCTTGCGCTTTCACGCTCAAACCGCCGGCGTTTCGTGCGCGGCGCGCGAACCGCTTAACAACATCGCCCGCACCGCCGTCGAAGCACTCGCGGCCGTCCTCGGCGGCGCACAATCGCTGCATACGAACGGCTACGACGAAGCACTCTCGATCCCGAGCGAGCCCGCGATGAAGATTGCGCTGCGAACGCAGCAAATCATCGCCGAGGAGAGCGGCGTCGCCGGGACGATCGATGCCCTCGCCGGCTCGTATGCGATCGAACGCTTGACGGCCGACATCGAGAAGGGCTGCTTCGATTACTTCGCCGAGGTCGATCGTCGTCGCGGCGTCGTCGCCTGCATCGAGGACAATTTCTTCCAGCTGGAATTGGCCAATTCGGCATACGACATGTACGTACGCAAGCAGCGGCACGAACTCGAATTCGTCGGAGTAACGAAATACCGCGACGATAGCTCGAATCCGCACATCGAACTTCATCACGTCGATGAACGTGCGGCGGACCGTCAATTAACACGGCTCGCCGCGACCAAAGCAAAACGCGACCCGGTGAAAGTCGAGGCTGCACTCGTCGCACTCGTGCGCGTCGCGCAAACCGATGAAAATATCATGCCGGCGACCATCGAAGCCGTGCGCGTGCGAGCGACGGGCGGCGAAATCATCAAAGCGCTGCGACCCGTCTTCGGCGAGTACGTCGAGACACCGGTTTTCTAGCGTGACGACACAAACGCACGCCGCGCGGCGAACGATCGCGCCACTCGTGCAGCGCGATCTCGCCCGGGCGATCAGCGCGGTTGAGAACGGCTACGGCGTTGCAGCCGACGTTCTCGAACGCTTTTCCGCACTCACCGGCGCCGTGCGTACGGCGCCCGCATACGCGATCGGCGTAACGGGACCGCCCGGCGCCGGAAAGTCGACGCTCGTCGACGGGCTCATCACGCAGTTTCGTTCGCGCGGAGAAACGGTCGCCGTCGTCGCGGTCGATCCGTCGTCCCCGTTTACGAAAGGCGCGGTCCTCGGCGATCGCGTGCGCATGCAACGTCATAGCGGCGATGACGGCGTGTATATC
>JRHI01002452.1_pt1 | contig 12697 bp, 12 predicted proteins | sample 215371 | NCBI WGS metagenome assembly JRHI01 (sample SAMN02929681, study PRJNA255918) | sediment metagenome | biome: cave system; feature: Ice Cave; material: Sediment; isolation source: sediment from deep within a dark volcanic ice cave with no known source of... ...
CCTGGATGGAAGCCCCAGTGCTTCCATCAGGAACGATCTCGCTCTAGCCTGGCAAAAGGCTGAAAGGTGGAGGGATCTGCAGTGTGGCAACAGGCAAGACGTATCGCCGGAGCGGCGATGATTGCAGCCGGCGCGCTTTGCGTCGCATCTTCTTCGGCATGCGCCGATGCTATCGACGGCCAATGGTGCCTGGGGTCCAGCCATTTCGCCATCGAGGGGCCGAACATCCTCACGCCCGGCGGCAACCGGATCCAGGGCAACTACTCGCGCCATGGGTTCGTCTATGTCGTTCCCACCAGCGAGCCGGGAGCCGGCAGCCAGATCGACATGGTGCTCCTGAACGAGGAGACCGTGCAGCTGACCCGCCAGGGGCAAGCGTCGGCTCCGGAGATCTGGCGGCGATGCAAGCCGACGAGCTGACGACGCGCTGCTCAGCAAGATTGGTCGAAGCGCGATGACCTTGCCGAGCAACACGGAGGCCGGCCGCGCGCTCCCCACCGGGCTCGACGAGCTGGCTGCCGCCGTCCGGCACGATTTCGAGCGCATGCGCTTTCCTGCGCCGAACTGGGTGCCCGCGGCCGAAGGGTCCGACGGCAAGCCTGCACTCGATGTGCTCATCATCGGGGGCGGCATGTGTGGCCAGACGCTTGCCTTGGCACTCGCCCGCGACGGCGTGCGCAATACGCGCACCATCGATCGCGCGCCGCGGGGCAGCGAGGGTCCCTGGGGCACCTATGCACGCATGGAGATACTGCGCTCACCCAAGCACCTGACCGGGCCGGATCTGGGCTTTCCCGCGCTCACCTTTCGCGCCTGGTACGAAGCGCAGCACGGCGCCGAGGGCTGGGAGCGCCTCTACAAGATCTCCACCGCCGATTGGCTCGGGTGCGGGATACGGCCGATATAGCCGTCGAGAACGGCACGGAGGCGATGGATATCGATCCCGGCAAAGACTTCGTCCGCGTCGATTTGAGAGGCGTCAACCGCCCCGAGACCGTGTACGCGCGAAAAGTCGTGCTGGCTGGCGGGCGGGATGGCGCCGGCGCACCCTACACGCCTCCGTTCCCGTCGCTGGCTGCCGCGCCCGAAGCCAGCAAGATGCGCGTGTTTCATTCCTCAAATGACATCGACTTCGCGCGTTTCAAAGGCGGCAAGGTCGCCGTTCTGGGCGCCAGCGCCTCGGCCTTTGACAATGCCGCGGTGGCTCTGGAGGCGGGCGCGCAGGAGGTTCGCCTGTTCTCGCGACGCCCGCACCTGCCGCAAATAAACAAGTCGAAATGGACGGTGTTTTCGGGCTTCCTCGAGGGCTATTGCCAGCTCGATGATCGCCGGCGCTGGGAGATCTATACGTACATCTTCTCGAAAGCGACGCCGCCCCCGCACGAATCGGTGCTGCGCTGCGACCGCCATGCCGGCTTCACGATCCACTTTGCCGAGTCGTGGCTCGACGTGGTCCCCGCCACCGACGGCGTCACGGTCGTCACGGCCAAGGCGCAGTACCGCTTCGACGCCGCGATCCTGGCGACCGGCTTCTCGGTCGACCTGCCGCAGCGACCGGAGCTCGCCCGCATCCACGACAAGGTGCTGCTGTGGGCGGACCGCGTCGGGCCGCGGGAGGCCGCGCGACATCCCGATGCCGCCCGCTTCCCCTATCTCGGCCCCAGCTTCGAATTTCTCGAGCGCGTGCCAGGCGTGGCGCCAGGCCTGGCGCACATCCATTGCTTCAATGCCGGCGCCACCATGAGCCACGCTGCGCTGGCCGGCGACATCCCCGGTCTGGCCTTCGGCGCAAACCGCCTGTCGCGCGCGATCGCCAGCAGCCTGTTCCTCGCCAGCGTGGACGAGCTGCAAGCCGCACTCACCGCCCACGACGACCGCGAGCTCGAGCCAACCCGCTACTTCCTGCCGCAGTAATGGGCGCTGCTCACCCCTCCTTGAATGCCACCTCGCGACCCCGTCGGATGCTGGGCAGCAGCACGACGAGGAGGAAGACGAGGCTCACGGCCAGGAAGCCGGCGCAGATTGGCCGCTCGAGGAATACCCACCAGCTACCGCGCGAGATGATGAGCGAGCGGCGGAAATTCTCTTCCAGCATCGGCCCCAGGATGAAACCCAGGATCAGCGGCGCCGGCTCGCATCGGATCTTGGTCAGGAAATAGCCGAACAGGCCGAACGCGGCCATGATCAGCACGTCGGTCGTGGTGTTGTTCACCGTGTAGACGCCGATGCAGCAGAAGATGAGGATGATGGAGTAGAGCCAGCGGTAGGGGATCTGCAGGAACTTCACCCAGATGCCGATCAAGGGGAGGTTGATGACGATCAACATCAGATTGCCGAGCCACATGGAGGCGATCATGCCCCAGAAGAGGTCTGGCCGCTCCGTCATCACCTTGGGGCCGGGCACGATGCCGTGGATCGTCATGGCGCCCAGCATCAGCGCCATCACCGGGTTGGGCGGGATGCCCATGGCGAGCAGCGGGATGAAGGACGTCTGCGCGCCTGCGTTGTTGGCGGACTCCGGCCCCGCCACGCCCTCCACCGCGCCCTGACCGAAGCGGGAGGGGTCCTTGGCGAGCTTCTTTTCCACCACGTAGGACGCAAACGAGCTGATCAGCGCTCCGCCGCCCGGCAGCACGCCGAGCAGCGAGCCTATCCCCGTGCCGCGCAGGACCGCCGGCCAGGCCTGGCGCGCTTCCTCCCGCGTGGGCCACAGCCGGCTGATCTTCTCGATCGTGTACGGGCGCGCGGCGCCGCGCTCCAGGCTCGAGATCACCTCGGCGATGCCGAAGAGGCCCATGGCCACCGGCACGAAGCCGACGCCGTCGGCCAGCGCCGAGATGCCGAACGTGAAGCGCGTCTGCCCGGAAGCGATGTCGGTGCCGATGAGCCCGAGGAAGAGGCCGAGCACCACCATGGCCACCGAGCGCACCACCGAGCCCTGCGCCAGCACGACCGCTGCCATCATGCCGAACACCAGGAGGCCGAAGTAGTCGGGCGACTGGAAGCTCCCCGCTACGCGCACCAGCGGCTGGGAGAACAGGGCAACGATCCCAGTCGACACGCATCCAGCGAAGAAGGACCCGAGTGCGGCGATGGCGAGTGCGGACCCGGCGCGCCCCTTGCGCGCCATCATGTGCCCGTCGATGCAGGTGACGACGGAGGAGCTCTCGCCCGGGATATTGACCAGGATCGCCGTGGTGGAGCCGCCGTATTGCGCCCCGTAGTAGAGGCCCGCCAGCATGATCAGCGCCGCCACCGGCGGCAGCGTGAAGGTCACCGGCAGCAGCATGGCGATGGTGGCGACGGGGCCGAGCCCCGGCAGCACGCCAACCAGCGTGCCGAGCAGCGCACCGATCAGGCAGAACAGCAGGTTCTGCGGCGTCACGGCGACGCCGAAGCCGAAGAGGAGGTTCTGCGCCAGCTCGCCCAATTGCTCGCTCACTTGAACCAGACGGGCAGCGGCAGGGAGAGCGCCTTGACGAACAGTGCCCAGGCGAAGAAGGCGAGCAGGGCGCCGAGAACCACTGCCGTCATCCACCGGTTCTCGGCCATGGCGTAGTTGGCGATGCCGACCGAGACCAGGATGGCCGGCACCAAGCCGCTCGCCTCGAACACGAGCGCAAATGCGACGACCGACCCCAGCACCAGCGCGACAGGCCGCCAGGCGACCGTCGCGTCGATGCTCTCCCGCGTCCACGCCGACCGGACGACGAGAAAAGCGCCGAGCCCCGCCATCAGAATGCCGAGCAGGCGCGGCAGGTAGCCGGGCCCGATCCGGCTCGCGACGCCGAGGGAATAGTCGGCGCCCACCCAGAGGCTCAGCGCCCCAAGGCTTGCAAACAGCAGGCCTGCCCAGAGGTCCGCCCGCCGGGCAGGCTGAACCTCCCGCTCATCGGTCATTGAGGGGCTCCACCGTTGCTCAATCGATCTTCGCGCCGGAGGCCTTGACGATTTCGGCCCACTTGGCGCGGTCGGCCTTCACCGTGGCGCGGAACTGCTCGAGCGTCTCGCTGCGCACGGCCGTGCCGATGCCGATGAGCTTGTCGCGCAGGGCAGGGTTCTCCTGGGCCTTGCGCACGGCGGCGTTGATGCGCTCGGCGATCTTGGCGTCGAGCCCCTTGGGTGCGATCAGGCCGTACCAGGTGACGTTCTCGAATCCCGGCAGGGCCGCTTCGTCGACCGTCGGCACATCGGGCAAGATACCGAGCCGCGTCTTGGTGCTGACGGCCAGTAGCCGCACCTTGCCCGCCCGCCACTGGCCGAGCACGGTCTGCGGCTGGGCGAAGCTGCAGCACACCTCGCCCGTCACCATGGCCTGGATGGATTGCGGGCTGCCCTTGTAGGGCACGTGCTCCATCTGCAGGCCGGCGACCGCGTTGAACTGGGCGAACCCCAGGTGCGTGCTGGCGCCGTTGCCGGTCGAGCCGTAGTTGAACTTGCCCGGCGCCGCCTTCACCTTCTCGATGAACTCCTTGACCGACTTGGCGTCGAGGACATCGGGGTTCACTGCCAGCACATTGGGTACGTCGCACAGCGGCGCCACGGGCGTGAAGTCGGCCTCGACGTCGAAAGATAGCGCCTTGTACAGCGCGGCGTTGATGCCGTGCGTGCCGGCCGTGCCGATCAGCAGCGTGTAGCCGTCGGGCGCGGCCTTCGACACGAATTCGGAGGCGACGTTGCCACCGGCACCCGGCTTGTAGTCGAACACCAGCGCCACGCCCAGGTCCTTCTCCAGCGCCTCCTGGTACATGCGCAGTACGATGTCGTTGCCGGCGCCCGCGGGGAACCCGTTGATGATGGTGATCGGCTTGGCCGGCCATGGCTGCGCGCCGGCAGGCGAGGCAATGATCGATAGCAGGGCCGCGAGACCCACCCAGAGCGCGCTACCAGAAGCAGTCTTCAGCATCGAGCAGAACCTTTCCCGTTTGTGGCTGCGCACCCTAGCGCAGCGCTCGGAGCCTAGCAGGTCCGCGGCTCGGTCAACAAATATCGCGCAAACGCGCCGAGCAAGGACGACCACGAACAGGTGGCCGTTCGTGCGCTGACGGCAGTTGTCGTCTATGCTGGCCTGATCTCGACGTGGTCCGCAGAATCGGTCTGCGCTCGCCAAATGCTGTGTCACGCGGGCCATCGTGCCGCAGCCGGCGCTCGAGCTGGCGCGGAGCGCGGAGGAACATCATGAAACTCAGGGTCGGCTACGAGCTGCTGTACCATTTTCCCCAACCCACGCCCGTCATCATGATGTTGAGCATCCACTACACCCGCATTTCCGACCTCGAGAGACCTGACCACATCGTCATCAGCCCATCGGTGCCCATCTCGGGCTACCGCGACGGCTTCGGCAACTGGTGCAGCCGTATTCTCGCACCCGCCGGCTCGATGCGCATCTCGACCGACACCGTCCTGAGCGACACTGGGCTGCCGGATCCGACGGTGTCGGACGCCGCGCAGATCCCCGTCGAGCAGCTTCCGCAGGAGGCTCTCGTGTTCCTTCTTGCCAGCCGGTTCTGCGACAGCGACCGCTTGGCCGATCTGGCGTGGACTCACTTCGCCCATACACAGCCGGGCTGGGCACGCGTGCAGGCCGTCTGCGACTTCGTGCACGAGCGCATTGCGTTCGGCTACGAGCACGCGCGGGTAACGCGGTCGGCCTCGGAAGCCTACGAGGAAAAGCGGGGCGTGTGCCGCGATTACGCCCACCTTGCCGTAGCGTTCTGCCGCGCATTGAACATACCGGCCCGCTACTGCACGGGGTATCTGGGCGACGTCGGTACGCCACCACCCTACCCGCCCGGCGATTTCGCGGCCTGGTTCGAAGCCTATCTCGGAGGTCAATGGCACACGTTCGACCCACGAAACAATGTGCCGCGTATCGGCAGGGTCCTGCTGGCGCGAGGCCGCGATGCCGCCGACGTCGCCATTACGACGACGTTCGGCCCCAACACCCTCAACAGCTTCCGCGTCTGGACCGACGAGGTAGTAGCCGCCTGAGGCCTGATCGATCGACGCACCGGCAGCCTTCACGGCGTCCGCCCACTTGGCGCGGTCGGCCTTTACGGTGGCGCGGAGCTGGGCGACGGACTCGTAGCGCGGGGTGTTGCCGAGGCCGGCCAGCTTCTCGCGCACTGCGGGCAAATCGAGAGCCGTCTTCACCGGCCGGAAAGCCCATGATCGCCGTGATGGATTTCTCGGGCCATTTCTGCGCTGCTGCCGGCCCGATGGCGCCCGGCGAGCACGCCGATCAGGGCGAGGGTGAAACGAAGTCTGCGCATGAACTCTCCTTGCTCTTGCCGCTCGCGTGCCGCTAGAGCAGGATCGCTTCAGCTTGAATCGCCTGCTCCCAAATGCAACGTGACGCTGAAGCGTGAATCCTGCTCTACTCATTGAGTCTTAGAGCGAGATTCACGTTCGCTCTAGCGCCGCGTCGCGGGCGCGGATGGCGTCTAGTCGGCGATCGACGAAATCGAGCCGGTCCTGGCCCCAGAACAGCTCGCCCTCGATGACGAAGGTCGGCGCTCCGAAGATGCCGAGCGTCTCCGCCTCGGCCGAGAACTGCCGATAGAGCGCCTGCACGCGATCGCTCCTCTCTGCCGCCACCAGCTTGGCGCCATCGTAGCTGTTCTCGTCGGCAACGGCCCGGCGCACTCGCGGGAGCGAGATGTCGCGCTCCTCGGCCCACAGCGCGCGCAGCAGAGCATGCGACAGGGGGAACGCGTCGAGGCCGGCGTCCTGCGCCGCGATCACCGTCCAGCCCGCGTATTTGTTCCAGTCGGGATCGGTCGGCATCGCCTGCGGATAGTGCTTCGGCTCGAGCACCAGCGGCATGCCGAGATAGGTGCGCCAACGATCGAGCTCTACCTGATGGTAGCGCCGCCGCGCCGGCGGCCGCGTGCGCAGGGGCACGCCCCCGGTCTTCAGCACCACGGCCTGGAAGTCATAGGGCTTGAGCGTCAGCGTCGCACGGTGCCGGCGCACGATGTCCTGAAGCCGCGGACCTCCGAGATAGGCCCAAGGGGAGGAGAGGCTGTAGTAGCAATCGAGCTGGACCACGTCTGACTCCGCCGCGAGGGTGCGAACCGAAGATTAGCATGGCAAAAATTGCCGGGCCCGTCTGCGGGCGCATGGGCTCCGCAACGGCGCCGGCAACTCCCGGGCAGATGGGGATCAATCAGCAGCAGTCAGGCCGATGCGGGGGCGAGCAGATCGAAAATCCGCTCGTCGATGGTGGTGCGCGAGCCGCTCGGGTGGATCGACTGGATGCAGACGTGATCGGCGCCGGCATCCCAGAAAAGCTGGAGGCGCTTGCGGATCGCGCCCTCATCTCCCCAGGCGATGTTAGCATCGACGAAGCGGTTGGACCCGCCGCCGGCAAGGTCGTCGTCCCCGAACCCGAGGCGGCGCCAGTTGTTGGCATAGTTCTCGAGCTGGATATAGGACGCGAGCGCCGTGCGAGCGGCGGCTCGGGCCTTGGTCGGGTCGGTCTCCAGCAGCACCATGACCTCCGGACAAAGGAGCTTGCCAGGACCCAGGATTTTACGCGCCTGGGCGGTATGCTCCGGCGTCACGCAATAAGGATGCGCCCCGTCGGTCATCTCCGCTGCGAGCGCCAGCATCTTCGGCCCGAGGGCCGCGAGCACGGTCCGTGGCGTTTCCGAGGGCGGCGGGGCCTGATAGGGGGCGGCGCGCATAGCCTCGAGATAGGCGCGCATGGTCGCCACCGGCTTGCCGTAGGCATGACCGCGCATGATCGATACCATCGGCTTGTGCGAGACGCCGAGCCCGAGGAGAAAGCGGTTGCCCGACTGCTCGTTCAGACCGCGTTGCGCATTCGCCGTCGCCATCGCGTCGCGGGCATAGATGTTGGCGATGCCCGTGGCGACGACGAGGTTCGACGTGCCGGCGAGCAGCCAGGCCGCATTGACGAGGCCATTGCGGCCGCGGCTTTCGGGCGTCCAGAGCGCCGTGTAGCCGCGCTTCTCGAGTCGACGCGCGAAGGCCTGCGCATCCACCGCCGTCATGCCGTCGAGGCCGGCCCAAACGCCGAGTTTGCCGAGTTTCATGGGTCGCTCCTTCCGAGAGGTCGTCGCGCTTTGCCGGTCATTCGGGCTGTGGTGGTCGATCCTGGGTCGCGCGGGCCACGACGTCAAATCTGGCGCTGGCCGCTCGCTGCATCGAAGAGATGGCAATGCTCGGGCAGGAAGCGAAACTTCAGCGGCGAGCCGGGGGCTAGTTCCGTGCTGGGTGCAACCTTCGCGACCAGCGACTTGCCCTCGCCGGCGTCGAAGTGCACGAGCGTCGCGTCGCCGAGCGGCTGCAGCAGGCGGGCCGTGCCGGGGGTCGAAGCCGCGCCATCGATGACGACGTGCTCCGAGCGCACGCCGAGGACAACCTTGCGTCCACCGAGATTGGCGGAGAGGGATGCTGGCAGCGCCTGCTCGAGGCCCGCACCATGGAAGCGGGGGCCAGCCGCACCGTTCTCCACCGCGCCCTCCAGGAAATTCATGGTCGGCATGCCGAAGAAGCCGGCTACGAATTGCGTTGCCGGGCGATTGTAGATTTCGAGCGGAGTGCCGAGCTGCTCGATCCTCCCCTTGCTCATGACGACGATGCGGTCGGCCATCGTCATCGCCTCGGCCTGATCGTGCGTCACGTAGATGAAGGTCGCCTTCAGCCGCTCGTGGAGCCGCTTGAGCTCGGTGCGCATGTCAACCCTGAGCTTGGCGTCGAGGCTCGACAGCGGCTCGTCCATCAAGAACACGGCCGGGTTGGTCACGATGGTGCGGGCGAGCGCGACGCGCTGGCTCTCGCCCCCCGAGCAGTGCCGAGGCAGCTTGGTGAGCAACGGCTTGATGTGCATGGCCTCCGCTGCCGCGATCACACGCTCGGCGATCTGCGCGGCCGGCAACTTTCGCACGCGCAGACCGAAGGCGATGTTCTCGAACACGCTCATGTGCGGGAAGAGCGCCAGATCCTGGAACACCATTCCGAGCCCGCGTTCGCCCGGCTCCAAGTCGTTGACCACCGTGTCGCCGATGACGATCCTGCCGCTGGTCGGCGTCTCGAGACCCGAGATCATGTTGAGCGTCGTGGTCTTGCCGCACCCCGAGGGGCCGACCATGATCAGAAACTCGCCGTCGCGGATGTCGAGCGTGATCCCGCTGACGGCGGTATAGGCGCCGAACGACTTTACGAGGTTCTCGAGTGCGATCCCTGCCACGTTCTTTTTCCTAGGGCGCCAGCACCGGCGCCTCGCTCGGTTCCTTCACAGCCTACTTGCGGATTGTGCCGAAGCTGAAACCCTTGACGAGGTGCTTCTGGATGAGAAGGCCGAGGACCACCACCGGGACGGTGACCACCGTGCCGATGGCGGCTTGCGGTCCGTAGAGGCGGCCCTCCGCCGCGCTCTGGAATTTATTGAGCAGCACCGTCAGCGTCGTGACCTCCGGATGGGTCAGCGTCAGCGCCAGCAGGAACTCCGCCCAGTTGAGGATGAAGACGAACAGGAACGTCACCACCATCCCCGAGGCGACCAAAGGGAGGACGACGCGCCGGATCACCAAAATGCGGCCCGCGCCCATGAGGCGGGCGGCGTGCTCGAGCGTGTAGGGCACCTCGTCGATGAAGGTCAGCATCATCCAGATGACGAAGGGCAGCGTGGTGACCGTGTAGATGAGGACGAGCCCCACGTAGGTGTCGAACAGGCTGACGCGAATACCGAAGAGCGCCGTCGTGGCGTAGGGGATGATGATCGCGTAGTAGATCAGGATGGCGATAGCGACCACGATCGGCGGGATCATGCGGATCATCAGAATCGTGTGCCGGAAGTATTTGCCGCCGACGTTGAAGCGCGAGATCGCATAGGCGAGAAAGGTGCCCAGCAGCAGGGCGAGAAGCGAGGCCGTCGTGCAAACCAGTGTGGCGTCGCCGAGGCCCTTCCAGATGGTGAAGGCCTGCTCGGTCGCCTGGCGGCTCAGCGTCGGGTCGAGCGCGCCGAAGGCGAATATCTGCGCGTAGTTGAGCAGCGTCGGGTTGTGCGGCAGCCAGTGCGGCGGCCAGGCCACCCACTCGCCGGCGTCCTTGAACGACGTCGAGATCATCCAGAAGATCGGAAAGACGATGACCCCCGTCCAGGCGAGCAGGATGGCGTGCCTTCCGATCCTCCTCACGCGCTGGCGTCGCAGCCTGCGCGTCCGCGCCGCTTCGGCCGCAATGGCTGTGTGCGTGCTCACGGCCCACTCCCTTCGACCGCGCGGCGCTGGCTGATCAGCATGTAGACGCCGAAGAAGATCAGAATCGAGAAGATGAAGAGCAGCAGGATCGAGGCTGCAGCTCCGAAGCTGAACTTGTTGAACACCCAAACCTGCTCCCACAGGAAATAGGCGACGGTCTGCGTCGAGGTGCCGGGGCCGCCGAAGGTGAGCAGCACCACCGGATCGAAAAGCTTCAGCGCCTCCATCGAGCGGATGATGACCGCGATTACGATGGCAGGCTTGAGCAGCGGCAGCTCGACCCGCCAAAACGTCTGCCAGGGGGAAGCGCCCATAACGCGGGCGGCGTTGACGAGCTGACTCGGCAGGGCAGCGAAGCCGGACAGGAAGATCAGGAACGTCAGGGACGTCCACTGCCAGACATCGGCGATGATGATGCCCCACTGCGCGGCGACGGGATGCGACAACCAGCGGATGCGAGGGTCGATGCCGAACCGCTCGAGGAACGGGGCGAGGATCTGATTGAGCGGCCCGCTGTCGATGTAGATCATGGAGAAGTTGTAGCCGACGACGATCGGCACGATCATCATCGGCACCAGGAATATGGTGGTGTAGAGCTGCCGCGATCGGGTGCACCGCGACACGAACATCGCTAACACGAAGCCGATGAGCAACTCGAGCGCGACGGCGACGCCCGCGAAATAGAAGGTGCGCCCGAGCGCCAGCCAGAACTGATCGTTGCCGAGCACCGTCTCGTAGTTCTCGAGGCCGGCGAAGCGAGCCGTCTCGAAGGGACGGTTGGCGCGCCATTTCAGCAAGCTGATCCAAATCGTCAGGATGAATGGGACCAGTATGATCAGAACGAACATCCCTTCGACGAGCACGAACGGGATGAGGCGGAATACGCGCTCGGAGGCAAGCCACCGAGCGAGGCGGTGGGCCGCTGTTCCGTCCCGGCGGGCGACGGCTGCGGGAATTATGCTCGTGCTAGCCTCGGCCATCGCCAACCGGCTCTGTCGACCCGCACGCGGCTAGCGCGCGTTCCCCTCCCCCTTGCGGGGAGGGGTCGGGGGTGGGGGTTACAAGATCGGAGTGGCGCATGTGACTCACCCCACCCCTAACCGTCGCGTTCGTGTCACGGTTGGCGCTCGACATCAGCCGGACGTGCTCAGAACTTGTCCAGGTAGATGCCGCTCTCGACCGCCTTGCGCCAAATCTGGATCTGATGATCGCGGCCGATCTCGTTGGTGATCTTGTTCCAGCTCACCTCGATGCGCTTGGCGGCCTCCTCTGCGGTGATGTTCTTGTTCATGACGTCGGCGAGATTGTTGTCGAGCACCTTGAAGTACTCGTAGTTGCCCTCGATCAGCAGCAGGGATGCCGCGTATTTCGAGTTCTCGATGGTCGTCTTGACCATGTCCGCGCCGAAGCGGTCGAGGATGCCCTTGTGCGTCAGGTTCGAGTAGCGGAATGGATCCCAGAAGCCCTTCGGGTGGGCGACGGCGTCGTCGCCTATGCTGGGGCTCGTGAACCACTGGATGAAGAGATAGGCGAGCTCAGGGTTCTTGGCGTAGGCGCTCACCATGTAGCCGGTGCCGGCCGCCTGTGGCGAGCGGCGCACGAGCTTGCCATCGACCATGTTTCCCGGGATCAGGCAGGCGAGCTGCTTGCCCTTCACGACGCTGTTGGGATTGCTCTCGCCGAACCCGTAGATGGAGGGAAACGACACAGCTGAGTAGGCGAGCCCGCTGCCCCAGTAGGGATAGATCTGCGGCGTGCCCCAGCCCTGGATGTCTTTCGGCATGTACTCGACGGCCGCCGCGAAGTCCTTGATGGCCTGGATGCCGTCCGGCGTCGTAATGCGCGGGTTCATGTCCTTGTCGAACAGAAGCCCCTTCATGTAGATCGGGAAGTGCCGGTAGGAGAAGTTGACCGAACGATAGCCGAGGCCACCGGAGAGGCCCTTCTCGAACTTGATCCCCCACCGCGTATCGCCCTCTTTGGTCTGGAAGAACGCGGCCTGCTGCGCCCACTCGGCGACGGTCTCGGGACAGCCGAGGTCCTTGCCGGTCTTGGCCTTGTACTCTGCCCTGGCCTGCGGGTTCTCCATGAGGTCCTTGCGCAGGACGAACAGCAGATGGTCGCCGTCGTTGATCATCACGTAGAGCTTGCCGTCGTAGTACTGCTGAAATTTGAGGCCGTCGGCGATGCCGGAGAAATCGGGCTGGTATTTCTTGGCGAAGTCGTCGAGCGCGATGATCACCTTGGCGCCGGCGGCATCCGGCATGGTGTAGGGGAAGTCGTTGAAGAGGTCGTAGACGCCGGTCTTCGACACCGACTCCTGCATGATCTTGGCCGGGATGTCCGTGTAGCCGAGCGGCACGATCTCGAACTTCACGCCGGTCAGCTCCTCCCATTTCTTGGCAAAATCGGGGAACGAATTCACTGCTGTCCGGTTAAGCGAATGCTGGGCGCTTTGAAGTGCCCAG
>JRHI01002453.1_pt1 | contig 12696 bp, 7 predicted proteins | sample 215371 | NCBI WGS metagenome assembly JRHI01 (sample SAMN02929681, study PRJNA255918) | sediment metagenome | biome: cave system; feature: Ice Cave; material: Sediment; isolation source: sediment from deep within a dark volcanic ice cave with no known source of... ...
ACCAAGCGGTGAGCCTCAAACATGTTGACAGCAGTGGTGCTGCGACAGCGCCAGGATTTCGACGCCGATCGAGCCCAGGTTGTTCCAGCCGACGTTGAGGCTCTCGAGTTGCGCCAGGTTGGCCGAAGCCGCCAGCGCCTCGACGCCCGGGGCGCCGAGCTCATTGTTGGCCAGATCGAGCCACAGCAAACCCGTAAGGTAAGGCGAGGCCGCCAGCGCCCGCGCACCAGCGGTGCCAATGACGTTGCCGCCAAGATCCAGCCGGCGCAGGTTGACGAGGTACGGACAGGCCGCCAGCGCCTCCATACCGGCCGAACCGAGATGATTGCCGCGCAGGTCGAGGCAGGCCAGGCGTTCAAGATATTTTAACTCGACAAACTGCTGAATTAGTTCATCGGCCGCGTGCAACCAAACGTCGCGCACCGGCGACCAGGCGAGGATCTTCTTCGCCTGCTCCACGAAGACGGACGCATCCAGCGCGATCCGCTCCACGAAGCCGCGGCGGAACTCCCAGTCGTGGCCGCGCCGGGACTCCGCGCCAGCCAGGTCGCGGAATGGCCCGAGCCACTCGTCGCGGTGCTCGGCCAGCAGCGCCTTCTCGCGGGCCTCCAGTTCCGGCCGGCGCGAATCGTGCGCCGGCAGCTCGGCGAGCGCCGACTGCACGCGGATGAACTCGCCGCGCGGGTTGCCGTGCTCCTCCAACCAATCGGCGAAGATCAGCCGCAGGCCGTCGTCGTCGGGCCGGTCCAGGATGGCCTGCAAAAAGGCCTCGTCGTGGGTCAGGGCCATCGGTTGCCTCCGTTGCGAGCGCGGCGGGCGGGTCATGCTATCCCGGCACCTGGATCGGTCGATCGCGGTGCAGCTGCACCCAGTCGCCGTTCTCCGCCAAGGATTCCTTGCCCAGTTCGCGCAGCAATTCGCGCGCGTTCTCGAGCTTGCGGACCTCCAGCAACTCGCGCAGGCGCTCCTCCGCCGTTGCGAACGTCTGAGCCATGCGACCATACTGTTTGGCATGCTCCGACAGCGCCCGTGTCTTGGCGTAACTGAACAGCAGCGCTGCCACCACCGGCGCCAGGCTGACGAGCACGACGACGCCTTGCAGGGAATCCGCCAGGACCGGCCGCAGCGCCAGGGTGTCAACGTCCCGGTGGAACAGGCCGAGGACCAGCTTGAACGCCGCCCAGGCGAGGCCCGTGGCGAAGAACAGGTTGCCGTACAATCGCCAGCGTTTTAGTGTCTGCTGATCGCGCGGCGCCGCCTTCGCATAGTACCCGTGCTGCGCCTTCACCCAGGAATCCTGAACCATGTCCATGCGCTCCAGGGCGACAGGCACGGCGAGCACGCCCCAGACACGCATGGCGTCGCGGATCCAGTCCAGCTCACTGCGCTGCTTGCGCAGGTAGTGATCCGCGGCGGCATCGGTGAGGCCGGCCAAACGCCAGAAGAACTGCACGCGCAGTCCCTCGGCCAGGGCGCGATAGTCCAGGTACTTGCTCTCGTAATCGCCCCAGCGTGCCCACCACGTCAAACCGTAGGCGACGGCCAGGACCACGACGTAGGCGATCCGTCCCCAGAGCCTGTCGTCCAGCTGGTCCGACAGGTTGAAGAAGAACGCCGCGACGAATGCCAGGATCATGAGCCAGGCGAGCAACCGCAAGGCGTAACGCTGGAAGTGCATGGCCAGCGTGTCAGCCGTGGCGTACCAGTCGAGCAATTCTTGCAGGGGCGCGGGCACGCGGATCTGCTCCTGCTTGCCCAGCAGGTAACCCTTGCTCCTTTCCCGTGCGTGCGCCAGGTGGCCGGCCAGACGGAGGGCATCGTCGTTGAACGTGTTCATCCGGTGATAAATCCGCTCGCAGTCGGCAGCGGGACCAGGGAAATGCTTGTACAGCACAAAAGGCGTCCCTTTTGGCTGGGGATTGCTGAGCCGCGGCGTCGCGATCCGGTAAACAGGACCACACTCGACTGGGTCGAGCGGACTTTGAGCGATCCCATACAGCGGCGGCACGCCGTCCCGTTTGAAGCCGGCGATCTGGGCGGTGCCGCCTTGCAGGTGCGCGTCCTCGCCGTCCCACAGGGCGAGGAGAATCTGGCAGTGGCGGGCGATCCAGGCGCCCGCGAGCGCGTATTGCCGGTTGCGCGGTTCGCCGGGCGCGCTGACGCTGTCGAGCGTGTTGCCCGGCACCAGCGGCAATTCGATGCACTGCTCGGCGCGCCCGACCAGGTCGGCGAATTCCGCCCGCGAATCGGTCGTGGCGAAGTCTTGCTCGAAGAGCGAGCGGGGCAGGGGTAGCGGCGCGATGAGCCGGGCACCGCAGTCGAGGGCCACCTGCGCTACCAGGCGATCGGCGCCCTCTGCCAGCGAGGAGAGGAGGAGCAGGGGCGTCGCCGGGTAGCGCTCGCGCAGGTCGATGAGAATGCGGCGTACCTGCTCCGCCAGCGCCGGCCGGTCGGCGTCGCGCAGGTCGCGGTGGCCGGTGACGCCGAGCACCAACGGCAACGGTCCACAGACTCCGGATGAGATGGGTTGGCTCATGGGAGGATTCCTTTCGCTAACCCTCGAGCGTGTCGTCAACGCCGGCCGCGGCAGGGTCGATGCGGAAGATCGGCCGCTTCTTCCTCGCCGCGTAGGCGACGATGTCGCCAGTGCCGCCCTTGCCGGCGGCCGGTCGGCCATCCCAGACCGCCACGAGATAATCCACCTCGTTGACCACCCATTTGCCTGCTTGCAGGTAGGCATGGTGCGAACGCTGCTTGAACGGTAGCCGTTCGATGGCCCGGCAACGCTCGAGCAGCGCGTCGAAGCGAGCGCGGTCCGCATCCTCGAAGTCCGCGGGATAGTTCTCGAACGGGATGATGCTGACGAGCGGGATGCCCAGTCCCAGGGCCGCCTCGGCGAAGAGCTGGTCGGCGCCGATGGCCAGGGCGCTGCAGGCGACCAGCTCCGCGCGACGCAACCGGGCGAGATCGCGGAAGCGGTCAAGGAGGCGAACGCACTGGGCGTGGACGTACCACCAGACGAGCGGATCGGCGCCCAGCTTGCGGTGTCCGGTCACACCCACGCGGACCACCGGCGGCGGTGTGGCGTCAGCAATCATGATGCTGTCGTTCTCCGTCTTCTGCCGCAAGCGGCTTAACTGGGCGCGGACAGATTGAATTGTACTGCCTGCCGGCAGTGTGGACATGCTGCCGCCGGGGGCGCGAAGCGCCGGCCACATCCCGGACACGCTGCCGCCGGCTGCCGTTCCTGCGCGCCGGACAGGAACGGCAGCCAGCGCTCCAGCAACGAACGCGGTCCCGCCGGCCGGGCCAGGCGCACTGCCGTGATCAGCGCCGGCCCCAGCGCGACGTTCCGTAGCTGCAAGAAGTGGACCTGGCCATCGCTCGTGCCGCAGACGACCCGCCCGTTCACCGCCATCACGGCCGCCGACACGCGCGCCCCGGCATGGTATACCGCCAGGCATTCGCCCGTCGCGATGCGCCAGACGCGCACCGTGTTGTCCCAGCTCGCGGAGACCGCCAGCTGGCCGTCCGTGCTCACTGTCACCGCCGTGACGCCGTACAGGTGTCCGGCCAGCACGCGCACGCAGGCGCCCGTCGCCAGGTCCCAGATCCGCAGTGTGTAGTCGCGGCTGGCGGACAGGGCGAGCCGGCCGTCCGGCGTCACCGCGATGCTCTCGACGAAGTTCGTGTGCCCGTGCAGCACGTGGCGGCAGGCGCCCGTCGCCAGGTCCCAGACGCGCAGCGTCGTGTCGCCGCTGGCCGAAACCGCGGTGCGGCCGTCCGGCGTCAGAGCTACGCCCTCGACGTATTCCGTGTGCCCCGTCAGCGTTTGTCGACATTCCCCCGTTGCCATGTCCCAAACGCGCAGCGTGTGGTCGCGGCTGGCCGAGACCGCCGTCGCGCCGTCGAGCGTCAGGGCCACGAACGTGACCCAGTCAGTATGGCCGGCGAGCACGTGCAGGCAGCGGCCCGTGGCGACCTCCCAGATGCGCAGCGTGCGATCGGAACTCCCGGAAAGCGCGCGCGCACTGTCGGGCGTCAGGACGACGTGGTGTACCCAGTCCTGATGGTCGGGCCAGGTCCGCAGACAGCGGCCGGTCGCGGTGTCCCACGTCCGTAGCGTGGCATCGGAACTGGCGGAGAGAGCCGTCTTGCCGTCGTGGCTGACGGCGACGGCGTTGACCCAGTTCGTGTGCCCCTGCAGCACGTGGACGGACCGACCGGTGCCCGCGTCCCAGACGCGCAGCGTGTGGTCGCGGCTCGGCGACACGGCGATCTTGCGGTCCGCGGACAGCGTCACCGGCCCGACCCAGGTGGCGTGTCCCGGCAGCGCGTGTACGCACTCCCCGGCGGCCACGTCCCAGACGCGCAGCGTGTGGTCGGAGCCGGCCGACACGGCGGTCCGTCCATCCGCCGTCACACTCACGTCGCCGACCCAGGCGGTGTGTCCCGGCAGCTGCCGCAGGCTCTCGCCCGTGGCGATGTTCCACACGCGCAGTGCCAGGTCGAAGCCGGCGGCAACGGCAAGTCGGCCGTCCGGCGTCACCGCGACGGCGTTGAGCCAGTTCGTGTACCCTTGCAGCACGCGCAGGCACGTCCCCGCGGCCACGTCCCAGACGCGCAGAGTTCGGTCGCGGCTGGCGGTGACGGCGAGCCGGCCGTCCGGCGTCAGCGCCACGCCGTTGATCGAGTCCGTGTGTCCGCGCAGGCTGCGCCGGCACTCACCTGCGGCCACATCCCAGACACGCAGCATGCCGTCGGCGCCAGCCGAAAGCGCTACCCGGCCATCGCTCGTCAGCGCCACGCTCCGCACTTCGCCATCGTGGCCCGTGAGGGTACGCAGGTATGTCCCCGCCGCCACGTCCCAGACGCGCAGCGTGCCGTCGGCGCTGGCCGAAACGGCGACCACACCGTCCGGCGTGACGGCGACCGCGTTGACCCAGTTTGTGTGCCCACTCAGCGTGCGCCGGCACTCGCCCGACGCCAGGTCCCAGACGCGCAGCATGTTGTCGTGGCTGGCGGAGAGCGCGGTCCGGCCATCGTGCGTCAGCGCGACGCTGCGGACCGATTTGCGATGGCCGCGCAGCACCCGCAGACAGACGCCGGAGACGAGGTTCCAGACGCGCAGCGTCGAATCGGAACTGGCCGAGACGGCGAGTTTGCCGTCGGGACTGAGGGCCACGCTGTTGACGCGGTTGATGTGTCCCTCAAGAGTCCGCAGGCAGGCCGGCCGCACGGGCAGGGCAGGGGGGCGAGGATCGCGGCTCAACCACGGTTGCGGCTGCTCTGCCATCAGCGCCTCGGCCCGCGCGGCGACGAGACCGCCGGCCGCGTGGTTGCGAGCCATCAGGATCGTCTGGGCGGGGATGGCGGCAAGCATGTGGCCGTGCGTACTGACGAACGTGGCGAACGCTTGTACCCGTCCCGCCGGCGTGTCGGCACTGGACGGATCACCGCCGCTTGCCGTGGCCGTCTCGACCTGGTGCATCTGGGCAATGGCGGCGGTCGCCCCCTGATCGGGACCGAACCGTTCCTCGGGCAGCCGCTGTTCGGGACCGTACAGCGCGGCCAGCGTACCCTCGTCGCGCGGCGGCTCCGTCACTTCGCGGAGGCGTGCCACCACCGGACCGGCGCCACGGTCAGGGTAGGGCTCGCCGGCACCCGCGCAGACGGCGGCGGTGCAGGCGCCGAGCCAGCTGGGCAGCGGCGGCGCCGGCGGCCGGTCGAGCGGATCGTAACGGTGGTAGTTCGGCCAGGCGGCCAGTGCCTGGTCGTAGTCCGCCTGCAACTCATACGCCATACCGGCCCGACACTTCGACTCGACGAAACGCAGGTCGCTCAGCAGCGTCGCCAACTCGTCCCAGCGCTCCGCCTCGATGAGGTGTACCGGCAGGTATGCCAGGCCATAGCCCGACAGCTGGCGCGCTCCCTGCTGATATTCCTTCCAAAAAAGTTCGGCCAGGCGCTCGTGGCCGCGCTGCCGGCTGACGTAGTATGGGCTGCCGCGCTGGTCCGGCGCCGTCAGCCAGTCGGCGAACGATTTATGATAAACGGCGTAGCGTCCCTCGTGTTCCGGCAGGTACGCCGACAACCGGCGCAGGACGCGCGGCAGTTCCGTCTCCACGTCCATGCCGGTGACGCGGGCGAGGCGTTCCTCGGTCAACGGCCGGCGCGCGGTGACAATCGCCTCCAGCACCGCCCGCACCGGCTGAAAGCTGGCCTCGTCGGGGAAGTGGCGCTGGAAGAAACCCAGGTAAAGACCGTACAGTCCCGGCGGCAAGGCGTCGAGATTGTCGAAACCGTACAGGTTTCGCTCGATCCCGTCGAGCGATTGGATCACGTAGAGGATGTTGCCATCGGCCTTGGCCCGCAGGGCGTGGGCGACCTCGGCGGCGCTCTTGCCGCTGGCGCGCAGGCGTTCCTTCAGCACCGGGGCCTCAAGGCGAGTGGCAATGTAACGGTCGAGGTCCTCAACGTTGCGCGTGTCGTGGGCGTCTAGTTCGAGGACGCGCAGACCGCGCAGCCGATCGAGGACGGCGCGTTCCTTGCGCGACGTGGCCAGCAGCCGCAGCCACGCCGGCAGCCGCTCCAGACGAGCGGCGAGCACATCGACGATCGTGGCGCGTGCCGAACCGTCCGCCAGGGCGAGCGCCTCGTCGAGGGCATCGATGAGGAGATAGTGCACGCCCCCGGGCGGCGGCGGCAGCGACTCCAGAGGCGTCAGGATTCCGGCCTCGAAGGCGCTGGCCGGGTCGCGGGCGCAGGCGGCCTCGCTGAGCGCTTCCTCGACGGTGGGATCGGACAGGCGCGCCGCGTACTGGTCGAGCTGGCTGGCGATCATCGCGGCGATGCTGCGGACGAAACGGCCCGGCTGGAGCGTCTCTTTCGTGTCGGCCTGGCAGCAGTGATAGGCGAGCACCTGGCCGCCGGGATTGCGATGGACCAGCTCGGCGACGATGGCCGATTTGCCGGTGCCGGGATCGCCGACGACGAGCAGCGCCTCGTGCTGGTTCGACGAGCGCCAGCGCTCAATCTCGTCAAAGAGCCATTCGCGACCGCAAAAGTGCTGGCGCTTCTCGTTGAGAAAGGCGGAGAAGTCCCACGGCCGCAGCTGGTGGTCCCAGGAGCGGTAGCGGATCTCGCCCCGCAGGGCGGCCTCAATGGACTCGACGACGCGGCTCAGACCGGCCTGGTAGTTGTCCTCGCTCTCCTGCCAGGCGGTCAGGTCGAGGTATTCAAGACGGTAGATGCAGAACGGCGGCTCGCACGGCACGGCCATGATCGGCACGACCGGCTTCGGCGGCCGCGCGAAGCGGGCGAAGCTGATCTCGTCGAGGCAGACGCTGTCGAGATCGTCGGGGTTGTCGCGGCTGCCGGTCTGGCGCATGGCATGGGGGCTGAGCAGGGCAACGAGCACCTGCGCGTGGCGCAGCGCTTCCTGGATCTGCTGTTCCCACTCCTCGCCGGAGCGGAGGCGCTGGGTGTCCTGCCAGACTTCGTAGCCACGGGCCTCGAGGTCACGGCGCAGACGGTCGGCGAGGGGACTGGCGTCGCGCCGGCCGTAGCTGAGGAACAGCCGGGCGCGGGCCTGACCTTCGGGCGGGGCAACGGCCGGCTGCCACGGGTGTTCGCAAACGTCGCAGATCCAGTCGCCGCGTGAGTGCCGGCGATGGACCTCCTTCGAGCCGCACTGGGGACAGGTCGTAGATGCCGTGCTCATGGGGGCGTATCCTCCTGTGCCGCGTACCAACTAGTCTGCAGCGCAAGCAAGGGCTTTCTCTCCCGCGCTTGCGCTGCGCGTCAGTGATCTGGGATTACCTCCATTATTACGGGAACGGCCCTTCAGGGAAAAACTTGTTGACCGTCCCCCGCGTGGGCCGCACAATGACGCTCGCCTACCGACCGGAGTCCGTTTTACGCCTGGGAGGACATCCATGCGAACCGCGCGAATCCGTTACCTGCTGCTGGGCGTTGCCGCCCTGCTGTTGTCCGGCGTCCCCGGACGAGCCGAGGACACCAATCACTTCCCGCTCCAGGACGGCGACACCTGGGTCATGGGCGGCGACAGTATCACGGCGCAGCATCTGCACTCGAACTACTTCGAGGCTTTCTGCTACGCTCGCTATCCCAATTTGAAGTTCCGCTTCCGCAACTCCGGCGTCGGCGGCGACACGATTCCGAAGCTGATGGCCCGCTTCGACTGGGACGTGGCTGCCTGGAAACCGACCGTCGTGTCGGTCGAACTGGGCATGAACGACCAGGGTGGTTATTCCGTCGAGCAGTACCTCGACAACATGGGCAAGCTGACGCAGCAGATCCAGACGATCAAGGCACGGCCCGTCTTCTTCACCGCCAGCCCGATCAACAACGGCGCCACCATGACCAACCTGGACGGCAATGCCAAACTCAATGCCTATGCCGTCGCTCTGAAGAAGTTCGCCGAGGAGCAGAAGGCGCCCTTCGCCGATCAGTTCCACGCCCTGCTCGACCCCTGGGGCAAGAACAAGCCGCGCGAGAACCTGGCCAACTCGCTCAATGTGCTCAAGGCCATCGCTCACGACGACAAACTCGCCGGCGTCGAGCACCTGCGAGCCTTCCTCGAGGAGCAGGCCAGGAGCCCGCATGCGCCGGTTGCCATGCAGGGTGACGCCGTCCACCCCGGCCCGCCGGGCCAGCTGACGATGGCCGCCGCTCTGCTCAAGGACCTCGATGCCATGGGCTTCGTCAGCAATGCCGTCCTCGATGACACTGGGAAGGTGCTCGCGGCAAAGGGTTGCCAGGTGAGCGACGTGAAGGCGGCAGACGGCAAACTGACGTTCGACCGGCTCGACGAGTGTCTGCCATTCCCGATCCCTGATGAGGCGCGAGCGGTGCTGCCGCTGTACCCGACGATCCTGGACCTGAGTCAGTACGGCCTGCAGGTCAAGGGGCTGAAGGGGAGCAGGTTCGCGCTCAAGGTGAACGGGATCGCGCTGGGGAATGGAACTATTGAGGATCTTGAAAAGGGCGTTAACCTGACGGTGTACGGCAAGGGACCGCTCGCGGATCAGGGCAAGGCGATTCTGAACGCGGTGGCGGCGAAGGAAGGGCTCGTCGGTCAATGGCGCGGGTTGTCGAGGACCGCCTCCGCGCCGGGCGCCTCGGCCGACACCCGGGAGAGACTGGTGGAATTGACGAAGAAGGTGGAGGACGCCGACGCCAAGATTCGTGTGGCGGCCAAACCGCGCAAGCTGCACTTCGAGGTGACGGCGGTGACAGACGTGGGCAAATGAACCATCCCGTGACCTCCTGTTGCGGAGTTCTGATGAAAGGGAAGAACATGCGAACATTCCTGGCCGTGACAGCGGTGCTCGCGGTAGCGGCGGCGGGCTGGCTGACCCTGGCCGCGGCGGCGGACAAGGAGGAAAAGAAGGAGGAGAAGAAGGTGGAAAAGCGCTTCTTCGAGATGCGGACCTATCATGCCGCGCCCGGCAAGCTGGAGGCGCTGCACGCGCGCTTCCGCGACCACACGAACAAGCTCTTCGAGAAGCACGGCATGACGATTATCGGCTTCTGGACGCCAGCCAAGCCGGAGGACGCGGAAACGACGCTGGTGTACATCCTGGCCTATCCCAGCCAGGAAGCGCGCGAGAAGAGCTGGACAGAGTTCCGCCAGGACCCGGATTGGAAGAAGGCCAAATCCGAGTCCGAGAAGGACGGCAAACTCGTGCTGAAGGTGGACGAACTGTACCTGAATCCCACCGACTATTCGCCGATCAAGTGAGCAACTCTTCATCGGCCCGCAGCGCGAGCAAGGGAAGGATCATCCTTTGCTGGCGCTGCGGGTTGATCCTCCCGTACAATTCTTGCATGACCCTTTTGCACCTGGAACCCCTGCCGCCACGGACCACGAAGCTGGACCTGCTCCATCTCCTTGGCGACACCGGCAATCTCGACCGCCGGCACGTCGGCCGCATCGACCTGCATGGTCGCAGCGCCACGATCGAGGTGCCCGACGACTGGGCGCCGCGCTTGGTCAAGGCCCTCGACGGCACTCCGCTCAAGGAGAAACGTCTGCGCGCATGGACGACGGCCGCCGGCGCCGGCACGGAGGACGGTCACTTCCAGCACCTGACGCGCCTGCTCGAACTGGAAGGGCAGGCCGAAGCCGAGCAGGTCCGGCAGCGGCGGCAGCGCCTGGGACGGAACGAGGCGGAACAGAGCGGCGACTGTTTGCTCGACCTCGTGCTGCGCGACGAGGAGTCCGGCCTGGGCGGCCGTTCGATCCTCGCGCTGACGAAACGCCATCCCGCGCAGCCGCTGCCGTGGACGCGCCTGGGGGCCGGTACGCCGGTGCTGCTCTCGCTCGACGGCCCCGGCGGCACGCTGGCCGAGCGCGGCGTGGTGTGCGAGCGCAACGAACGCATGATCCGCGTCGCGGTGAACGACGTCCTCGACGACAGCGGATTGCCCGAACAGCCCGTGTTCCGCCTCGACCTCTCGCACGATGAGATGGCACGTCTCCGGCAGCGTGCGGCCCTGGAGCGGGCACGCACCGCGAGTCGAGATCGCCTGGCCGAATTGCGTGAGGTGCTGCTCGGCGCCGCACCGCCGGCGTTTGCGCCGGAGACGCCCTGCACACCCCTCGATCCAGGCCTCAACGCCTCGCAGCAGGAAGCGGTGCGTTTCGCCCTGGCCGCGCAGGACGTGGCGATCGTGCATGGCCCGCCCGGCACCGGCAAGACGACGACGGTGGTGGAATTGATCCGCCAGGCGATCCGTCGCGGCGACAAGGTGCTGGCGTGTGCCCCGAGCAATATTGCTGTGGACAACATGCTGGAGCGCCTGCTGGCCGCGGGCGAACGAGCGGTGCGTCTGGGACATCCGGCCCGCGTCCTGCCGGGACTGCGCGAGCACACCCTCGACTTGCTGGTGGACGAACATCCCGACCGGCGCCTGGCCCGCAAGTTCGCCAAGGAAGCGTATGCCCTGTTTCGCAAGGCGGGTAAGTGGTCGCGGGCCAAACCGGAGCCAGGCGCGCGCCGCGACCTGCGTCAGGAAGGACGCAACCTGCTCGCCGACGCCCGCCGTCTGGAGGCCCAGGCCGCCGAACAGATCCTCAACCGCGCAACGGTCCTCTGTGCCACGACGACCGGCCTCGACAGCGAGGTCCTCGGCCAGCGTGCGTTCGATCTGATCGTCCTCGACGAGGCGTGCCAGAGCACGGAGCCGGGCAGCTGGGTGCCGCTGCTGCGCGGCAAACGGCTGATACTGGCGGGCGATCACTGCCAGTTGCCGCCCACGGTGGTGTCGCGCGAGGCGTCGGCCGAGGGTTTTGGTGTCAGCCTCATGGAGCGCCTGGTGTCTCTGCACGGCGACCGCATCACCCGGCTCTTGCAAACGCAGCATCGCATGAACGAGGCGATCGCGGCGTTCTCGTCGCGGGAGTTCTACCAGGGCGCGCTGGTCGCCGATCCATCCGTGAGCAGTCGCCGTCTCTGCGACCTGCCGGGCGTGACGGCCACGCTGCTGACGGAGACGCCGGTGCAGTTCATCGACACGGCGGGAGCGGGCTACGACGAAGAAGTGGAACCGGATGGCGAAAGTCGTTTGAACCGGCAGGAGGCGGAGTTGGTCTGCCGCAAGGTGCAGGCGCTGCTCGCCGCGGGCGTCGCGGCGGCGGACATCGCGGTGATTGCCCCTTACGCGGCACAGGTGCGGCTGCTGCGCGAGCAGTTGCGTGTGCCGGAATTGGAGATCGACAGTGTGGACGGTTTCCAGGGCCGCGAGAAGGAAGCGGTGGTGATTTCGCTGGTACGGTCGAACGCGGAAGGCGAGATCGGCTTTCTTGCGGAGGTGCGGCGGACAAACGTGGCGTTGACGCGAGCGCGGCGGAAGTTACTTGTCATCGGCGACAGCGCGACGCTGGCGTCGCAGCCGTTCTATCAGCGGCTGCTGGAGTATTTCGAGGGACTTGGCGCGTATCACTCGGTCTGGGAGGAAGGCTCGTAGTCAAGCTACCTGTCACCAGGGCTGTCTTTGCCGGCGCCCGCTGGCAGTAGTCCTGCGCCAACCACACCTCCGGCCAGACGATTACGACTGCTCCAAGACCACATTTTCCGGATGAACCTCGACTTTCGGCATGGCAAGGCCAAGTTCTGGCGGCGTGTGCTGCTGTCGGTGATCGCACGTTACCGGGCCGCACGGTTTTGGGGAATGTTCTTGCAATCGCTCTTTCGGGGGGCTAATTTCAACCGTTGGCGTCGTAGCCGGGGCTCCGAAGGGGTCCATCTGGGAAAGCTCGGCTCAGCGAAGAGGGCAAGGTCGGTAGGCGGGGCGAGGCGAAAGTCAGGAAGATGTCGGCTTCCGGGCGCCGTTGTTGATTCTGAGGATGAGGGGGCCATGCGTTTTTTGGGACAGCGCGGGCACGGTGACCTACCGCGGGATCGGGGCCGAGCCAGGCCTTCGGGTCGGGTAGAGACGTTTCCGGAGTCCGACCATGGGATCTGCATTCCCTGGTGTTGCGTTCCTGGGCCGGCGTGACCAACGCCTCGGCGCAAGCTGTTTCCGCAGAAGACGTTGTATCCCGGTTGTCGAAGGCCTGGAAGCCCGAACTGTGCCGGCAAGTTTGAAATTGCTTTCGGGCGGCCTGACCATCCAGGGAAGCGGTCCGACTCTTAGAGCCTGTTCCACAAGGGTCAGCATCACGTTTTC
>JRHI01002454.1_pt1 | contig 12695 bp, 8 predicted proteins | sample 215371 | NCBI WGS metagenome assembly JRHI01 (sample SAMN02929681, study PRJNA255918) | sediment metagenome | biome: cave system; feature: Ice Cave; material: Sediment; isolation source: sediment from deep within a dark volcanic ice cave with no known source of... ...
GCGAACGCACAGATCCTGACCGTCCCTACCCGGGCTGAAATCCAGGGCGACTTCAGTCAGAGCAAGGCCAAGATCTATGATCCGACGACCGCCGTGGCGAATCCGAATTACAACCCGGCGCTGCCCACAGGGCCAGCGAACTATCCTTATACTCGCGCACAATTTCCCGGTAATCAGATACCGTCAGACCGTATCAATCCTCTGCTCGAGAGTTTCTTGCTGAAGCATGTTCCGGAACCCAACATGATGATGCCCGTGACGGGACCGGACTCGAACAATTATCTCGACGTGCGCAATGAATCGCACATTCAGGACCAAGGCACGGTTCGCGTGGACCATAACTTTTCGAACGGTGACACGGTTTTCGCGCGCTACTCTTTGGGCGCAGAAAACGGATTTTCGCCGACCAGTGGAATGACTTCCACGACTGAAAACCTACCTGGTTTTGGGGCCAACTTCGACAATCTCTCGCAGCAGTCCGTAGTGTCGTGGAATCATATTTTCTCCAGTCACAAGATCAACACGGCATCGCTGGCATTTTCACGCCTGTCGATGGATCGGACGTCGCAAAATGATCGAGTAAATGACATCGTCAGCCAGTTGGGCATTCAGGGAGTTGGATTCGGCGGACCGGGAGCATGGGGCGCGCCGTGGTTTGCGGCTCAGGGCTACACCGGAATCGGGGACACCTTTGCCGCGACCCCCATGCACGCCTGGGACACGACGGGCGAGTTGCGAGATACCTTCGCGTGGCAGCGTGGACGCCATGGGATAACGTTTGGCGGTGATTTTCGCCGCTACGCCTGGCCGATGTGGGGCTTCTTTCAGAATCGCGGCTTCTATCAATTCACTACCGGGTACACAACGGAATTCGGTTTCAATAACGGCACCGGTGCTGGACTGGCCAGCTTGCTGCTCAGCTTGCCCACGGTCAAGCAGCGCCAGGCGGGCGTTCCGCAGATGAATCTGGCCAACTGGGGAGGGGACGGGTTCGCCGAGGACAGCTGGCAGGTGACCCAGACTACGACGCTAAACCTGGGCTTGCGCTACGAATACACCAGCCCTCTTTATGACAAGGCAAATACGAATACGAATTTGATTTTTAGGAACGGCGTTCCCTATGTTTTTGTGGGCGGTGAGTCGGGCTACCCCACGGGGCTGATGTATTCGAATAAACACAATTTCGCGCCACGGATTGGGGTCGCCAAGAATCTTCCACGGGCTGGAGTGGTGTTGCACGCGGCTTATGGAATCTTCTTCACTCCCGTGGATCAGAACACCTGGTGCAACCAACGCCACAATGTACCTTACGTTTTTCCTGAAACCCAGCAGGCCGATAACTTCACTCCTCCGGCTACGCTGTTCACCAGCGGATTCAATTTCGGTACTCCCACATTGGGGCAGGGGACTTTAAAACCTACGACGGTGAGTTTTACGGCCTTCGATCCGCATGCGCCGGCGGAGTACATCCAACAGTGGAACGCTCAGGTGGAAAAGAGTTTTGGGCCAAATATGACTCTGGAAATCGGCTACCTTGGGGCGCGCGGTTTTCATTTGCAACGAGCGCATCTGATCAACAATGCTCCGCCGGGGCCGGGCCCGCTGGGACCGCGGCGTCCGTTCAAGACGCTTAGTTTTGTGCCGGGCACGGTGTTCGCGCCGAGCAGCACTAATGCCGTCATTCAAAGTCAGACCTTCCCGGTAAGCACCATCAATCTGCTGGAAGACACGGCGCAGAGCTGGTACGACGCGGGTTACGTGAATGTGCGGCGGCGATATTCGCACGGGCTGAGCTTCCTGGCGAATTACACGTACTCAAAAAACCTAAGCAATGCGCCTGACTTCCGGTCGCCAATGGACGAGTCGTCCATCCCGCAAAACAATAGAAATCTGGCCGCCGAAAAAGGGCCGGGATGTGATGTACGGCATCGCTTCGCCTTGAGCAGCGTTTACGATATTCCAGCATTCGATCGTGGGGAGTGGGCGCGCCTGGTGACGCAGAACTGGCATTTCAGTACGATCTATCAGCTTCAGTCGGGGATGCCGTTCACCGTCTCAGTGTTTGGCGACACCGCGAATTCCGGGACGGTGCTGGGAGAGAATCCGATTCGAGCCAACTATACCGGTCAGGCAATCTTTGGACCCGGCACACGTACTGCCAGGGAATGGTTTAATCCCGCGGCGTTCGCGGCGCCACCGGCTTACACATTCGGTGACGTTGGACGGAATTCCTTGTACGGTCCGCCGATGCAAACACTGGACATCGCTTTGGCACGATCCTTCCATCTGGGCGAGAGAACCAGCCTGCAGTTCCGGGGCGAAGCCTTCAACGCATTGAACAAGGTGAACCTCGGTACTCCGAACCGGTACGTGAACACTCCGCAGTTCGGAACCATCACGATGGCCATGACCCCGGGGCGTGAAATCCAGATAAGCGCCAGACTTTCTTTCTGAGTGCTTCTGAAATTCCGGTCAGACACGCGGCTAAACTCAATCTGCGCTGTGGTCACAATTATCTAAGCCGAACTGCGACTATCCCCCCGAACATGTAAAATTACGCTGCAACGGCGTAGTTTATCCCAGAGGGAGAAAACGATCATGGTGAGGAACGTGTCGCGCTGGCCTTGCGGGCTCACCATTCTGCTGTGTGCCACGCTGTGCTGTGGAGGATCGCAAATTCCGTCTCCGCAGGCCAGTTACGTACTCACGTGGAGCGACGAGTTCAACGGGGCCGACGGCTCGTTGCCTGCTTCTTCCAAATGGGTGATGGAGACTGGCGGCGATGGATGGGGCAATAACGAACTGGAGACCTACACCAATCGAACGCAGAATGCGCACCTGCAAAACGGCAATCTGGTCATTACGGCCAACAAGTAAAAATATACCGGAGCCGATGGCATCGCTCGCGAGTACACCTCAGCCCGCATAAAGACAGCTGGACTCTTCGAGCAAAAGTATGGGCGGTTCGAGGCTCGCATCAAAATTCCTCAAGGCCAGGGAATATGGCCGGCTTTTTGGATGCTGGGGAACAACATCGACAAGGCTCAATGGCCTGCATGCGGCGAGATCGACGTGATGGAAAACATTAGCAAAGAGCCGTCTGTTGTACATGGCAGCATGCATGGGACGGGCTACTCGGGAGACAAGGGATTGAGGGCCGGTTACAACCTGCATTCCGGTAAATTTGCGGACGATTTCCACATTTTCGCCGTGGAGTGGGAAACCGCCGCAGCCCGATTCTATGTGGACGGAAACCTGTATGAGACTCGAACATCGGCCGATCTTGCAGCAGGACAAGCTTGGGTCTTTGACCATCCCTTCTTCATTCTCTTGAATGTCGCGGTGGGTGGGGGCTGGCCGGGGAACCCCGACGGGGCTACGATTTTCCCCCAGACCATGTCGGTTGACTACGTCCGGGTTTACGGCAAGAAGTGATCAGTGATGAGTGATAGAGCACTCCTGGATTGAAACGGCGGCCGCTCGCCCTGAGCGAAAATTGTTTCCGGCTTCTTAGATTTCGCATCCATAACGATGGTGCACGTAGGAAGAATCCATTACGAGGGTAGTTATGCGCATTCTTGTCAGGGCGGCCGTTCCAGCTATTTTGATCTCTATCATCCTGATCCCTGTTTTTTTTGGGGCGGCATCGTTGGCGGAGGATAAAAGCTTCCACAATGCACCGGACTCTGCACGCACACTGAAAAATCCGTATACAGGTAAGCCAGAGGCGCTGCCTGTGGGAAAGAGTCTGTACGGGCGCAACTGCCTGTCGTGTCACGGAAAGAATGGGCGCGGGGCGGGAAATGTGCCCTCCCTTGTCGATGCGAAGCTGCAGTCGGTAACGGACGGCGAACTGTTCTGGTTCATCACTAAAGGCAGTAACGAAAACGGGATGCCTTCCTGGGCATTTCTACCCGAGGCTCAACGATGGCAAATTGTGGCCTACGTGAAAACGCTGGAGTCTTCGCCGGCCGCGACCGGGGCGAGTGATGCCCCTGCGGCAGAGACTCCTGTGTCGAAAATCAAGGCGCCGCCTCCTCCTGCACCCTTTACGGATTTTCGCTACGAGAAGCCAGGTACGACCCACAAAATTACAATCGACGATCTTCCCCAGCCCTTGGCGGCGAAGTCCGCAGACAACGGTCCCGATCCGGTGGCGCGACCGGCGAATGCATGGCCCATCGCTCCGGCAGGCTTCAAGGTCGAGCAGTATGCAGCCGGACTGGACAATCCACGATTGCTTCGCACCGCCCCCAATGGGGATATTTTCCTGGCAGAAAGTAGTGCCGGGCGAATCCGTGTTTTCCGCGGAATGACCAGCGACGGCAAGCCGGAAGAGATGCAAATCTTCGCCACTGGATTACGGCGTCCTTATGGAATTGCCTTTTATCCGCCAGGGCCCGATCCGCAATGGATTTATATTGGCAACACGAACGAGGTCGTAAGGCTGCCCTATCACAGCGGTGATCTCAAGGCCAGCGGAACACCTCAACATGTTGCAGGTCTTCCTACGGGAGGACACTGGACGCGGTCGGTCGAGTTTTCTCCGGATGGAAAGAAGATGTTCGTGGCGGTCGGTTCGGAGTCAAATGATGACGACACGGACGCCAACCCCGGCGAAAAGAATCGCGCAGATATTCTTGCGTGCAATCCTGAAAGCTGCGAGTTGAAGGTTTACGCCTATGGGATCCGCAATGCCGGAGCCGGTATTGCCGTCAATCCCTTAACCGGCGAGCTATGGTGCTCGACTAATGAGCGGGATGCGCTGGGTGACAATCTTGTGCCGGATTACATTACGAACGTGCAGGAAGGCGGCTTCTATGGCTGGCCATGGTGGTACATCGGGGGACACCAGGATCCCCGACAAAAGGGTAAACATCCCGAACTGAAGGACAAGGTGATTGTCCCCGACGTGCTATTGCAGGCGCACAATGCCTCGCTGCAACTGACTTTCTATCAGGGTAATCAGTTCCCCGCGGAGTATCGCGGAGACATTTTCGCTTCCCAGCATGGCTCTTGGAACAGGGCAGTGCGCGCGGGCTACGAGGTCATTCGCGTTCCCCTGCGCCAGACGGGCAAAGCTACCGGAGAGTACCAGGATTTTCTCACAGGGTTCGTACTGCCCGACGGACAGGTTTGGGGGCGGCCCGTTGGGATTACCGTGGCTCCTGATGGTTCGCTGTTGGTGAGCGACGACGCTTCGAATTCCATTTGGAGGGTAAGCCATCCAGGGAAGTGAAGTGAATGCCTGCTGAGGCATTCATTAACAACCGCAAGCAGGCGAAGGACATCCAAGGTTCGTGCCAGACGAGCCCCACACGCATGAATCATTGCCGGTGACTTCGTCGGTGCCGATGCAGGTTCCCGAGGAACAGGCGACATTGTTCGAGGAAGTTCTGACCGTTCTCGAGGAGAAGCATGTGCCCTACGCCGTGTCCGGCGCCTTCGCGTTGCGGCAGCACACGGGCATCTGCCGTTTCACGAAAGATCTCGATCTCTTCATGACCGCAGAAGCCTCAAAGCACGCCTTCGCCCATCTGCGCGAACGTGGTTTCGAATGCGAAGTTTGTGATCCGGTATGGTTGGCCAAGGCACGCAAAGATGAGTTCTTCGTAGATCTCATCACGGGAATGAGCAATGGAGTTATTGTCGTAGAAGATTCCTGGATCGAGCGAGCGCGACCCGCTATCGTGCACGGTGTGACGACCCGCGTTTTGGCGCCAGAGGAACTTGTGGCCTCTAAACTTTTCGTGGCGAAGCGGGAACGGTTCGACGGCGCTGACATTGCGCATGTAATTTACGGAACCTACAAGGCTTTCGACTGGAAGCGGGAACTTGAACTGGTCGGAGAAAACTGGGAGATATTGTTCTGGTGCCTGGTGTTATTTCGGTATGTGTATCCGGCGCAGACTCATTATGTGCCTGCCGAAGTCTGGCGCGAGCTCCTGGAAAAGTTTCAAAAAGCGGTGACGACGCGCGATTCGAAAGCGAGGTTTCGAGGCAGCCTGGTGGATGAAAACATGTTTGCTATTGATTTGAACGAATGGGGATTGGACAACTTGCTTGACGAAAGAAGAGCACAACGCCTCTTGGAAATTGGAAACGAGCCAGGCGATGATGGCCATAGAAACTCAGCCCCGCAGTTCTATCCCAAGATGGAGACTGTCGATTGAGAATTGCGGCTACAGCCGACTTGCACTTCAGTCCTCAGAGCTATGCCAAGCTGAAGGATCAGTTTGAGCGGGTGCGCGATGAGGCTGACGTCCTGGTGTTGGCAGGTGATCTGACCAACTACGGCCAACCTGCCGAGATGGAACCTCTGCTGAACGTTTTGGTTCGACTTCGAGTGCCAACCATTGTGGTGTTGGGTAATCACGACTACGAGAGCGGAAAAGAAGAAGAACTTACACGCATGATCGTTGCGGCCGGGATCAAATTGCTGGATGGGAGCGCCTACGAGCGGGACGGAGTGGGGTTTGCGGGAACGAAGGGGTTTGTCGGCGGCTTTGGACGGGGTGTCCTGACGGCTTTTGGCGAGCGAGAAATAAAGGATTTTGTACGAGCTTCGATCGATGAGGCGCTCAAGCTGGAGCGAGGGATGTCTCAGTTGCGCGCCAACAAGCGGGTAGTCGTGCTGCATTACTCACCAATTGCCGAAACCGTGCAAGGCGAGTCGCCAGAGATTTTCCCTTTTATGGGGACGTCCCGTTTGGCCGAAGTGGTTGACCGGCACGGGGCTGATCTTGTGGTCCACGGACACGCGCATCACGGAAAGACTGAAGGGCATACTACAACCGGAGTTCCGGTGCACAATGTGGCAATTTCATTGTTGCAGGCGCAGCAACCGTCTTTGGTGTACAAAGTCTTCGATCTGTAATTCCTCCGATTGAAAATCTGAACCGCGTAACTTTCAGTGGAAATCGTGTGAGCTGGTTTCGGCCTTGGTAACGAATAGCGGCAACACGCGCTCGGCTTTTACTGAGATCACATTGTCCTGATTCTGCAGGATGCCTTCGATGGCCAGGAATCGCTCTGAAGCCAGCAGCAGGCGGTTCTGATGAAACAGAGCGGGAGTGATGATCGCGTTGGCTACGCCGGTTTCATCTTCGAGGCTAACAAAGACAAATCCCTTGGCGGTTCCCGGACGCTGGCGGGTGATAACGCATCCTCCGATGCGAAGACGTTTTCCGCTGGGAAGGTCGCGCAGTTCGCTGGCACGGCGGATACCCATGGCGTTAAGCCAATCGCGGCGGTAGGCCATGGGATGCGGTCCCACCGTCATTCCCGTTCCGTGGAAATCGGCGACCAGGCGCTCTTCGTGGTCCATGGGCTGGAGCGGTGAAGGCGAATCCGGTTCGGGTAGAGACTCCAGTAACGGTCCTGACGTGCGGACGGCACGCTCGACCTGCCAGAGCGCATCGCGGCGGTGCAGTTGCGAGTTGCGCGTTCCGAGTTGCGCGTGAAGCCGGGATTCATCTGCTCCTCGCGTTCGCTCGGAGGCCGGAATGACAAAGGTTCTGCTGGCTATCGACAACTTGCAACCGGCTACTGTGTTCAGCGCTCCTATTTCCGCCAGCGTGGTGAGTTCGTCCTTGCGCAATTCAGGAACGCGATGAGTCAAATCGTGAATGGATATGAATGGTGCAAGCATGCGTTCGCGTACCAGCGACCGGGCAGCTTCCTCGCGCAGTCCGCGCACGTAACGTAACCCCAGGCGCAGGGTGGGAGTGCCGTCCCGACGGGACTCGGAAAACTTTTTTGACTCTTTCCCAGGACTTACGTCCTGGGCTAATGAATTCCGTCCCTGGCGGGACTGGTTGGAAGGTCGATTGAGGCTTATCTCACGTTCAAACGTTGGTTCGCCAACGACCAGCGACTGACGACTAATGACCGAACTGGCAACTGGCAACTGGTGACTGACAACAGCTTCCAGCGTGCACATCCAGTCCGACCGCATCACATCCACCGGCAGCACCTTCAGGCCGTGGCGTTGCGCGTCTTTCACCAGGGCGGCGGGAGAATAGAATCCCATCGGCTGGTTATTGAGCAGCGCGGCGGTGAACGCGGCCAGATAGTGGCACTTCAAATAGGCGCTGGCATAGGCAATCAGCGCGAAGCTTGCGGCATGGGACTCTGGAAATCCGTAGAGCGCAAAAGAAGTGATGGAGAGAATGATTTCTTCCTGCGCTTTCGATGCAATTCCGTTGCGCGTCATGCCAGCGCGTAATTTGGTTTCGATTTGTCGCATGCGCGCTTCTGAGCGTTTGAACCCCATGGCGCGGCGGAGTTCTTCTGCTTCACCCCCAGAGAAGCCGGCGACAACCATGGCCATGCGCAACAATTGCTCCTGAAAAAGCGGGACACCCAAGGTGCGCTTGAGCACAGGTTCGAGCGAGGGATGCGGATAGGTGACATCTTCGCGTCCCTGTCGGCGCTCCAAGAATGGATTCACCATCTGGCCGACGATCGGACCGGGCCGGATGATTGCCACTTGCACCACGATGTCGTAGAAGCGCTTGGGGCGCAGGCGGGGCAGGCACGACATCTGCGCGCGGCTCTCCACCTGAAACATTCCTACGGTATCGGCCTGCTGCAGAGCGGAATAGACCGCCGGATCGTCTTGCGGAAGGTGGGCCAGGCTGACTTCTTCGCGGTAGTGATTGCGAATGAGTTCGATGGAATCTTTGAGCACAGCCATCATGCCCAAGCCGAGCAAGTCGACTTTGACAATGCCCAGGTCAGCGCAGTCTTCTTTGTCCCACTGCACCACCACGCGGCCGGGCATGGAGGCGGGTTCGAGAGGGACGATGGAGTCCAGTTGTCCCTGACAAATCACCATGCCGCCGGAGTGCTGGCCGAGATGCCGAGGCAGGTCTTGCGCAGACAGGCACAACTCATAGTATTTGCGCAGGCGAGGATGGTTAAGATCGAGTCCGGCATCACGGAAACGGCGGTCGAGCTTGTCGTTTTCATCATGGAATTCCCAACTGGCGACGGCGGCGGAAATTTTGCTGAGAGTTTCCGGATCGAATCCTAACGCCTTGCCCATTTCCCGCGCCGCCATGCGGTTGCGGTAGGTGATGACATTGGCAGTCATGGCTGCGCCGCGCTCGCCATAGCGGCGGTAAACATGCTGGATGACTTTTTCGCGTTCGTCGCCGCTGGGCAGGTCGAGATCAATGTCCGGCATTTCGCCGCGCTCTTCGGAAAGAAAGCGCTCGAAAAGAAGTTCCATGCTTACAGGGTCGACCGCGGTTAGACCCAGCGAGTAGCAGACGGCGCTGTTGGCCGCGGAGCCGCGTCCTTGCACCAGAATGTTTTGTTCGCCGCAGAAGCGGACCAGGTCCCAGACGATGAGGAAATATCCGGCGAGGGCAAGTTTTTCGATGAGGGCCAGTTCGCGCTCAATCTGGCGCTGGGCGCGGCTTTGCATGTCTGGGGAGGCGCGTCCATAGCGCTCTCGAAAGCCTTGCCAGGCGCGCGCGCGTAAGTAGGAATTCATGGTCTCACCCGGGGGAACGGGATAGCGGGGGAATTCGTAGCCGAGATCTTTGAGTGTGAATTCAAGACGTGAAGAAAGCTCGAGCGTGTTCGCAATCGCTTCCGGCAGATCAGCGAAGAGTTGCTGCATTTCTTGCGGAGTTTTCAGATAGCGCTCTGAGTTGCGTGATAACAGGCGTCCCGCAGTGGATAGAGTACGGCGATGGCGGATGGCGGTGAATGCGTCGCAGAGTTGGCGGTTGTTTTCGGTGGCGTAGCAGACGCCATTGGTTGCGAGCAGAGGAAGGTTGAGCGAGCGAGCGATGGTAATGGCGGCACGGTTGCGGGCTTCTTCTTCGCGATGGAAATGACGCTGCAGTTCAACGTAAACGTTGCTATGGCCGAAGATTCCGATCAGTTGCTCGACTTGGGTACGCGCTTGCTCGATGCCACCTTGTTGCAACGCAGAAGCTAGCGGTCCTTCGGCGCCTCCGGTCAGGCAGATGAGGCCTTGGGCGTGTTCTTCGAGTTCTTCCTTCTTGACTGCGCCTTCGCCCTTCTTGGCGCGCAATTTCATTTTGGTGATCAGGCGACATAGGTTTTGGTACCCGGCGCGAGTAGAGACAAGGAGGGGAAGTTTGTCATTCCGAGGGCAACGAGGAATCCCTACGCCCTCGGCAGACTGCCGGTGATAGGGGTCCTTCGACTCCGCAAGTGCTTCACTTCGTGAAGCACTTGTTCCGCTCAGGATGACAGAACGCAAGGACTCGCAGGTTACCTCCGCACCGATGTGTGCTTTGATCCCGATCTTCTTTGCGGCCAGATGAAAACGTGGTGCGCCATAGATGCCGTCAGTGTCGAGCAATGCCATGGCCGGCATGTGGAGTTGGGCACAGACCGCCGCTAACTCCTCGGGTATGGAAGCGCCTTCGAGGAAGCTGAAAGCAGAATGGGCGTGGAGTTCGATATACATCAGTTCCCGTTTAAACCTTTCACCCACAGGCACAGAGCCACCGTGGAAAACAAAACCTAAAGACTTAGAAAGATCAAAACTACTTTTAAGTTTTTTCTCTGTATCTCTGTGCATCTATGGTGAAATGCTTTTGAAGTTTTTTCAGTCATACGTTCCTTCCACGAACCAACCGCCGCCGAGCAGATCGTGTACCAGGCGATAGAGGGCGATGCTGCTTTTGTCTTGCAAGGCAGTGTTTTGCAGGCCGATGTCCCATTCGTCGCGGGCCCAGGCTTCGCGCTCCCACCAGTCGCCGGAGGAGCGCCAGGGGCCTGCCTTCCACAGCACGATGCCCTGCACTTCTTTTTTCTTTGCACAAACCACGCGGGCTGGCTGACCGCTTTCCAGCGTCACGCTAGCGCGCAGCGGAGGACGGAAGCGGCGCAAAGCAGTGACCGCAGATTTTTCTTCTGCCGGCTGTGGAGATTTTTGGGGTTCGCTCTCATGCGCGGGATTGACCACAAAATGACGCATACGAAAACCTTCGGGGTGGTAAGTATCCAGCAATTCCAACGCACCAACTCCGTTCTCCCCGATTATGGCTGCGATGCGCGCCAGCGTAAGCTCCAGTTTTTCCGGCTCGGGCGAAGGGGGAAGAAACAAACCTCCCTGGGCCGAGCGTGGGCGTGCCGGTTCGGCGGCCAGATGAATCTTCACGATGGGTGCGCCCGGAGGATGCGCGTTCAAATCCAGTTGCAGCAATTTGAGAAAAAGTTTGGCATCGAGCATGGGAAGAGGCAGGCAAATCGTTCGGCAGAATGTGCTATGGCGCGCGGAAACAAAATATCGGGCTGACTTGGATCGAGCTTCGTCAGGCGAGGCATCGCTCTCGCTGGGAATACCGAAATTTTCAAATTCCTGATCAATGCCAGTCTGGGTCCCGAGTTCCAGAGTCAGCCGCAATTCTTGCGTGGCCAGAGCCCGCGAACCTAATCGCGCGCAGAGTTGACCGAGCAGGCGATTTAACAGAAAGGCTAACGGTTCGAGCAGGATGATGGGATGTTCCAATTCCACCGCTTCTTCAAATATCAGCGGTGCTTTTACCGGGACCAGCGTGCGAGAAGTCGCGCCCCGCGCCAGTTGCTGTAGATGCAAGCCTTTTTGTCCCAGGCGTTCGCTTAGCGCAACTTCTGGCAGCACGGCCAGCGCGCGCAGAGTGCGCACTCCCCAGCGATCCAGTGTTTCCAGAAAACGGCCGGCTTCTTTTGTCTGCTCGCCTTCCGGTTGATCCGCAAATAGCACTTCTATCGACAGGGATCCGAGGCGTTCCGCTTCTTTGCCGGGAGGAATCACAGTTACTCCCGAAAAACCGCGAGCTGCCAGCATCGCGGCATCGGGATTCGAGGCGGTAGCGATATTGGCTTCGAGTCCGAGGGTAATGGCGCGGTCATAAATGACACGAGACATTTCCGCTGCCCGTCCGAAGATAGATTCCATGCCGGAGAGATCGAGAAGCGCCGTGTCGCTGGCTGTATCTTCCACGCAGGGCGAGAAGGACTGGGCGCAATCGAGTAACGCGGCGTGGGTAGCAGATTCCTGAAGCGGAGAACGAGAGCGCAATGTGAGTTCGGTGCACAGCTCAGCCTGGGCCTTGGTCATGCCGAGAGCGATGCCCAAGCGGATGACTTTTCGTTGACGGCAAGAACTTTTTCCAGGGGAGGCTTGCCTTGAAGAATCGCAACTGCTCGCGCGCTCAGTTCGGGTTCGGCGCGCAAGACCGCCGCTACGGGAAAATTCGGAACGTAGATACAGGCAAAGGGCATGATGACATTGGGTCATTGAATCATTGAGTCATGATTTCAAATCTTTCATCCCGCCCAGGCGGTTTTGCTGGCGAACGCCACGGAGGCCGCGCGCGCGGGTTTGCGTTCCAGACGTGAGCGCATCAACTCCACCGTGATCTTCAAGCCGGTTAGCAATTGCGCGTAGGTGGGACCGGAACATTGAGTGGCGGTAGCTATGTAGGGGGCGTCCCCTTCGACTTTGCTCAGGGCAGGCTCTGCGGGACTTGCTTCAGCTTCCGCGCTGTACTCCGGACTTACGTCCGGAGCTATTGAATGCCGCCGCTTTGCGGCTGGAGTTTGGGGATTCTCTCCTCCAACATCACCCGCAGAATCCATTAAGTTTTGGAACCCGGCGACAGCCGATCCAAGTTGGAGCAGTAGGGAAGAGCAGCTCCCCGCGATGGGCTGCTGCTCCAGTG
>JRHI01002455.1_pt1 | contig 12685 bp, 10 predicted proteins | sample 215371 | NCBI WGS metagenome assembly JRHI01 (sample SAMN02929681, study PRJNA255918) | sediment metagenome | biome: cave system; feature: Ice Cave; material: Sediment; isolation source: sediment from deep within a dark volcanic ice cave with no known source of... ...
ACGTGCTGCCCGGCTTCCGCCTGCCCGTCGCCGACATCTTCGCGTAATCCACCTCCTGGGGGCGATGCCCCTTCCTCCGTTGTTCCGTCCGCCCCTCCCGTAGGCGGACGATGCGGTGTCGAGCGCCACGCCGCCGCCATGACCACCGACGGGCCGCCGACCTGGTGGTTTCCGGTGACCCGCAGTGCCCACGCCCCGGTTGCCGTCGCCGATCGGCCTACGTCGGCACCAGCGTCGGTGTGGATCTACGCGATCGACGGCGCGACCTCCGGTTGACAGATCGTGTCGCATGACGGATACCTCTCGCTCAGCGCCCGATACCCAGCATGTCAGATGGGATGGATCGCGATGGTGACGACAAAGCTCTACACGGCCGAAGACGTGCTTCGGCTGCCAGCCGACGCGCCATACGAGCTGATCCGAGGAGAGCTGCGAGAAGTGCCGCCTGCGAGCATGATGCCGAGCGTGATCGCCCAACGGATCGGCGCCTCCTTTGTTATGCACCTCAAGCCGTCGGGGCTCGGCTACGTTACCGGCGCCGACGGCGGATTCATCCTCTCACGCCGGCCGGATACCGTGGTTGCTCCCGACGTCGGATTCGTGCGGGCGGAACGCCTGCCGAATGGCATCCCGGAGGCGGGCCACTGCCCTATCCCACCGGACCTTGCGGTCGAAGTCATGTCCCCGTCGGATACACAGCGATCGATCGCCGACAAATTGCGGGCGTATCTGGACGCGGGCGTCCTGGTCTGGTGGGTCGACCTGCGCCGGCAAGTGGTGTGCGTCCATCGTCCAGGGCAACCTGTGCAGGAACTGCGTGCCGGCGACGTGCTGGATGGTGGCGAGGTGCTGCCGGGCTTCCGGCTCCCAGTCGCGGAGATCTTCGGGTAGCCTCAGCGACAGGCGGATAGCATCTGCCCCGTGCGCTTTAAGAGTTCTCCGATCCGCGTTGGCCGCGCTTCACGCCGCAACGCCGGGGTCCCCGCCCACAGGATGGGCGGGGACCCCGGCGAGAAGAGACGCTGCTACGCCCCGAGCGCCCCGAAGTCGAGCGGCGGCTGCGGGTCCGCTGTCACCTCGAAGGCGACGCCCTTGCTGAGCGCGATCACCTTGTCGCCGAGGGCGAAGGCTTCTGCCAGGTCCGGCCGCAGCTGAATGAGCTTGAAGTAGTCCTCGCTGGCGAACTGGACCTTTGTCGTCGTCATCTTGGATGGGTCGAAGATCGTTTCGATCCAGACGCCGTTCTTGGCGACGAAGCTGCGGCTGCCGACGACGCGGATCTGGTTCGCGTACTCCTTCGACGGTTCATTCGCCCCGCCGCTGCCGGCCATCCTCCCCGCATCGGCGGCGGCCTGGACGGCGCCGGAGCCGGTCGTCTGCGTGGGAGCCAGGGCAGCAACCTGCTGGTTGGCGGCGGCGGCGCGGCCTTGCTCGGTCAGGACGTTCTGGTCGGTGACGAGGTATGAGGTGTACGGGGTGACGATGCCGTAGCGGACGCTGAGGTCGACGATCGCCTGCACCCACTCCTGCTTTTCGCCGTTGAGGCGGATCTGGTTGAGCAAGTAGCCGATCTTGCGCGTCGCCCACAGGCGCGGCAGGAAGTCGTCGCCGCCGGCGGAGCGGAGGGTCTGGTCGCCGTAGACGAAGCGCTGCGCCTGGCTGTTGATCTGGCCGGTCAGGGTGATCTGGGCCGGGCCGCCGGCGCGGTAGCGGCCGACGACGACGAGCTGGGTGCCGGCGAAGAGGTCCGGCAGCGGCTGCGGGTAGACGTCCTCGACCTGGGCGCCCCCGAAGTCGAGGTGGATGTCGGTCAGGACCGGGGTGCTGACGCGGCCGTAGAAGGCCGAGACCGCCTCGTCGAGTCGGTCCCCCGGGCGGACGTAGCTGCTCGCGCCGTGATGCGCCTGGACGAGGCTGTCGAGGAGGACCGTGTCGACGTCGTCGCCGACGCCGAAGGCGAAGAGGCGGACGTTGGCTGGGGTCGCCTGCTTGACGTTGTTGAGGATCGCCGGGATCGCGGTCTCGCCCTCGGTCGGCTGACCGTCGGTCAGGAAGATCAGGTAGGTTGGGCGCTCCGGTTTGACCATCGCCATCGCTTCAAGCAAGGCACGGTTGATGTCGGTGCCGCCGGTCGCCTCCAGCCGCTGCACCCAGGAGACCGCGTCGGGTGCCTGGGCGGCGTTCTGCAAGCCAGCCGCGTAGGTGCGGACGCCGGTGCTGAACTCAACGACGGCGAAGCGGTCTTCCTTGTTGAGGTGTTGCAGGACGTAGGTCAGCGCCGCCTTCGCCTGGTCGATCTTTCCCCCCTGCATGCTGCCAGAGGTGTCGAGGACGACGATGACGTCCTTGGCCACGGTCGGCGCGTCCGTCGCGATACCGGGCGCGGCGAGGAGCATGAAGGTGCCCGCACCGGAGACCGGGTCGTAGTGGCTGAGGAGATTGGCGCCGATCCGGTCGTTGGAGACGGTGTAGATCAGCTCGAAGTCGGTCGCGGGGGTGACGTTGGACGCCTCCCACCCGGCGGAGAAGTGGTGATCGTCCCGGCGCTCGATCGCGACCTGGTGGCTCGGCGAGTAGACCGCGCGCACGGGATCGGGCGAAGCGACGGCGACGTGGACGCTGACCTGCTGCAGTGGTTGGGCGGAGAAGCGCTCGGTGTTAAGCGGGTAGATGTAGCGGACGAGGCCGCCCTCGACGGTGAGCACCTGCTGGTATTCGATCTGGATGCGGCGGTCCTGCCCGGGCTGGATTGGGAAGACGCTGGCCTGGATCGCGCCGCGCCCGACGTACTGGAGCAGGGCGGGGTCCTTCAGCTTGCGGACGATGTCGCCGTAGATCCGGCGCGCTTCGTCGGCGCTGAGGACCTTGGCCTGGACCGGCTCGTTGTCGACGTACATCGTGAACTTGTCGACCGTAGCCCCGTCCGGGATCGGGAAGATGTAGGTGCCCTCGGCCACCCAGTCGTGGGGATTGTGGAAGACCTGGTCGATCTTGGTGGTGGCGACCTGGTTGGCGACGGTGACGTCGACCTTGTGCGACTTGACCACCAGTTGATCGCCGACGTTGATCGGGCCCGGGCAGCTCGGGTTGCAGGTGGGCGGCTCGACGACGACGACGCCGTCGGCCCGCGCGATCGCGGGGACGGCGAGCGAGAGGGCGAGCACGGCGAGGATGGCGAGCGAGAGCAGGGGATGACGTCGCATGGCAACCTCCAACGTTCAGATGTCCCAACGCCAGGCTCGGGCGGCCGTCCCGAGTCGCTGTTGGAGGATAGACGCTGGGGGAGCGGGATCGGTTCCCGGCGTGCCGGAGGAGGTGCCGTGCCGCTTGGATCTTCCTGACCACCGCTCGGTCCTGACGGCGGTCGCCGAGGATGGAACCGGATTCCCTCGCGATCGGGTCCGGAGCCGTGGGTGTCTGACATCCGGACATAACTCGGGCGTTGTTCGAGAATCCCTGGCATGACGCCCGTTGCGACAGGAAGGTCAGATGGCTCAGAGGAACCGCCCACGCTGGCGATGTGAGTTACGTCCGGATGTCGGTGGGTGTTTCTTGCCGAGGATTCGGACCCCACGGGGCTCGACCGATCGATGAACACGGCATCTTTGGGACCGCGGCTCAGATCGCCCGTCGCTATGTTCAGACCAGGCTGGACACGGCGCTGAAAGACGATCGGGTGATTCTCGCGACGGATGATCACTGCAACCGCCTGGTGCAGACCTCTCTGGGCGCTCCCCAGCGCACCCAGCCCGCGTCGCGCCGGAGCACGCCCGTCAGCCAGTCGTCACGTTGCCGCATTTGCACGAATAGTCGTATTTGTCAGGGTCGTACTCCTTCTTCTCGATTTGCTTGCCGTACCATTCGTCCTCGGTCGCCTTCTTCTTGCGCCGGAACAGGTTGCAACTGCACTTGGTTTTGCCGTCGGTGGTGGCTTCGTTGCATTTCGGCGCCGATGTGCACCAGACCTGGTAGGGCGTGGTCTGGTCCTGCACGGCCCGCTTGCCGCACTTCGGTGCGCAGGCAGTGAACGCGGTCGCGCCGGCGCCGCCCACGGTTTCGGGGCCGGGGTTCGCGACCGGCAGCGGCGAGTCCCCGAAGACGTCCCCGACCTTGACCCCACGCGGATCGCCGCTGGTGGGGTCCGGGGCGCGCAGCTGCGCGGCGAGCACGGCCTGCGCGCCCTTGCCCAGCGGCCGCGCATCGGCGAAGAGCGGGGCGACGCCCGGCGTCATCTGGCCGGCTGAAACGCTGAGACCGACGGCGAAGACGCCCGCGGCCACCCGCGCGTAGAGGTCGACCCCGACGGCCACCCCATCCGTGCGCATCACCGTGTAGAGGAACCCCTGCGAGGCCTCGCCCATCCCCTGGGCCTCGGTGATCGCGGTCAGTCGGGCGTCGGGGTACTGGGCGGCGAGGCGTTGGGGGATGCCATCGAGCCAGGCTTGGGCGCGCTGAGCGTCCGCGAAGCGGCCGGCCCAGGTGGAGAGGGTGTAGCCGGCGCCCGCCTCGGTGCTCGGGATCGCCTGTGCGAGGTGGGCGAAGTCGGTGGCGTCGCCCTCGGTCGCCTGCTGGCGCGCCCACTGGTCGTCCGTCACGCCGGCACGACGCTGCGGCCGCATGCCCAGCCGGCTGTACCAGACGTCGGAGGTGGCCCCGGCGACGTCGAGGTAATCGCCCCAACGGCGATCCGCGTAGGCCAGGCCCCGGGTCAGGTCGCCGCCGGGCGTTGTTCCGGAACTCAGGCGGTTGATCAAAGGCATCCCGAGCTGCGCCACCGTCGCCGGGTCGTTCCCCGTCAGCCACAGGTAGCCCGTTACCGTGCTTTCGCGGTAGGCCAACTGCGTGACCTGCCCGCGCGGCAAGGCCTGTTGCAGATCGGGGTCGACCGGCGCCGGGAACAGCGCCAACTGCGCGTCGGTCACGCCGTCGAGCAACCCATTGGCGTCGAGGGGACGAGCGTTCTCTCGGGTAAAGTCGGTGTAGGCGGAAGCCACCGACTGCACGGCCGCATCGCTGGTGAAACGCAGGATCACGGACTTCAGCAGCGTCGTCGGCTGGCCCTGGGCATCGATCGCGCCGATCGTGAGGGCGACACCGGCGCTGAAGCCGCCGAGGCGCGTGATGGTCGCCTGCAGGTCGGACGGGAGGAAGGTCAGCCCGGCGGTCTGATTTGTCCAGCTCGCGCTGACGATCCGCCAGTCGCCGGTCAGGCCCGGGTCGGTCGGCTGGATGCAGGCGGCGACGAGGTCGAGATTCGGCGGCGGTCCGGCCGCGCTGGTCTCCTTGACGCACTTGCCGCCAAGGCAGACCTCGCCCGCCTTGCACGCCTTGTCGCATTTGCCGCAGTGCTTGGGGTCGTCCAACACGTCGACGCAGCGGACCCCACAGCACGTCTCGGTCGCCTTGCATGCTCGATCGCATTTGCCGCAATTCTTGGGGTCGTCCACCGTCGTCCGGCAGATGCCACCGCAGCAATCTTCTTTGAAGGCGTGACACGGGTGGCCGCACCGGCCGCAATGGTCATGGTCCGTGGCCAAATCGTGGCAGAAGATCCCGCAGCACCCTTCACCCGGTAAACACGTCGTCGTGCAATTGCCGCAATATGACCGGTTGTTCAGAACGTTGGTGCAGACGCCCCCGCAGCAGGCCTGGGGGTTCCCGCCCTGTGGACAGTCCCCATCCTTAGCGCAGCTCTGCGCCAGAACGGACCGGTTCGCCGATTCGGCACCGGCCAGCGCCATGCCGACGCCACCGAGCACGATCCGGAACAGGCGCCGCCGCGGCAACCCCGCCGCCAACGCCTTCGCGAGAGTGTCGAAGCGACGGCCATCCATAGCGAGCCTCCCCAGCGACAATACGGGCGACGAGAGACCGGACGTGCCAGGATCTGTGTTGAGGTTTAAGTGGCCGGGCGCTCGTGTCCGATAGCAGCCGCGCCGTGGATCGCGTCGTCCAGCAACCGGTACGACCGGACCAGCGCCGCGGCGATCTCCCGCCACGCCTCGATAGTCGGCGCCTGCTGTCCACTCGTGATCCGGTCGACGAGCCGGACCGCCCGCTCGCGTTCCGTCGCCGAGGGGATCATGGTCGCCACCGGCATTCCGTACAACGCGGCCGGGATGCGAGCGAGCGCCTCGATCAGCGGTGTTCGATCTTCCTGCCCGACGATAGCGCGGTGGACCTTCCAGTAGTCGAACTCCGCCTCGCCGGTCGCCTCCGGGTCCAGGGGGACCCCGGTCGCGCCGGCCACGACGCGATAGAACCGGGCCAGCTCCCGCCGCGTCCGCTCCGGGTCGTTGTGCGTGGGCGCCCAGGCCGTCGCCGCCTGCGCCCCGTGCCTCACCGCCCTCAGCGCCGGCCCCGGCGGCACGCCCAGTTGCCCCCGCACCAGGCGGTACATCAGCAGCGCCACCCGCGGCCAGTGCCGCGCGTAGTAGGCGTGCCACAGCCGAGTCTCGATGTACCCCATCTGCGCGGGATCAAACGCTAACCGCCGGATGTCGCCGCGGTCTGTCTCGCCCATCGCTCGCCTCGCAACCAACCGTTCCATGTCGACGGGCGCTCGTTCGCCCACCCAATGCCGGTCTGCAGCGCGCGGCTCGCGCCCTGCTCGCCGCCGGCGGAGGCGGCCATGTGAGCGCGCTCGGCTCACCTCGCCAAACGGCTCATTGTGCTCAACAACCGATCCCCGGGGAACCCACGGATCGGGGCGCATCCTCATCTTCACCCGAGCCAGCGGCGGCGCTCCGGTTCAGCCCGCCGTCTCGCCCGCGGACAGCCTGTGCCGCGCCACCAATCCGTCGAGCTCCGGCCGCAGCACCACGCTCTCCTGCTCGTTCGGATCGGTGCGCGCCAGCACCGCTACGCACGGTTCCGTCTGGCTCGGATTCGCCGGCAGGTGGGGCACCCCCGCCGGGATGTAGATCAGGTCGCCGGGACCGCAGGTCAGGTGCTCCTCCAGGCGTTCGCCGTACCACATCTCGCCGTGCCCGCTCAGCACGTAGATCGCCGTCTCGTGGTGCTCGTGCAGGTGCGCGTTCGCCCGCCCTCCGGGCGGGATCGTCAGCAGGTGCATGCAGAGCCCGCGTGCCCCCACGCTCTCGGCCGAAACGCCGTGGCGATACGAGAGCCCCTGCTTCCCTTGAAACGTCGTTTCCGCGCGCAGCACCGCGCACGCCCCGCCCCTCGCCGCCGCCGTCGTCGCCATGGGCCGCTCCTCCTCGGTCGGTAACGTCACGATCTCTCCCGGCTCCAGCATCCGCACCTCGCGCGCCGCCCCGAGCCGCCGGTTGATCGCACCGAACACCCGCGGGTCGAGCGTGGATCGCCTACGCGAACCGCCGGAACAGCGTCGCCGCGTTCTGGCCGCCGAACCCGAACCCGTTCGCCATCGCGACGTTGACCGGCATCTTGCGGGCGACGTTCGGCACGTAATCGAGATCGCAGGCCGGGTCCGGATCGGTCAGGTTGATCGTCGGCGGCACACGGTTGTCTCGCATCGCCAGCACGCAACCGAGCGCGGACACCGCCCCCGCCGCGCCGAGCAGGTGACCCAGCATCGACTTGTTCGCGGAGATGGCGAGCGCGTAGGCGTGGTCGCCGAACACCTGCTTGATCGCCTCCGTCTCGGCGACGTCGCCGATCGGCGTCGCCGTCGCGTGGGCCGCCACGTAATCGACGTCCTCCGGTTGCAGACCGGACCACTTCAGCGCCCGCTTCATCGCCAGCGCCGCCCCGCGCCCGCTCGGATCCGGCGCCGTAATATGGAACGCATCCGACGTGTACGCCCCGCCCAGCGCCTCGCAGATGACGTCCGCCCCGCGGCGCGCCGCGTGCTCCGCCGCTTCCAGCACCATGATCGCCGCACCTTCAGAGAACACGAAGCCGTCACGCCCTTTGTCGAACGGCCGGCTCGCCCCCGCCGGATCGTCGTTGCGCCGGGACAACGCACCCATGTTCGCCAGCCCGGCGACCGCGACCGGCGTGATCCCCGCCTCCGTTCCGCCGGTGATGACGACGTCCGTCTCGCCGCGCCGGATCATATGGACCGCGTCGATGAACGCCTGGATGCCGGAGGCACAGGCCGCCGCCGATGTGCTCGACGGCCCCCGGATCCCGAATGCGATCGAGACTTGGCAGCTTGCCATATTGGGCGCGAAGAGCGGGATCAGGAACGGGCTGACGCGCGCCGCGCCCCTCATGTGCATCACCCCGACCTCGCCCTCGATCGTCGGGATGCCACCGCCGCCCGTGTTGATCACGACGCCGATCTGCTCGCGGTTCTCGTCGGTAATCTTCAGCCTCGCCTGGTCGATCGCCTCGCGAGCGGCGGCCACCCCAAACTGGGCGAAGCGATCCATCCGGCGGGCGGCCTTGACGTCCATGAAGTCCTTGGGGACGAATCCATGCACCTCGCCCGCGATCTGCACATCGAGGCCGGACGGGTCCCACGCCTCGATACGCCGGATGCCGGAGCAGCCGGCCGTCAGCCCCCGCCAGAACGTCTCGGCGCCGATCCCGAGCGGGGTGATCGCCCCGACTCCCGTCACTACCACCCGTCTCACCACCGGCTCCCTTCCTCCCCAGGCACGCCCCCCGCCGCGCATTCGCCTTGCCGGTTCCCGAGGCCACGCTCGCTCAATCCGTTCTCGCCGTCCAAGGGCACACTGCTGGCTCCGGCGCCGCCTTGCCGCTCGGAGTATCCCATGCTGCACGAAATGCCGTCGCTTGCCGTCGGTCGGGAACCGCGGCAATCGCGTTTCAACCTTGGCAAATCTGGTCATTGACGGCCGCGATCCCCGGGTCATGGCTCCTTCCTCCCTGCTCGGGGCCGGATCGGCGTCCGGCGGTGCTGTCCGCCACGGGGCTCTGGGGTCCGTGCGCCCGCCGGAGGCCGGTCGCGGGTCGTTGGCAAGTCCACAGGGCGTGCGAAACCTGAGCAAATCGAAGTGCGATTGCCCTGTGAAATTGTGGTGTTGACACCCCTGCAGGGCGCTGATAGCGTACGCGCCGGCGTTGGAATGGTTGGGTGGGCCGGATCACCTCGTGGTCCGGCGAATGGGCGTGGGTGATCCCATTGGGGGGACGCGGATGGAGATCGGGCTCTACGCCGAGTCGGCGGGGCTGAACGATCTGGATCGGACGCTCCAGCGGGCCGCCGAGCTCGGCATCACGCGGATCGAGCTGTCGACCGGCGGGCAGTGCGACAGCCCGTACCTCGATCTCGACCGGCTGCTGGCCGATGCCGCGGCGCGATCCGAATTGCTGAAGAAGCTGGAACACTATGGGCTGCGCTTCTCCGCGCTGAACGCCAGCGCTTTTCTGCTGCATCCGAAGAGCGGGGCGGATCAGGCGGAGCTGACGCGAAAGACGATGCGGCTGGCCGGATTGCTGGGCGTCGAGCGGATCATCGCCCAATCGGGTACGCCGGGCGATTCGGCTGCATCCATCATCCCCAATTGGGTGACCTACCACTGGCCGGAGGAGCTGCTGGACACCGTTCGCCGCCAGTGGGATCAGGTCATCGCGCTGTGGACCGATCTGGCCGCCTACGGCATGGAGCAGGGGGTCGGCAAGATCTGCTTCGAGCTGCATCCTGTCAACGTCGTCTACAACGTGCCGACGCTGCTCCACTTGCGGGAGGCCGTCGGCGACGCGATCGGCGCGAATTTCGACCCGAGCCATTTCATGTGGCAGGGGATGGACATTCCGGCCTGCGTGCGCGCGCTCGGGCCGGCGATCTGTCATGTGCATATCAAGGATGTCGCGATGCACCCGCACAACGTCGCGCTGGTTGGCCTGATCGACAGCCGGCCGGACGTGAGCTTCCGCGAGCGGCCCTGGAACTTCTGCACACCGGGGTTCGGGCACGACGCGCGCTGGTGGCGCGCGTTTCTGGTCGCGCTGAGCGACGTCGGCTACGACGACGTCGCCAGCATCGAGAACGAGGACCCGTATCTGCCCGGGATCGCCGGCGTGGAGCGGACGGTCTCGTTCCTGCGGACGCTGCTGTAGATGGGCGCTCCGATTCGGCTGGGGATCATCGGCTGCGGCAACGTCTCGCTGAGTGACCATATACCGGCCGCGCTTGAAGCCGGCGGCATCGAGCTCGTGGCGCTCGCGGATCCGACGCCGGATCGACTCGCGGCGGCGTTGGAGCGGGCCGGTCTCGGTGCGGACGCCGGTTTTGCGGACTGGCGGGCGATCGTGGACCGGTCGGACGTCGAGGCGATCGTGGTCACGACGCCGCAGCGCGTGCGGCCGGAGATCGCCATCGCGGCCGCCGCGGCGGGCAAGCACCTGCTCTGCGAAAAACCGCTGGCGCTGTCGCCGGCCGAGGCGCATCGGATGGTCGAGGCGGCGCGGCGGACCGGCGTCGTGCTGGCGACCGTCCACAACTACACGTTCATCCCGGTCTACCGCGCGATCAAGGACGTCGTGGCCGGCGGCGAGATCGGGGAGCTGGAAACGGCGACGCTCAACTTCCTCGGTGTGGAGGACCGGGCGGGCACGGCGACGTATCGGCCCCGGTGGCGCCACGACGCGCGGGAGGCCGGCGGCGGGGTGCTGATGGACATGCTGCACGCGGTCTACCTGGGCTGGTGGTTCTTCGACCAACGTCCGACCAGCGTCAGCGCGTTCGTCGACCGCCGATTGGACCGGGAGGGCGACGTCGAGGATTACGCGCTGGTCAGGTATCGGTTGCCGCGTGGGCAGGTGATGATCAACATGGCCTGGGGGCAGGGACCGGGCGGCGTCGAGCTGATGGGGACGCAAGGGCGGCTGGTGTTGGTCAACGAGGGGTTCGGGACGCATCCGTTCGTGCCGCCGGAGCGCATCCACGTCGTCGGCAGACGCGGCACCCGGACGATCGAGCCGGATCGGTCGTGGGGACCGGGTCACCGATTGACGATGACGAATTTCCGCGATGCGGTGCTCGGCCAGACGGATCCCGCGGCGACCGGGGAAGAGGGCGCGGCCGTTCTCGAAGCGGTGGTCGGCGCCTACAAGTCGGGAGCGACCGGCGGCGACGTGGCGCTGCCCCTGTCGCCCGACGATCCGGTCTACCGTCGCGGTGCGGCCGGCATCGCGGACCTGGCGCTTCCGCCCACGAGTCCGGTCCGGCAGCGCGGCCTGTACGGGGTCGTCGCTCGGGGAGCCGCGTGACGTTAGGGCGGCATTCTGATACCGTATGCGAACACCAGGCAGGCGGCGAAAGGAGGTGGTGACGCGAGTTCCCGGCTCCGACCGTCTGCCAGCGGTCGCTCCAACGGGGTAGTTGGTCGTAGGTTTCCTTGGAGGGAGAAGCATGGACGAAGACGTCAAGTTCCCGAAGCTCAGCCGGCGCAAGCTCCTCAAGACCTCGGCGGTCGTCGGCGCCGGGGCACTGGCCGGGGGCCAGCTCCTCTCCGCGGCGGCCGCGCCGTCCGTTCGCGAGCGCTTTGGCGCCCGGTTCCAAAGTGGCGGCGAGATCACGTTCGCGCTGACGTCGGACGACCTGGCAAAGGTACAGCCTCTGCTCGACGCGTACACCAAGAAGAACGGCACCAAGATCACCACGGCACCGAATCCATACGCCAACCTCTACACTCAGCTGAATATCACGCTCACGCAGGCCACCGGGTCGTATGACGTCTGCAGCATGGACGATCCGTGGATGCCGCTGTTTGCCGGCGGCAAGTTCCTCGCCAACCTGCAGGACATGATGGACAAGAAGGGGATCAAGGCGGATCCCGACTTCGTGCCCGAGCTGCTGGCCCTCGGCGACTTCCCGAAGGGGACCGGCATCCGGGGCATCCCCTGGGTCGGCAACGTCCAGGTCTTTGCCTGGCGGACCGACGTCCTCCAGGCGATGGGTGCCGAGATTCCAAAGACGTGGGACGACGTGCTGGCGCTGGCGACGAAAGTCACCGATGCCAACAAGGGCAAGGATCTCTACGGCATCGGGCTCCGCGGTCAGGCGGGCAACCCGGCGGCGACCAGCTTCCTGCCGGTGCTGCGCGGTTTCGGTAAGGACCTGATCGATCCGCAGACGAGCGAGCCCCAGCTCGACACGCCTGAGGGGCACGCGGCGATCGCGCTGCACCTCAAGCTGAAGGCGCAAACGCCGCCGGGCGTCGAGAACGTTGGGCACCAGGAAAATGGGCAGAACCTGTATACCGGCCGCACGGCGATGTCCGGCGACATCTGGCCGGATCAGCTCCTCCAGGCGTTCGATCCGAAGCTGTCGAAGGTGGTGGGCAAGATCGCGGTCGGTCCCGAGCCGGCTCAGGCGAACGTCAAGCCCGCCAACATGACCGGCAACTGGCTCCTCGGCATTCCCGAGGGGAGCAAGAACGCCGATCGGGCGCTCGACTTCATTACCTGGTTTACCGCGCCGGAGCAGCAGAAGACGCTGCTGATGAACAACAACATTCCGGCGACCCGCACCTCCGTCCTGACCGACAAGGAAGCGGTGGCGAAGCTGCCGTTTTTGCCGGGTCTGCTGGCCGCGGCCAAGAACGCGCTGCCGCGCCCGCGGACGCCATACTACTCCGACATGGAGGAGATTTACGGCCGGTACGTCTCGGAGGCGATCGCCGGCCAGGTCAGCGGCGACGACGCGATGAAGAAGGCGAATCAGGAACTGCGAGACCTCCTCGTTCGCAACGGGGTGCTCAAGAAATAGGGCCTGGGCAGACTCGGG
>JRHI01002456.1_pt1 | contig 12684 bp, 18 predicted proteins | sample 215371 | NCBI WGS metagenome assembly JRHI01 (sample SAMN02929681, study PRJNA255918) | sediment metagenome | biome: cave system; feature: Ice Cave; material: Sediment; isolation source: sediment from deep within a dark volcanic ice cave with no known source of... ...
TATAATCGTCGGTCTCGATGTCCGGCCCTTCGGCGATGGCAAACCCCATGCCGGCGAAAATGACCTCGAGTTCATCCATCACTTGGCTCACCGGATGGATCCGCCCGGCCTCGATCCCATGTGGGGGTACCGGCAAGGTGACGTCGGCGATCTCCGCCTTGAGGCGGGCTTCGAGCGCCGCTTCCTTCAGCACCGCGCGCCGTGCGGCGAGCGCCTCCGTCGCTTCGTCCTTGAGCGCGTTGATCGCGGCGCCAAGCTCCTTGCGCTCGTCCGGCGCCATCTTGCCAAGACTCGCGAGCAGGGCCGAAACCCGGCCCTTTTTTCCAAGCGCCGCGACCCGCACGGCTTCGAGCGAGGCTTCGTCTTGCGCGGCGGTGATTTGCCCAAGAATTTGCGCTTGAAGAGTTTTGAGGTCCGGCATGTTTTGGTGATCCAGGCGACGCGTTGGCCGGCTTTTGACACGCCGGCGATACTATGTCGAGACTCGGCGAAACGCTATTCGTCCCGCGTGGCGGACGCGATCCAGTCCAGATAAGCCTGCGCGCCGTTCTCGATTCCCACCTCGACGATCTCGGGATTGGAATAAGTATGCGCCGCGCGAATCGCGGCTTCGACCTTTGCGTAGTCATTCGACTTGATCTTGCATAACAGCATCCACTCATTTGCGCGTTGCACCGCACCTTCCCACCGGTAAACGCTTGCGATTGGAAACATCTGGACGCAGGCGGAAAGACGCTCCTCGACGAGACGCGTCGCGATCAGTTCCGCCTCTGGCTTGCCGCCGCACGTCGTCATGACGATCGCGAAAGGGGATGCCATGTAATTGTGTATCCGCCGAGGTTCGATTGTTCTAGCGCCGCGCCCCGATCCGTCTCGTCGCGCCATGGAGCCAACGGCGCACCTTTGGCTCGACCAGCGGCGAAATTTCCCGCCACACCCGCGCGTGATAGGCATTCGCCCAAGCGATTTCTTCGCCGTCGAGGAGTTTTGGCTCGATGAGCGCGACGTCGAGCGGCGCCAGCGTCAACGTCGCGAAACCCAGCATTTCACGTTCGGCGCCCGCGATCTCCCGGCGCTCGGCCACGACCAGGTTTTCGATCCTGATGCCCCAATGCCCGGCATAATAATAGCCCGGCTCATTCGAGAGGATCATGCCGGGTTCGAGCGCGGCCGACCCGAGCTTCGAAATCCGCTGCGGCCCTTCGTGAACGGATAAATAAGAGCCGACGCCGTGACCGGTACCGTGGTCGAAATCGAGACCCGCCCGCCACAGGGGAGCCCGTGCGAACGCATCTATTTGCGCGCCCGTGGTGCCCTTCGGAAAAACCGCGCGGGCAATGGCGATATGGCCCTTGAGGACGCGTGTGAACCGGTCGCGCATCAAAGCGGTTGGCTTTCCCACCGCGAGGGTGCGGGTGATGTCGGTCGTTCCGTCCTCATATTGGCCGCCGGAATCGATCAAGAATATCCCTTTGCGGATCTTCGCGTCGGTCTTGATGGTCACCCGGTAATGCGGAATGGCGGCATTGGCGCCGGCGGCGGCGATTGACGGAAAAGAAACGTCCTTCAGCTTGCCCGTGTCGCGGCGGAAAGTTTCGAGCGCTTGCACGGCATCGATCTCGCTGAGATTTCCGCCCGGCGCATGGAGCGCGAACCAATCCAGGAAGCGAACGACCGCGGCGCCGTCCCGCAGATGCGCATTCCGCGCGCCTTCGAGTTCGATCGCGTTCTTGCGCGCCTTCATCGCGACGACCGGATCCTGGCCCAACTCGCAGGCGCCGCCGGCCTTTTTCAGGATTGCTGCGAGCTTGGCGGGTGCCGTCGCGGAATCGAACAAAACCTTCTTGCCTTGTTGGCCAAGAACCTCGAGATCGCGCGTGAGACGTTCCGGCGCTTCAATATCGGCGAGGCGCGAGAGCTTGTCGCGCGTATGATTGTCGAGCTTGCGGCCGTCGATGTAAAGACGCGGCTTGCCGTCCTTCAAGATCAGCGCATAGCTAAGGGGCAGCGGCGTATGTGCGACGTCATGGCCGCGGATGTTGAAGGCCCAGGCAACCGCGTGCGGATCGCTGACCAGCAACGCATCCTTGGCCCCGAGCGCGGCGGCAGCGCGGGCGAGTTTCCGTTTCGCATTCTCTCCGGAAAATCGCAGCCCATGCAAGGTGATTTTGCCAAGCGGCGGCGGCGGGCGGTCCGTCCAGATCGTGTCGACGGGGTTCGGCTCCACGGCAACGAGTCCGGCGCCCGCGGCTTGCGTTGCCTTGTCCAGGCGTTCCACCTGGCGAGGCGTATGCAGCCAGGGATCGTAGCCAAGCCGCGCCCCCGGTTTCAGATTGGCTTTGAGCCATTCCGAAGGACTCGTCTCGGACCAGGCGACCGGTTTGAAGATCGAAACATCGACTTCATCCTTGACCGCCAGGCTATAACGGCCATCGACAAAGATCGCGGCGCGATCCTTGAGCACAACGGCGAGCCCCGCCGAACCGGTGAAACCGGAAAGCCAGGCGAGGCGCTCTTCGCACGCGGCAACATATTCGTTTTGGTGTGCGTCCGCGCGAGGAACCAGGAAGCCATCCAGTCCGAGGCGGGCGAATTCGGCCCGCAAAGCCGCGATCCTGATCGCGCCTTGCGAGGGATCCGCCCAATCCTCGAAGGATTGATAGAGACTTTCGAACATCCGGTCAGAGTAGGACCAGTCCGCCTCCGCCGCAACATGGGCGCCGTTTAGGCGCAGGGGGATCGTATGTCGAATTTGCTTGTATGTGTCTTTTCAATCGATCCTACGCCGTTCCGGACGGATGGCTCGAGGGGAGCGGTTGAATGGATGGGGTCGTGGCCTGTTTTGTGGAGTTGAACGATCCCCGTGCGAGCAATGCGCGCCGGGACGATTCGCACGGGAGCGAGCTTTCCGGCGATCCGGCAAACGCCGCGATCGCGGCGGCGGCAGGTTTGTCAAGGCATCCTACGGTCGTTACGGGCTGCCCGTTCCCATGACGTGGCAAAAAAGGCATAGAGCGCATCAAATAGACGGCGGCCATGCATTGACCGATTGACAATAAATATCGATCTATTGACAACAAAATTAAAAGTTCACTGGAGTGCAGAGGAATTTTTTCATGATGTCTGTAATGCGATTTTGTGCCGCGGCATTAATCGCCGCCATCATGGTAACGCCTGTCGCAGCAACGGATTTGGTTACTTCGGTCGCGCCACCGTCGCCGTCCGTGCCGCCCATCTACTATGTTCATGCGGGAGCTCTCGGGGGTTTCCCGCAGGTCAATGCTCAGCCGACCGGGAGTGGCTTATTCGGACTGGCTAATATAGCGATCCGGCCGGCTTACACCTTGGATTTGGAAGCAGGCTATTTCGTCACGCCCAATATCGCGATCGCGGTCTCGACCCCGGTGCCGTCGATGGAGCATTTCAAGGCAACAGGGTTCCACCGGGCGGGCTTCTTTGGTACCAACCTTTTAGGCAGCACGCGCGCTGGACTCGCCATGCTCCTCCTTCAATACCACTTTACCCAGTTCGGTGCCATTCAGCCCTATGCCGGCGTCGGCGTCGGCTATATAGTCAATTTCGGCAATATCAGCGACGGGATTCTAACGAATTTCAGCCTCGATCAGAATTTCGGGCTGGTGCTCCAGGCCGGCGCCGAGCTGATGCTCGCTCCCGATTGGGGTGTGTATTTCGACGGGAAGAAGACTTTCCTTTCCACCGATTCGCAAGGGTTTTTGGCAACTGTCGTGGGGCCGGTTCCCGTTCGCGCCCATGTAACGCTCGATCCTTGGCTAGCGTCCGCTGGAATCACCTTCAAGTACTAGATGCTGTTGTGACCGGCCCCCTGGCCATTGGCGTATCTTTCTGTAATGGCCCCGCTGGCGGACTGGTCTCCGGTTCGATCGAAGCCAATGTGAGTAGAGCGGACAATCGACGGCATCCCGCGGATCTCGCAAGCTCGGCGAGTTCCTTCGCCATTTGCCTTACATACAGTTCTGTAAATTGCGTGTTCGCGTCCACCTTCGTAAGCTTTGATGGCAAGCTTGCATCTTGGCTCATTGTCATTTCTCCGTTTATCTTTGTGATGTGTTCAATAATGATCATCCAATGATCATCCAACGTGACACTGTATCCGCCGGGGCTCCAGCGCATGTCCCAGATTCGATACGAACGCAAAATAATTTTCGGCGGGTAACAAATTCCGGCGACTCCCTTTACGAGCACTGGACATATGCCAAAATTCGACGCGTCCCGGCTAGCCGACCTCATCGATCCTATTTATGAGTCGGCAGCGCTTCCCCAACTCAGGCGCGGCCTGCTGGCGGAATTTTCGGAAGCCCTTGGGGCCGCGGGAGCCTTCTTGCACGGAGACCCAACCGCGGGGGTCAATATAAACTGTTCGGAATCCATGGACGAAGTCCTTGATGCAGGCTTACGCACCGGCTGGCTGCCGGACAGGAACGCGCGCATGCGGCGGGAACTGAACGCCTTCCGGCAAGGCCACGCCATAGTGACGGAATCGATGATCTTCTCGCCATGGGAGCTCAATCACCTTCCCTTCAACGCCGAATTCGTCACTCCGAACAAAGGCCGCTCGTTCGCTTCCATGAGATTGGCTGGCGAGGGACCATCGAGCCTCGTTCTCAGCGTGCAACGCTACATCGGGTCGGAGCCTTTTTCCGCATCGGAGATCGAAGCGATGCGCACCCTGCTGCCCCACATGCAACGGGCCGGACAATTGGCCTTGCGCCTTAGAACGGCCCGCCAGGACGCCCTGCTCGACGGCCTCGCCACCTTCGATTGCGGCGCCCTCCTTCTCGGTCGGAGAGGAAAGGTCCTGCGAATGAACGCCAAGGCCGAAGCCATCATGGCGCCGGGGATAGCTGTTCGCGCCGGAATGCTAACGGCCGTCGGCAGAGATTGCGACAAAGCCCTCCAAAAACTGATCGGCTCCGTGATCGCGCGGGGGCCGCTGTATCAGGCCGAGCCGATCGGCGCGGTCCCCATTGCCCGACCGAGCAAGCCCCCCCTCCTCGTCCATGGCGCGCCCCTTGCGAGATCGGCACAGGATTCGTTATTCCAGCAAGCAAGGGCGGTCTTGATGATCGTCGATCCGGAGGCGCAGCTAGTGCCGCAAGCGCCGGTCCTGCGTCAGGTTTTTGGCTTTACTGGAGCGGAGGCCTCGGTCGCGATCGCCCTTTCCAGCGGGCGCGACGTCGACGAGATCGCGCGGATGCGTAGAGTAAGCCCCGGCACGCTCCGCAATCAGCTCAAGACCGTCTTCGCGAAGACAGGCGTCCGCCGCCAGGCGGAACTCGTTGCTTTGCTGCTGCGCTATGCTACGGCCGCCTGATGAGGGCAGGCTCCCCGGCCTGGAACAAGCCTGTCGCGGCGCCAAACTCTAGCCAACTGCGTCATCTCTGCCGGACGCGTAGATGTAGATTGCCCCGTCAAAATTTCACTTGCGGCGGCGTCTGCGCTGCTTCGCTGGCGGCGAACTCGGCCATCGGCTTATTGGACACGCCACGGTTGTTGACTGGAAGGTTCGATTCAGACGCGTTTGTTTTGCGACGGAGCAACTTGCCGATCTGCCAATATGGGGTCACGATGTGCAGATGGCGCCGGAGCGGGGTCTTCATGATCGTTAAGCACAACCCGATGCTGAACAGGCACCAGACCGCAGGCCATTCATTGATGTTGGATGTCGTCAGATTTGCCGCGAAAGGCCCAGCAAGATAAGAGAACAAGGCGAGCCGCCAGCTGCCATAAAGGGCCGGCAGCACGAATGCCGTGAGGATGTAACTCGGAAAGCCGTGCCAGAGCCAATCCGCATACGGTAGGCTGTTTCCGATGCTATTGGTGGGGACGAGCCATGCCAAATGCCATTCTCCGCGAACGGTGCAGAGCAATTGCCCGCAGAGCACATGACCGGGCTCGCAGAGACCCGCCCAGGAAAACGGATAAAGCTGCAGCAGCATAATGAGAGCGCCGAAGAAGCAAGCGGTGTAAGCCCAGGGTGCAACGCGCGCAGCCACATCCTTCGGTATGAAATACAACGCGACCCCATTGATAAAAAAAGGTTGGAAGGTGATGTGCAAGTAACCGAGCAGCGTCAGGACTTGATTGATGGGGCTGGTGCACTGGTTCAGTACCAAGTAGCTCGCGGCTTGTAGTGCCTCCATACTGGAAAAGTAGAGAAGGCAGCCCCAAAGGGCGAGGGGCTCCGGATTTCGCTTGAGTGCGGCGTACCCCGCTCCAGCTATGCCCGTCGCTGCCAATGCCGCCGACGCTTGCCCGCTCCAACACATAGGTTCGATCCTTGTTTCCTGGCGGCGTTCTTGTCCGTGTTCGGATCGATATGAGACGAGACGTTGCGTAAAGGAAGGGGTCTCCGAAACTGAGAAATGCCCAATCTTACAAACTCCACGAGACCCCCATGTCCGAAACGGCCTTGACGGCGCACGCAGTCGTTCCGAATGTGACCGGCAAGAGCATCAGGGGCGTGCTCGTCGAATACGAGCCAGGAGGCTTATCGCCGGCGCATACCCATCCAAAATCCGCCTTCATATATGCAACGGTCTTGCAGGGCGCGATCAAAAGCCAAGTCAACGATGGACCAGTGACAACGTATCGTGCTGGCGAAAGCTTTTCCGAATTTCCGGGCGATCGTCATAGTGTCAGCGAAAACGCGAGCGCTGCTGAACCCGCGCGCCTGCTCGCCGTGTTTGTCGTAGATACCAACGAAACAACCCTAACGAAACCCTACAAGAAATAAAATCAGCGCGCTCAGTTGATGGCCGGTGAGTCGTGGCCAGCCGGACGTCCTGACGAGATTTCGTATCATTGGTCAATGGCACAGTCGCGCCAAGCTGATTGAGCTCGAACGCGCGGCATTTTTCGAGGCGGGGGATTTCGGCTCCGGCCCCGGCCTTAAGTCCGGCGGTTTGAGGCCAAGGCGACGGTGGAACCAACACCGCCCAAGGATGTTTTGGAGTGCGAGGTGCGGCGGCCCAATGTTGCCGCGCCTTTGAAACTTAAAGGAGTTTGCTATGGATTGGAACCGCATCGAGGGAAACTGGAAGCAGTTCAAAGGCAAGGTCAAAGAGCAATGGGGTCATCTGACGGATGACGATCTCGACAAAATTGCCGGCAAGCGCGAACAGCTTGAAGGGAAGATTCAGGAACGCGCCGGCATCACGAAAGACGCGGCGCGCAAGGATGTCGACGACTGGCTGAAGAAGCAGCAGTAATCAAGTCTTGACGCACCCGGGCGAATGCATGCTTCGAGTGCACGACGACAGGACCGCATCGGGCTAGCCTTTCGCCCAATGCGGCCTTCGTGGGAACTTTAAGGGCCGATCGGACTTTCTAAGGCCGACAGAGCTGCATCGCAGCTCGCTGTAGTCTCCGGCGCAATGCCCCAGGGTGGCTCAAAGAAGAGGAACTTACCATGGACAATCATGACGTGATCGCGACGTTGAACGATTTGCTTGAAATAAGCCGCGATGGAGAACAAGGATTCCATACGTGTGCCGAAGGGGTGCAGAGCCCTAATCTCAAGGCGCTGTTCGAGGCAGCGGCGCGGCGTTGCGCCGAGGGCGCGGCGGAACTGGATGCCAAGGTCCGCAGTCTAGGAGGCGAGCCCGCACAGGGCGGCTCCATAAGCGGCTCGATGCATCGCTCCTGGACCAACATAAAATCTACCATCACCGGCATGAGCGAACACGCAGTGCTCGCCGAGTGCGAGCGTGGCGAAGATGCCGCCAAGGCAGCTTATGAAGCAGCGCTCAAGAAGAGCTTGCCAGCCGACGTAAGAACGCTCGTCGACCGGCAATACCTAGGCGTCAAGGCAAATCATGATCGGGTACGCAATCTACGCAACGCCGCAGCCTGACAATCGTGCAGACCCCGGCGGGCCCGGGGCCTGGCCCCGGTGCCGGTCCCGGTCCAAGGCAGCGAATAACGACAGGCAGGATCGATTAGGTAGATGGGAGAATGGTGATGCCTCGCGGCGACAAGTCGAAATACACCGGAAAACAGGAACGCAAAGCGGATCACATCGCCGAAAGTTATGAATTACGTGGCGTGCCCGAGAAAGAGGCCGAGCGCAGAGCCTGGGCAACGGTGAACAAGGAAAACGGCGGGGGAAAGAAAAGTGGTTCCGGCCGTGGTCAACCGGAATCTCACGCCTCATCCCGAAAGGGCGGCCGGCTTGGCGGCCAAGCATCGGCCAGCCGGCCAGCTGCCGAACGTTCAGCTGCGGCCAAAATGGCCGCGGCGACCCGCAAGCGCCGCGCTTTGCCGTGAACGCAAGACACATGATCGCGTTCATTGGCCGAACCGTGCCGCGCGCATGGAACTCTGCTTTCGCTTCGCGATTAGGTGGTTTAAACAGAAGGAGACCACGAAATGCTTCCCACCATTCTAATCGTCCTCCCCATCTTGCTGCTCATTGGCGAAGCATCGGCCAGAGGTCCGCGGCGGAGCGTTCAGCTGTGGCCAACAAGGCCCCGGTGATACGCAAGCGCCGTGCTTTCGCGTGAACGTCAGACGCCACGATTGCGGTCATTCGGCTAGGCAAAAATCGGGGTGGATTGATTGATCCTGCTCGCGCGGCGCATTCGATAGCTCGCGATTGTCGTGGAGTCTTCCCCAAAGCGGCAAGGGCTGACGGCGGCAACAAAGTCGCGCGCGACAAATGCGTCCGCCAAGAGGCCAGGGTTTGGCCGATTACGCCAACACACCATTGGAACCAACACCGCCCAATGACGTTTAGGGTCTAATCGGCGATCGGCTGATTCAGGATAAGGAGATTCTAGAATGTCACTTGGAACCATCATTCTCATCATCTTGGTGATCGCATTGTTAGGCGGCTTTAGTGGAGTCGGCGGCGGCCCTTTTTACGGTACTGGCTACTACGGGGGCGGCGGCCTCGGCCTTGTGATTGTTATTCTGTTGATCTTGGTTGTACTTGGACGAATATAAGGTGCATAAGACGTTCGATTTTCCGGCCGGGGGACGATAGCTGGCGAGTTCGGCGTCCCTCGCGTCTCGCGCCTCCCTCTCGCTGCGCCGCCCGTAGCCAAAGATTGGTTTGGCCGGCTCGATCTTCGCGCCTTGAGCCTGCGGGCCGCGGAGAATCAACCGCAAACTTCTTCGCGCGAGGAACCAAGATCCAGCACGGGCGTTTGCCAGCCGCGAAAATAGTAACGCTCAACATGAGGCTTGAAGGAGAAAAACAATGGGACTGGGACGCGGCGCACTGCTTTGGCTGCTGGGCATACCACTGCCAATTATAATTCTGCTGATACTTTTTTGGCGCTAACAAAGTATGGCCGAAGCGGCAAGTCCGCTTCGGCCATATGCTCGCCGTTTTGCGATCAAACCGGCGAGGATACAGATCGTTCCGCGCGCATGGAAATTTGCTCCTTCACCGCGATTAACGCGTCGGGAATAACAAAGGAGATAAGGAAATGCTTTCCACAATTCTAATCGTCGTACTCATCTTGCTGCTTATTGGAGCACTGCCGAGTTGGCCCTACAGTGCGGAGTGGGGTTATGCGCCTGGCGGCGTGCTTGGCACGGTCCTTGTGGTTGTTGTGATTCTTGCCCTATTGGGAAGAATATAACGCCCAGCCGGGGGACCTCGCGAGGCGGCGTCCCCCGCGCATCCCGCCTTCACGCGGCATCATAAGCCGCTCGCGGCGCGGATGATGTCCCATTCACGATCGCTCACCGGCTGCACCGAAAGCCGCGCGTTGGTGACGAGCGCCATTTTTGCCAAGCGCGGATCGGCCTTGACGGCATCGAGGCTGACCGGCTTTTTCAATGCCTCGACCGCACGAACGTCGACCATTCCGAACTTGCCGGTTAGATCGGACGGATCGGGATAATAAGGTTTGATGATTTCGACGATACCGACGATCTCCCTGTCCTCGCCCGAATGATAGAAGAAGGCTTGCTCGCCAACGCGCATCGCCATCAAATTTTGCTTGGCGCTGTGATTGCGGACACCGTTCCAAAAGGTCCCCTTCCTTCCGGCTTCAACCTGGTCTTGCCAGGACCAATTGCCGGGCTCGCTCTTAAGCAGCCAATGCGCCATCGGCGCCCTCCCATTCGCAATGGAAATTATTCGCGGATTACAACATGCTGCGGCTCGAAAGGAAATCGAGATCGCGCCGGGGGGCTTAATCGCGTCCGGCAAATTCGGCTTTCGAAGGCCGTGCCAGCAGCCCCGCAATGGCGTCCTCGACGCCAATCCGTTCGGCGAGCACCGCATCGACGGCCGCAGCGATCGGCATGTCTATGTCCTTGGCGTGAGCGAGATCGACAAGCACGCCGCACGTATGCACGCCTTCGCAGAGACCGCTTCGCGCGATCGCTTCGGCGGGCGTCGCTCCCCGCCCCATCGCAACCCCGAGGCCATAATTCCGCGACATCGCGGACGTGCAGGTGAGGACTAGATCGCCGAGCCCCGAAAGGCCCATCAAGGTAGCCGCCGCGGCGCCATGGGCTTGGCCGAAACGGCTGAGCTCGGCGAAGCCCCGCGCGATGAGAGCCGCCCCGGCGCTCGCCCCGAGTCCGCGGCCGGCGGCGATCCCGCTCGCGATGGCGAGAACGTTTTTCGCGGCGCCACCGATTTCGACCCCTCGCACATCGGACGACGAATAGAGCCGGAACGAGGGCGCCGCCAGCATGGCCGCAAGGGTGGCCGCGAGATCGCCGTCACGCGCGGCCAGAGTAACCGCAGTTGGAAGGCCTTGCGCCACGTCCGCTGCAAAGCTCGGGCCGGAAAGGATGGCTGGCGGATTAGCCGGCAATACAGCGGCGGCGACTTCGCTCAGAAACAGTCCGGACGCGTGCTCGATGCCCTTGGCACAAACTATGACTGGGACCGCCGCCGTTATATGGGGCGCGAAAATTTCCAGGACCGGCCGCAGCGCCTGCGCCGGGACCACGGCGAGAACGAATTCCGCGCCTTGGGCTTCGGCCGGTTCCGCGATGGGGTGCACATTCGAGAGGAGCGGCACGCCCGGAAGATGGCGCGCATTGATTCCGGTTGCCCGCATCTCGGCGACATGCGCGGCATCGCGCGCCCAGAGCGTGACTTCGGTCTCCTCCTCGCCGGTTGGGCGGGCGGCAAGGTTGGCGAGAGCCGTGCCCCAGGCGCCGGCGCCGAGAACGGCGATCCGGCGTTTACGGTTTGGTGCCATCGAATGCTTCCTCGCTCCCCGGGCTATTGCGGTCCCGCGCGATGATCTTGACGCGAACGCCGGCTTGGTGGCTAGGGCATGTCCCGAAAAAGTTGCTCGATTTTTTCGATCAGGATATGCTCCAACTCTTTGATTTTCGGCCTTCACAATAGGAGATGGTCTTTGCTATGGTCGCAGGAAATCTTGTAGCCCGGTCTTGCCTTGCGGCGCGCCGCGGCGGCGGCGCGGAACGAGTTGGGTAATTTTTGGTCACATAACAAATTCATTTTCGCGATCTCCCGCCGGCGGAATCGGTGCACTGCCTGCCGCAGCCACGATTCCGCTTCATTTGCTTTTGTCGAAGATGCAGCCGGAACGATTCGCCGCAGTGATCCTCGCCGTGATGGCCGCGATATACATAGGATTTGGCTTGCAAAAGGGCAGCCGCGCCCTGATTGCAACCGAATTGACGGTCGCCAAGGGATTCCTAGCCGCCGCATTGGCGGCCCTTTGGGTCACTCCGTGGAGTGTTCCGGTTGCCTACGCCGCGCATGGAATTTGGGATTATGCGCACCACCAGGGTTCAAGGCTCGCATCCGTACCCTCAAAGCTAGTTGCCGTCCCCTTACGGTACCCTCCATTTTGCGCCGTAGCCGACTGGGAGGCGGCGGCGTCCTTGGCGGCGGAGCCCGCGTGTTTAAATGCCTAGGATGGCGCCCCATCCAAGCGACCGGCCCCGCGGAGAACCGGCTTCTCCGGCGTCACCCCACCGCCTCGCCGTGCGGGTCTATTACGAGGACACGGATTTTTCCGGTGTTGTCTATCACGCCTCCTATTTGCGTTTCCTTGAACGCGGCCGCACCGAGTTTCTGCGCGCGCTCGGTATAGAGCACCGGGGGATTTTTGGAAACGGCGGGGCGGATGGATTTCATTTCGTGGTGCGTGCCATGACCGTCGAGTTTCTCAAACCCGCCCTGATGGACGACGAGCTTTGCGTCGAGACGCACCCTTCCGCCACTGGGGGCGCCTCGATTGTTATGATGCAGAAAATTTGGCGCGGCGGCAAAGTCCTTTTGACCGCGAAAGTCAGAATAGCCGTTGTCGCGGGCGGCAAGGCGAGGCGGATTCCCGCCGGAATTTTGGCAAAGCTCAAGGCGTCGACGATTGTGGGGCCGCACATTTAAAGTAGCATTAAAACATAAGGGTAATGGAGTGTTAACCTTGATCGAGACTAAGTTTCGCACCGTGTTCATCCCGCTCCCGTTGGCGACCGGCGCAAGCCACGGGAGAGGTTCGGGCACGTGAAGCCCCAGAAATGACCGATTTCCCAGGCAAAAGATGACTGAAATGGGTTTTGACTCGCGGCACGAGCCTCGCTTAAATTTTAGAAGGAATGATGTCATGAATCCTGCCGATATTGCAGCTTCTGGATTGGCGTCGCCCGCCATGGAGGTCTCTCTTCTCGGCATGTTCTGGTCGGCCCATTTCGTGG
>JRHI01002457.1_pt1 | contig 12684 bp, 11 predicted proteins | sample 215371 | NCBI WGS metagenome assembly JRHI01 (sample SAMN02929681, study PRJNA255918) | sediment metagenome | biome: cave system; feature: Ice Cave; material: Sediment; isolation source: sediment from deep within a dark volcanic ice cave with no known source of... ...
CCGCTGGCCGACAGCGGACGCGCCCAGGCGCGGGCGCTGTCGGAGCGGTTGGCGGGCCTCCGGCTCGATCGCATCTATGCCAGCGACCTGAGCCGGAGCCTGGAGACCGCCGAGATCGTAGCCGAAGGTCGCGGCCTGCCGGTGGAACCGGCGCGCGATCTCCGGGAGCTCGACTTCGGCGCCTGGGAGGGCCGCCGGCTGGCGGACCTGTGGAGCGAGAGCCCGGCCGAGGCCCGGGCCTGGGAGTCGGACCTGACAAGGCTGCCGGCCGCATTCGGGGAAACCTTCGCCGAGTTCGAGGCCCGCATCCACCGGTTCGCGGCCGGCCTTCCCGAACGCGGCAACGTGCTTGTGGTCGCCCATCGCGGCTCGCTCGCCGTCCTCCATGCGCATCTGTGCGGCGTTTCGGTCGCCGACGCCTGGGGTCTTCGGTGGGAGTTCGGCGAATTCACTCGCCTGGAACTGACCTGATGCTCACGCTGGTGTTGGGAGGAATCCGCTCGGGCAAGAGCGAGTTCGCGGCCCAGCTTGCGGGCCAGGCCGGCCAGCGGGTGGCGGTGGTGGTCACCGGAGTGGCTTCCGACCCGGAGATGCGGGCCCGGATCGAAGCCCACCGGCGGGCGCGCCCCCGGGCCTGGACGGTGTACGAGGAGGCGGAAGAGGTCGGCTCGGTGGTTCCCGCCGGATCCGCCGACGTGGTCCTGCTCGACTCGATCGACAGCTGGCTGGCCCACCGCCTCGATGCCGATGGCTGCATCGCCCAGGTCAAGACGCTGTGCGAGCGAGCTCCGCAGGTGGTTGCGGTCAGTAGCGAGGTCGGCCTCTGCCTGGTTCCCGTCACCCCCGTCGGCCGCGCTTTCTCCGACGCTCTGGGCACGGTCAACCAGGGCCTCGCCGCTCTCGCCGCACGCGTTTATCTGGTGGTGGCCGGCCTGCCGGTCGTATTGAAGGAGGAACCGTCTTGACCCTTGCCGTGCTCTTCGCCGCGGGTACCGCATTCCTGCTCGGTGTCCGCCACGGACTGGACTGGGACCATCTGTCGGCGATCGCCGACCTGGTCGGCAGCCCGGGCGCGCGGAACCGGCGCTCACTCGGCCTGGCGCTGTGGTACTGCATCGGTCACGGGGCCGTGATCGTGATGCTCGGCGCCCTGGTCGGCCTGCTCGGGGTTCGCCTGCCGGGGGGGCTGGACCGGGTTTTCGAGGTGGTGGTCGGGCTGACCCTGGTCGGGCTGGGAATCGTGGTGTTGGTGCAGGTCGGCCGTCAGGGTCGCGACTATCGCTTCACCAGCCGGTGGCGGCTGCTCCTGGATCTCGTCCGGAGGGTCTGGCTGCGGCGCCGGGGCCGGGTCGAGTGGGACCGGCCAGGCGACGCCATCTCGCCGCGGGCGGCCTTCGCGATCGGCGTGCTGCACGGCACCGGGGCCGAGACGCCGACCCAGGTGGTCCTCTTCGCGAGCGCCGCCGCGGCGGGGTCCACCAGCGGAGCCCTCCTGGTGCTGGGCGCCTTCGTCACCGGCCTGATCACCTCCGATCTGGGAGTCGCGCTGGTCTGGCTGAGCGGGAAGCTGGGCTCGACCCGGATTCCATTCGGCCAGGCCGTCCTCGGGGTCCTGACCGGTGTCGCCAGCATCGGAGTCGGGACCGCGTTCGTGTTGGAGAAGTCGGCAGCGCTGCCGAGTCTGTTTGGTGGTTAAAGGAGAAAGTTGACCATGTGCACTGTGAAGAGCCAAAACGAGATCATGGTTTGCGACGTATCCCGGGACCGGGTGCGAGAGATGCTGGTGGAGCGGATCGGAAGCGCCGCTCGATTCGAGACCGTCCATGGCGAAGGCACCCGGTTCGTGTGTGTCGACCCGGCGCGGACCCATGAGTTCCAGGCCTCGGTGGGGGAGGCACTCGGCTGGGAGCGGGACGGCTTCGCGATCAGCGGGAGCGGCGATCAGGCTTGAGCCGACCCGCCGGGCCGACCGCGCCGGGAGTCGATGAGCCCATCACGTGAGTCGGGGTGGCCGGCGAGCGCCCCCGGGCGGGAAAGGATGGAGTCCCGGGAGTTCGACGAAGCAGGCATCCCGCCCCGCTTGCTGGCGGCGGCGGGGCGGATCCTCGATGATCGGATCGAGGCGGTTGAGCCGATCACCGGAGGCTATACCGCGCAGCGGGTCGGGCGGCTCCGGCTCGCCGGCGGCCAGACCCTGGTCCTGAAGGCGGCGCCGCCGGCCGGCGTCGATGCCCGGCTGGATTGGCCCGCTGAACTGGAACGGGAGATCGAACTCTACACCTCCCATCCCGAACTCGACCGGTGGCGGCCACGACCGTGGGCCGCGCTCTCCGCGGGCGGGTGGCGTGGCTTGCTGATGGAGGATCTGAGCGGCGCCCACCGGCCCCCGCCCTGGACCGACGCCGCTCTCCGGGCGGTGGCGGCGGGGTTGGCCCGGATGCACGCGGCTTCGGCGCGGGCCGGGCGCCAGATCGGCCATGGCGATGTGCGATCGGACAATCTCTTCCTGGCCGCCGGGCGCGGGCTGGTGCTCTGTGACTGGGCGGAGGCCAACCCGGGATCGGCGCTCGAAGACGCTGTTTACTGGGCGGTTGGCGTCGAACGGGAGGGCGGGGGTTGGGCGCGTGATGCGTACGCTCGTTATGCGGCGGTGGCTGGTGCCGTCAGCGACGCCGAGGTTCAAGCGGCGGCGGCCAGACTGCGCCAGCGCCACCGCCGGCGGCTGGAGCGGGTTGACGAGCCGGCCAGGGTGCGCGAACTGCGCCAGCGGGAGCTTGCGATCCTGGACGACTGGATCTCCGACGACTGGATCTCCGACTCGACCGGGTGACCACGAAATCTTCCCGGACCGTCCGGGGGCGGCGAGCCCCACCGCTGAGCCGCAGGCGGCGATGGGGCTCGCCACTGACCAGGAGGGTCAGGAGCGTCCGGCGGATGTGGCTACGGACGGTGGGAAGTGGGGCTGGCCGGCGGCCCGGCCGGATGCCCCTCGGACGAGCCGGTGGGGTAGGTGGCCGGCGATCCGGTGGGAACGCTGCTGGGGGCGCTGCCCGGCCCGCCACCGGGCGCATCCGGCCGGCCGGTTGGGTGGACCTTGGCCGCCTCGCCGGCAGATGCGTGAGGGCTGGGGTGGACTTTGGGCACATCGCTGGCTTCTGGATGCGGGGTGGGATGCACCCTGGGGGTTTCGCTGGCTTCTGGATGCGGGGTGGGATGCGCCCTGGATGTCTCGCCGGACTCTGAATGGGACGCGCGCTCTTCAGCGCCTTTCTGCTTGGCGATCGCGCTGACACACTGGCCGATGCCGTGCTCACCGTCCTTGAGCTGGTCCTTGCAGGCGGCGACAGCGGCGGTGACCGTCTTCCCCCACACGATGGGATTGGCACTGCCGACGGCGGCGGTGGCCGCGATCGAACCACCGCCCACGGCGAGGGTGATGGCCGCCAGAGCCGCTGCCGCCTTGGACGAGGCGAGGGCGAACAGGGATGACAAAATCGACATTGATTGACCTCCAGTGGCGAACACATGGTAGGCGGACTGGGCGACGCTGGGGCTCGGGCCCTGCAGCCCCCCGACGCTCCTCTGGAGTTCCTGCTCGAGCAGGTGATCCAGGTCGAATCCGCTCTGGTTGCCTGTGTTCATTCGATAGGAGGGACGCGCAAGGGGACGGAAGTATCGGAAATTGTCGACTGAGAGCTGCCCAGGCGTTGGCGGAGGGCTCGCTTGGCAACCATCAGCCGGGTGGCGACGGTGCTCTCGGGCACTCCGAGCGCGGCCGCGATCTCTCGATTGGTGTAGCCGTGCAGGTGCCGCAGGACGATCGCCGCCGCCTGTTTGGCAGGCAGCCGTCGCAGTTCGCGCATCAGCTCCCCGGCCAGTGCCTGGTCCTGTGGGTCGGGCTGATCCGGCCGGCCCAGCCGGCGGATCACCTCGCCGACCTGGCGCAGCCGCTGCTTGCGCCGGTAGGAGATGGCGGTATTGATCGCGATCCGGTGCAGCCAGGCTTCGGCGGGTGCGTCCCGCTTCCAGTTCTTCCAGGCCTTGAAGGCCTGCAGGAAGGCGTCCTGGGCGCAGTCCTCGGCGGCGGCCGCGTCACCTGTGATCGAGATCAGGGTCCGAAAGATGCGCTGGTAGGTGGCCTGATACAGGCGGTCGAAGTCCTCCTTATTGCCAGGCCGGTAGTTTAGTGGATCTTCACTAGCCGACTTTATGAGGATCTCCTGTCATCAATCATGGCCTCAGAGAGACGTCAATTCTATCGAGATCCAACCCATGTCGGGTATCTGATCCGGCGTCCCGAGCCTCCGGTCCGGCCCAGGCCGTTCGCAGCCAGGCGGACGCCGCGTCGGCTTCGGCTCTCAGGACTCCCGGGCGCCGGCCAGGCCGATCGGGCAGGCAACCCCGGTGCCGCCCAGTCCACAGTAGCCATTGGGGTTCTTGCCGAGGTACTGCTGGTGGTAGTCCTCGGCGTAATAGAAGGCGCCGGCCGGAGTGATCTCGGTGGTRATCGGACCATGACCGGCCCGGGTCAGCACTTTCTGGTAGACGTCCCGGCTGGCGATCGCCGCTCGGTGCTGGACCTCGTCGCCGGTCAGGATGATCGAACGATACTGGGTGCCGACGTCGTTGCCCTGGCGCATCCCCTGAGTGGGGTCATGGTTCTCCCAGAACACCTTCAGCATCCGCTCGTACGAGGTCACCCCGGGATCGAACACCACCAGCACCACCTCGGCGTGGCCGGTTCGCCCCGAGCACACCTCCTCGTAGGTCGGGTTGGGAGTGTAGCCGCCGGCGTACCCAACGGCGGTGGTGTACACGCCGGGCGCCTCCCAGAACTTGCGCTCTGCCCCCCAGAAGCAGCCCATCCCGAAGATCGCCCGCTGCATGCCGTCCGGGAAGGGAGGCGTGAGCGGCGCGCCGGTGATGAAGTGGGCCTCGGGCACTCTGATCGCCCGGTCACGCCCGGGCAGCGCCTGCTCGCGCGCAACCATCTCGACGTTCTTGCGAGTGAAGAAGAACATGGGATCCTCCAGATGGGACGTAAGGACGGCAAACGGACTGCCCGGCCTGCTCATCACCTTACCCTCCGATCGCGACAGCCGGATCATCGTCGCCGCCCGGTTGAGCGGTCGATGATGGCGCTGACCCGGCCCGGCCAGGAGTCCGAGCCTCGAAGCCGGCCCGGAGCTCAGCCCGACTCCGGAACGCCTGGCGCGGGGCGGCTCTCGATGAAGCGACCAGCCGGCTCCCCCAGCGGCTCGCCATCCCGCATCACCACCATGCCCCGGAGCACGGCCGCGACCGGCGTGCCCCGCCCGCTCCGTCCCGCCCAGGGGCTGAGTCGGTGTTTTGAGTGGAGGCGTCGCTCGTCGATGGTCCAGGTCGCTTCCGGGTCGACGATGGTGACATCCGCGTCGGTGCCGGGCAGCAAGCTGCCTTTGCGTGGGTGCAGGCCGTAGATCCGGGCGGTCGACTCACTCAGCACGGCGGCCAATCGCTCCGGACTGAGGTGTCCCCTGAACATCAGGTCGAGCATGAGACGGACGGTCGTCTCCACCCCGGCCGCCCCTGCCGGCGCCTCGGCCAGATTCAGCCGCTTCTGCTCCACCGTGTGGGGAGCGTGATCGGAGCCGATCGAGTCGATGGTGCCGTCGGTGACCGCGCGCAGCAGCGCATCTCGATCCCCGGCCCGACGTACCGGCGGATAGACCTTCATTCTCGCGCCCAGCTGGGCGGCATCGGCGTCGGTCAGGGTGAGGTATTGGGGGCAGGTCTCGGCGGTGATGGCGATACCTGCCGCCTTGGCCTGGCGGATCACCTCTACACCGCGGCGGCTGGACACGTGGACCACGTGGAACCGGCAGCCGGTGGCCCGCGCGAACTCGACGGCGGTGGCGATCGCGGCCGCCTCGGCGGCGTCCGGGCGAGCCGCCAGGAGATCTTCGTAGCTGGTGATCGGGTGCCCGAGCGCTCTTTCGCTGGCGTCGAGAACGCCTCTGTCTTCGCAGTGGGCGGCCAGCAGTCCGCCCGTCTTCGCCACCTCGCGGAAGAGCGAGTAGACCTGGCCGTTGTCGGGCGGCAAAAGGAGGTTCTCCGCCGGCTCGTCGCCAGCGTTGTAGACCAGGGCCCGGGTGCGCCGGTTGAGCGCGTAGCCCCAGAAGAGCTTGACCCCGGCCGCTCCTCCGGCGATCATCGGCGCCACTTGATCGAGGTTGGCGTCGCCCAGACTGAGGCCCCAGAGCCCGAAGTCGATGAACGCGGTCTCCGTGTGTTGGGCGGCGCGATCTCGAAGCGAGGCCAGATCGGCGACCGGAGGCACCGCGTTCGGCATCTCGATCAGCGTGGTGATGCCGCCGGCGGCGGCGGCGGCGGTCGAGTGGGCGAAGGTCTCCTTGTCGGTCAGCCCTGGATCCCGGGAGTGCACGTGGGGGTCGATGAAGCCGGGGAAGACCAGTTTGCCGGTGGCGTCGAGTTGCCCGTCGACCCCGGTCACCCGGCTGCCCGGCTCGATGATCGCGGCGATCCTTTCGCCGTCTATCAGCAGGTCTGCCCGAAGCCTTCCGGCGGGGGTGACCAGGGTGCCGTTGCTGATCCGTTTTCTCATGACGCTCCTGTGCTGAGGGCCTGCGATCTGGATTCCATTCTCGTGGGCGGCGCTCCCGGGGCGTGGACGGCCAGTGCCAGGAGCCGCCTGGCGGTGAGCGCGACTCGCGAGCGCCGACTGGAACCGACGTCAGGTCGGCGGCGAGCCGGCCGGGCGCGGCCGGCCGGGTGGAAATGCGATGCCGGGACCCATGCCGGTCAGCCCTGCGCCCAGGCTCCGGGGGTCGCGCAGGGTCCACCGGCCGGATTCGACCTCGGTCAGAAAATCCTGCACCAGCCGGTTGAACAGGTCGGGCTCTTCGAGGTTGCAGGTGTGCCCGGTGCGGGGCATGACCGCCAGCCCGGACCCGGGCATGGTGCGTTTGAGCATCAGGCTGGGTTCCAGGCTGCCCTCATCTTCGTCGCCGGTCAGAAGCAGGGTCGGCACCGTCACCTGGCTGAGCTCGGAGCGCAGGTCATAGAGGTTGGGCCGCCGCATCTGGATCCCGCGCAGGGTCAGTGCCGAGCCCGGTGCCGAGTGCTCGGCGAGCCGGGCGGCGAACTCAGCCCAGCCCCGTGGGTCCTTGTTCCGGAACTGGACCCGGCTGGGGCCCAGCGCATAGCGGGCGGCCACCGCCGCCGAACCTTCCTCTTCGAATGCCCGAGCGGTGGCGAGGGTCTCCTCGATCCAGGCCGGCTGGGCACCTGGAGCCGAGCCGTAGCCGCAGCCGGCGACCACCGCCGACAGCATCCGCTGGGGATGAAGTAGACAGAGGTGCAGGGTTGCGAAGGCGCCCATCGAAAGGCCGATCACGTGAGCGCGTTCAACGCCGGTGTGGTCGAGCACCGCCACCGCGTCCTGGACCGCGAGCATCTGGGAGTAGGCCTCGGGCGATTCCGGCACGTCGGAGGGCGGATAGCCGCGGGCGGCATATGTGATGCACCGATACCGGCGGGAGAAGTACCTGACCTGTGGCTCCCAACTTCGCTGGTCGCCGGCGAACTCGTGAATGAACAGGAGGGGCCGGCCGGAGCCGGTCACCTCTACGTGCAGTTTGACTCCGTCCGGGCCGATCGCTTTGTCCATTGCGCATCTCCATCGAAGCCGGGGGGAGCCGCTCCGCCCTTGGGGGCGGTCCGGCGGACGCGGAAATTATGCCTCCGATTCCCCAGCAGCCCAGGAAGTACGCGGCCGTCAATAATTCGGTAAGAGAGTTGGCAATAGACCAGATTAGGTAGATGTGATACCTAAAAACTAGTAAAATGGCGCCAAGCGATGACAGTGCCGGCAGCCCCTGAGGGCACGACCACCAACCCTCAGCCGGCCAAGCCGGGCTTCGTGGACGAGCCGCCGATCTGGCTCACCCGATGGGTCGTGCGCCAGCTCACCGACGTCGGCCGCTACACCGAGCAGAACGTTTACCCGGCCGCGCGAGAGTTCGGATCCGGATACATCACTTACCTCCAGAAAAACGGCATCGACCCCCACCGGAGGTGCGCCCAGCTCACCCTGGCCTTCTTGAAATCGGTGGTCAGGCCTCACGAGGAGCTGTTCAGCCGGTATCGCTGGCCGGTCCAGGACGAGGCTCGCCAGCACAGCCGGGCCGGCCTTCCGATGACGCATGCGGTGAGCTTCGTCTGGGCAGTCAGCTCGGTGATCGTCCAGGACCTCCTGCGCGAAGGCGGTCACCGGTACGGCGAGGCGATCGCGCTCAGCGAAGCGGTTCGCAGGATCGACCGATTTCGAGTGGCGCTGCTGAACGAGTACTCGCTGGTGTACTCGGAGGAGATCCGGGTTCTTCAGCGGACAGAGGTCGATCGTCTCCGGTCGGTGCTCCGGGTGATCCAGGCGGCCAGTTCGCGGTTGACTCCGGCCGAGTTGCCCGAACCCGTCCTGCAGGCGGTCTGCTCGGCCCTCGACATGCGCGACGCCGCCCTCTGGCAGCGCCGGCCGGGCGGATTCCGCCTGCTCGGCGTCGAAGGCCCCGATCAAAGCCTTCTTCACGATGACCGGCACCGCCGGCCCTCGATCCTGGCTGCGCTCGACGAGGCCGCGGCCAGCGATCAGCCGGTCGAGCGCGTGGTGCTCGGGGACGCGCCTGCAAAGGTGCGGTCGGTCGCCTTCATGGCGATCAGGTTCAACGAGAAGGTGCTCGGGGTGGTTGCGGTCAGCCGGGGCACGGCGGAGCGCCTTACCGACTCGGACCGGGAGGCCCTGACCGCGATTGCCGGGGCTCTAGGACCGCCTTTCGCGAACGCCCTTGAGCACGAGTCGCTGGTGCTGACCGACGAACTCACCGGGCTCGCCAACCGCCGCGCTCTGGAGCGTGCCTTCGGGGCTGAGATGGCGCTGCCGGAGTCGGTGCGGAGAAGCGTCAGCCTGCTGCTGGTGGACGTCAACAATCTCAAATGCATCAATGACAACCACGGCCACCAGGCCGGCGATCGTGCTATCGGGCTGGTCGCGAGGGCGCTGGCGGAATCGGTCAGACCCTCCGACCTGGCGGTGCGGATGGGCGGCGACGAGTTCGCGCTGCTCCTTTTCGACGGCCAGCCGAGCGGACTGCCCGCGCTGGCGCTCCGGGTCCAGGCGGCGGTGGATCGACTGCATCCAGGATCCGGGCTGACCTTTCCGGTCTCGGTCGCCTGCGGGGGCTCGCTCACCGCCCGGCCGGCCGACTGGCTCCAGCTCTACAACGAAGCGGATGGCGCCCTGTACCGGGCGAAGCGGGGAGGCCTGCTCTTCTCGGCGTGAGAGCGGATCCAGGTCCGGATCGGCGGTGGCGGTGACGGCGGTCGCGGTCCGGTCGTTCAATTGGAGTGACGGCTCGCCGTCGACCTCGAATGGAAATCCAGAGCCATACCCCGAAACGCCGTCCGGTCGCCTGGATCGCCGGGCTGACCGGGGCCGCCCTGATCCTGGCCGGCGCTGGTGGATTCGGGCTGCTCCGGGCCGGCCGGTTGCATCCGCTCCCATCCGGAGCCGACGCCCAGCCGCCCTCCAACCGGCTGGGTGTCAGCGGCGTCGACTTCCGCTGCGCGCTTCCGCTCACGATGACGAGTTCCGGGGGCGCGGCGGGGGCGGCTCCGGTCACCATCGCTGGCACGCTCTCGCTGCCGGATGGCGGATTCCGGGTGGCTGAAGTCGGGTTCCGGCCGGACCCTGCCACCACCTTCGACGGACGGGCCGGCCGCTGGCTGCCGGTGGGTCCGGGCATGGTGTCGCCCGACCACCGGCGGTATGTCTACGCCCGAACCGTTTACACAGAGCCGGGCGGCTCGGCCGCCTTCTCGATCCATGTGGCGAGTGTCGACGGCGGCGGCGATCGGGTCGTGTATCAGGCCGAAGGGACAGAGCCACCTCACGTCATGGGTTGGGTCGCCGAGGGCATCCTGATCAGCCGGCCGGGGGCCCGRGGCGCCGCCGCCGGGACGCCGGGGGTCGAGTACGCCCTGGTCGATCCGGCCGCAACCCCGGCCCGAACCCGGCCGGTGACCCTGCCCGGCGCCGATCTCCACCTGGACTCCTGGACGATGCCGACCGATGCCGGTGGTCAGACCGTGCTCTGGAGGGTCCGCCCGTCACTCCCGGCTTCCGCGGTCGCTACCACCGGCGGAGTCGGCGGAGTCGCTGGCCTGGGTCCACCCGAGCCGGCCGGGCCCGACGTCCTGGAGCGGGCGCGGTTGGGCTCGGCCGTGGCCGAAGAGGTCTACCGGCCGGCCCAAGGCTGGCGGTTGACCTTGAGCGGCAACGACGGCGCCGGCCATCCAGTGATTCGGGTCCAGCCCGCGCTCAGGGGCATGGCCGGCGCCAACCCGGCCCAGCGCTCGGCGACGCTCGCCGGCCCGAGCGCCGTCTACGTGGTGTTCGGGCCGGGGCGGATCGAGCCACTGGACCTAGGGGAAACCGGAGCTTGGCCCGGGGCCGCCTCGGTGACCGCCGACTCACATGGGCTCTGGGTGGTGAAATCCGATCTCACTCTGTGGCTGCAACCGAATGGGAAGACGGGGATCCGGGTGGCCGACCTCAGCCCTCTGCTGGCGGCCGCCCCGGGTTCAGAGCCGGCCGCCAGTGGCGGCCGCAGTGCCCGGGTCGCCGGCCCCTGCCTCTGAGCCGGACCGAGCCGGCCGGGCCCGGCGAGGGGTCAGGGCCTCCCGGCTGGCTCCGGCGAGGCAGACCGCAGCGCCGTCCACACGCGCAGCGGGCTGAGCGGCATGTCGATGTGGTCCACCCCGAGGGGGCGGAGCGCATCCATCACCGCGTTCTGCACCGCCGGTGTCGAGCCGATCGTGCCCGATTCGCCGATCCCCTTGGCGCCCAGGGGATTGAGGAAGGTCTCGGTCACGGTGTGGTCGTTGACGAACTCCACCAACTCGTTGGCGCTCGGAATCCCGTAGTCGAGCAGGGATGAGGTGAGGGGGTTGCCGTCGGCATCGAAGATCACCGTTTCGAACAGTGCCTGGGCCACGCCTTGGGCGATCCCTCCGTGCACCTGGCCGTCGGCCAGCAGGGGGTTGAGCAGGCGGCCGCTGTCGTCGACGGCGAAGTAGTCGCGCAGCCGGGCGTCCCCGGTCTCGGTGTCGACCTCGACCACGGCCACGTGGGCGCCGAAGGGGAAGGTGGCCCCGGCGATCTTGAAATCGACCTCGGCTCCGAGCCCGCGCGGCAGGTCTTCGGGTAGTTCTCGAGTCGAAGCGGCAGCCACCAGTTCGGCCCAGGTGAAACCCCGCTCGGGGACGCCGGCGACCTGGATCCGGCCGGCCTCGAACACGATATCGGCCGGATCCGCCTCGAGCAGGTGGGCGGCCAGCCGGCTGGACCGCTCGCGGACCGCGTCGGCCGCCAGCTTGACCGCGGTGCCGCCGATCTGGAGGGAGCGGGATCCGTAGGTGCCGTTGCCACGGGCCACGGTGGCGGTGTCCCCTTGCAGATAGCTGATCTGGGTGAAGGGAACGTCGAGGACCGCCGCCACCAGTTGACGGTAGGCGGTCTCGTGGCCCTGTCCATGGGACGAGGTACCGACCTTGAGGGCGATGGTGCCGTCGGCCTGCGGTTCGAGGTTGGCGTAGTCGGAATCGGGGCTACCACCGGTGATCTCCACGTATACCGCCAGGCCAATTCCCAGCTGCTTGCGGTCGCCCGACTCCCGCCGCCGGCGCTGCTCTTCGCGCAGCGCCTGGTACCCCGAGATCTCCAGCACCCGGTCGAGGGCGGCGGCGTAGTCGCCGACGTCGTAGGGGGTGCCGACCGCCGTCTCATGGGTTTTTTCGAACTTCGGGATGAAGTTGAGGCGCCGGATGGCCACCGGATCCATCCCGAGCCGGGCGGCGAGCAAATCCATGGTCCGCTCGATCAGCGCCGCCGCCTCCGGGCGGCCGGCGCCCCGATAAGCATGAATCGGCGTGGTGTTGGTGAACACCGAGGCCGATCTGAACGCCACCTTCGGCACCTGGTACACGCCCGACGCCATCATGTGGGTCAGAGCTGGCAGCGACGGTTCGCCGTAATAGGCGCCAGCGTCCTGGACCACGTTCCACCGCATGCCCGTGATGCGGCCGTCGCGGGTGGCGCCGATTTCGAGCCGCTGCCACTGGGCCCGGCCGTGACACATCCCGGTGAGGTTTTCGCTGCGCGTCTCGGTCCAGCGCACCGGCCGACCGGAGAGGAGCGCGGCCCGGGCCACCGCGATGTATTCGGGGTAGACGTAGATCTTGGCCCCGAAGCCGCCGCCCACGTCGGGCGCGGTGACTCGCAGCCGGGAAGGTTCGATCTTGAGCACCCGGGCCAGTTCGTTGCGGGCGCCGTGGGCGTGCTGGGTGGAGAGCCAGACCCGCAGCCCGCCGTCCGCCTCGGGCACCGCGATGATCGCGCTGGTCTCCATCGGCACCGGTGCCAGGCGCTGGTTGACCACCTCAGCGGTGATCCGCACCTCGGCATCCGCCAGCGGGTCGGGATCCCAGCCGACCTCGATCGAGTGGCAGACGTTGCTACCCGAATCGGGGAAAAGCAGGGGGGCGCCATCGGCCATCGCCGTCCGGGGATCGACCACCGCCGGCAGCGGATCGTAGTCAACCAGGACCGCGGTGGCTCCGTCGACAGCG
>JRHI01002458.1_pt1 | contig 12683 bp, 10 predicted proteins | sample 215371 | NCBI WGS metagenome assembly JRHI01 (sample SAMN02929681, study PRJNA255918) | sediment metagenome | biome: cave system; feature: Ice Cave; material: Sediment; isolation source: sediment from deep within a dark volcanic ice cave with no known source of... ...
GCTTGAAAGACAGGGGCTTCCGCAATCCGCATTGGTGAATGACGTTGTAGGTGCGGCTGCTGCACAGGCAGGCAATCTCATTGTCTTTGGAGTAGGCGTGATCCCTCTCATTGCAGATATGGCCTGTTCAGGAACCAATGCGTTCGCTGCCCAGGTGGGGATGCGCCTTACTGGGGGACCGGCGAAGGCCGATCGGTTGAAGGGTTGTCCCGCAAAAGTCCGAGGACGTGTTGAGTAGGCATTGGTATGCCAAGGTCACTTTCTATTCATTTGTGGTTCAGACACGAAAAAAGAGAGAAACGAGAAATGGGAAGCAACAAAAAGGGCGCAGCCTGAAATATTGACTGCGCCCTTTTCTTCAAAGTAAGGTATCAGTTACCGTGGGGAGTGCATGGATTGGGCCGAATGCCTCCGCTGGCGGTACCGAAGAACCACGGAAGATTCGGTGTGCCATATTGTGTGTCACGCCCGAAATCGTTCACGGTGGCTCCACGGATATCGTTGCCAAAGGTGAAGTTACAATTTGTTCCCTTACTTGACTGGGCAAAGAAGGGATAGAAGACCGCGCCAGGAGGTGGCACCGTGCAGCCAGCACCCGATGGAGTGCAGGTACTCTCAGATGCCAGTACATCGGTTTCGAACTGGAACGAGGGATAACCACTTGTATAGTTACTCGATCCCGTGGGTGCGCTTAGTGGACCAAAGCCATTGCCCGACGCAGAGCTTATTTGCAGCGAGGTGGGAGTGTTCTTAGTTCCGTCAGGCCAATCTGGTAGATAAGATGTGCCGTCAAAGTCGATGTCACCCCCTTGTGCAAAGTTGAGGCAGCCAGGAAGTGTTGGACCAGAGAAGCAAGGTGCGTCATCGGCATCACCATCTCCATGGATGCCAGGCGTAAAGTGGCCTATCTCAGAGGCAAATCCAACGTTCGCCTGAAGTGCTGCCCAGGGTACGAAATTGCCAAATTTAGCAGTCGAGAACTCAGGACGGAAGGTGAAGTTGGTTGGGGCGCATGTATGGACATTCAGGCTCTGGAAACCGTTGGCTGCGCTGGAGACCATATAGCCTGACTTTCCAGTCGTCACATCATTGATCCGATTAATGAGACCTGCAGGCGTGTCCTTCATCGTGATGCTCAGCTTATCGCCCTGGTTCATGAGAAGTGTCTGGTTATTGGGAGTGAACGTAGCATTCGTCGCACTGGCGGGTCCTGGAGGGCCAGTTGGAATGCCATTCATCTGAATGAAGGCAAAATTGGTCGGCTCTAAGCAGTTGGGATTGCAGAATGCGAATCCCTCGGTACATTCCAGGCTATTGATATGCAGAGAGGCGCACCAGTGCGTGAGATCACAGCTGATCTTTGAGATGAACGGTGAGAAACCAGGAGGATAGAACTGCATTTCCAGGAAAGCAGAACCAGCGCTCTGAGGGTCGAAAGTGGCGCTGTGATTCTTGTCGCTATCCGGAATGCAGGGATTCTGTGGGTAAGAACGCGGATCGCACAGGGCCATGCTGAACCAGAAGGCAATCTGATTCTCGAATGTCTTGGTGGCCGGTAACGCATGTTCTTTGGGCAGGGTTATTTCCCACCTGGTGTTGTTGCCTGAACCTTCTTTGTTCGAGACGAACTGAACCGATGGCTCATCATGTCCAATATAATGGCCATTATCGTAGCCTCGTCCACCATCGTACCCTTTGAAGTCTGTACAGGTCTCCTGGGGTCTGAGTGGTTTTTGGATTTTACTGTACCCATTACAGTCCAGGTTACCTGTAGCTGCGAAATTGTGCGCTGTGCTGTTCGCTGCTTGCGCATGATTCGCTGAAAGTGCCATTGGTGCGGCAAATACCGATAGTACTACAAGCGCGATAAATGTTAGCGTCAGCTTTGACCTTATCAGGTCCTTCATAAATGTTCCTCCTTAGCAGATCATAAATAAACGGACGAGCGAACGTTGTTGCGGAGAAAAACCCGTATCTTGTCGCAGGGGAAATCCTAGATACCAGGTACAATTTAATCATACAAAGCTGACTTTGCACTTATGAGTATGGTTAAGATTTGGTCGAGGTATGGTTAAAATTGGCGCGATGGGTTAAAGAATCGCAACTACCCAGTACTAGTATCCACTGCGAAGTGGAACCAGCCCTACAGGCCGATGGATGCTCTGAACTCGCTTCTCATGGCGATTCCATTTCGCAGGGCAAACTAGTGTTATAGTGACATTTAAGAGTCAGCGGAGGAAAGGAAGAGTTCCTCGTAAGCTCATATTTTGTATCCTGTTCGGTTTATCGCTACGTATGTAGTACATACGCACATATCCTTTTAGGAGAGAGGTTGCAGTATGTATAATACGAAAAATGTACAACGAAATCAGGTGGTGGATGTTGGTATGGAGGGCAATGATGAGAAGAAAGCATATAGCTATATAAGATTGGTTGTTGGAGGCGTGCTCTGGCTGCTTGCGGTTGCCCTGATGATCGCGCTCTCGTTGTTTGCTCATACCCATCCTCAGCCTGTTCCTTTTGAACTGACGACGACAAGAGATCTGCAAAGCTTGCCTTTTCCCTGGATAGCGCAGGCAACTATGAGATGGTTTACGGCGATCAATGATCCCTTGCCAGATGCGTTCATTGTGCCTGTTGTGGTCTTCATCCTGGCGCTGTTCCGCAAGTTTATAGCCGCCATCTTCGTGGCATTGTCTGCCGGGATTGGGAATGGTATAGACGCACTTATTGGAGATTATGTCCATCGTCCTCGCCCAAATCCTAAGCTGATTCATGTTGATAGTTTACTCAAGTTCAATACCTTTCCCTCCGGCCATAGCTGCCATATGATGGTTTTTTGTGGATTTTTGCTGTATCTGAGCCTGACAAAACCTGTGCGCCAGTGGAGGTACCACCTGGCATTGCTACCACTGCAAATCTTTGCGGTCATCACTATCCTCATTATGGGCTTTGCGCGAGTGTGGGAAGGTGAGCACTGGGTGACCGACGTTGTGGGTGGTTACCTGGATGGTGCCCATCTGGATGGTTCTCTTCATTTTTCTCTATAACTGGACGACAGAGAGGCTGCGCGAGCGTCGGGCAAGAAGAGCAGTGCAACCAGCAGGTGAAGGAATATCATAAATCTGAAGGCATAAGAAAGTTTAGATACTAATGCTGGGATCAGTAATTCGCAAGAGCACAAGCGGGGCATACAGAGTGTTTTGTATGCCCCGCTTGTGCTCTTATATGTTTTTGTGGTGGTGGAATGAGCGCGGCTCTAGCTGGCGATTTTCGCGGTGGACGCTTTGCTCTGCTGGCGGAGCTGGTCGAAGATGCGTTTGTTTTTACGGAAGTAGACGACGCTCCAGTGAGCAACAAGCATCACGACGGCAAAGTTCAGGATGGGGCTGAGTACCAGCATGAGCGAGATGGGGAGGTTGAAGACCAGGAGTGCGAGCAGCAGGACCTGGGCTACGGTAACACAGCCCCAGACGGTGGTCAAAATAGGGAGGGGTTGCGCATCATCCTTGAGGACGCGGCAGATATTGAAGTCATCGGGGAGGCTGAAAACGGGCTCATCGCGACGCAGCTAGCGGAGAACCGGCAACCCGACGTGATCCTGATGGATATTCGCATGCCCCTGCTGGATGGCATCGAGGCGACCGAGCGGATTCGCAAGCAGGCGACAGCGACACAGGGGCCACGCATCCTGCTCTTAACCACCTTCGATACGCCAGAGCTGGTCATAGAAGGGATGCGCGCGGGCGCAGCGGGGTATCTCCTCAAAGATTGTAGTGCCGAGGAGCTGTGTAGCGCTGTGCGAGCCGTCGCGCGCGGGCAGGCGCTCCTGCAAGCATCCAGCGCAGCACAGCTCCTGGTGGGGCTGCGCGCACAGGAGCCACAAGACGCCAGGGTATTCATGGACGCGTCGTTCTCAGCCGAGGCGCAGAAGATGGGGCTGACCGCACGCGAGCTGGAGGTCGTGCGGCTGATCGCACAGGGATACAGCAATACGGAGATAGCGGCGCAGCTTTTTGTGAGCGACGCGACCGTCAAGACCCATATCAATCATATTTTCTCCAAGTTAGGCGCCCGCGACCGATCGCAGGTCATCGTCAAGGCGCATCAGCTGGGACTGGCCTGATCTGCTTCGCTAGTATTGTCCACACTTCAACACTCTATAGCTTCTCAAGGCTCTGCTTAGCTCTTAATTTGTATCCTGTTCGGTTTATTGCTACGTATTTATTACCTTCATTACAATCAGAGGCCCTGCGTCGGGAGATTCACGAGGGTCTCAATGTGATTGAAAACTGGAATGTGGCCAATAGCTTTCAACGAAACTGCTGGCGGGCGTGATCCTGGTCCAGCTGCCCCGTGCTCTCTTAAACGCTCAGAGCGCCTCTGTGTTGGTTGCCTCCTCCTGGGTTTTGAGGGTCTGCCAGCAGTTCTCACAATAGCCCACGGCAGAGAGCGATACCATCACTCCATGAAAGTGATACTGTTGCTCGATCTCTTCATGCACCATGCCCAGCATGCTCGTATCCATGTGGATGACAGATTGGCATCCCCGGCAAAAGAGATGGTGATGCGCCCGTCCCTGCCGGGCTTCATAGGTCGCCTGTTCGGGAGTCAGATGGCTCTCTAACACCAATTCCAACTCTTTGAGCAGGTCAAGGGTGCGGTAGACTGTGGGAAGGGTGATTTGAGGATTCTGTTCTTGCACTCTCTGCAAGATTTGAGCAGCCGAGAGGTGCTCCTGGGCCTGCTCCAGCACGCTCAAAATCAGGTAGCGCTGGGGGGTGAGTCGATAGCCATGCTGTTGAAGTACTGATGATTCCATGGGTGTTCGCTTCCTTCTGCTGGATTTGGTGTTTCTCCTTGCTAATAGTAACTACTATAGTGCATTTGCAACTGAATTGCAAGAGGAACCCGATGCGCGCATCGTTCTTCGGCAGACCCAGCCCTCGCACGCCGTAGACGACGAGTAGACTGAGGACCGCTCCACCGGTCAAACTATTGCCGAAGCCAAGCAAGGTCATGGTGCGTACCAGGTAGCCAGGACCCAATAGCAGCAAGTGGGCGTATAAGCGCCGCCGGAGTTTCTGCTTGGCAGCTGCAGCCGTCGCCTTCGCACTGATCTCGTGGAGCCAGAGCAAACCCATGCGAGCGATGATGAGGACGGTAATCCCCACGAGCAGCGGGAGAACCGCAGACCACGGCGCGCCCTCGAAGATCGACCCGACTGCCCGAGCCGAGAGCAGGCCCTGCCCGACGTAGGTGCCTGTGACCGCAAGACCGACAGCAACGACACCCGCGATGCGCCAGCGCACTCCCTGGGTGAGGGTAAACAGCCGTTGATTGAGCATCATGGTGGGACTCCGTTCAGGACGAGGTAGACTCTCTTGTTTTCCAACCACTGCGAACAAAAATAACGCATCATTTTTAATAAGTTGCAGTTGCAAATGATTAGCACTACATGGCAGTATATCATAGCGAGGTATAGTTCGGCTGAAACCCCGCGGGCGTATCAAGCACAGCAATGGTGCGCGGCTCATCGAGCTGTCGCAGGATAGCACTGAGGACACGCCGGCCGACTGCGGTCGTCTCACCGGATCCCAGAATGGCAACCGTCCCAGGTGGAGCTTGTCCATGTGATGGAGTCATATCCTTGCTTCTCACCTCATGTTTTTCTTTCGCTCTATTACAATCTTACTTTTCGCCTCTTTCTGTGCTATACTATGCCATAACTTGTTATTTCTTTGCAAGTGCAAATGATTTTCAAGAAGGGTGGAACACCTTGTCACGGAACCGTCCTTGACTGGGCATAGCACCACCCTTTTTCCGTTGTAATGTGTTAAGAGAGCAGCGAGCTTCTCGAGATGGAAAGCAGCGTTTGTAGTATGTTGGAGGAACGACCATGGTGAAGGTATCTATCGTCAAAAACATCCTGGCAGCGAATGATAGTATTGCCGAGGAGATTCACGACAAGCTCAGAGCGCACGGTATTCGCTCAATCAATCTGATGAGTTCGCCTGGTTCTGGCAAGACCACGCTGCTGGAGCAGACGATCAAGCGGTTGCGTGAGAGGCTGACGATTGGCGTCGTCGAGGGGGATATTGAAACCACTGCCGATGCCGAGCGCATCGAAGCGGCCGGGGCAGAAAGCATCCAGATTAAGACGCAGGGGACCTGCCACCTGGAGGCGCATATGGTGCAAGCAGCCATCAGCGAGCTCGACTTGGAGGGCATCGACGTGCTCTTCATCGAGAATGTGGGCAACCTGGTCTGCCCGGCTGACTGGAAGCTGGGGGAGGATCTGCGGGTGGTGGTGGTCAGTACCACCGAAGGGGATGAGAAGCCGGCCAAGTACCCGCACATGTTCGCGGTCTCCCAGATCATGATCGTGAACAAGCTCGATCTGCTGCCCTATGTGGACTACGATCTCAAGAAAGTCAGGCGGGACGCCCTGGCGGTCAACCCCGAACTGCGCATTTTTGAGGTGAGCTGCCGGACGGGTGAGGGTCTGGACGCCTGGTGCGACTGGCTGGTCGGTTTTGCCCGGTCTACAAGGTGAGACCTGCCTGCGGTGCAGAAACACCTTCGTTAGGCTGATTGAGCGAGCGTGAGGAAGAGGTAAGCTCTCTTTATGTGCTGTTCGTCCCCATCCAGCTTCACAGGCGTCCTGAGGGAAGAGGGCGACATCTAAAGGAATATGATTGGTAAAGTGCATCAAGAACTCATCTGTTTCAGGTTTATGAGGCCAAGGCGCATATGGGATTGAACGGTGCCGAGAGGAATGTGACTCTGCTCAGCAATCTCAGAGGCTTTCCAGCCCTGAAAATAGGCAAGTTCGATGACCATCCGTTGTTCTATAGGAAGCCTCAGCAGGGCTTTGTGTACCTGAACACTTTGGGAAGATTGCTCTGACTCGTCCCAAGCATGTATGGCTGAAGCCTGCTCAGCTCGACTAGCCTCCTCGATGGAGGCTCCAGTGGGTTCTGAAGCGTGAGCAGTGCGGACATAGTCGATAGTACGATGGTGGATGAGAGAGACGAGTCTCAGGCGAACTGCTCCTGCCTGTGGAGCAGGAGGGAGAGCATGGTCCCAGAGAGAGAGAAAGACATCGTGTAAAAGGTCTTCAGCGACGCGTTGATTGGCAACGATCCGATAGGCCAAAGAATAGAGGGTGCGGCTGTAGCGCTGGTAGAGCGTTTCCATAGCCCACGCTGCCCCACCAGTTATGGCATTGAGCAAATCTTCATCGCTGGGCTGGTTGATGGGTTGAGAATTATTTGTGGGTGGCGGCTTTCCATTAGCGTCATCCAGACTGGAACTTTGCATGGTTGTAACCTTTCCCTCCATGTATCTGATTATAACACGTTCTAATAGGGGAAAGTAGATGTAGTATTTTTCCCGCATATGCCAAGTTCTGGTGGTTAGGTTGACCGCAAGGGAGGTTAGGGAGAGGAGGCAATACGGGTGGGTGGTTAGATTGACCGCAAGGGAGGTTAGGTTGACCGCAAGGGTCAACCCTACTATACACGGCGTGATGCGCAGCATCACACGTGGGATGGTGGAAAGAATGCTGACGAGATAGCTGTATTTCCCCTACTATGTATGATACTATGCTATTTGCTTACAGTTTTGAGTAGAGAGTCAAAATTAGGAGGAGGGAATAGGTATGCCACGAGATGCACGAAAACATCAGAAGGCACTCATGAAAAAGCGAAGCAAGCAGAAGGCTGCTGGGCAAAGCAAATCACATCAACAGGCGTTTGCGTCATTAACGTCGCAGGCAATTATTCGGCGCGCGCGCACTTTTCCTTTGTTAGAGTGTTGGATCAGTGCCACATGGCAGGGGGATGACCTGGGGTTGGTGGAGATACTCCTGGCTCGGAAGCAGCCTGATGGCGATATTTGCTATGGGGTCTACCTGGTAGATAAGTTCTGCCTGGGGCTCAAAAATACATTCGCTAATGCGGGTATTTCTCCTACTCGTTATCAGAATGAAGTCCGTGACATGATTTTCCCGGAGATTGAGCCGCTGGAGTGTCCCATCGAGTTGGCACACCAGATGATTTATGCTTCGATTGAGTATGCGGCGCAGTTTGGCTTCCAGCCTGATAAGGATTTTGCGCTCACGCAATTTATGCTGGCACCACGCGGTGAACTGGAGGAATCACACCAGTTGACGTTTGGGCAAAATGGGAAGCCCTTTTTTGTGGCGGGACCGCGTGATAATGCTGCACGCATCATTAAGCAACTGGAGAAGACGGCGGGGCCAGGCAATTTTGATTATGTGGCGATGCTTGGTGCTTTGTGAATTTGAGTTTAGAGAGAAGGCGAAAGGGGTGGTAAGGAGATATTTGAGTAGTTAGACATTAAGGAAGAAAATTCCATGAGCGGCATAAACCGCCCGTCACACCCAATCATAGTATAGCCTGTCGTGAATGTTCGTACGAAAAACGCTCATGTGCCAGAAACCTGGTACATGAGAGTACCAGGGCCAGAAAGCCGCCGATAGTCGCCAGCCAGGGTGAGCGTCGTATTGCCAGCAGCGTCATACCGAGAGAGCCGAACGGCAAGAAGAATAAAGCAAACACTCCGATGAGAAGACTCCACTGAAGCGGCATTCCACTGGCTAACACCAGGGATACCAACAACGGCCCCAGAAGTAAGCAGATCGCAATACGACGCTCAACCTGACTGGCAGGAGGAGGTCCTCTTACAGTCCATGTCTGCGCTTGAACGCCTCGATCTCGTCTACAGCAAGCGTAGGCCCTCCTGCTTGCCGGAATGATGCACCAATGTTTGCGCTCGTCTGCTGGAACGCAGACTGAGCCAGGATCTCTTCGGCAGCTTTGCGCAAACGTTGCGCGTTCAGTTTGGTGTTGTTGAGCATTTTTCCTGCGCCAAGTCGCTGGACATGTTGGGCAATGAAGTGCTGATCGGCAGCTTGTGGAATCATGAGGAGCGGGACACCTGCGGAGAGACCCTCGCTCACACTGTTCATGCCGCCGTGTGTAATGAAGAGAGCGGCGCATTGCAAGAGTTGGAGTTGAGGTACAAACGGTTTGACGATGAAATTTCTGGGTATCGTTCCCAGGTGACTCATGTCTGTCCTGTTGCCCACCGACATGACGACGCGGTAGTTGAGGGCAGCGAATGCTTCTAAGCAGAGGCGGTAGAAATCTCCTTTGTCGTTAAAGACGGTTCCAAGCGAAATGTAAATCACAGGCTCGTCCCCTAGCTCGTCAAACGGGAACGATGGGGCCTCTGAACGTATACCTATGGAGGGTCCGACGAATTTGAAACGCTCATCGAATGAGTTGGGGTAGATTTGAAGCTGCTTTGTCGAGTAGACGATGTTGAGTTCAGCAAGATTATTATAGACGTCGGCGGGTTGCGGCCTGGGGATGTGGTACGTCTCATGCAGTTGTTTGGTGATCGCAAGGAATTTTGCCAGTTCTCTCCGTCCTTCAAACAACGAGCGGGTCATCTCGGGAATGGCTGCAGGAAGGCTTGCAAGCACTTCGGGATGCAGAAGTGAGTGTGGTCTAGCGAGTGTGGTTACAGAGGCAATCGCTGGCACCTGCAAAATCTGAGCAAGGCACTTGCCCCAAACGCAGAGCGAGTCGTAGAGGATGTAGTCCGGTTTGTCGGCTGTCACATCTGAGAGAACGGCGGGGATGATCTCTTGCGTTGCTCGTATCAGTGTGTAGCTGAAGCGCACCAGGTTCTCGTCGACAGAGGTCCGCTCATTATAGAAGGCATCGACACCGCGAAAGGTGGCTCCAGCCTGTTCGATGGCAGGTCGGAATGCCTCCGAAGAATAATAAATGACGTGTTCACCACGATGGACCATTTCCGCGACCAATGGCAGCGTGGGATTCATATGACCATAGGCGGGAAGGTTGAAGAACAGAACTTTCGCCATTGCTTTTCCTTGTTGTTTACACATTGCTGTACGTTTCATGAGAAATTCAAGGTTGAAAACGTTTCATTATTGTTTCTAACCATGCCTGGGAGGGTATGTTATAAGGGTGAAATTTTTCAACTTTTTCTCTATCACGGCTAAAGAATGAGGCTTGCTGCTGACCGGGGGGAAAGGTATCCAGTCCTTCTAACAATTTCGTCACGTCTTCTTTGGAGGACCTGTGCAATGCGACACGATAATCAAAGCAACGCAAGATATCGTTGCCAGGGCTCGTTTCGAGGCTGCTAAACTGATCGCTCCAAATGAGGGTATGAATGCCCATACGTGAGCCGTTGTGGAGAATGTGGGAGAACTTTTCTGCCGCATCACGAAAAACAGCACTATCATTGTTTGCATAGCCCTTTTGTAATATTTTCCCTGCGAATTGTAGGCCATGAATAAAAAGGTAGCGCGATGGCGATGCAATGGTGATCTTGCCATCCTCTCTATCTGCTAGCTCATCACTCATAGCGGTCAGCAGGCGGGGCAGGTCACTACGCATCGTTGGCAAGGTGACGCTTGGACGCGAAAAGTAGGCGGGGAGCAATTGAGTGACTACTTCAAACGCATTTTTCTCGAACTTTTTTGTCAGATTTTCTTCAAAGGTATCTTCTACACGTAGATCAACAACATAAAACTGCGCTTGTTGTGGGGAGTAATACACTGACTGAAATAGCATGGAGAGGATCAGCATGTCCTGTGCAGCCGCTTCGTCGGTGCCAACAAGCAGCAAGTTTTTGTTGCTCTGACGGCGAAATGTGAGGGACGCGGGCTCTTTGTTGGTGAGGGATTGGCCCAACCATATCTTGCCTCTGTTTGTTCTCGCTTGTACTTCTCTGCTGGAAAACAGCGACTCAACGGAGGTTGAGGTCTGTGCTTCGCGGCTTAGCTCGCGTAGAATGCGTTTGAAGAGATCTTGCGGCGGTGGCGCATCAATAGAAGGAACTTCATCGAGTCTTAGTTGACCGCCCTGTAAAGGCGAATCTTGCCAACTGAACTGCTGGTTTGCTTCATCCCAGGTAATGAGGATTGCCCCTTTTTCCAAGGCTTGAAGGTGTGGATCAAATTTCGTAAGAGAGCGTGTGGGATCAGAGGTGTCCACAACTAAAATAGTAGAGACGCCAGCTAGTGGCCCATTACGGGCAATTCTAAGCAGATCTTCGGCGGCTTCCTGTGTAAAATTTGCTGGGAAATCCATAACGAGGAGGACATACTGAGTTTCGATGAGACCATCGGCAGGATTTAAATGTGCAATATGGTCAATGAGCTTGCGCAACTGCTGCTTAATATCCTGCGTATGAATCAATGCTCTACCCGTTCCCAGGATAGTATCCGCGTCTGTTTGATTATTAAAGAAAGCACTGACAGTACCACCCAGTTTATCTGGATCGACAAAGACAAATTGAATCTTGCCCGAGGGTTGAGTAGCCAGGAGACGCAGAATGAGTGACTGAATTGCCGCGTCCATCTTTTCTTGCTGCTCTTGCTCTAGCTCGCTTTTTTTCTGTTCGTGTTCACCCTGTATGGCCTGAAAATTTTGCAGAAACTCTTGTTGCCGTTGAATCAAGGCATCTACAGGCAGCGTAGGGGGAGTAGAGGGTATGGGGAGAAAAGGAGATGAGCTTGCTACGGTTAGATCGTTGGGGGCCGCCTGGTTTTCAGGTGAAGCTATAACCAGTGGCGATTGATTGCTGGATGAGAAGGGCAGTGTTGGCCGAGGCGGAGCGAGGATTGGCTGCAGCGCTTTTTCTAGCGCATGCGCAAACTCCTGAACTGTGGTATAGCGCCGCTTAGGATCTTTTTCAAGTGCTTTTAGAACGACGCGTGTGATTTGCAGCTGGATGCTTGCTCCGTTATCTTTGCGACGTAAAGGTGGAGGCTCGTCCATTTGATGCTGTCGATAGATGGCGTCAGGAGAACCTTGAAAGGGCAATTGCCCGCAAAGCCACTCGTAGATTATCACAGCAAGCGAATATTGGTCGCTGGCACGCACAGGTCTGCCCGCTGAAAGTTCAGGAGCCATATATGGAGCGGTGCCGCGAATATGATCCATCGTTGGGGCGGCGGTGGTTCGAGTAGCGGTGACAATGCCAAAGTCACCAAGTATGACCTCGTTGTTTTTGCCTAGCAGGAGATTGGCCGGTTTAACATCACAATGGACAAGGTTGCGATCATGAACATATTGGAGTGCTGAAGCAACCTGGTTGACATAGGTGATGATAGTAGGATAGGAGAGAGGTGATTTATCTCGATGCTTTTGCGCAAGTGTACCATTAGGAGCGTACTCCATGACCAGGTATGGTATGTTGCCCTTGACACTGAAATCCAGCACTTTCACAATATGCGGATGCTGTAACTCTGAGAGTTTTTGAGCCTCATTGATGAAGAGTTGCATGTCCGATTCATCGATTGTGGGGGCATTCAACACTTTGATGGCTACCTGCGATCCGTTATCTTCAGCAAGATAGACCTGGGCAAATCCTCCTACACCGAGGAGTTTAATTATGTGATATTTACCAAATGCCTGTTGTACATGGTGATTGTACATCTCGCATGCTCTCCTCGGATGAAAAAAGCGTTCATCTTCTCTGTCACATTCTATTTCTATATATCTATTTGCCGATTTTACAAATATAAGATGAGCGTGTCAAGCTGTGTTTGTGGAAGGTTCTCCATCCTTGAGGGGGAAACAGCGACGAGGGCGACCCAAGGGTCCCCACCCATC
>JRHI01002459.1_pt1 | contig 12680 bp, 14 predicted proteins | sample 215371 | NCBI WGS metagenome assembly JRHI01 (sample SAMN02929681, study PRJNA255918) | sediment metagenome | biome: cave system; feature: Ice Cave; material: Sediment; isolation source: sediment from deep within a dark volcanic ice cave with no known source of... ...
CAGGAGGCCCGCGATCCCCGCWGTCGCGTACCGCTCACGCCACAGCAGCACCGTCGGGCGGCTCACCCCGAGCTCCTGGGCGAGAGCGTGATTGGCCCGGCCGTCGGCCGCGCCGAGCACGATTCGGGCCCGCAGCGCGACCTTCTGCGGGGTGTTGCCGCCACGCGCGAGCGCGGCCAGCAGCTCGCGATCGTCGGCGCTGACCGGCAGCGCTGCGGCGGCGTCCCAGGGCACGAGGCGACGATATGCGCCTGATCCCTCATTGTCAAGCTACTTATGAGACGGGACACTAGCGGATCGGTTTGGCATTGCGTCTCGTACGGATGCGCCGAAAGCGCGAGTCCCTACGCCGGGAGCGGGCCACCGCACTCGACGCAGAACCGGGCATCGCCCGCGGCACGCGGGTGGCCGCACTGGGGGCAGAACCGGGTCGCGACGCCGCCGGTCGGCGAAGGATCCTTCTCGACGGTCGCCCGGAAGTCGCGCACCCCCTTACCGAGCGCGCTGCCGACCTCGCCGAGCCGGCCGGCGCCGAAGATGACTAGGACGATGACCATGATGACCACGAGGTGAAGCGGCTGGAGCGCACCCATGCGGGACAGTTTAACCCCGGTCAGCCTCGGGTCGGAACCATCGGCGGAGCGCGACGAACGCGGCATGCCAGAACCCGCCGCCAGGCCAACGACGATAGGCGCGACCGCGAAGACCACGACCGCATCGATGCCCTCGCGGGACTGGCTCAGGCCGCGCTGATGCAGAGCCTCTTGACCAGATCGATCATGTGCTCCAGGTCGACCGGCTTTCGGATGACCGTCGCTCCGGTCGGCGCGCGGCTCGGATCAGAGGTGGAGATGACGACCGGGACCTTCGACAGCGCTGAATCCTCCCGCATCCGGGCGTAGACCTCATTGCCGCTCACGGCCGGCATCAAAAGATCCAGGATGACAACGGAGGGCACCGCCGCGCGGAGGAGCGCGAGCGCCTCCGCCCCGTCGGCGGCGGCATCGACGAGGTAGCCCTCGTCGAGAAATGTCTCGACCAGGGTCTCCCGGATGTCCGCGTCGTCGTCCACCACGAGGATCTTCACCGTTCGCGTGCCGCGGAGTCCGACGTCGCCAGCGCCGCCGGGCAGTCGCGGGGCAGCTCGACGATGAATGAGGTCCCCTGATCCGCAGACGACTCGACGCGGATCACGCCGCCGTGGCCGGCGACGATCCGCTCGGTGATGTACAGACCCAGGCCGAGCCCGCGCGCATTCGCGGCGGCGGCTGTCGCGCCGCGGCGGAACGGATCGAAAAGCACCGGCCGCGTCTCTTCGGGGATCACGCTCATGCTGTGAACGGTGAGCGTGACGGTGTCCTGCCGGGTCCCGTCGACCCGCATCGCGACCGGACCATCGCCGCCATGCTGCAGCGCGTTGCCGGCGATGTTCGACACGACCTCCGCGAGCCGGTCCTGATCCCACGAGCCGCGGTCATCGCCCTCCGCCGCGAGGGTGATTCGGGCCGCGGCCGTCCCTTCCTCCAGCTGGTCGGCGATGCGCCGGCAGAGAGCCGCGAGATGCATGGGCCCGCGGGTCATCGGCAAGCCTCCACCGATCCGGGCACGAGTGAGGTCGAGCAGCTGATCGATCATGCGCGCCATCCGCTCCGAGCTGCTCACGATGCGGCTGACCGGCTTGGTGATCCGCTCGTCATCGGTCCGGCGCAGCAGCAGGCGCGCGCCGGTGAGGATGGCGCTGAGCGGATTGCGCAGGTCGTGGCCAAGGATGCCCACGAACAGCTCGCTGAAGCGGACCATCCGTTCCGCCTCCGCGCGCGCCCGCTGTTCACCCTCGAGGAGCACCGCCAGCTGCTCCTCGCTCCGGCGCTGGTCATCCACGTCGGTGTTGATGCCGATCCAACGTGTGACGCGGCCCTGTTCGTCGAACTGCGGATTGACCCGGGTGAGGAACCAGCGGAACGTCCCGTCGTAGCGCCGCAGGGGGAAGGTCAGCTCGAACGAGGTCGCGGTCTCGATCGAATGCCGCCAGCGGGCCTCGATCCCCGGAAGGAGCTTCGGATCGTGCACGCTCCGCCAGCCCCAGCCCTCCATCTCCTCGGGCGTGGTGCCGGTGTATTCGTACCAGCCCCGGTTGAAGAACTCGATGTAGCCGTCCGGCCGGGCGAACCAGCCGAGCTGCGGCATCGCGTCGAACAGCGCGCGGAACTTCGCCTCGCTCTCCTCGGCCGCGGCCCGGAGCTCCTGTTCCCGCTACAGCGCCCCGGCGAGCGCCTCGCGGGCCGCGATGAATTCGGTGACCTCCGAGGCGTACACGGCGATCCCGTCGATCGCACCGTGGTGGTCGCGCATCGGCAGATAGGTGAAGTTGAAGTACTTGTGCGCCAGGGTGCCATTGGCGCCTTGGAGCCAGGCCGGCACCTCGTTCCCGCAGAAGGGCTCGCCGGTGGTGAAGACGCGATCGAGCAACTCGACGAACCCCTGACCTTCGGCTTCGGGGATCGCCTCGCGCAGCGGAAGGCCGACGACGTCGCGATCCCCAATGAGGCCCGCATACTTGGGATTGATCGCTTCGAATCGGTGCTCGGGGCCGCGGAGGATGCACAGCGCAGCGGGCGCACCCATGATGAAGGCTCGGAGATTCGCATCGTCCACGTCGGACACGTCGTCATCCTGCAGGGGCTGCCGCACACACGCAGTCTACGAGAGCACGGCGTCCGTGCACCTGCGCGGCGGGCCCGCCGCTGTAGGATTCGCGGACGTGATGCGTTGGACCGCCCGCGATGTCCGAGCATTCGGCGTCGGACTTGCCTATCTCGCCCCGTCATTCGTGCTCTTCGCCGCGTTCGTCTTCATCCCGCTTCTGCGCACGATCAACCTCAGCGTCTTCAACACCCGGGCCACCGGCGTGATCTCGACGTTCGCGGGCCTCGACCACTACCTGGAGCTCTTCAGCTCGAACGAGTTCCGTTCCGGCCTGATCGCCACCGGGCTGTTCGCGCTCTACACCGTGCCGTTCGGGATCGGCATCGGGCTCGTGCTCGCGGTGCTCCTGAACCAGCGGCTGCGTGGGATCAACATCTTCCGGACGATGATGGCGAGCACCATCGCGATCTCGGCCGCGGTCGGGGCACTCATCTGGCTGCTCCTGTTCAACCCGAGCCTCGGGCTCCTGAATCACATGCTCTCGTTCGCGGGGATCGGCGGACCCCAATGGCTCATCCAGCCGAATGTCGCCATTCTCGCGGTCTCGATCACGACCATCTGGCTCACCCTGGGCACGAACATCATCGTGCTGCTGTCGGGCCTGCAGAGCGTTCCGGAGGAGATCTACGAGGCGGCGAACCTCGATGGGGCGCGAGGCGTACGCCTTTTCACCCGGATCACCGTGCCGATGGTCTCGCCCTCGCTGTTCTTCCTCCTGGTCGTCGACACCGTCGCCGTCCTTCAGGCATTCACCCAGATCCATCTCCTCACCCGCGGAGGGCCGGTCGACGCGACGCGCGCGCTCGTCTACAGCATCTATCTCGATGCCTTCCAGAACTTCCAGTTTGGCTACGCGAGCGCCCAGGCGGTCGTGCTCTTCGTCCTCGTGCTCGTCCTCACGCTCGTGCAATTCCGGTTCGTCGAAAGCCGGGTCCACTATCAATAGCGGTCCGCAGGGTGGCGTCCGGACCCTTGGGAGCTACGCGCTCCTGACGGTCGCATCGGTCCTGGTCGCCTTCCCGCTCCTGCTCGCCCTGTCGTATTCGTTCATGAGCGAATCGGAGATCGCGAGCTTCCCCCCGCCGCTCTTCCCGGCCGCGCCATCGCTGGACAACTACGCGAAGGTACTGGCGACGATCCCGATCGGACGCTACCTGTTGAACAGCTTCGCCGTCTCGATCGCGGTCGTCATCGGGCAGCTCATCACCGCAAGCCTTGCGGCGTTCGCGTTCTCCTTCCTCGCGTTCCGCGGGCGGACGCTCCTGTTCTTCGTGTTCCTGAGCACGCTGATGATCCCGTGGGAGGCCACGATCATCCCGAACTACATGACGGTCCGTGACCTCGGCTGGCTCGACACCTACCAGGGGCTTGCGGTCCCGTTCATGGCCACCGCGTTCGGGACCTTCCTGCTGCGCCAGGCGTTCATGCAAATCCCGCGGGAGCTCTGGGACTCCTCGCGGATCGACGGGGCGAGCTCATTCCGCTTCCTGCGGTCCATGGTCGTGCCGCTCTCCCGTCCGGCGCTCGGCACCGTGGCGATCTACGGGTTCCTGTCGACCTACAACCAGTATTTCTGGCCGTTGCTCGTGACGAACCAGACGCTCATGCGGACGACGCAGGTGGGCGTGGCGCAGCTCCGGTTCGAAGAGACCCTGCGTTGGGGTCTGGTCATGGCCGGTGTCATCATGGTCGCGGTACCGACGTTGGCGCTGCTCGTGGCTGGGCAGCGGCAGCTCGTTCGCGGACTCACCGCTGGTGCGGTGAAGGGGTGATCTCGTTCAAGATATCGGTGGAGGGAACATGCACAGACTCGTAGCACTCGCACTGACGCTCGCGGTCGTGGCGGCCGCCTGCGGCGGAGCCAGCGGTCCCGGCGGATCCAGCGATCAGAGCGCGCTCGCGCCGGCCAAAGATGTGAAGCCCGCGGCCAAGATCGTCTGGTGGCACGCAATGTCCGGCGTCAACGGCGACGCACTGAACAAGATCGTCGACGGGTTCAACAAGAGCCAGAGCGCGATCAAGGTGGAGGCCGTGTTCCAGGGGAACTACGACGACCTCCTCTCCAAGCTGAACACCGCCCTCACCTCAAAGGCCGCGCCCGCGCTGGTGCAGGTCTATGACATCGGTCAGCGCTACATGTACGACAGCGGCGAGGTCGTGCCGATGCAGGCCTTCATCGACCGCGACAAGTTCGACACCGCGGACTTCGAGCCCGCGGTCATCAACTACTACAAGTACCAGGACAAGCTCCAGAGCATGCCGTTCAATGCCTCGTCGGCGATCCTCTACTTCAATGCCGACGCCTTCAAGGAGGTCGGGCTCGACCCGGCCAAGCCGCCGCAAACATTCTCCGAGATCGCCGACGCGGCGAAGAAGCTCACGAAGAAGGACGCCAGTGGCGCGACGATCCGTTACGGCTTTGGGCCGTCGATCTACGGCTGGCTCTTCGAGCAGTGGATCGCCGTGTCCGGGTCGTTCTACGCCGACAATGGCAACGGCCGTGACGACCGCGCGACGAAGGTCGTGTACAACAACGAGCAGGGCAAGGCGATCCTCGACTGGTGGAAGGCCGGCGTCGACGGCGGCTACTTCGCCAACCCGGGCATCGACAATGACGGTGCCGCCAATGCGTTCAACGCTGGGAAGAACGCGATGTACGTCGAAAGCACCGCGCGTCTGCGCGGCAGCATCAACGCCGCGAAGTTCACGATCGGGACCGGTCAATACCCGCGGCCGGACAGCAAGCCCGCTGATGGCGGGAACATCATCGGCGGCGCTTCGCTCTACATCATGAAGAGCCGCCCGGCCGACGAGCAGCAGGCTGCCTGGGAGTTCGTGAAATACGCGATGAGCGCACCGGTCCAGGCGCAGTGGCAGTCCGACACGGGCTACTACCCGATCCGGAAGTCGGCCTACAACGAGGGCCCGAGCAAGGAATGGGCGACGAAGTACCCGCAGTTCCTCACCGCGGTGAACCAGATCCGCAACGCGCCCCAAAACCGCAAGTCCAACGGCGCGGTCCTCGGCGTCTTTGCCCAGGCCCGCGCGCGTACCCAGAAGATGATCGAGTCGGTCCTTCTTGGTCAGGCCACCAGCCAGCAGGCGCTGGACGCGGCCGTGGCCGACATGAACGCGCAGATCGACAAATACAACAAGGCGAACAAATAGCAACGCGCGAGGAGACGGTGCGGTCGCTCGGCGACCGCACCGTCGATCTCCTCGTGATCGGCGGCGGCATCATCGGCGCGGGCATCGCCCGCGACGCCGCCCGCCGCGGCCTTTCGGTCGCGCTCATCGAGCAGGCCGATCTCGCCTCCGGCACCAGCTCCCGGCCGACGCGACTGATCCACGGTGGCCTGCGCTACCTCGAGCTCTTCGACTTTGGTCTGGTCCGCAGCGACATGAAGGAGCGGGAGATCCTGCTGCGGATCGCGCCGCATCTGGTCTTCTCCCTCGCCTTCCTGCTCCCGCTCTATCGGCCGAGCGTCATCTACCGGGCCAAGCTCCGGATCGGCATGCTTCTGTACGACCTGCTCTCGCTCGATAAGAGCCTTCCGAAGCGCGAATGGCTTGGTCGTGACGAAGCCCGTACCGCCGAGCCCGGTCTCGCGCCCAACGGCCTCGCCGGCGCTTGGCGGTTCTACGACGCGCAGGTGCCGCTCGTCGAGCGGCTGGTGGTCGAGAACGCGCTCGACGCCGCGTCGCACGGCGCTCTGATCCTCAACCACGCCCGGGCGATCGGCTATCTCCGGGACGGCGATCGCGTGGTCGGCGCGCGCGCGCGCGATGCCATTGGCGGCGGCGAGCTCGCGGTGCGCGCCCGCTACACGGTGAACGCGACCGGCGCATGGCTCGACGAGACGATCGCGCCGCTTCGTCCCGCGGCGAAGCCCCTGCTGCGCCTGACGAAGGGGATCCACCTGGTGACGCCGCGGGCAACGGAGCAGGCCCACGTCCTGTTCGCCAAGCGGGACGGGCGGCTGTTTTTCGTCGTCCCGTGGCGCGAGTACACCATCGTGGGGACGACCGATACCGACTACGACGCCGATCCGGGGGCCGCGGACGCGACCGAGGATGACGTCCGGTACCTCCAGGCCGAGGCACGGGCGGCGTTCCCGGAGGCGCCGTTCGAGGTCATTCACTTCACCTGGGCCGGGATCCGCGCGCTCGTCCGGGTGGAAGGCGTCGCCGAGGGAGAGGTCTCACGAAAGCACGCGCTCTATGACCACGAGCGTCGTGACGGGACAGCCGGCGTGCTCTCCGTCATCGGCGGCAAGATCACCGCCTATCGCGCCATTGCCGAGGAGGTCGCCGACCGCGTCGCGCGCGCGCTCGGCGCAGCCGGGCGCGGGGATACCGAACGTGCCCTCCTTCCCGGTGCCGGGGCGCCGATCGGCGATCGTGCGGCCGCGCTCGGACTGCCGCCGCCGGTCATCGCGAACCTCACCACGGTCTACGGCTCGATCGGGGCGGCGGTCCTGGATCTCGTCGCGAGCGACCCATCGCTCGCCGAGCCGCTCTGTCCACATGAGCCGACGATCGCCGCCGAGCTCGCCTACGTCATCCGCGATGAGTGGGCGGTGACGCTCGGTGACGCGCTGCTCCGCCGCACCGGCTTGGGGCTGCGGCCCTGCCAGGCGTTGGAGTGTGTCGACGCGATCGCCGACCGCATGGGGGCGCTCCAGGGGTGGGACAGCGCCCGTCGCGCGGCGGAGGCCGCGGCGTACCGGCGGGAGCTTGCGCCGATGCGCGCGTTCAGCTCGGCCTAGCCGGAGATGGACCGCACCGCGATCCTGGCGCTCGATCAGGGCACCACCGGTTCGGCGGCGCTCGTGTTTGACGATGGCGGCCGCGTCCTTGGGAGCGCGGATCGCGAGATCACCCAGCGCTACCCCGCGTCCGGCCAGGTCGAGCACGATCCGGAGGAGATCTATCGCACGACGGTCGAGGTGGGCCGCGCCGCCCTGGCGGCCGGCGGCAAGACCGCCGCGGACGTGGCCGCGATCGGGATCACGAATCAACGCGAAACGACCGTGGTGTGGGAGTCCGCGACCGGGCGGCCGATCCATCCGGCGGTCGTGTGGCAGAGCCGGGCGAGTGCCGCCATCTGCGAGCGCCTCCGGGTCGCCGGCCTCGAGCCGCTCGTCCGGGCGCGCACCGGGCTGGTCATCGACGCCTACTTCTCGGCGACGAAGGTCCGCTGGATCCTCGACCGGGTCGCCGGATCGCAGGCCCGCGCCCAGGCGGGGGAGCTGCGTTGCGGCACGATCGAGACCTGGCTGGTGTGGAAGCTCACCGGGGGCCGGGTTCACGTGACCGATGTCTCCAACGCCGCGCGAACGCTGGTCTTCGATATCCATCGCCTTGAGTGGGACGACGAGCTCCTGCGCGCGCTGGCGCTCCCGCGCGCGCTCTTCGCCGCGCCGGTGCCCTGCAGCGGAGTGGTCGCGGAGACGGACGCATCGGTATTCGGCGCGTCGATCCCGATCGCCGGCATGGCCGGCGACCAGCAGGCCGCGCTGTTCGGTCAGACCTGCTTTGCCGCGGGCGAGGCGAAGAACACCTACGGGACCGGCTGCTTCCTGCTGGCGAACACCGGCCCCAGTGCCGTCGCGACCGCCGGCGGGCTGCTCACGACGATCGCCTGGGACATCGGCGCGGGCCCCCGCTACGCGCTCGAGGGAAGCGCGTTCGTCACCGGGGCGGCGGTCCAGTGGCTCCGTGACGGCCTGGGGATCATCCGCGACGCGGCGGAGTCCGAGCCGCTCGCGCTGAGCGTTCCGGACACCGGCGGCCTCTACCTCGTGCCCGCCTTCACCGGTCTTGGTGCCCCGCACTGGGACATGTACGCGCGTGGACTGCTCATCGGGATCGAGCGCGGCACCACCCGCGCGCACGTCGCGCGCGCGACGTTGGAGAGCATCGCCTATCAGACCCGCGATCTTGTCGATGCGATGCGCGCCGCCGGCCAGCCGATCACGGTGCTCCGTGCCGATGGCGGGGGGACCGCGAACCGCTTCCTCATGCAGTTCCAGGCCGACATCCTCGACCTGCCGGTCGAGGTGGCGGCCAATGCCGAGACGACGGCGCTCGGCGCGGCCATGCTCGCCGGCCTGGCCGTCGGTCTCTGGCGCTCCACCGACGACCTGCGCGAGCGCCGAGCCATCGCCGCGCGGTACGAGCCGGCGATGAGCGCGGCGCGGCGGTCGGAGCTGCACGGCGATTGGCTGCGCGCGGTCGAGCGCGCGCGGGGATGGGCCAGGGCCTAGCTCAGCCTTTGGGGATCCGCTCCGGGTAGTCGGACATGATCCCATCGACACCGAAGCCTGCGAACCGCGCGATCTCGAGCGGGTCGTYCACCGTCCAGGGGTGCACCTTGAGGCCCGCGGCATGCGCGTCGGCGACGAGCTGCGGGGTGACGTACGCGCGGTTCGGATGAAGCGCGTACAGACCGAGCGCAGCGGCGCTCGCCAGCAGCGCGGATCGGTCCGGGGCGTCGTTCATCAGGAACGCCCGCCGGACGGCCGGTGCGGCGGCCCGTGCGGCCACAAGGGCCGGCCACCAGAAGCTCGAGACCGAGACATCGGGATCCGCGCGCGCCGCGAGGTGGCTTGCGACCTGCGCTCCGACCAGCGCGGCCAACGCCTCGTCGCTGTCGCACTTCAGCTCGACGTTGACGCTCATCCGGCCGCGGCAGAAGTCCAGCATCGCGTCGAGCGAGAGGCCATCGGCGCCGTCCGGCCGGTCGTGCGAGATGAGGAATCGTTCCCCGACCAGCCAGACGTCGGTCTCCACCTCGTCGCAGCCGAGTTCGAGCGCCTTCTGGAAGGAGAGGATCGTGTTCTCCGGAGCGTGGCCCATCGCTCCCCGGTGACCCATTCGTCGCACCGTACGATTGTGAACGAGACCCCGGCCGGGTGAAAAAGGCGCACACTAACGGGGTCGCGCGCTCACGGCACGGGCCGGACGAGCGCGCATCAGGAGGTTCACGTGGCTACAGGGACGATCAGCAGGCTCACCGATCGCGGGTTCGGGTTCATCAAGCAGGAGGACGGCACCGACCTGTTCTTCCACCGCTCGCAGGTCACCGGGACCGGCTTTGACGCCCTCACCCAGGGGCAGACGGTCACCTACGAGAAGGGCACGAGCGACCGGAGCAAGAAGGAAGAAGCGCAGAACGTCAGCGCCGCCTAGCACGGCGCGCCAGCGGTAGCGGCGGCGCCCGGGAAGAAGCCCGGGCGCCGCGTTACCCTCGGGATCATGAACACCGCGCCGCGCACGACCACCGGGATCCGCGTCGGTGCCGGCCTCTCCACCCATGTCGACGGCGTCGCCGCGGTGCGGGCGGCGCTCGACAGCGCGCTTGCCGGCTTCCCTGCTCCCCCCGACCTGCTCCTCCTCTTCGTCGCGCCCCAGTACGAGGCCGAGCTCGAGGCGATCCTGCGGCAGGCGAACGAGCGTGCCGAGGGGGCCACCCTCCTGGGCTGCTCCGCGGGCGGGATCATCGGCGGCACGCAGGAGATCGAAGACGCTCCGGCCATCGCGGTCTGGGCGGCCAGCCTGCCGGGAGCCCAGATCCGCCCCTACCGGCTGACCTTCGCCCGGGAGGATGACCATGCGGTCATCGAAGGTCTCGATGAGCTGCCGTCGCCCGATACGTCGCCGGTGGTGCTCATGCTCGCCGATCCGTTCTCCTTCCCGGCCGACGTCCTGCTCGAGCATCTCAACGACACCGCGACGGGGCTCCCCATCGTCGGTGGGATGGCCTCCGGAGGGCTCGAGGCCGGACGCAACGCGTTGTTCTTCAACGACGAGATCCTGCGTGACGGCGCGGTCGGCGCGATCATCACCGGCGCGCCGGGGCTGAGCGTCTTCGTTTCGCAGGGGTGCCGGCCGGTCGGGGAGACCTACGGAGTGACGCGGGCGGAGCGGAACGTCGTCTACGAGCTCGCTGGCGCCCCGGCGATCCGGCGCATCGAAGAGCTCTATGGCGCCGCGAACGAACGCGATCAGCTCCTCATGCGGCGCGGATTGCACCTCGGTCGGGCGTTCACCGAGATCAAACCGGTGCTCGGGCGCGGGGACTTCCTCATCCGGAACGTCGTCGGCATCGATGAGGACACCGGGGCGATCGCGATCAGCGACATGATCGAGGTCGGGCAGACGGTGCAGTTCCAGGTGCGGGACGCCGAGTCAGCGCGGGAGGACCTGCAGCTCACCCTGGCGCGGGAGCGCGCCCAGAGCGACACACCGGTCGCCGGTGCGCTGCTGTTCTCCTGCAACGGCCGGGGGACCGGCCTCTTCGGCGAGCCGGATCACGACATCGGCGCGCTGCAGAAGGCCTTCGGGAAGGTGCCGGTCGCCGGCATGTTCGCCGCGGGCGAGATCGGCCCGGTCGGCGGAAAGAACTTCCTGCACGGGTTCACCGCCGCGGTGCTGCTCCTGCGAGACGCCGAGCCCTCGGTATACTGAAGGTCGTCCGGAGCCATCCGGGGTACGCGGAAGTAGCGCAGCGGTAGCGCATCACCTTGCCAAGGTGAGGGTCGCGGGTTCGAATCCCGTCTTCCGCTCTGCATCCACCCGCACGTTCCGGCTCGTACTCAGCGAGTCGGGAACGCTGCGGGTGCGGCATGCCGCCTAGCGGGTCCGAAGCGGGACAGACCCGCGGCCGGCCTGAAGCTCTCGAAATTGGCCGTCCGGTTCCTAGCTGCCCGTGAGCGCGTGCTCGCGGACACAAGTCGGAGCAACTGGCCCTTTTGCCACGGCGCACGTGGTCTCCCCCGAGTCCCCGTCCAATTCGCGGACGGCGGAACGGCTGCGTAGCATTCCGCGAAGTGCCGCTGACAGACGACGAGAACGGCGATCCTGCGGGGCGATGCCGCCTCGACGCGGGTACGCTTCTGCTCTTCCACCTGGGCACGCCCGACTCCGTCCTGGGGGGCTACGTGGTACCGGCGGGTTGGTGGGCGCATCGGATCTTGGGGTAGCGTTCAGCGCGGATGGAGATCCACTGGCCCCGCGACGCGGTCGAGTGGGCGGCTTGGGCAAACATCGCCGTAGCCATCGGGACTACCCTCCTGTCGCTGGCGACGGTCCGCTTAGTACCCGATAACGTAAATAGGCTGACGTAAGTATCGTCTATGCTGATCCTCCGAGAGGAGGGCGGTATGTCGAGACGAAGCCCGTTCCACATCGTGTTGAGCGCCAAGGAGCGCGCTGAGCTGGAGGCGCGGGAGCGAAAGTATACGTCGGCGTACAGGGACGTCGTGCGGGCCAAGATCGTGCTCCTGGCGGCGCGGGGGCTGCGCAACGACGAGATCGCGCTGCGCCTGGACACCCGCCGCGATGTGGTGAGCATGTGGCGCAAGCGCTTCTTCGAGGAGCGTCTGGCGGGCCTGGAGGAGCGGCCCCGCCGGGGACGACCGGCGGTCTTTTCCCCCTGAGCTGGTCGTCGCGGTGAAGGCGCTGGCCTGCGCGCGGCCGCGCCAGCTCTGTCTGCCGCTCGCGCGGCTGCAGGTCCCGGACATCCGCGCCGAGGCGATCCGGCAGGGCCTGGTCGCGGAGATCTCGGGCACGACGATCTGGCGCTGGCTCAGCGAGGACGCCCTGCGCCCGTGGGCCCACCGCAGCTGGATCTTCCCGCGCGACCCCGACTTCGCGCGCAAGGCCGCGGTGGTCCTCGACCTCTACGCCCGGCGCTTCAAAGGACGCCGCCTGGGCCTGGGTGAATACGTGCTCTGCGCCGACGAGAAGACCAGCATCCAGGCGCGCATCCGCCGCCACGAGAGCGCGCCGGTGCGGCCGGGCGAGCCGGTGCGCGTCGAGCACGAGTACCGCCGCGGCGGCGCCGTGGCGTACCTCGCGGCGCTCGACGTCCACCGGGCCAAGCTCTTCGGCCGGATCGAGCCGACCACCGGCATCGCGCCCTTCGGGCGCCTCGTCGACCAGGTCATGCAGCAGGAGCCGTACCGCTC
>JRHI01002460.1_pt1 | contig 12679 bp, 12 predicted proteins | sample 215371 | NCBI WGS metagenome assembly JRHI01 (sample SAMN02929681, study PRJNA255918) | sediment metagenome | biome: cave system; feature: Ice Cave; material: Sediment; isolation source: sediment from deep within a dark volcanic ice cave with no known source of... ...
GCCGCGAACCGCTCCGGGCGCAACCCGCCGCCCACCATCCGGGCCGGGAGTGGTTGGAGCAAAGGCAGGCGAAGCAAGAACAGCACCGAGGCGGGCAGCAGCGGGTCGTCTTCCCGGAGCGCGGTTCGGGCCATTCTGACCTGGATCAGGTTCTGCCAGAGCTGGGTGACTCGCGCCGGCCACTGCCGGCGCCGCTGGATCGCGGCCAGCACCGGCTCGTCGATCCCGCCGCGCCGGAAGGCCGGACCCAGCAGGTTGGCCGCCGCCACCGCGTCCTGGATAGCGAGATTGATTCCCACTCCACCGGCGGGGGCCATCGCGTGGGCGGCGTCGCCGATGCAGATCAAACCCGGCCGATACCACCGGCGGAGGTGACCGGCGCGTACCGAGAGCAGCTTCACCTGGTCCCAGTCCTGGATCTCCAGGACCCGGTCGGCGAACTCCGGGATCAGCCGCGCCACCGCTCGTCGAAAAGCGCCCAGGCCGGCCGCCCGCACCGCCGCGTCCTGGCCTGGCTGGATCACGAACGCCACCTGCCAGTAGGCGTCGCGGTTGAACATGATGAGCATGTGGCCGCCCCCCGTGCGGAGCGACACGTCGTGGGGATCGCGGAGCCGGCGGGCGATCCGGAACCACCACACATCCAGCCACCGGCTCGACTCGCGGAGCGGCAGCCCGGCCAGTTCCCGGAGCCGCGAGGAACGGCCATCGGCGCCGACCACCAGGGCCGCCCGCACCCGGAGCCGGCCCTGGGGGGTGCCGGCGACCACTCCGGTGACCACGCCGTCTTCGACCACCAGCTCGCTGACCGCCGCCCGCAGCATCAGGTTGAAGCCGGGGTGGTGGCGACCTTCGCCGGCCAACAGTTCGAGAAAGTCCCACTGGGGAACGAACATCAGGTAGTTGTGAGGTCCTGGCAGCCGCGAGAAGTCGACCAGGCGCACCGGGCCCTTGGGGGTTTCGAGATCGAGGCTGCGGGTGATGTTGTGAGGCAGGCTTCGCAGCTGCTCGCCGAGGCCCAGCTGGTCCATCAGGTCGAGGGTGGAAGGGTGGACGGTGTCCCCCCGGAAGTCGCGCCGGAAGTCGGCCTGGCTCTCCATGACCACCACTTCGACGCCCTGGCGGGCCAGGAGCAGGCCGAGCATCATGCCGGCCGGGCCGCCGCCAGCTATGCAGCAATCGGTGGTCATCGTGGGCTCGGAGATGGCGCCTGCCCCCCTACCTGGAATCATTGGTATGGCAATCAGCCCGATTAGCGGCCTGGCAGCACCTTTGGATCAAACTAGCTCGGGTAAGAGCTGGACCGGCCACCTAAAGATTACTGGTCCGACAGTCGGATCCGGTGGCGGTGAGGGGTGGCCGGGCCGCCGCCGCCCGGGTCAGTACTTGATCGCCTCGAAGTAGCTGCCGCAACCGGCGCAGCGGTACTGGGCGAAGATCGCCTGGGTTCCGAAGTGCGAGATCACCTCGGCCGCGAAGGAACCGCAGAACGGGCAGCGAGGGGGCTCCGCCGCCGCCGCCGGCTCCGAGTCCGCCGCCGGCGGCTCCGTCCCCGGCTCCGAGTCCGCCCCCGGCTCGTCGGTCCGGCCGGCCTGATCCTCGCTCAGCGCGTGATCCCGCTCAGCTTGGCGAAGGTGTCCGGGTCGACGCCGCCGGCCGCATGACGCCGGCGCACCGGGTCCCATACCGACCAGTCGGGCCCGCCGTCGGGGGCGCCAACCCCCGATTTCTCCTCCGTGAGCGCCACCAGTTCCCGGGTGCCGAGGGCCAGCTCGCCTGACTGCCGGAGCCGGTCGATGTCGCCGCCCGGGGGGCCGAACCAGGCCAGCGCGTCGTGCCAGGCACGTGCCACCGCCTCCGGCGCCACGTGCTCCTTCATCCAGCTGCGGCCATGCATCTGGTGGAAGCGTTCCTCCTGGAGCATCTTTCGCAGCCGGGTCCGGAGCACTTCCACCCGGCCTTCCACGCAAGCCTGGATGAAGGCTGAGAAGGCGGCGTCGAGGACGGCATTGGCGGCTACGAAGTGGCTCCAGTCGGTCCAGGTGTGGTCGAGCATGGCGACGTTGCGGTAAGCTTCCGGGTTGCCCGGCCGGTCGTCGCCGCGGGGATCGCCCAGGGGCTCGAGGCAGCCATAGAGGACCCGGCTGTGACCGATGTCGTCAAGGCCCATGGCGGCGGCGGCAATATCAGCCTCCAGGCTGGGGGCGCGGATCGACCACTCGGCGTAGCGGTAGCCGAGCAGTTGCTTGTTGTCGGCCAGGCTGAGGATCAGGTCGGCGATCACTCCACCTCCTCCCCCGGCTTCCAGACCGTGATCAGCGCCTGGCGCGGCACCACCGTCAGCTCCACCCACCGTTCCTCGTCGTAGGTGGCCCGGGCATAAGCACAGGCCAGCTCGGGGTCGGGGGCGACCACGCTGCCGACGTGGTGGAGGGGATCGGAGCGTAGCCGGCGGGCGAAAACTTCGTACTCTTCGACCTTTGGGTGAACTCGGGAGAACGGCATGGCCGGGTTCAGATCCCCAGTCCCCAGAGCCTGAGCGTCTCCCGTCCCTCAGGGGTGATGCGAGCCGCGGTCCAGGGCGGATCCCACACGATGTTGACCTTTACCTCTTCGACCCCCGGCTCGGTCAGGAGCCGTTCCTGCACGTCGGCCAGTATGAACTCCGCAGCCGGGCAGCCCATGGCGGTGAAGGTCAGGTCGACGGTTACCTTCGAGCCGTCGACCCGGATCCCGTAGATCAGACCCAGCTCGACCAGGCTGACCGGCATCTCGGGATCGATGACCTCGTTCAGCGCCGCCAGCAGCGACTCGCGGCTGGGTGCCGCCGGGGAGGCGGTCTCCAGGCCGCCGGGCATCAGTTGAGCCCGGCCTGGTGGCGGCGATGCAGTTCGTAGTAGCTCTCCTGCATCATGGCCACCATCTCGGCGTTGCGGGGTCCCCGTTGCCTCCAGCGATCGAGGACGTCGTCCCAGCCGCAGGGATCGCCGAAGTCCCAGCGCTTGGCTTCCGGGTCGAAGGTGCACGGAAAGGGATAGTCGAGGACGTACCCATCGCCTTCGCGATGGGCCGGCACCCGGATCCCGATCTCCTCGCAGAAGGGCACCACGTGGCCCAGCCACTGTTGCCGCAACTGGTCGTTGGTCAGCCCCTTGAGTCGGTACTCGAGCTGGGTGGAGTGCATCTTGAGATGGTCGGGCAGCCCGAACCATTCGACCGTGAGCGGGAACATCCAGTCGACCGCCCGCTGGAGTTCATCCCGAGCCGAACCGCCGGCCTGGGCGAAGCGCTTCATCCAGGTGCGGCCGTTGCGCAGGTGGAAGTTCTCCTCGAGCATCACCTTGACCAGGCCCCGCTTCCACGGACCGTATGAGCAGGCCTCGTGGATATCGCCGAGCAAGCAGAACCCGGCCTGGTCGTAGAAGCCGTTGGCGGTGACCAGCTCGGTCCAGGTCTCGAGCGGTACATCGAACGCATATGGATACCGGAACGACCTGGGCTCGCGCTCGAAGATCAGCTGCTGCTGGTCCTCGCCCAGCTCTTCGAGCAGGTGGTAGGCGATGTGGGCATGGGCCAGTTCGTCCTGGATGATCGCCACCGCGGTCATGAAGGCCTGGATGTTGGGGGCGCGCCGGGCGGCCAGGAAGTAGGCGGGCGCGGAGATCAACTCGGTGTCACCGGACACCGTCATGGTGTGCTTCAGCTCCTTGAGGTAGGCGGGGGTCATCTCCGAGGTCGACTCGATCAGCTCGCCCCGTCTCATCAGGGTCTCGAAGCGGGCCGAGCCGTCGACAGGCGGGCGGGGGTCGCCGAAGGTGGAGGTCATGTGGCGAATCGTACGTCGATCGTGAGCAATCTGCAACATACTGCCAGCGGCCGCTGGCTCACCCGGAGTCGAGTTCCAGGTAGTGGCGTTCGGCGGCCGCGCGCAGGCCGTGGTTGTACTCGAGAAAAAGCGCCCGGGCCTGGCCACCCAGCCAGGTGCTGGGCAGCAACTCGGCGGGCAGATCGGGATCCTCGAACGGGAAGTGGCGAAATTCGTGGGTCAGGCGGAAACGGATGTTGAAGGCTTCCCGGTCGCTCAGCTCGCCGGCCGCCAGAGCTTGCAGGTGTAACGCCATCAGCTCGCGCCGGCGGCACAAAAAGTCGCGATAGCGCTGGTTGATGTGCTCCAGATTCCAGGCCCGTGCGACCAGCGCGGCCACGTCCTCGGGCCAGGTCAGATGGCCGCGCAGGCTGGTCACGGCGTCCTCCAGGCCGTGCTCGGCGACCAGTTCGGTAACCTCTCGGCGGAGGTCGTGGGGAGTGATGTAGAGGCCGTTGCCCAGCGAGCCGAAGCCGCTGAAGGTGAGCGCCGCTCGCAGCCGGTCGCGCTGGCCGCGACGGTGCTCGGCCAGCGAGTACGAGACCAGGAGCCACTGGCCGTCCCAGCCCTGGCGGTGGCCGTAGATGCGCCTGATACCGTCCTCGATCAAATGGCGGCCACGGTCGGAAAGCCCGTAGCGGGTGGGCCGGTGGTCGTCCCGCCTGACCAGCCAGCCGTCGCGGGTCAGGCGGGAGAGGGCTGACCGGAGGGCGCCAGCGGAGACCCCGAGTTCTTCGGCCAGGCGCACCAGCGTGCCCACCCGTACATCGGCGTGGCCGAGCGGATAGACATAGTCGCCGAACAAGGTGAGCAGGAGCGAGCGTGGTCGCATGGCCTGACTTCAATCATCGCGTCTGGGCTGCCTGGCCGCCTCGATTGGGTAGAATTCACATCTGCGCCTGCGGTGGCTGTAGCTCAGTTGGCAGAGCACCAGATTGTGGATCTGGGAGTCGAGGGTTCAAGTCCCTTCAGCCACCCCATCTGTCCCGTCTTCCCAAACTCCAGCGGCCACGTCGCTTGAGGGAGGCCGGCCAAGCCTTCTTATCGGTTGCCATCTTGTCGATCGTGTCCCAGGACGGCCGGTAACTCGGGGAGATGGACCCCTCGCGGATCGTGCAAATGTTCAAGGATCGTCATCAGCAGTGGCGATCAGCAAGGTCGCTGCGCCTTGCATTAGAGCTCTTTCACGCGCTCGGCAAGGCTGATCGGGGTGATCCCCTGCTTTAGGTAGTTGTCATCGGGAGCCCAGGCTGGCGAACAACTCTCCCCACGCAGGCCGTCACGCGCCCGGCCTGAAGCCTGTGTCCAACTGTCAATGGCCATGCCCGGGCCAAACATCAATCGAGGGCGCGGCCGCCGGAGGCATCGAAGAGCCGTACCGCGTCTACGTCCAGCTGAACTAAAAGGGCCTGCCCGTTCCTGCCGGTGAAGCCCGGCTCTGCCCACGCGTCGACGTGTGCCGCGCCCAACCTCAGGTGCACCAGGGTTTCCCGGCCCAGACGGTCGACCCGGTCAATGATCGCCTCAAGGGCTGCCGGGGCGCCGGCCCCGACATCGAGCCGGATCCTCTCCGGCCGGATCCCTAGTATCAGGGACGCCGGTGCGGTCGCTGTCAGGTGTCGGAGACGTAAATCGTCGGTGCTCCATCTAAAACCTGCACCGAGAAAACACACGCGACCGGGACCCTGCTCTGCTTTCACCTGCAGCAGGTTCATCGGAGGCGAACCCAGGAAGTCGGCGACAACCAGGTCAGCGGGACGCTCGTAAACATCGTGAGGGGTCCCGACCTGGTGGAGCACGCCGTCCTCGATGACTGCTATCCGGTCGCCCATGGTCATCGCCTCGACCTGGTCGTGGGTCACGTAGATCGTTGTCACGCCAAGCTGTTCGTGCAATCTGACCAGCTCTAAGCGTGTCTTCGCGCGCATTCGAGCGTCCAAGCTCGATAGCGGCTCATCGAGAAGGAATAGCTGAGGCCGACGGACAATCGCACGCCCCAACGCAACCCTTTGCTGCTGGCCACCAGAGAGCTGGCTCGGGCGCCGCCCGAGCAACGGTTCGAGTCCCAGCATCGCGGCGACATCGGCTACTCGGGCCCTAATCTCAGCCCGACCAATCCTGGAGTTCTGCAGCGGAAAGGCGAGGTTCTGAAAGACTGACATGTGTGGATACAGAGCGTAGGACTGGAAGACCATCGCCACGTCCCGACGGCCGGGCAGGAGGCCGTCGATGCGCCGTTCCTGGAGCCAGATCTCACCTCGTTCCTGCACCTCAAGCCCGGCAATCAGCTTCAAAATCGTCGACTTGCCGGAGCCGGACGGGCCCAGCAAAACCATGAATTCGCCATCGCGAACGTCTAGGGAAACGCTGTCCAGCGCAAGCGTAGCGCCGTAACGCATGGTGAGGTCGCGGAGCCGGAGCGCTGCCATGCCTCAGCCCTTAGGCCGACCGACGACCAAGCCGCGCACCAGCAGTCTTTGAGCAGCGAAGAAAACCAGCACGCAGGGCAGAATCGCCAGCAAAGAGTCCGCCATCAGGTAATTCCATTGCGTGTTGTGTATATCCCGCAAGCTGGACAGCCCCAATGAGAGCGGGTAGCTGTCGGTACGGTTGAGGTAAATCAGCGGGCCTAGAAAATCGTTCCACTTCGAGACAAAGTCGAGCATGCTGACGGCGAGAAGAGCGGGCACCGACTGCGGCAGAATGATGTAGCAGAAGATCCTCCAGAATCCCGCTCCGTCAATCAGAGCAGCTTGGTCGTACTCGCGCGGCAGCGTGAGGAAGAACTGCCGCAGCAGGAAAATGTTGAAGGGGCCTCCACCAAGCCACGAGGGAATGATCAAAGGGAGATAGCTGCCGTACCAGCCGAGCTCCTTAAAGATCAGAAATTGCGAGACAAGAAGTACTTGGAGCGGCAGCATCATAGTTGCAAGCACGAGTACCAGTACGAGGTTGAGGCCGGGAGCCCGCAGTCGCGCAAGAGGGTACGCCACGATAGCCGACGAGACAACGGTGCCGATCGCGCCCAGACCCGCATAGAGGAGGCTGTTGGCGAGGTAGCGCCAGAACGGAACTATTGTCGTGGCAGTTGTGAAATTGCGCCAGGCAGGCGCGTGAGGAAACATCTCGGGGGGCACCGAAAACAGAGCGTTCTCAGGTCTCAGGGCGGTGGTCAGCATCCAGAAGATCGGAAGCAGAAAGAAGGCGCTTCCGGCCAGGGCCACGCCGTAGACGATGGCTGCAGTCAAACGATGCTGGACCGCCCTGGTGCTGATCATTTCGGCCGGGCAGCTTCGTAGTACACCCATCTCCGTGCTCCTCGGAAGACTGCCAGGGTGAGCAGCAGGGTGAATCCGAAGAGGAGCCATGCGAGCGCCGACGCGTACCCCATGCGGAAGTAGCTGAACGCGTTGCGAAGTAGGTACAGCATGTAGAAGAGGGTCGCGTCGCCCGGCCCGCCGGCCGTCACCAGGTAGGCCTGAGTGAACGTCTGGAGAGCCCCGATCAGGTCCAGAACGAGGTTGAAAAGGATTGCCGGAGATATCAGTGGCAAGGTTATTCGTGAGAAGCGCCGCCACCCCGAAGCACCGTCGAGTTCCGCCGCCCACAACAGTTCCGCCTGTAGCCCTTGCAGAGCCGCCAGGTAGACGATCATCGAGCGGGCAACCGTCCAAATGGCCATTAGGGCGAGGGAGGGCACCGCCAGGCGCTCCGAATAGACCCATAACTGGGGCGGTAGATGGACCAGCGATAGAAGGAAGTTGAGCAATCCGAAACGGGGCTGGAAAATCCAGAGCCAGAGCAGCGCGACAGCGACCGAAGCTCCGCCGGTTCCCGAGATCATCACCGGTAGAAAAAAAATCGTCCGGAACAGGCTTATCCCCCTCAATCTGACGTTGAGGGCAACCGCTAGCAATAGCCCCAGAATCAGGTCGCCAGGGATGACCAGCGCGGCGTAATAGATTGTGGCCGCCACAGAGTGTGCCAGCGTACTGTCCTGGACGGCGGCATAGTAGTTGTCCATCCCGACCCATCGGGTGCTGGCGGGGTTGAGGATGTCGTAGTTGGTGAAAGAGATTACGAGCGAGAGCAGCATCGGGCCAAAGGTGAAGGTTAAGAATCCCAGAATCCATGGCGAGATACAGATGTAGGCGACCGCGCGTTCCCGGGCACGGAGGGAGCTCAGGAAGCCGGCGTAAGCATGGCCCCCAGGCATTGAGGCTTCAGTTGACAAACTTATCCGGCGACCTCAAGTCGGCAGTTTGTTTTGCTTGAACCAATCGTCGATCTTGGCCTGGGCCTGCTGCTGAAGAGCCTTCATTATCGGCTCAGCGGGTGCACCACTCATGATCTTGTCGAACGCCGGTCCGACGAGGTCGTTGACCTGCGCGAACGCGGGGAACCAGGCCTCGTTGTCCGACCCGGAGTACGGGATCCCGTTGCGCCACACCGCCGGTTCGACCTTGGGTAGATCTTTTTTGACACCTTCAACGAAAGCGTCTGTATTCTGCTTCAGGGGCGGGAACGCTCCGTAGCTGTCATAGGCCAGCTTGCGCTCATTTGCGGGGTCAACCGCAAAGAATTTGAGCACCTCCCAAGATGTATCCTGGTTCTTGCTCGACTTCACGATTGCGCCGATATCGAGGTTGAGGAACCCGAAGCGCCGCTTCTTGCCGGCGGGGAGCGCAGCGGCCTGCCAGTTGAACGTGGCCGAACCGAAGCCGCCCTTGATGTCGCAACTGCACATATCGATCATCGCCAGCTTGCCACTCTTCCAGGCGAACTGCTCCTCGTTGCCCTTCTCCGCTCCCGCACCCAGCTGCGCGACCTGAGTCTCAGATGGCTGCACCTTGTGCTTGTTGACGAGGTCGGCAGCAAGTTGAATGCCTTGTATCGATTCAGGCGTGTCGAACTGGGCTCGCTTGGTGGTGGCGTCATAGTACCGTCCCCCGCTGGCTATCCAGACCGACTCTCTGAAGTAGTGGCCAAGACCGAACTGAACCGTGTTGGCCGGATCGAACCCGCTATCGCCAGGGTGCTTGCCGTTCTTGTCGACGGTCAGGGCTTTGGCGGTTTCCAGGAACTTACCCTCATATGTCCAGGTGGTGTCATCCCAACTAGACGGGGGTGGCGCGATGCCCGCCTTCTGAAAGAGGTCGGCGTTGTACGCGATCACGTGATTGTGGATGCCAACCGGAACGCCGATGATCGCATTCGAACCCTGGCCGTAGTAGTTGGGCGCATGGACAGCGAAGTTCACCTCTGGCGCAAACTTTTCCAGCGAGATGCCGTCACGTCGGAAGTACTTGCCAAGGTCGAGCCACATGCCCTTGTCAAGCACTAGCGAAGCGCCGTAGATGCCGGTGGGAAGGACCAGATCGGGAGGCGTTCCGGCCCCAACGAGGGTGACGAGCTTGGTGCGCGCCTCCGCGAAGGGCAAACGGAGGAATTCAATCTTCACTTCGGGATGCTGCTTCATGAAAGCAGCTGCGAGAGCCTCCTGCACGGGCAGCTGAGCCGGTGCGTTGCCCGTCCCAAAATAGCCGACAAGGATCTGCACATTGCCGCTCAGCTTGCCCGACGGAGCGGTCGGGGAGGCGGACTCACAGGCAGCCAGAAACTCGGCCGCCGCCGATACCGAGAGCCCCAGGCCAAGGGCTCGGATTACGAACTGACGGCGGCTGACCTGCCCATCTAGGAACGCCTCCCTGAGGTCGCTGAGATTCTGACGCACAAGATTACCTCCAATCCAACTCGCCGTCGACCGTCGCCGGTCGCACCGGACAGGTTCCTCAGTAGCGCTCCGCTACCAGGCGGCAGGAGGGCACCGACCGCAACCATGGCCGATCGTAGCGATCGTAAGCAGGTCTATTGTTGTGACCTGCAGGATTCCTGCCCATTACATAAGCGACCCCGAGCGCGCTTCTTATTGCGACTTGATTGCGACTCGCACGCAATAGTAGCAGAAGGGGGACCACTGTCAAGTGTTATGGAGATTCCCCATTTCACGACATGGAAATTCCCCAGCCCTGTTGTTGTCGCTCACAAAAAGTGCAGAGATCTAATCGTAAAAAGTGCAGAGGTCTTCGGCGCCGTCAGCGGACTCTGGCACCACCTCCTTGCCGTTCAGTGCTGCCTCGTCGTGGGCGCGCATGCGGTAGCTGCGGCCGCGGATGTTGACGACCGTGGGGTTGTGGAGCAGCCGGTCGACAATGGCGGTGGCCACGACCGCGTCAGAGAAGACCTGGCCCCAGTCGGAGAAGCCGCGGTTAGACGTGAGCACGATTGAGCCCTTGTCGTAGCGGCGGGTTACGACCTGGAAGCTCCAGTTCGCCGAGGCCTGGTCGATGGGCAGGTAGCCGAGCTCGTCGATGACGAGCAGCGAGGGCTGGACGTAGGTCCGCAGCTTGAGCGCGGCCAGGCCCCCCTCGAGATGAGCGCTCTGGAGTGCCTGGACCATGTCCACGGCCGAGGTGAAGTAGGTCCGGTAGCCGGCCTCGGCGGCGGCGACCCCGAGCGCGATGCCGAGGTGGGTCTTGCCGACGCCGGGTGGCCCGAGCAGGATGACGTTGCGCCGCTCCTCGACGAAGCGCAGCGTGGAGAGCTCGGCGACGACCTTGCGGTCGAGCGAGGGCTGGAAGTCGCAATCGAACTCGGCCAGCGTCTTGTGGACCGGGCAGCGGGCATAGCGGAGGCGTCCACGCTGACGACGGGCGCGCGTCTCCTCGACCTCGACCTCGAGCAGGCGCTCGAGGACCAGGGTGGCCGAAAGTTGCTCTTTGAGGGCCCGGTCGAGCTCGGCGCTCAGGTGTTCGGCGGCGGTGGTCAGGCGCAGATAGGCGAGGTGCTCGCGCAGACGCTGGTAGCTGGTCGCCTCGGTCGCTGTCATCGCGCCACGTCCTCGTACTCAGCGAGATCGCGGACCTCGACCTGCTCGCCCAGCTCGCGCACGCGCGCGTCGTAGACGGTGGCCGGCAGGGGCACGATGACCGGGTTGCCGAGGCGGTTCAGGATGCGCGCAGGAATCGGGCGCAGGAGCGGCCGCTCCTGGGCCCAGGCCTCACCGACCAGGCGCTTGGTCGTCCGGTGACGTCGCCCGAGCACGATCTGCTCAATCCAGCGCCGAGCCAGGGCGTCGTAGTCGGCGGCCAGGGTCGGCCGCAGGGGCAGGGCCTGGCCGGTCAGGGGCCAGGATGGCGGCACCGTCGGAGGTCTGTCCGATGCAGAAGGCATGGTCGCGGTCGGTTAGCACCTCGCGGGTGACGCCGCCCAGGTCGTCGAGGCAAGAGGCGAGCCGCTCCAGGCTGGTCGGTCGGGTGAGGTCGGTGGCGAAGCGAATCGCCGGCGCCCGACTGCAGCACAGGATGACGACCATCGCCTAGAGCTCGACCATCTCACCGCCCAGCGGCCACAGCCCAAGGTGCGCCCAGTCGGCCTGGGTCTGAAGGCCGGGGCCGGTCTCGAAGCGAATCTCGGGGTCGGGGACGGACGGCCGGGCGCAGGCGCCGCAGCTGTCGCTGGAAGGCCGGGTAGCTGCCGCTGTACCCGTACTCGGAGCGGAGCTCGGCGTGGAGGTCGGTGTCTCAAATGCCCGGGCAGACCGTGAGACGGCGCTCGACGTGGACGAGCTGAGGCTCGGTCAGGGCCGCCGGCTGGGGGCGTGGCCCGTAGCGACGTGGGCCCTCACTCTCGACTTCGCGCTTGACGGTCCGCCAGTTGAGGCCGAACTCCTTGGCCTGAGCGTGGCCTGGCTTTCCGTGATACGTCTGGCGGTTCGAGAAGAATGCCTCGCGACGCAGCGACTCAGACCAGGCCAGCTAAATTCAGTCCGGTCCACGCCACCACAAATTGAAGGGGCAACATTGTGGCGCCAAGCAGAGAGAAGGCTTTGGAGTCAAAAACGATACCCCGATCCAGAGTGATGCGCCGGCAGATGAGGCTCGCGACAGAGCCCGTAATCAGGAGATTGGGCCCCATCGCCATCGACCAGATCGCGGCCCACGGCACGGCAGTTGATGTCGCTCCGACCGCCGCGGCAGCGGGCAGGTTGTTGACTGCGGCGGCAAGCAGGCTGCCCTGCAGGAACTGCGTGATCAAGCCCCCATGAAGCGAAAGCCCAACCCCGAGCAGCGCCCGGATGGCGGAGGCGATCAAGAACATGGGGAAAAGGTCGAGGACGGCCGGCACGATGGGCCTGGGGATCGCCGCCGGCGGCGTCGAGCGGGCTCTGGTGCGGGTGGCCCGCCGAACCCAAAGGACCAGGCACCCGATGGTCAAGACGGTCACCAGCAGCCAGGCCATCCACCCCTGCCGGGCGAATTCGAACGTCGAAATCGGCGACCCATCCAGAACCAGGAGGCTGGTCAGATTCGAGCTTGGAAGCAGGAACGAGGTCGCATTGGCGGTCAGGGCAGTGGCCACGGCCAGCCGCCCGGCGTTCAGGCCTCGCTGCGCCGCCACCTGGATGGCGAGGGGAGGCGCGACGACCGCCGCCACATCGAGGTTGATGCCCGCGCTGATCAGTGCGGTGAAGCCAAGCAGGCCGGTGCAGGCGCCGAGGGCAGGCAACCTGTCGGAGAAGATGAACCTGGTCACCAGGCCGAAGGCTCCCAACCTTTCGGCTATGGCACCGGCGGCGATAAGGCCCGCCAAGGTGAGGAAGGGAGGCGCGGTCCGGATCGCCGCCGTCACCAGGCTGCCTCGGCCCTGGTGCGCGGCCAGCCCAGCGAGGATGATGGCTGCGCCCCAGAGGACCGGGCGCAGCAGATCTCGACGTGACGCGATCGTGTCGTGCCTGTGCGTGTCGTTGGGGCG
>JRHI01002461.1_pt1 | contig 12668 bp, 12 predicted proteins | sample 215371 | NCBI WGS metagenome assembly JRHI01 (sample SAMN02929681, study PRJNA255918) | sediment metagenome | biome: cave system; feature: Ice Cave; material: Sediment; isolation source: sediment from deep within a dark volcanic ice cave with no known source of... ...
GCTCAGCGCGTGATCGGGATCGCAGTGGACCTCGATGATCAGCCCGTCGGCGCCGGCGGCGACCGCCGCGCGCGCCATCGGCGCCACCATGTCGCGGCGCCCCGCACCGTGGCTGGGGTCGGCGACGATCGGCAGGTGGCTCAGCTTCTTGACGACCGGGATCGCCGAGATGTCGAAGGTGTTGCGCGTGGCGGTCTCGAAGGTGCGGATGCCGCGCTCGCAGAGGATGACATCGTTGTTGCCGCCGCTCAGGACGTACTCCGCCGACAGCAGCCACTCCTCGATCGTCGCGGAAATGCCGCGTTTGATCAGCACCGGCTTCCGCGCGTGCCCCAGCTCGCGCAGCAGCGTGAAGTTCTGCATGTTCCGCGCGCCCACCTGGAAGATGTCGGTGTACGTGTCGATGACCTCGATCTGGCTGAGGTCCATCACCTCGGTAATCAGCTTCAGGTTCTCCGCGTTGGACGCGTCGCGCAGCATCCGCAGTCCTTCTTCGCCCAGGCCTTGAAAGCTGTACGGCGAGCTGCGCGGCTTGAACGCGCCGCCGCGGAAAATCTTCGCGCCCGCCCGCTTCACGGCCGCCGCCGCCGCGCGCACCTGCGGCTCGCTCTCGGCCGAGCACGGCCCGGCCATGACGATCACTTCGTCGCCGCCGATCCGCACGTCACCGACGGTGACAATGGTTCCTTCGGGCTTGAATGTCCGGCTCGCCAGCTTGTACGGCTCCGTGATCCGCACCACTTCGTGCACGCCATCGAGCAGCTCGATCAGCGCTTTGTCGGGGTGCCCCCGCCCCACGGCGCCGAGCACCGTGCGGGTCACGCCGGTCGACCGGTGCACGTCCATGCCCATCTCCACGAGACGGGCGACGACCTGTTCGATTTGGGCCTCGCTCGCCCGTTCTTCCATTACGACGACCATGGCTGCTGTCTCTCCTATTTCTCTTCCCCGTGGACGACGCGCCGCTCGAGGCCGCGCGCTTCGTCGATGATGCGCTCGAACAGCCGGGCGATCGCGTCGGGGCCGAGCGGACCCTCCGCCGCGATGCTGCGCACGTGCGCCAGCACCTGCTTCTCACGCTCGGGCTGGTACACCTCGGCGCCGATCGCCTTCTTCAGCAGACCGATCTCGCACGCGACGCGCGCGCGCTCGTTCAGCAGGCGGACGAGCACTTCGTCCACCCGATCGATGTCGTTCCGCAAATCATCAAGCGTGGGCATTGAGCGCAGACGCTCCCCTCAGCCATTGCACGTAGTGTTCGACGCGGGCGATCAGATCCGGCGCGCCAGCCGCTTCGGCGACGACCGACACGAGCGCGCTCCCGACCACGGCCGCGTCGGCGTACGCGCAGACCTCCGCCACGTGTTCCGGACGGGAAATGCCAAATCCCAGCGCGATCGGCATCCCCGTGTGCACGCGGATCCGGCGGACCATCGCCTCGGCGCCGGACGCGACCTGCGCGCGCGCGCCGGTCACGCCCATCCGGGAAATCCCGTAGAGAAACCCGCTGCCCAGTTCCGCCGCCCGCTGGATGCGTACATCGGTGGTCGTGGGGCTCAGCAGGAAAATCGTGTCGATGCCCACCTTCGCGAGCCTCTCGCGGAAACCGCCTGCTTCATCTATCGGCAGATCCAGCGCCAGCGCGCCGTCCACGCCGGCGTCCGCCGCCTGTCTCGCAAAAGCATCCAGACCGAGGCGCAGCATCGGGTTGGCATAGCTGAAGAGCACGATCGGGGCGGAAATGTGAGGCCGAACCTTCGCGATCATCGACAGCGATGCGCGCAGGCTGCCGCCCGCGGCCAGCGCGCGCTCGGTGGCCCGCTGAATCACGGGACCGTCGGCGAGCGGATCGGAGAAGGGCACGCCGACCTCGAGGACGTCGGCGCCCGCGCGGTCGAGCGCTTTCAAGATCTCCGCCGACCGCGGCAGGTCCGGATCGCCCGCGGTCGTATAGGTGACAAGACCTGGCCGCTTGTCCGCGCGCAGCCGGGTGAAAGTGTCCGCTAAACGTGTACCCATATGGTCCTGAAGGGCGATAAATGTGTCGGCCAACGCGCGGTCGGACCCCTATCTCCTCGATGCAGGGGCGGATTTGTGTGTCCGCCCCGCGAGTGTCTTCTCCACGGTCTGCACGTCCTTGTCGCCTCGCCCCGACAGGTTCACGAGGACGGTCGCCGACGGCCCCAGCTCGCGCGCGACGCGCATCGCGTAGGCGATCGCGTGCGCCGACTCGAGCGCCGGCAGAATGCCCTCCAGTCGCGCCAGCGTCTGAAACGCCTCGAACGCCTCGTCATCGCCGACATGGACGTATTCAGAGCGGCCGATGGCGCGCAGGTGCGCATGCTCGGGGCCGACGGCGGCGTAATCGAGCCCCGCGGAAATCGAATGCGTCAGCTCGATGTTGCCGTCATCGTCCTGCAGCACGAACGTCCGCGTGCCCTGCAGGACGCCGGCGCTGCCGCCGGAAAACCTCGCGGCGTGGCGGCCGCGCGCGATCTGTTCGCCTCCGGCCTCGACGCCAATCAGCCGCACGTCGCGATCCTCGATGAACGCGTCGAAGATCCCCATCGCGTTGCTGCCGCCGCCCACGCAGGCGACGATCGCGGTGGGCAGCGCGCCGATGCGCTCGAGCATCTGCGCGCGGGCTTCGCGACCGATGACCGATTGGAACTCGCGCACCATCAGCGGGTACGGATGCGGGCCCAGCACCGATCCGAGCAGGTAGTACGTGTCGGCGACGTTGGTGACCCAGTCCCGCATGGCTTCGTTGATCGCGTCCTTCAGCGTTCGGCTGCCGGCGTCCACGCGCAGGACCTCCGCGCCGAGCAGCCGCATGCGCACGACGTTGAGCGCCTGGCGATCCATGTCCTCGGCGCCCATGTAAACGTGGCAGTCGAGCCCCAGCAGCGCGCACGCCGTGGCCGACGCCACGCCGTGCTGCCCGGCGCCGGTTTCGGCCACGATGCGGCGCTTGCCCATGCGGGCCGCGAGCAGCGCCTGGCCGATTGCGTTGTTGATCTTGTGCGCGCCCGTGTGCGTCAGATCCTCGCGCTTCAGAAAGATCCGCGCGCCGCCGGCGGCCGCCGACAGACGCGCCGCCTCGAAGACCGGCGTCGCCCGCCCCACATAGTGCATCAGCAGGCGATCCAGCTCCGCAGTGAACGCGGGGTCGTCGCGCGCGGCGAAATACGCGCGCTCGAGCTCCTCGACCGGCTCGACGAGCGTCTCGGGGACGTACCGTCCGCCGAACTCGCCGAAGTAGCCCCGCGCGTCAGGATCGCGTCGTGATGTGACCGGTGTCATGGACAGCCTCGAACAGCGCCCGCAGACGCTGATGATCTTTGATGCCGGGCGCACGCTCCACGCCCGAAGACACGTCGATGCCGAACGGGCGCACGCGCGCGATCGCGTCCGCCACGTTGTCCGGCGTCAACCCTCCCGCCAGCAGAATATTCCGCGCCGCGGCCACGCCGGCCGCCGCCGTCCAGTCGATTGTCCGCCCCGTCCCGCCGCGCGTCACGGGATCGTGCACGTCGAGCAGCAGCCTGGTCTGCGCCGGCCACGCGAACGTGCCGGCGTCGCCCAGCGACAGGGCCTTGATGACCGGCGTCGAGAGGGCCGCTGCGTACGCGGGGGTCTCGTCGCCGTGCAGTTGCACGGCGCCCAGCCGCACCAGGCTCGCCACACCCCTCACGTACGCCGGCGGCTGGTTCACGAAGACGCCGACCGCCGTGACAAACGGCGGCAGCATGGATGCGATCCGCCGCGCGCGGTGCGGATCGATGAAGCGCGGGCTCTTCGGCCAGAACACGAAGCCGATCGCCCCGGCGCCTGCGGCCACCGCCGCCTGCGCATCCTCGGCCCGCGTGATGCCGCAGATCTTCACGAGCATATACACACCAAGGGCACAAAGGGGACGAAGGACATAAAGGCAAGCCGCGTCATGGGCGCACTCGAGCGGTCTCTTCCTTTGTGACCTTTGTACCCTTTGTGTCAGCGGCGGCCCCGGCGATCAAGTCTTTGAGCGCGGCGCCAGGCTCCGCCGCTGTCATGAACGGCTCGCCGATCAGGAACGCGCGGTAGCCGAGCGTCCGGAGCCGCACCAGATCCTGGGCTGTCTTCAACCCGCTTTCGCTGACGGCGACGATGTCGGCCGGTATCCGGGCAATCAGCGTGTCGGAGGCGTGCACGTCCACGGTGAGCGTCCGCAGGTTGCGATTGTTGACGCCGATGATGCGGGCGCCGGCGTCGACGGCAATCGCCAGTTCCGTGGCATCGTGGACTTCCACGAGCACGTCCAGTCCATGCCGGCGCGCGTGATCGTGAAGCACCTTCAACTCCGCGGGTCGAAGCGCCGCGGCGATCAGCAGCACCGCATCGGCGCCAGCCGCCTTCGCCTCGAGCAGCTGGTATTCCGAGACCACAAAGTCTTTGCGCAGCAGCGGCACGTCGACAACCGCGCGGACCGCCTGCAGATGATCGAGCGAGCCGTCGAAGAACGTCGGCTCGGTCAGCACGGAGATGGCCGCGGCGCCGGCTGCCGCATACGCGGCGGCGATCGCCGCGGGGTCGTACTCCGCCCGCAGCAGCCCGCGCGACGGCGATCGTCGCTTGCACTCCGCGATGACGTTGATGCCTTCGGTGCTCGCCAGCGCCGCCTGAAAGCGGCCCGATCTCGACGGCACCGCGCCCGCCCGCTCCGCCAGCGCGGCGATCGGCTCCGATGCCTGGCGCACCTCGACCACGCGCCTCGTGGCGGCCAGAATCGTCTCCAGGAGATCGGCGCTTCTCATTGTGGATTGCGGATTGCGGATTGCGGATTGCGGATTCACAATTGCGGATTGTGATTCCGGATTGCGGCTTACGGTCATGCCGAGGCCCCAGCGGAACATTCCTCGGCCGTGGAGATGGCGATCAGCTGTTCGAGCGTGCGCTTCGCGTCGCCGCGATCGATCGCGCGCGAGGCTTTCAGGATCCCCTCGTCGACCGACGCGGCCGTCCCGGCGATGAAGAGCGCCGCGCCGGCATTGAGCAGCACGACGTCGCGCGCGGGACCGCGCGTGCCGCCCAGGATGCTTTCGATGATCCGCGCGTTCTCGTGGGCATCGCCGCCCTGCAGCGATCCCGGCGGTGCTTTCGGCAGACCGACCTCAGCCGGGTGCAGGTAGAACGTGTTGACCGCGCCGTCGCGGCACTCCGAGATCTTGGTGTACCCGGTCGTCGTCAGCTCGTCGATCCCGTCGGCGCCGTGCACCACCCAGGCCCGCTTGGTGCCGAGCAGCATCAGCGCGCGGGCCATCAGCTCCGTGAATTCCGGGCGGGGCACGCCGACGAGCTGTCGCGACGCCCCTGCCGGATTGGTCAGCGGGCCCAGCAGGTTGAAGGCGGTCCGCACGCCGAGCTCGCGGCGCACCGGGCCGGCGTGGCGCATCGATGGATGAAACGTCGGTGCGAAGAAGAATCCGATGCCGGCCTCCGAGAGACACCGCTCGACGACGGCCGGCGGAGCCGTGATGCGGATGCCGAGCGCCTCGTACACGTCCGCGCCTCCCGCCTTGCTCGAGGCGGACCGGTTGCCGTGTTTCGCGACCCGCACGCCGGCGGCCGCCACGACCAGCGCCGCGCACGACGAAATGTTGAACGTGTTCGCGCGATCCCCGCCGGTCCCGCACGTATCGAACACCTCGTCGTACCGCGTCGACAGCTGCACGGCGTGCGCGCGCATGGCCCGCGCGAGGCCCACGATTTCCGCCGGCCGCTCGCCTTTCATCGCCAGACCGACGAGCAAGCCGGCGATGTGCGCCGGCGCGGCACGGCCTTCCATCACCTCCGCCATCGCCGCGGCGGCTTCGTCGGCGGTCAGATCCTCGTGCCGCGTGAGCTTTTCGATGAGTGCCTGGAACATGCCGATTGCCGGCTAGAGCCGGACACTGCCTTCCTTGCTGCGGTCGTTGCCTTCGAGAAAATTACGCAGGATGTGTTTGCCTTCGCCCGTCAGAATCGACTCGGGATGAAACTGCACGCCGTGAACCGGCCACCGGCGGTGTCTCAGCCCCATGACGTTGGCGTCCTCCAGCGTCCGCGCCGTGATCTCGAGATCGGAGGGCAGCCCCTCTTCGCAGACGACGAGCGAGTGATACCGCGAGGCGACGAACGGCCCGGGGATCCCGTGGAACACGCCGCGGCCGTCGTGCTCGATCGTGGACGTCTTGCCGTGCATCGGCACGAGCGCGCGCACGACTTGCCCGCCAAACACCGCACCGATCGCCTGATGACCGAGACACACACCAAGGATCGGTGTCGTCGCGCCAAGCCGGCGGATGACGTCCATCGTGATGCCGGCGTGCTCCGGCCGCCCGGGACCCGGCGAGATCACGATGCGATCGGCCCCGGCCGTAACCACTTCGTCGAGCGTCACCACGTCGTTGCGCATCACCTGCACGTCCGCCCCGAGCTCGCCGAGGTACTGCACGAGGTTGTAGGTGAACGAGTCGTAGTTGTCGATCACTAGCACCATGTCCGTGACAATCCGAAACGAGAAATCCGCAATGCGCGACGCAATCCGCAATCCGCAATCCGCAATMCAATCCGCAATCCGCAATCCACAATCCGCAATGGAACTGTGGCTGGTGGCTGGTGTCGGCGCGTTCATCGTGCACGCCTACGCGACGCTGGCGGCCCAGGTCCACGAGAACCACCTCTTCGCGGCGGTTCCGCTGCTGGTGATGGCGGCGTCCGGACGCCGCGCCTTCCGGCCGATCTGCATTGTCGTGAGCGCGGTGGTCGCGCTGAACCTGAACCTGTTCTACGGGTTCGGCGACGGAATCGGGTACGCGCTGCCGCGCGCGCTGACGATCATCGACCTGACGGTGATAGTGGCGCTCGTCAACTGCTTTTCGCTTTTATGGCACGCGGCGGTCTTGCGGAGCGAATGCTCCACGGCAGCCGCACGCCCCCGAGAGCCAGCGCCAGCGTAGAGCCCAGGACCGGCAGGCCGTAACCGCTCGTCAGGATGCTGTACTTGAACAGCGCGCCGCTGGCGAACTGGTAGTTCAGCGCCATGAAGAACGCGACCAGGGCGAACAACGGCGTCCACAATCCCGCCACCAGGGCCGCGCCGGAGGTGATCTCGCCGAGCGGGACCAACCTCGCGAAGGTCGTGGCGTAGGGCATCGCCACGCGCTCGAGATACGCGTGGCTCCACGATTCTGCCGGGACGTCCCGCAACCAGCCCGCGAGCTGGCCGGTCAGCAGCGACGTGTCGGTGAACCAGCGGATCTTGCCGAGCCCTTCGAAGACAAAAAAGATCCCGATACAGATCCGCAGGACTGCGAGGCCGGTGCCTTGTCGATCTATCGCCATGTGCCCTCTCGGGGCCGACGCACGGGACGGCCCCTACGTAAGGGCGGACGCGCGTGTCCGCCCGGCTATGTCCCCTGAAGGGTCCTCGTCGCGCGCCGCAGCGCGCGGATCACGATGGTGGCCTGCTCCGCCGCGCGCATGTAGTTGCCCGCATCCACCGCTTCGCGCACGCCGGGAATGGTCTTCACACCGTACCCGGTATACAGCCCCGGGGCGTAGACGACGTGGCGGTACCAGGGGCGGTCGGGAAGGCCGGCCGGCTCGATCAGATCGCGCTCGGCCATGATCAGCCGCCGGTTGATTGCAGCGAGCTCGGCATCGTTGGGCGCGGCGGCGCCGGCTCCGCCCGGGCCGTTCAGCAGCGACTCGCCGCGCGCGCGCACCTCGGCGCCGGCTTTTTCGAACGCTTCCGCCGCCGACCGCAGGCCGGCGAAATCCACGTTCCTCGCGTCCGCGGCCGACGCCTTCGTCGCCTGCTGCTCGATCTCGCCGATGTACTCGAGGATCTGTGCCGCGTACGTTTCGTAGTCGAACGGCAGCACCTCGGCATCGGCGAGCCGGAGCAGCGCCACGCCGGTCAACCGCGCGGCGAGGACGCTGAACTTGAACTGCGGGTCGATGTACTTCTTGAACCATGTCGGGTTGTCGTACGTGGAGTGATAGCTGCCGTCTCCGCCGCGGCCGTTCAGCCCGATGTCCATCGACGCGATGCCGACGTGATCGAGAAACGCCGTGTAGTCGGACCCCGATCCCAGCGCGCCGACCGCCGGCGTCTTCAGCATCGGCTGGCCGTCGCGCGCCGGCGATTGCTCGCGCGATCGTTCGAGCCAACCGTCGTACAACGTCTTCGTCCCGCCTTCAGGCTGAATCGACTGCGCCAGCTCGTGGAGGAACGGCGTCAGCGAGTGCACGGCGCTGCCCGAGAAGTTCAACCCGCCGGCACCAGCGTCGCGATTGACGTAGACTGCCGCCTTGGCTTTGAGCGGGGCGGTCAGCTCTTCCACCCATTCGGTGGAGCCGAGCAGCCCCTGTTCCTCGCCGTCCCAGCTGATGAACAGGACGCTGCGGCGCGGCCGCCACCCGTTCTTCATCATCTCGCTCATCGCGCGGGCGACCGCCATCATCGACACGTGGCCGCTCACCGAATCCGACGCGCCGAACGTCCACGCGTCGCGATGCGATCCGACGATGATCCACTCGTCGGGCGCCGCCGCTCCGGCAATCCTGCCGACGACGTTGATCAGACGGCGCTGGCCGTAGTCCATCTGAAGGTTCATGTGCACCGTCGCCGGACCGGGTCCGATGTGATAGGTGATCGGCAGCGCGCCGCGCCACGCTTCCGGCGCCACCGGCCCTTTCAGCCGCTGGAGCAGCTCGAGGCCGTCGCGGTACGACATCGGCTGCACCGGGATCGGCGCGAACGTTTCGATCTTGTCCATCGGCAGGCGCTCGACGCCGGGCTTCGACGGACGATCGGGCGTCGACGGGTCGCCGGGATACTTGGGCATGTCCATCACGCTGCCGCGCTGAATCATTCCCCAGCCGCGGAACGGTCCGTCGGGATAGACGTCGCCCTGGAAGTAGCCGTCCTCGTGCGGATCCGAATAGATGATGCAGGCGATCGCGCCGTGCTCCGCCGCGACCTTCGGCTTGATACCGCGCCAGCTCCCGCCGTAGCGCGCGAGGACGATCTTGCCTTTCACGTCGATGCCGAGCTTCTGGAGCGTCTCGTAGTCGGCCGGGACGCCGAAGTTCACGTACACGACCTCGCCGGTGACGTCGCCCGACGGCGAGTAGGCGTTGTAGGCCGGCAGGATGCCCGGCTTGTCGGCCCACTGGTCGCCGCGGATCTTCTCTTCCTCGACCTGCAGCCTCACCGCGTCGGGTGCCACGATATCGATGCGGCGCGTGAGGGGCCACGGCAGCAGCACGCTGTACTCGTACTTCGCCGATTCGATCCCCATCTGCGTGAACTGACCGGTCACGTAGTCGGCCAGCTCGATCTCGTACGGCGAGCCGGTATGGTGTGGCTCGGCGGTCATGACGTCGAAGTCGGCCTCTGCCGCCTTCGGGGATGGCAGCGCCTTCAGCTCGCGCTCGCGCGCCGCTTCGGCCGCGCCCGAGGCGGCGGAGAAGCCGCGGATGCGCCCGGGCGCCGGGCCCTGCGCCGACAACCACACGGCGCACGCCATCGCGACACCGAGCGCCAGGCCCCCACGCACAACCGTCATCAGCCCCTCCCCTGAAACGCCATGTTCTCGAGCGCCGCGATCCGCGCGGACATCGGTGGATGCGACGCGAACAGATCCGGCCAGGGGCCCTCTTTCAGGTTCACCTGCCGGCCGAGCGGATCGGCGATGCACAAGTGCGCCGTGCCGCGGTTGACGGCGGCGGTCGGCGCCGCCGCCGACTCGATCTTCGCCAGCGCCCGCGCCAGTCCCATGGGGTTGCGCGTCAGCTCCGCCCCCGACGCGTCCGCCAGGTACTCGCGCCGGCGCGACACCATCATCGCGAGCAGCTGCGCCAGCAGCGGCGCGAGCAGGATCGCGACCAGCCACACGGCGAAAAAGATGATACCCGCGGCACCGCTTCCGCGATCATCATCCCGATCGCGGCGCCGGGGCCCGCCGCCCCACATCATGCCGCGCCGCGCCCAGTCGGCCAGCAGCGCCACCGCTCCGACAAGCGCGGCGACAATCGTCATCACGCGGACGTCCAGGTTGCGGATGTGGCTCATCTCGTGGGCGACCACGCCCTGCAACTCCTCGCGGTCCAGCGTGTCGAGCAGACCGCGCGTGACGGCCAGCGACGCGTGCTCCGGCCCGCGGCCGGTCGCGAACGCGTTGGGATCCGCATCCGGTACGACGTACACGCGCGGCCTCGGCAGCCCGGCGGCGATCGCCATCTCGTCGACCACGTTCTGGAGCTGGCGCAGCTGGAGCCGATCCGCCTCGGTCGCGCCGGCCTCGAGCTCCTCGACCGGCCTGGCGGCGGTGGCGAGCAGCACCGCGCGATCGCCGGAAAAATAGCCGGACGCGGCGGACACCGTACCGACGCCCAGCGCGATCACCGATCCGACCGGCAGAAATCCGCCGGTGGCGCCGAGCGAGAACGCGTCGAAGCCGGCACCGAGGAAGAACAGGAACGCGACGAACGCGAGCATCACGAGCCACGTCTTGCGGCGGTTCGACGCTTGCTGTTCGTAGAGGTTCATCGGGTACTCAACACAAAGGACACAAAGGACACAAAGGACACAAAGGACACAGAGGGTCAGCTCTCTGTCCGTCGAGGTTTGAATGTGTGTGTCCGTTGTGTCCCTTCGTGTTGAAAGGTCTCGTGTGACAGATTTCACACTTCCCGAGCTCGGCGAGCAGATTGAGGCCGGCGACGTGCTGCGCGTGCTGGTGAAGGCGGGCGACACGCTCGTCAAGGAACAACCGGTCCTCGAGCTCGAAACCGACAAGGCGACAATCGAAGTGCCATCGTCGGTCGTGGGGACCGTGAAAGAGATCAAAGTGAAGGCCGGCGACAAAGTGAAAGTCGGCCAGGCCATTCTCAGCTACGAGGACGGGGCCGGCGCGGCGGCGCCCGTCACGCCAACGCCGGCCCCGAAAGCCAACACCGGCGAAGGGGGAAAGGCGGAAAGAAGCCCGGCGCCCCCGAAGGCGCCGGCGCGGGCGAACCGGGACGCACCGCCGCAGAAGCCGGCCGATGACACCGCGCCGGACGTGCAGGCCGGCGCGCAGGAGAAGGATCAGTCCACGCAGCCGGACAAATCAGGGGTGAAGGATCCGACCGTCGGCGCGGACGCGGCGGCCGGCGCGGCCGATGGGGCGCGGCCCGATCGCGGCACGAACGTCGTCGACATCACACGCGGCGCCCGGCCGGCCGCAGAGGCGGCGGCGGCGCCCGACGCGCCGCCCGCGCCCGCGGCGCCGTCGGTGCGCCGCACGGCGCGCGAGCTCGGCGTCGAGATCAGCGAAGTGCAGGGCACCGGATCCAACGGACGCATTTCGGTCGAGGATGTCAAAACGCACGTCAAGCGCCTGGTGGCCGACGGCGCGGCCCGCGGCGGCGCCCCAGCCGGCGTCGCGCTCCCGGATTTCACGCGCTGGGGCGCCGTCGAGAGGCAGCCGATGCGGGCGGTGCGCCGCAAGACCGCCGAGCATCTGAGCGCGGCCTGGGCGACGATTCCGCACGTCACGCAGTGCGATCTCGCCGACATCACCCGCCTCGAGGAGCTGCGCAAGAAGTACGCGACCCAGGTCGAGGCGGCGGGCGGCCACCTCACGGTCACCTCGATCGTGGTCAAGGTCGTTGCCGCGGCGCTCCACGTGTTCCCGCAGTTCAACGCGTCGATCGACATGGCGGCCGGCGAAATCATCGTCAAGAAGTACGTGAACATCGGCGTCGCCGTGGACACCGACCGCGGACTGCTCGTGCCGGTGATCCGCGACGCGGATCGCAAGAACATCGCGCAGCTGTCGGTGGAAATCGCGCAGCTCTCCGAGAAGGCGCGCACGCGCAAGATTTCGCTCGAGGAGATGCAGGGCGGATGCTTCAGCATCTCGAACCTCGGCGGCATCGGCGGCACGTACTTCACGCCCATCGTCAACGCGCCGGACGTGGCGATTCTCGGCATCTCGCGTGGGCGGATGGAGCCGGTCTACCAGAAGGAAAGCGGCCAGTTCGTGCCGCGCTTCATGCTGCCGCTCTCGCTGTCCTACGACCATCGCGCGATCGACGGCGCCGACGGCATCCGGTTCCTGCGCTGGGTGGCGGAGGCGCTGGAGCAGCCGTTCCTTCTCGCGCTTCAAGGATGAACGCTGCAAACTCCTAAGAACCCTGCCGTGACCACGACGACACGAAAGACACGAAACAGGCGAAATACACGAAAAAGATCTGCTTGTTTTTCGTGTTTTCGTGGTTTTCGTGATTTGGTCGTCACTCTTGTGCTGACATGATCTCCACCCAACTCGTCGTGGTGGGCGCCGGGCCGGGAGGCTACGCCGCCGCGTTTCTCGCCGCCGATCTCGGTCTCAGCGTGGCGCTCGTCGATCCGGAAGTGAATCCCGGCGGCGTCTGCGTGTACCGCGGCTGCATTCCGTCCAAGGCCCTGCTCCACGTCGCGAAGCTCGTCGGCGAATCGCGGCATGCCAAGGCGTGGGGCATCGAGTTCGGCGAGCCGACGATCGATCTCGCCAAGCTTCGCGAGTTCAAGAACAACGTCGTCAAGCGGCTGACGAGCGGGACCGGCCAACTCGCGAAGCACCGCAAGGTGCAGTACCTACAGGGCTGGGCGGAGC
>JRHI01002462.1_pt1 | contig 12667 bp, 14 predicted proteins | sample 215371 | NCBI WGS metagenome assembly JRHI01 (sample SAMN02929681, study PRJNA255918) | sediment metagenome | biome: cave system; feature: Ice Cave; material: Sediment; isolation source: sediment from deep within a dark volcanic ice cave with no known source of... ...
CGACTACCTCCGGCGGATCGATCGCAACGCGTTTGCGACCGGCTCCTTTGTGGACCGGAGTGACGGCACTATCGCACGCCCCAGAACCCCCGCGGATAAGGGCGAAATCGTAAACGCCCTGCAGCAGGACGTTCTGGGATCGAACGATCTCGCCCAACCCACGAATGGCCGGCTCAGGCCGCCTTCCGCTCGCGCTTCGGAGCGGCTGGAGTCTCTTGCGGCTCGGGGAAGGTGATGTAGTCGCGCGGCTGCGTGCCATTGAGTTTCGGCATCACCGCACACGCGCTCCACGCCGCCGTCAACCGTTGCGAGCCGTCGGTGTAATCCGCGGCAGCCGCCTGCCAGAACCTGGTCTGCTCCTTGAAGAGATCGGCCGGCGTCTTGCACTGGCTCAGCCGGCTCGGGATCTCGAGCCACGCCTGGGCGCGCCGGGCCATCAGGCCGAGCACTTCCAGGTTCCAGCGTCCGACACCCTTGAGCGCAGGCTCATAGCCTTTGACCATCATGTCGAGGCCGCCGAAGTAGGCTTGCGACGGGTTGCCCAAGGGGCCAGCCTTGGAATCGAGGCGCTCGCTTCCGCTCATACGCGTTAACCCTCTTCTCGATGTGATCGCCATCCCGGAGATGTGCCGCATTCCGGACGTGCCCTGAAACCTTATCCCTCATGCGTCCGCGCGGCAACACGCGCGAGAAAAAAACTGGACGCCCCGCCGGTTTCTTGTGCATAGCTACATAACTCATTGATTCAAAATCGAGAATCCTAATCGCGTCCGATCGCCCATATCTCAATTCCTGCGCCCAACGGCTTGCCAGCACACCCGTTTAACCCGGCTCAGCGAAGCAACTCGCGGCTCGAATCGCCCCGGCCACAGACCACTGCGGGGGCTCCCCGCAATAAATCTTACAGTTTGTCAGTTTCACAGCTCGTGGCGGGCGCTTCTTGCGCCAATTCGCCCGGGGAAGCCGGCGGGAGAACAGAATAGCGCAGTTGCTAAGCCAATGATGCTACAGCGCTTCGTGTATATCCACAGGATTTGTTTGACTTGTCGGAAAAAGATGCGGTCTAGTCTGAAAGTCAGCTCAGGCTGTCACGTGCGTATTCTTACATTCTGTTGGTCAAATGCGTCGCGCTCGGCGTTGCGGGGGAAGGCTGATCTGGCGTGCATGCGCTGCGCTCATCGCGGCGACCGGCCTGTGCACCCCATCCCATGCCGGCGACGGCGACCCCACGGAGAGCGACCCGCAGCGGCCCCGCTTCGAGTTCTGGGCCGGCGCCCAGGCCTACAGCCATGTCTGGTCGGCCTATTCCGGCACCACCATGGCCCCCTTCGGCGCGATCCAGGAGGACGGCGTGCGGCTGCGCCTGGTGGCGGGCTACGGGGCCGACAGCTATGCCGGCCCGCGTGCGGTTGGGGCCGGATCGCAAATCATCAAGTTCAACGGCACGGCGTCGTTTGCCGACGCTCTCCTCGGCTATCACAAGCAGCTGGGCCCGCTGACGTTGAAGATCTTTGCCGGCCTCACGGTCGCGGACCGTCAGATCAGGCCCGACGACACCGAGACCGCCATCCGCGGGCTGGGGTTTGGCGGCAAGGCTGCACTGGAGACCTGGTGGAACCTGGGTGACAAGGCCTGGACCTCGGTCGACCTCTCTTGGGGCTCGCTTTATCAGAGCTATGCGGCCCGCGCGCGGCTCGGCTGGCGTTTCATGCCCGCCCTCTCCGCGGGGCTCGAGGCCGGCGCCGTCGGCAACCTCGAATGTGACATCGTCCGCGTCGGGGGTTTCGTGCGCTACGAGCTTGCCAGCGGCGAGATCTCGCTTTCAGGCGGCGCCTCCAACGACAAGCTGCGGGACGGCGGCAGTGGCCCGGCCATCGCGCAGGCGAGTTCGCCCTTCGCCATGCTGTCCTGGCTGACGCGCTTCTGACCCCGCCCGCGCGCAACGCCCTCATCTGTGCTATGCTTTGCGCGCAGACTGAAAACAAGCGACCGTCCGTCACAACAAGGAAGATGCCATGAAGAGCATTCTTCTCCCCGTCGACCAGAGCGAGCAGATGGCGTCGGCTCTGGAAACCTCCCGGCTATTGGCCAATCTCTTCGAGGGCACGGTAGAGGGCGTCGCCCTGCGCCCGGCATTCGCGGAGATCGTGGCACCGGACCCGATCGTCGCCGTCACCATTCCGCCGGCGGACTGGAGCGAGACGGAGTTCTGCCGCGCCGTGCGCCAGACCTTCGACGCGTTCGCCGCCGCCCATCCGGCGGACCAGAACAACAGCGCCCGCTTTCGCTGGCGCGGCGGGTCGGCCATCGAGGACAGCACGCTCGGCAGCCTGGCGCGCGTCTATGATGTGACCGTGCTGAGCCGGCCGGGCAACCGCGGTGCGCGCATGAGCGCGCTGGAGGCGGCGCTCTTCGACAGCGGCCATCCCGTGCTGATGGCCCCGCCGACAACGCCCAAGACGCTGGGCGAGAACGTTACCATCCATTGGAACGCCAGCACCGAGACGGCGCGCGTGATCCTGCTGGCCCTGCCGATCCTGCGCAAGGCCAAGCGCGTGGTGCTGCTCGGCATCGAGGGCCACATCGTGCCGGGCCCGAGCTCCAAGGACGCCGTGGGCTACCTGGAGGCCAACGGCGTCGCCGCCACCGAGAAGTCGGTCGTGCCGCGCAGCGGCCGTCCGGGCGAGGCGATCCTGGCAGAGGCCAAGGCCCAGGGCGCGGACCTGCTGATCAAGGGCGCCTACACGCAGAGCCGGCTGCGCCAGATGATCTTCGGCGGCGCCACCAGCCACATCCTGGGCGCGGCCGAGCTGCCGGTGTTCTTCGCGCATTGATGGGCTTGCCTGCGCCGTCCACCTTCACGTTGGTCGAGGCCTTGATTTTCGCTTCCGCGCTGTTCGTGGTCTCTTCGCCGCGACCCGACGCGCCGCCGCCAACGCTGCTCGCGCCCACGTGACGAGCTCATCGGGTTCATCGAACAGCCGCTCCGGCGCGCGCCAAAAGGCGAGGTCTATGGTGCAGCCCTTCTTCTCGTAGTTGAGAGGCGGAAACGACTGGGCTTCCTTGAAGGCCGCCCGGTTGTGGTCATCAACCCGGAAGTAGAGTGTGTCGTCCGTCACCATCCCGAGCATCAGCCCGTCGCAGAACACGCCGGTCTTGCCGAACATGCGCCGCATTGTGACGCGGCCGAGCGGAGCGAGCTGCTCGCGCAGGAAATCGGCAAAGCTGTCGCTGGCAACCATCCTCCCAACTTCCATCTCTTGGCGCTGTGACGCGGCTGCTCAGGCTGCCACGCCGTTCAGCACGGCGTCGAAGATGTCGAAGTTGCGCAAGGGCCGGCCGGCGCGGGCCGCCAGCCAATCGGGGCGTAGGGCGCGCGAGACCATGAACGGTACCTTCTGCTCGCCCAGCCCCCCGTGCGAGCGCAGGCGATGGCCGGCAAGGCCCGACAGGTCGTGCTCGGCGCGCGCGGATCCGATGACGGTATGGGCGTCGCCCAGCACGACGAAGTCGCCTTCCAGGTCGAGAGGCAGCTCGAAGCGCCGCGCGGCAGCGGGGCCGTCCAGCACCTCCTCGACGCCCGGCAGCGCCCGGCTCGCGGCCATCAGCGCCGCGAGATCCGTGGCCTTGCGCATGTACACGCGCACGAACGAACCTAGCGCTCCGTGGTGGCTCACGAAGGGATCGGTGATCGGGCAGATGATGCGCACGGCGCCCTCGCCGAAGCGAGCATTCAGCTCCTCCTGCAGGAAGACCACGTTGGGTGCACCCGTGGGCAGCGACTTGTCGTTCATGCCATGATCGGCGACGACACCGACCATGGCTCCCGCCGCCATGAGGCGCGCGATCCGGTCATCGACGGCGCGGTTGAAGGCGTCGGCCTCGGGCGTGCCCGGAGCATGCGCGTGCTGGATGAAGTCGGACAGCGACAGATAGAGCAGCGTCGCCGCCTTGCGTCCCAACAGGGCGAGGCCGGCATCCAGCACGTAGAGCGACAGGTCGCCCGAGTATTGGTCGGGCTTGGCGCGTCCCACCATCTTCTCGACGTCGCCGATGCCGTTCTTCTCCACGGTGGCGCGGTCGGCGTGCTCGGAGGAGAAGTTGATGCCGTTCAGCCCTCGCGACAGCATCAGGCGCAGCTTGTCCTTGGCTGTGACGGCCGCCGTCTTGACGCCCGCATCCGCGAGCGCGGCCAGGATGGTGCCGCAGCGCATCAGGGAAGCGTCGGTGATCATGCGCTCCTCGCCGGTGGCACGGTCGAGGTAGTAGTTGCCGGAGATACCGTGCACGGCGGGCGGTGCGCCGGTGACGATCGAGGCGTTGTTGGGGTTGGTGAAGGACGGGACGACGGCATCGGCGATGGCGAAAAAACCACTCTGACGGAACGAGGCGATGGTCGGCAGGATGCCATCGGCGACGCCGCGCTCGATGTAGGCCGGGTCGCAGCCGTCGAAGCAGATCACAACCGTCGGCCGCTCCGGGATGCGGTAGCGCCGCCCATTCACGCTCACCTCTGCCATCGGATCAACCTCCGTTGCGTATCGAGCACGACGACCGCGTTTGTCATACCGGGGCTTGTCCCCGGTATCCAGCCATCAACGAACGCCGGAGCAATCCGAGAAATGGATCCCGGTGACAAGCACCGGGATGACCGCTTACCCAACTGGGGTCAGGTGAGGTACTCCACCTTGCCGTCGTCGAGATCATAGCGCGCGGCGACGATCTTGAGTTTCTCACCCTTGAGGAGATGCGACAGGATGGGGCTGGTGGCGAGCCGCGCGGCCGTGCGCTTGGCGCTCTCGCGCACGGTGTTGTCGACGAAATCGCCGGGCTTGCCCTTCATGGCCATGGCAGCCGGGACGATCGGCTTGACCATGGGGCCGATGGAGCCCGGCAGCTTGGTGTTCTTGGTGGCGACATCGCAAGCGGCCACCACTGCCCCGCACCGCTCGTGACCGAACCTGCATCCCCCCGCCCGCGGGGTTCGGAAGGTGAGAGCACGGCGCCCCGTCATCCGCAATAACGTTGACGATACCGAGCCGAACTCGTTCGTCCGCGTGAGGAAAAAGCTCCGCAGCATGGTGACCGAAGTCCCACTATCATTCCCCGCTCGGCAGGAATGACTCCGAATCATACCGCCGAGCCAAAGACTCGACCCCGAGCTGCAGACGACGTTGTCTTTTCCTGCCCGGTCCTCCAACCCCGTGCTGAGCCTGTCGAAGCACGCTGAGAGCCCGCGGCCGCCCTTCGACAGGCTCAGGGCGAGGTCGTGGTCGGCGGTAGAACGCAATGCTCTCGGCGTTCTCGCGATTGCGGGTCATGCGATAGCGGAAATGTGGGCGTTGGCGACGCCGGTGAGAATGCGGTCGATCATGACGAGGGCTCTGGCGGTTGCAATGGGCTGTGCTCGACGGGACGCTCTTACCCGCGAGAACGGCGGTCTTCCAGATTAGCGCTTCGGCACACCTCGGCATGACTTGGGTTGGCACACAAGTGCCGCAGCAATGGGCAGTTACGGCGCTTGATGCCTCTCGAGCCTTGGTTTACGAAGGCCGCGAGGCGAGCATCCACGACCGAGGAACGACCAATGGCCATCGACCCTGCAGGCGGCCATCCCGCCATGGATTACCCGGAGCACGTGCGCACCTACTCGGGCTTCATCAAGGGCACGGTCGTCATGATCGTGCTCATCGTGCTCATCCTGCTGTTCCTGTTGTCGCTCGTACCTTAGGCCGCACGGCCCTCCAGCATTGCTGCAGCCGCGCGCCTGCCGGCAGCCAGCCCGGGAAGCATCCATGGTCACGATTGCCGTTACGGCGGAACGCGATGGCGAGCCCCGCGTGGCGGTTTCGCCGGAGACCGTCAAGAAGCTCACCGCCATGGGGCTCCTGGTGAAGGTGCAGAAGGGCGCCGGCGCGGCCTCGCGATTCTCAGACGAGCAGCTCGCGGCCCAAGGCGCCGAAATTGCGCCCACAGCCGGCGAGGCGCTCGGCGGCGCGGATGTCTTCCTCAAGGTGGGCAGGCCGACGGCCGACGAGGTCAAGGCGCTGAAGCCCGGCGCCATCGTCGCGGCGATGCTGTCTCCCTACGACGACCGTGCCGGGCTCGAAGCGCTGGCGGAAACCGGCGCCGTGCTGATGGCAATGGAGTTCATGCCGCGCATTTCCCGCGCGCAATCGATGGATGTCCTGTCGAGCCAGGCCAACCTCGCCGGCTACAAAGCCGTGATCGATGCCGCCGCCATGTTCGGGCAAGCGCTGCCGATGATGATGACGGCGGCGGGCACGGTCCCCGCGGCGAAGACATTCATCATGGGCGTGGGCGTCGCCGGCCTGCAGGCGATCGCCACGGCGCGGCGGCTCGGCGCCATCGTCTCGGCCACCGACGTGCGGCCCGCGACCAAGGAGCAGGTGGCATCGCTGGGCGCCAAGTTCATCGCCGTGGAGGACGAGGAATTCAAGCAGGCCCAGACGGCCGCCGGCTACGCCAAGCCGATGTCGGCCGAGTATCAGAAGAAGCAGGCCGAGCTGGTGGCGAGCCACATCAAGGGCCAGGACATCGTCATCACCACGGCGCTGATCCCGGGTCGGCCTGCGCCGCGGCTCATCTCCACGGTGATGGTGGAGAGCATGAAGCCGGGCTCGGTGATCGTCGATCTCGCCGCCGAGCGTGGCGGCAACTGCGAGCTGACGCAGCCCGACAAAGTAGTCGAGCACAAGGGCGTGTCGATCGCCGGACCGCTCAACCTGGCCGGCGAGGTGCCGGTCAATGCCTCCAGCCTCTACGCCAAGAACCTGCTGGCGTTCCTGGAGACCATGATCGACAAGAAAGAGAAGGCGCTGAAGGTGAACTGGGATGACGAGCTCGTCAAAGGCACGCTGGTGGCCCGCGACGGCCGCATCGTCCACCCCAGCCTGCAGCGAACGGGGGCGTAACATGATGGGACGTCGCATCCTTGCAAGTGTGAGGCACGCCCTCGACCCCGCGCGCAACAGATCCCCCTCCCCCTTGCGGGGAGGGGTTAGGGGTGGGGGTAAACCGCAAGGGGTTCTCTTGAATGGTCACGCCACCCCCAACCCCTCCCCGTCGTCGTGTCGAAGACGCGCCTTCGGCACGATGGGAGGGGAGTCCCGTCTGCTCATCGCGACCACCCTCTTGATCGCGCTCCCCCACACCGCCCTCGCCTCTGGCGGCGGGGATGTCGATCCCTTCGTCTACCGCTTCATGGTGTTCGCAATCGCGATCTTCGTCGGCTACTTCGTGGTGTGGAGCGTGACGCCGGCTCTGCACACCCCGCTCATGTCGGTGACGAACGCCATCTCCTCGGTGATCGTGGTGGGGGCGCTGCTGGCGGTCGGCGTGGCACTCATCTCCACTGGCAGCATCCTCGCCAAGACCTTCGGTTTTCTCGCTCTCGTGATGGCCTCCGTGAACATCTTCGGCGGCTTCCTCGTCACCCAGCGCATGCTCGGCATGTACAAGAAGAAAGAGCCCAAGAAGTGAGAACGCCAACGGCAGCCGCGGCCGCCGCCAGGTTCCCCTCCCCCTTGCGGGGAGGGGTTAGGGGTGGGGGTAAGACGCGAGCGCGACCCTTTGAGTGTTCACCCCACCCCCAACTCCTCCCCGTCGTCGTGTCGAAGACGCGCCTTCGGCACGAGGGGAGGGGAGTCCGTTTGCGCTCGTGGTCAGGTGCGAGAACATAATGTCCCCCAACCTCGTTGCGCTGCTCTATCTCGCCGCGGGCGTGCTGTTCATCCTGGCGCTGCGCGGGCTGTCGAGCCCGGTGAGCTCGCGGCAGGGCAACATGCTCGGCATGGCCGGCATGGCAATCGCGGTGCTGACCACGCTCGGCCAGATCGGCGACCCTGACTCCCTACTCACCTGGATCCTGATCGTCGCCGGCTTGGGCGTCGGCGGCGGCATCGGCGCCTACATCGCACGGCGCATCCCGATGACGTCGATGCCGGAGCTGGTGGCGGCATTTCACTCCCTCGTCGGCCTGGCGGCGGTGTTCGTGGCGGCGGGGGCGCTCTACGCGCCGGAGGCCTTCGGCATCGGCACGCCCGGCCGCATCCCCGCGGGGAGCCTGGTCGAGATGTCGCTCGGCGTCGCTATCGGTGCCATCACCTTCACGGGCTCCGTGATCGCGTTTGCCAAGCTGTCGGGGCGCATGTCGGGCAAGCCGATCATCCTGCCCGCGCGCCACCTCATCAATATCGCGCTGTTCGTGCTGACGGCATTCCTCATCTACCAGTTCTGCCTGTCGGGCGGCTCCGCGCTGCTGTTCTGGGCCATCACGCTGACGTCGCTGCTGTTTGGCGCACTGATCATCGTGCCGATCGGCGGGGCCGACATGCCCGTCGTCATCTCGATGCTCAACTCCTACTCGGGGTGGGCCGCCGCGGGCATCGGCTTCACGCTCGGCAACATCGCGCTGATCGTGACGGGCGCGCTGGTCGGCTCCTCCGGTGCCATCCTCTCCTACATCATGTGCAAGGGCATGAACCGCTCGTTCGTGTCGGTGATCCTGGGCGGCTTCGGCGGTGAGACTGCGGGGCCGGCAGCCGGCGCCGAGCAGAAACCGGTCAAGCTCGGCTCGGCGGAGGACGCCGCGTTCCTGATGAAAAACTCGAGCAAGGTCATCATCGTGCCGGGCTACGGCATGGCCGTCGCCCAGGCCCAGCACGCCCTGCGCGAGATGACGGACCAGCTGAAGAAAGCCGGCGTCGAGGTGAAGTACGCCATCCACCCGGTGGCGGGCCGTATGCCCGGACACATGAACGTGCTGCTCGCCGAGGCCAACGTCCCCTACGACGAGGTGTTCGAGCTGGAGGACATCAACAACGAGTTCGCCCAAGCCGACGTCGCCTACGTCATCGGCGCCAACGACGTGACCAACCCCGCCGCCGAGGAGGACAAAACCTCGCCGATCTACGGCATGCCGGTGCTGCAGGTGTGGAAGGCCGGCACCGTGATGTTCAACAAGCGCTCGCTGGCCTCGGGCTACGCCGGCATCGACAATCCACTCTTCTACCGCGACAACACCATGATGCTCCTAGGCGACGCCAAGAAGATGACCGAGGAGATCGGCAAGGCCATGGCGCATTAGGCGCGCGGGGCCGTCATTCCCGCCAAGCGAAGCGTAGAGCGGGAATCCGCCCACATAAGCAACGTCAGAGTATTTGGCTGGATTCCCGCTGTCGCTCCGCTCGCGGGAATGACGTTCACGGCGCCTTGACCCCGCCCAACCGCCGCGCGAGAAGGCCGCCATGTCGCTCCTCGTCAAGCTTGCCGTCTTTGCACTCTGCGTCTACGCCGCGATCCTCGTCGCGGCCTATCTGGGCCAGCGCCGCCTGATGTACTTCCCGGATCGCGCCTACACGCGTCCCGCCGAAGTGGGCCTGATGGATGTCGAGGAGCGCGTGCTCAAGACACCCGACGGCGCGCGCGTCATCACCTGGTACGGCAAGGCCCAGCCCGGCAAAGCGACGCTGCTCTACTTTCACGGCAACGCCGGCAGCTTGGCCGTCCGCGCCGAGCGCATCCGTCGGTTCATGAACGAGGGCTGGGGCGTGTGCATGATGAGCTATCGCGGCTACAGCGGCAGCAAGGGTAGCCCCACCGAGACCGCCAACGTCGCCGACGCACGCCTGGCCTATGGCGCGCTGGTGCAGGACGGCGTGGATCCCGCGTCGATCATACTCTACGGCGAGTCGCTGGGGTCAGGCGTCGCGGTGCGGCTGGCCACGGAGCGGCCGACCGGCGGGATCATTCTCGACGCACCCTACACGTCGATCCTGGAGGTGGCCGCGCAGGCCTATCCCTTCCTGCCGGTGCGCCACTTCCTCAAAGACCGCTACGAGTCGAGGAACTACATCGGCCAGGTGCGGACGCCGCTGCTGATCCTGCACGGCGAGCTCGATCCCATCATTCCCGTGGCCATGGGACGCGAGTTGCTGCAGCTGGCGAACGAACCCAAGCGGCTGGTGACCTTCCCCTTTGCCGGCCACAGCAACATCTACGTCGACGGCAACCCCGCACTCGACGCGGTGAGGGCCTGGATCGACGAGCTGAAGCTCCCGCAGCTCAACTGAGCGCACAACGCAAACAGCCCCGCTCCCGAGAGAGCGAGGCCGGAGAAATTCTGACTGAAGCCGAGGGCGTGCGCCGGAACGTTACCGGGGCCCGCCGAAACCACCGCCGCCGCCGAAGCCGCCGCCGCCTCCCCCGAAGCCGCCGCCACCGCCAAACCCGCCGCTGCGTGGAGGGCCACCGGTGCCGCTGCGCGGAGGTCCGCTGCCCGGGCGTCCGCCGGGACCGGGCCTGGCGCCCGGCTTCGTTAGTGTCTTCCCCGGCAGCAATCCCTCGCGCTGGGCGCGCTTGCGCGCCAGCTTGCGGGCCCGTCGAACCGCTTCCGCCTGCTCGCGCACGCGCTTCTCGGACGGCTTCTCGTAGTAGTTGCGCAGCTTCATCTCGCGGAAGATGCCCTCGCGCTGCATCTTCTTCTTCAGCGCCTTGAGAGCTTGATCGACGTTGTTGTCGCGGACCTGAACCAGCAAGCGGTGTACCTCGAGATCGGTTGAGCTTCGTTGCATATGCTCGTGGACGGCAGCGGCCAGGCAATAACTTCACTCGCCCGGAGCCGCACCCCACGCGTTGGCCCAGCTTTTAGCAAAGTGCGGTTAACATGTCCACGAGAACCGGCCGGCGGTCAGCCCTGGCGACGCCTGGCCGTGGGCAGGCCCCGCACCGCCGCGTTGTGCTCACCCAGCTTCGGGGCGCGCGTGCGGATCACCGGCCGCTCGCCGCCGAACGACAACGGCAGGCTCATGAGGTCCAGGTCGATCTCCGGCACCGGTTGCACCATGTTGAGCGCGGCGGTCTGGGGATGCGCCCTCATGTGGGTCAGGTCGTTGATCGGCGCGCACGGCACCCCGGCCTTCTGCAGGCGCGAGACCCACTCCTCGCTCGGCCGCCGGCGCATGATCTCGGTCACCTCGGCGACAAGCGCGTCCTTGTTGGCGAAGCGGTCCTGGTTGGTCCTGTAGCGCGGATCCTGCGCCCACTCGGGATGGCCGAGCTCGGCAGAGAGCTTGGCCCACAGCCGGTCATTGGCGGCGGCCACGATCACCTGGCCGTCGGACGCATCGATGGCCTGGAACAGCACCACCGCCAGGCTGCCGCTGGGGTGCCGCTCGGGCAGCTTGCCGCTGGCCTGGAAGCGCGCGAAGTGCACCGTGAGCAGGCCGAGTGCCGTCTCGTAGAGGGAGGCATCGACCACGCAGCCCTTGCCGGTACGTTCGCGTTGCAGCAGCCCGCAGACGCAGCCGAGTGCCGCCCAAACAGCGCTGCCCAGATCGAGCACCGAGGTGCCGATGCGCACGCCTGGCCGGTCCGGATAGCCGTTGACCGAGAACAGCCCGGAGAACGCCTGCACCATCGGCTCGTAGCCGCCGTTCTTCTGCATGGGGCCCTTGGGCCCGAACGCCGAGAGCGAGCAGTAGACGAGACGCAGATTGCGCTCGGTCAGGACGCCGCTGCCGAGCCCCAGCTCGTCCATCACGCCGGGGCGCAGGTTGTGGATCAGCACGTCGCAGCTCTCGATGTACTCCTTGACCCAGGCGATGTCGTCGGCCGCCTTGAGGTCGAGCGTGATGCCGCGCTTGTTGATGTTGAGGCACTGGAAGGTCGCCGAGGTGTCCTTCCAGAACGGCGGACCCCAGGCGCGCGCGTCGTCGCCCCCTTCCGGGCGCTCGACCTTGAGCACGTCCGCGCCGAGCATTGCCAGGATGTAGCTGGCATAGGGGCCGGCGATGTTGTTGGCGAATTCCACGACCTTCACGCCGGTCAGCGGCAGCATGGACGTTCCTCCGAGCTGTGTCTCCGCCTTGGTGTAGCGGATGTCCAACGCTTTCGCCATTTCGCGGATAGGAGCGCGCCTAACCCCACAGGCGCGGGCGGCAAGCCCGGCCTTGCAGCGCACCCATGAATCTCAGTGGATGAAAGCCAAGCTGGCCTGGCGCGAGAACGCCTGCTCGCCCGAGTTTGTCGCCGCCGCCGTGATGCGCTCGCGCTCCTGGCAGTCGTCCCCGATATGGAGCCAGCGGCGTCGCACGCATTGCTGCCGCATCGCCGCCGATCGGGTCGCCGTCTTCGCCTGCCGCCGTTTGCCCACCGCAGCAATCGCCGCCATGACTTCCTCGGGAGCGGCGTGATGCACCATGTGGCCGATCCCGGGCACACTGCGAAACGTGCTCGTGTCGAGCTCGCGGTGCAGTCGCGCGGAGTGCTTGTCCGTCTCGACAATCCGATCATCCGAGCCGGCAATCAGGCGAACAGTAACATTCAGCTCCCTGTAGAGCTCGCCAAAGGCCCTGGCAGTATCCACCAGCATCTCTGCTTCTTCTGCGACGGCTTTGATCTGAGACGGGCGCAGAGCATGTGGAATCGAATAGAGTTTTTTGAATCTCTCGGGAACCGCGCACGGTGCGAAGACGCGCCGCACGGCATTTGATGCCATCAAATGCCCGCCGAAAAGCAGAGCCGTGCGCCGGAATACATCGTCGACGATGGGAAATCCGAATGGCGCAAGTGCGTTCGCGCACGAGCGCGGTACCGGATAATAGAACCCCGACAGAAGGAATTAAGAGTTTCTGCGGCGTAGCCG
>JRHI01002463.1_pt1 | contig 12665 bp, 10 predicted proteins | sample 215371 | NCBI WGS metagenome assembly JRHI01 (sample SAMN02929681, study PRJNA255918) | sediment metagenome | biome: cave system; feature: Ice Cave; material: Sediment; isolation source: sediment from deep within a dark volcanic ice cave with no known source of... ...
CGCGACGAGCCCTCGGGGACGAGGGCGACGCCGATCCGTTTCTTGTCGAGATCGATGCTCAGGATTTCGAAGGCTCCCGTCGTTCCAGGCGCGAGCGGCACAGGCCGGCCCTGCGTGCGCCCGCCTGCCGTGAACGTGGAGACATGCGCCAGCCCTTCGATGCCCGGCGCCAGCTCGACGAACGCCCCGAACTCCGCGACCCGCGTGACGCGTCCCGTGACCACCTGGCCGACGGCGAACGACGCCTCGACGGTCGACCACGGATCGGCGCTGAGCTGCTTCAGCCCGAGGGCGATTTTCTGCGTCGCTTCGTCGACCCGCAGAATCTTGACGCTGATCTCGTCGCCGGCCTTGACGATTTGCGAGGTGTCGGCGGTACGGGCCCACGCCATCTCCGATACATGCAGCAAGCCCTGCACGCCGCCGCCCAGGTCCACGAACGCGCCGAAGTCGCGCACGGACGCGACGCGTCCGGTCATCACCGTGCCGACGACCATCGATCGGCGCACCTCGGCGGCGCCGGCGCGCTGCGCCTCTTCGAGCAGGGCGCGCCTCGACACCACGAGGTTCTTGCCGCCGTCCTTGTACTCGAGGATCCGGAAGGTGTAGACACGCCCTTCGTGCGCCGGCGCCGCCGTCCGGACGATGTCCATCTGCGAGAACGGGCAGAAGGCGCGCTGCCCCGCGATGCGCACTTCGTAGCCGCCCTTCACCTCTTTTTCGACCTTGCCTTCCACTGGCAACCCGGCCTGAAACGCATCGTCGAGCTGCCGCGCGGTCGCCGCGCCCCTGATCAGTTTCCGGGACAGCGTCAGCCCCCCGACGGTCGAGACCACGGTGGCTTGAATCCGATCGCCCACGGCCACTTCGAGATGGCCGTCGGCGTCTTTCAGCTCGGCGATCTCGATCGTCGCTTCGCCCTTGCCGCCGACGGCGACGAACGCCACCTCCGGTCCGATCCCAACGACCGTGCCCTCGATGGCCTGCCCGCGGTCGATGCGCTTCGCCTTGGTTGACGCCTCGAACATCGCGGCGAAATCTTCTTCGATCGGGTCGCTCACAGCGCGTTCCTCATGTCTGATTGATTATACGAGGGGCTTCTTGCGGAGCCCCGTTCCGTTTTGCTAGAGTTGGTTCCGCACCCGACCGGCATCCGCCGGCCGGGTTTTTCATTTCATGGCCGACCAACGCATCTCCGAGCGCTGCGCCGTGTACACGATTCCCGGCATGGAGCGGACGAGGGTCCGCAAGGACGTCGTGTACCGCACCACCGACGCCGGTCCGCTGACGATGGACGCCTACTACCCGGCGGACGCACGGGCGGGTTCGCGCCTCCCCGCCGTCGTCTTCGTCGCCGGCTACAACGACGTCGGCTGCGAGAAGACGCTCGGTCGCAAGTTCAAGGACATGGCGATGTCCGTCTCCTGGGGGCAGCTGGTCGCGGCGTCCGGCATGGTGGCAATCGCGTATACCAACCGCGAGCCGGCGGCGGATCTCGACGCCTTGCTGCGCTACGCGCGGGAGAACGCATCAACGCTGGGCATCGACGAGCACCGCGTCGGCGTGTGGGCCACGTCAGGGAATGTACCGCTCGCGTTGTGGGCGCTGATGCAGCCGGGACGCGGCTTCCTGGCATGTGGCGCGCTGCTCTACGGCTTCATGATCGATCTGGACGGCGCGACGGGCGTGGCCGACGCGGCGCAGTCATTCCGGTTCACGAACCCGAACGCCGGCGCGTCACTCGACGATCTGAAAGACGATGTGCCGCTGCTGATCGTACGGGCGGGGCGGGAGCAGTTTCCGGGGCTGAACGATTCGATCGATCAATTTTTCGCCAGGGCGCTGACGCTCAACCGCCCCATCACGCTGGTGAATCACGCCACCGGGCCGCACGCGTTCGATCTCGTCGACGACAGCGACACCTCGCGCGCGATCATCGGACAAGTGCTGAGCTTTCTGCAGGCTTCCCTGCGTTGAAGAACAGCGCGAACAGGACGAGAACGAGCGCCGCGCCGCCCGCCGGCACGAGCCAGATCCCGTGCCAGTCGTGTCCAGAGCCTACGAGGAAGGCGTCGACGACGCGGCCGGACGCCCAGGATCCGATGAACATCCCGACGCCGAGCGTGACGAAGGCGATGAACCCCTGCGCCGCCGCCCGCAGATCGCCCGGCGCCTTGGTGTCGACGTAAATCTGCCCGGTCACGAAGAAGAAGTCGTAGCAGATCCCGTGCAGCAGGATGCCGGCGTAGAGCATCCACACGAGCTCGGCGTTGTTGCCGTACGCGAAGAACGCGTAGCGCGCCGTCCACGCCAGCATGCCGACCAGCAGCATCCATTTGATGCCGAGCCGCCGGAAGAACCACGGCATCACGAGCATGAAGAAAATCTCGGACATCTGGCCGAGCGTCATCTTGCCGGCCGCGTTGCTGACGTGCAGCTCGTTGAGGAACATGTTGGCGAACGCGTAGTAGAACTGCAGCGGGATGCAGATCAGGAACGACCCGAGGACGAAGACCGCGAACGAGCGATCGCCCATCAGCTCGAGTGCGTCGAGACCGAGGATGTCGGCCCATGTTGCGCGCGTGCCCGCCGCCTTCTCGAGCGGCGGCGTATGCGGCAGCGCGAAGCAGAACAGCCCCAGCAGGATTGACGCGCCGCCGGCAATCCGCAGCGGCGTCGCCGTCGCCTCGAGCCCGAGCGTGCCGACGGCCAGGCCGGCGGCGATCCAGCCGATCGTGCCAAGGACCCGAACCGGCGGAAACTCGACGCCGGGATCCTTCATCTGCCGGAACGACAGCGAGTTGCTCAGCGCAAGCGTCGGCATGTAGCAGAGGGTGTACACCAGCAGCACCGCGTAGAACCCGCCGAACGTCGTCTGCGACGACGCATAGACGAGGACGATGCCGCCGAGGATGTGGAGCCCGGCGAGAATGCGCTCGGTCGCCATGAATCGATCGGCGACCATGCCGACGAAGAACGGCGAGATCATCGCCGCCAGCGCCGTGGTGCCGGCCGCCAGGCCGATCTGCTCGCCCGAGAAGTGCAGCGTCTCGCCGAGCCACGTCCCCATCGTCACGTACCACGCGCCCCACACGAAGTACTGCAGGAACATCATCGCCGACAGCTTCAGGCGCACGTTCGACGTCATCGGTCAGCCCTCAGATCCCAGCCAACGTCATGAAGGTCCCAGCCCCTGCTCTTACGTCCACCACGCCTGGACCGGCGGTTCGGCCAGAATCACGCGTGACAGCAGGTCGACGGCGGCGCGCAGGCCTTCGTCGACCGACGCGAGCGCGTCCTCGTGCTCGATGCTCATGACGTAGTCGTAGCCGCCGACCCGCAGCGCGCTGACGATGCGCTTCCACTCGAGCTCGTCGTGTCCCCAGCCGACGCTGCGGAACAGCCACGACCGCTCCGCCATGCGCCGGTAGGTCTTCGTGTCGATGACGCCGTTGACCGCGACGTTCTGGCGATCGAGCGCGACATCCTTCGCGTGGACGTGGAAAATCGAGTCGCCGAGCGCGCGAATCGCCGCGGGCACGTCGACGCCCTGCCAGAAGAAGTGGCTCGGGTCGAAATTGACGCCAAGGTTCGGGCCGGCGGCCTCTCGCAGCCGCAGCGCGCTGTCGACGTTGTAGACGATGAAGCCCGGATGCGCCTCGAGGGCGACCCTCACGCCGTGCTCGCGGGCGAAGCGCGACGCGCCGCGCCAGTACGGAATCGCCTTTTTCTCCCATTGCCACTCGAGGATGTCGAGGAATTCGGGCGGCCACGGCGTCGTGACCCAGTTCGGATGCGTCGCGTCGTCCGAGTCGCCGGGGCACCCCGAGAAGGTGACGACGACCGGGACTTCCAGCTGGTCCGCGAGCCGGACGGTCTTTCGAAACAACTCGTCGGCCGTGCGCGCCGTCGCGGCATCCGGGTGCAGCGGGTTGGCGTGGCACGACAGCGCGCTGATCGTGAGCCCGGCGTCCGCCAGCTTCTTGCGGTACTCCGCCCCGCTGGATTTCTTGTCGAGCAGCGCGTCGAGATCGAGATGATCGTGCCCCGGCCAGCCGCCGGTGCCGATCTCGATCGCGGTCACGTGCTGCAACGCCCGCACCTTCGCGAGCATGTCATCCAGCTTCAACGAGCCGAACACCGGGGTAAACAGACCAAGCTTCATCGAGTTCCCTTGGAACGCACATCGATCTCGATCACGTGGACACCTTGGTCCACACCGCGCCCCGCCGGTGGCTCTGCAGAACGGCGTCGACGACGCACGCCGAATGATATCCGTCTTCGAACGTCGCGAACGCCGGAGGACGCGGATCGCCTGGACGCTTGCCGGCCGCGATGAAGCCGTAGATGTCGCGCATCACGTTGCAGAACGCGTCGGCCCACCCCTCCTGGTGCCCGCCTGGCAGACGCGCGTACGCGCGCGCGCCTGGTGCCAGCAGCGATGGATCTTTCGCCAGCGTGGTGTTCGGGGCGTCGCGGCGGCCGATCCACAGCTCGTTCTGCCGTTCCTGCAGCCACCGCAGCGACGCCTGGCGTCCGTTCATTTCGAACCACAGGCCGTTCTTGTGTCCGGCGCAGACCTGTCCCACCGAGACGCTGCCTTTCGCGCCGCCGTCGAAGCGCAAGAGAATCGAGGCAAGGTCCTCGCTGCGCACGGCGAAATCCTCGCGCGCCTCGTCGCCCCCGCGCGCGAACGCGTCGGCCGGCGTGGACGGCTTGAGCCGCGTGTCGATCACCGTCGTCAGATCCGCGAGCACCTCGACGATCCGCCTGCCCGTGACATGCTGCACGAGATCGCACCAATGCGATCCGATGTCGCCGACGGCGGAGCTCTCGCCACCCTTCTCCGGCTCGAGACGCCACGAGAAGTCGGTCGCCTCGAGCAGCCAGTCCTGCAAATAGGCGCCGTGAACGAAATGCACCGGGCCCAGCTCGCCGGCGGCGATCATCTCGCGCGCCTGCTGCACCAGCGGGTTGCCGCGGTAATTGAACGTCACCGCGTGGACGACGCCGGCCGCGTTCGCCGCGTCGAGCAGCCGCCGTGCGTCGGCGGCGGTCATCGCCAGCGGCTTGTCCGAAATCACGTGCTTGCGCTGCGCCAGCGCGGCCTGGATCACCGGGACGTGCAGGTAGTTCGGCGTCGTGTTGTGGACGACGTGCACGTCGGGATCGGCGGCGAGCGCTTCGTAGCTGCCGTACGCCTTCGGCACGCCGAGCGCGTCGGCCTTGCGGCGCGCGGACGGGTCAGTGCTGGCGGCGATCGCCACGACGTCGACGAAGCCGAGCCTGCGCACCGCGTCGATGTGATGAGCACCGACGAATCCCGGGCCGACCAGGCCCATGCCGATACGTCTGGTCACTCATCAGTCCTTGGTTCTTCGTCCGTGGTCCTTAGTCCGTCCGTCCATAGTCCGCGGTCCGTCCATTGAGACCTCACGCGAGCGCCCGTTTCGCGAACGCGTAGCATCGCTTCACCTCTTCCACCGGCGTGCCCTGGCCGCGGTACTCGTACTCGATGTTCGCGCGAATCGGCCAGCGCTCGTGCTTCAGCAGTTGAAGCACGTCGCGAATCGGCGCGTCTCCTTCGCCCCAGCGCGTATAGGACTCGGGCTGACCGCGCTTCATGTCTTTGATGTGCAGGTTGGTGATGGCGACGTGATGCGCCCGTATGAACGGCACGGCGTCGAAGCCCGCGGCGGTGAAATGACCGATATCGAGGTTGATTTTGAAATACTGCGACATCCGCTGCGCCGCGTCGAAGCTCGCCGGTGTGGCAAGTTCATTCGGGTCGGTGATGTTCGAATGTCCGTGCATGGCGACCACCATGCGGTGCGTTTCGGCAAACGGCGCCACGCGCCTCGCGACCTCCAGCGTTGTCGATGCGGTGATGATGTCCGCGCCAAGCGCCCGGGCTATGTCGAAACCGCGATCGATCTCCGCGTCGTTGAAATCGCGCCTGAAGCTGTAGTTGTACGCGTACACCGTGATGCCCGCCGCGTCGAACTTCTTCTTGATGCCGCGGAAATGATCGAGCGGCGTCTCGAGGCGGAATCTCAGCAGCTCTTCGCGCCGCTGGCCGGGGAGGTTCGGCTCGACATGGTCGGCCCACAGCTCGCACTCGCTGAGACCGCAGCTCTTCATCGCGATAATCACCGGCCCGATCGCGTCGCCGTCGGGCGTGCGCGGAACGTCGCGAAAGCTGTAGGTCTGCACGCCGAGGCGCACGCCGTTGACGAGTTGCGGAACGAACGTGCCGAGCGCCACCGCTCCGAATTCGCGACGCGTCAGCATGCACACCTCGTTTGCGCTCGGTTAAATCTTCGCGCTACCAAACTCGCCTCCGCGGTACCACGACCGCACTCCCTCGTTCGAACGCTCGGCTAAAGCCTCGCGCTACGCGTCGCTGATACCTCGCGCTACGCTGTCGCGGATACCCTCACGCCAGGCCGTCGCGGATCTACCCTCGCGCTACGCCGTCACTGATACAACGCGAACGAGTACAGCGTGTCGCCGGCCGCCACGAGAATGTGCTGGCGCCCGTCGACCATGTAGGTCTCCGGCGCGTTCGTCACCTGACCGATCTGCGAATGCCACAACGGCTTGCCGTTCGCCGGATCGAACGCGATGAAATTCCCGGACACGTCGCCCCCGAATAGCAGCTTGCCGGCCGTCGTCAGCAGACCGGGCGCGCCGCGCGTGCTGCCGGCGGTGCGGAACTTGTGCCTCCACACCGTCTTTCCGGTCTTGTAGTCGATCGCGCTGATGAAGCTGCCCATCGAGCCGACGCTCACCTCGTCCTTGCCGCCGAGCCCCATCGCGCCGCGCGGATCGGTTTCCGTCAGGTAGTACATCGCGTAGGTTTCGGCCGTCGGGACGTAGAACAGCCCGGTGTCCGGGCTGTACGCCGGCGGCGGCCAGTTCGTCGCGCCGCCGTTGGCGGCGGACACGAGCGCGCCGGCGACGTGGTGATCCTTCGCAGGATCGCGCACTGGCTGTCCTTTCGCATTCAGCGACGGCTTCGCCCAGTTCACCGTGTCGGAGAACGTGCTCGTCACCATGTGCTCGCCCGTCCGGCGGTCGAGCGTGAAGTAGTAGCCGTTGCGGCTCGCGGTCAGCACCATCCTGCGCGGACCGCTGCCGCGGAAATCGCCGTCGACCAGCACCGGCGTCTGCGCCGAGTCCCAGTCGTGCGTGTCGTGCGGCGACGTCTGGTAGTACCACTCCATCTTGCCGGTGTCGACGTTCACCGCGACGATCGCACACGTGAAGAGATTGTCCATGCCGTCGCCGCGAGGCAGCGACGTGTAGGCCGGCGTCGGGTTGCCGGTGCCGAAGATATAGAGATGCGACTCCGGATCGTACACGCCGGGCAGCCACGGATGGCCGCCGCCGTGCCGCGCCGCGTCCAGACTCTTCCAGGTGTCCAGCCCCGGATCGCCCGGGTTCATCGGCACGGTGTAGAACCGCCATTGCTGCGCACCCGTTTCCGGATCGAACGACATGAGATAGCCGGGCGAATCGAGATCGTTCCCCGTGCCGACGATGATGTGGTTGCCGACGGCCATCGGCGCCGACGTCATGAAGTACTGCTGGCTGAACGGCGCCGCCTCTTTGTGCCACCGCTCCTTGCCGGTGCGCGCGTCGAGCGACACGAAGTAGTCGTCGGGCGTGACGAAGTACAGGTAGTTGCCCCACATCGCCACGCCGCGATTGCCGATGTGGGTGCCGCCCTTCGTCTTCCAGAAATAGTGCCAGAGCTCGTGGCCGTCGTGCGCGTCGAGTGCCCAAACGTTGTCCGGCGACGTCGCGTAGAGCACGCCGTTCACCGAGAGGACCGCGCCCTTCACCTGCGTCGCGCCGCCGACCGTGACGCTGCCGTCGCCCTCGCCACCGATGATCGTCGCAGCGGATCCGCCCGGGCCGAGTCCGCCGCCGCCTGGGCCGCCGGTCAGCTTCACGGCGAATGCGAGCCCCAGGTTCTTCACGTTCGACTGGTTGACCTGCGTGAGCGCGCTGTACCGCCGGCCAGTGTAGTCCCCCGAATAGCTCGACCACGAATCGGCGAGCGGTTTCAGCAGCTGCGCGGGATCGAGACCCTGCGGGCTCTGCCCGGCCGCGAGCACCGCGCTGGTGACAAGAAAGGCGAAGCCCGCAAAGGCCGCCAAGCCAAAATGCTTCTTTGCGCGCCGAGCGAGCCCTGCGTGAGAGATCTGTAGCGCGAAGGCGCCTGACCGTAGCCCGAAGGCGCCTGACCGCAGCGCGAAGGCGCCTGACCGTAGCGCGAAGGCTTTAGCCGAGCGTGAGGTGCTCACTTCAGGGTGACCAGATAGGCCGTTACATTGTGAATGTCCGAGTCGGCATACGTCCGCAGCAGATCCCTGTGCGGCTGCAGCGGATCGTGGACCTCCACTTTCGGCGTGTCGCCTGTCGTCTGGAACGACCGGCGCGTGCCGTCCGCCATCGTCAGCGCAACCATGAAATCGTCGATGCGATCGAGCCGGCCGTCGACCGTCTCGCCCGACGGCAGCGTGACGGTGACCCTCGTCGGCTTGATCTGGACTGGAGGCGCCCCGCGTCCGGCGCCGCTGCCCGGGAGCAGCCAGGTCTGCTGGAGCAGACGCGGATCGGCGATCGTCGTCGCGATGCCGCGCAGATCGCCGGTGGCCGAATGGCACGACGCGCACTTGCCGTTGAAGAACGCTTCACCCGCCTTCGCGTCGCCCACGATGATGCTCGGCGGTTTGAGGCGCGACTCGTCGTAGCCGGCGGCTCTGAAGGTGTGCACGAAATCGGCGACGTCGGCGATCTGATTGTCGGTGAGCGTGAACATCGGCATGCCGGGGCGGCCGGCGCGCAGGATCGGCGCCATCAGCTCGCCGTGCTGATCGTCGAGGACGATGCCCGAGCGCAGCAGGCTGGGCCCGCTGTCGCCGCCGCGCGTGTCGGCGCCGTGGCAAAACTGGCAGTTGACGCCATAGAGCGCCTTGCCGCGTTGGACCGCTCCGGGATCCGCCGGCGGGCGGCTCGGGTAATCACGGCGCTGCGCGCCGAGCGTCGGCACGCCGAAAACAAGAACCGCAGAGATCGCAAAAAACGCCGGGACAACAGATCCGCTGCGAGCTTTGCGCGCTCTGCGGTTGAGGCCGTCTTTCACAGGCAGCACCATGCCGACGACGAACAAATCAGGACTTCGGCCGCGCGGGCCAGACCACGCCCTGATCTTTCTTCGTCACCGGCGCCAGCCCTTTGTAGGTGAACTTCTGCACGCGCTGGCCGCGATACGTTTCCGTCGTGTAGAGGTTTCCTTTCGAGTCGGTCGCGAGGCTGTGCACGCCATAGAACGCGCCGGGCTGCCGTCCGCCTTCGCCGAAGCTGGTGAGGAGCTCGAGCGTGTCGCGGAGAATCACGTGCACTTTGTCGTTCTCCCCGTCGGCCAGATACAGATAGGCCTGCCGCGGATCTTTCGAGAACGCCACGTCCCACGCCGACCCTGAACCCAGCGTCTCCTTGTTGAAAAAACCTTCCTTCACGAACATGCCGTCCGGCTTGAACACCTGCAGGCGATTGTTCACGCGATCGCAGACATACAGCAGCCGATCGACCGAGAGATCCGCGCAGTGCACCGGGTTCCGGAACTGCTGCGCCGGCGGCGCTTTCGGATCGTACCGCCCCAGATCCACATCGTCCGGCTTGTTGCCGTAGGCGCCCCAGTGCCGTTTGTACGCTCCGGTGTCCGCGTCGAAGACGATGACGCGATGGTTGCCGTAGCCGTCGGCGACGTAGAGCTCGTTGGTGTCCTTGTCGATGAACGTCTTGGCCGGCAACCGCAGGTTCGCGATGTCGTTGCTGCCCTTGCTGGTCTTCGGTTTCCCGATTTGCATCAGGAATTTTCCTTGCTGCGTGAACTTCAGGACCATGTTGTCGTTGAACGACTGGGTGCCGCCGGTCTGGCTCTCGTCCTGCTGGCGGTTCTGTCCGGCTGCCACCTGCCCCCGCCCCGCGGCCGGCGCTCCGCGGCCGTTGCCGCCGATCCAGACGTTGCCGCGATAGTCGACGGTGATGCCGTGATTCGAGTCGGGCCAGTCGTAGCCGTTGCCGGGCCCGCCCCAGTGGCCGATGAGATTGCCGGCCGCGTCGAACTCGAGGATCGGCGGCGCCGGCGCGCAGCACTGCGCGGTCGGCGGAGTCGTCGTCGCGTGCACTTCGCCAGGCTCGAGCGATCCGGCGCGGTGAATGATCCACACGTGATCCTGCGCGTCCACCGACACGCCGATCGTCTGCCCGAGAAGCCACTTGTTCGGCAGAGGCTTGGGCCACAGGGGATCGACCTCGAAGCGCGGCGCCTGCACCGCCGCCGCTTCGACGGTGGCGCGCCGATCGAGCGCGATCGATCCGAGTGCGAGCGCCCCGACTGAAACCAGGAACATCGCGCCGATGCAGACATTTCGCTTCATATGCGCTCTCCCCTACTTTTCGAGCACGTGCTTCTCGAGCATCGTGCGCCGCACGACCGATCCGTAGACGTTGCCGTCGCGATCCACGCCGACCCCTTCCGCGCCGCTGTGATCCACCGTCGTCGATGCGATGTCCTCGATGAAGTACTTCACGGATCCGTCCTTCGCGCTGCCGACGCGGATCCCTTTCTTCCAGCCGGGCTCGTCCGGCCCCCACGATTCCGAGTCGGCGACGTAGATGGTGTCGTCCTTCGTGATGGCGATGCCGCTCGGACGCCCGAATTGCGTCCACTCGTCGAGGAACGTGCCGTCCTGATCGAAGATCTGAATCCTGTTGTTGTTGCGATCGGCGACGAAGAGTCGTCCGCGCGAATCGAGCGCGATGGCGTGCGGCACGTCGAACTCGCCAGGGGCCGTCCCGCTCTTGCCCCACGCCTTGATGAACCGCCCGTTCTTCGCCCATTTGCTGACGCGGTTGATCGGTCCGCCGATGACGTGCCCTTCGGTGATGAAGATGTCGCCGCTGGGCGCGGTGATCACATCGGTCGGCTGAAAGAGCGTTCCGTCGGACCCGCCGGTTCCCTGGGCGCCTGCGACTCCGAGCGTCATCAGCAGTGTTCCGTCAGCGTCGTACTTGAATACCTGATGGCCTTTGCCGTCGCGCCCCTGCGCGTCGGTGACCCAGATGTTGCCCTGCGCGTCGACGTGGAGCCCGTGCGGAAACACGTACGCTCCAACGCCCCAGCTTTTCAGCAGCTTGCCCGACGGATCGAACTTCAGGATCGGCGGCTCCGGGCGTCCCGCGCAGCTGTTCTCGAAGCAGCGGTGCACGACGTAGATGTTGCCGTCCGGACCGGGCTCGGCGCCGATCACCGCGCCCCATTTCAATCCGCTTGGGAGCTGCGCCCAGTTCGCGTCACGACGGTACGGATTGGGCCGATCGTTGATCGGCGTGGTGCTCTTCCATTTCGGGGCGTTCTGGGCGCCGACGCTCCACGTGGCGGCGGCAACCATCGCCGCAACCGCGAAACAGGCCGAAAACGTCTGCGGCCTGGGGAGTGCGCGCGGCGGCCGGCGCACGTCAATGATCTGCCGTTCACCCATGGTCACCTCGCGGGCTTCGCCAGATACGCCTTCGACGCCGCTTCGTCCTTGAGCGGCGTCACCTTGTCCGGGTCGATGCGGATCATCAGATAGTTGATGTGGTCGTCGATTTTCGTGAACCAGTGGCCGGTGCCGGCGGGAATCACGATGACATCGCCGGCCTTCAGCTCGTGCGCGACGCCGTTGCGGACCGACGATCCGTTGTTGCCCGGCCCGTTGAACAGGCGCACCGTCTCGAGCGTCGCCGGCCGCCGCTTCATGCCGACGATGTCGGGGCTGGTCACCAGCGTCGCCGATCCGTCGATGACGTGATAGACCTCGCTGACGAGATCGTGCTCGGCGACCGACTCCGGCGCCGGCGACTCGAGCTTCCCGCGGTGCACGACGCCGATGCCGATGTGCGCCTTGCCGATGTCGATGTCGCGAGCCTGCTGGTCGGTCAGCTTCTCGGCGACCGCCTTGCTCACGTAGGCGTCGATCTCGGACTTGGGGATGTAGGTTCCCGGACACATCCTGCACGTCGGCTGCGGGTCGCCTTGCGCCGTCACCGCAATCAGCGAACCGATCACGCCGAGCAGACCGAACCCTATCCTTCGCATGTGCCTCTCCTTCTCCAGTCTCGAAAGCCCGGAGTGATCGTGTTCAACCGCAGAGATCGCGGTGCCTCTCAACGCGTGGCCGGCAGCGCGAACGCCAGATACTCGCCTGAGTAGTTCCCTCCGCTGATGGGCACGACGATGAACTGGCGGCCGTTCAAGGCGTAGGTCATCGGCGTGCCGGACTGCTGGGCCGGCATGTAGACCGCGCCGACTTCCTTGCCGTTCGTCTTGTCGTAGGCGCGCAGCATCGCGCCGCGCGGACGGTTTGGTCCCGTCGTCTGCAGCGGATCGCCCATGATCACCAGCGTCTTGGTCACCAGCGCGCCGACCGCTCCCGACTGGCCCGTGCGCGGGATCGTCAGCCCTTTGAGCGCCGGATGGTTGCGCACGCTGTCCGGGGTCTCGCCGTGCGCCACCTGCCACAGGATTTCTCCGCGATCGAGATTGATCGCGGTCAGCCGTCCGTACGGCGGCTTGAGCAGCGGCAGACCCTGCGGCAGCGCATCCG
>JRHI01002464.1_pt1 | contig 12659 bp, 9 predicted proteins | sample 215371 | NCBI WGS metagenome assembly JRHI01 (sample SAMN02929681, study PRJNA255918) | sediment metagenome | biome: cave system; feature: Ice Cave; material: Sediment; isolation source: sediment from deep within a dark volcanic ice cave with no known source of... ...
CTATTCGCGTTGCGAGCGAATTTCCGAAAGGCATTAGCTCTACTCCGCAATCCGCAATCCGCAATCCGCAATGTCACAGCGAGCCCTGGTTTCTCTGTTGCGCGATCAGCTCCGACGTCCGCATGGCGAGCGCAAGAATAGTCCAGGTGCAGTTCTTGTGCGCGTTGGACACGAACGGGCCGGCATCGGCGACAAACAGATTCTTCACGTCGTGCGCCTGGCAGTTCGCGTTCAACACCGACGTCCGGGGATCGCTCCCCATCCTCGTCGTCCCGACCTCGTGGATGATGCGCCCCACGGGCTCGAGGCCGTACCGCGCTTCGCGCGCCGGCATCGGCGAGAGCGGCGTGCCGCCCATCTCGTGGATGATCCCGCGGAAGGTCTCCTGCATGTGCTTCGCCTGGTTCACCTCGTGCTCCGAGAACTTCGCGTGGAAGCGCAGGACCGGGATGCCGTAGGTGTCGACGACGTGGGGATCGATCTCGCAGTAGGTGTGCTCGTTCGGAATCATCTCGCCGCGGCCGGCGAAATTCACGGTCGATCCGTAGAAGCGCCGGTAGTCGTCTTTCAGCGGCTTGCCGTAGCCGCCGACGCCGTTGAAGCGCTGGATGCCGCCCATGAACCCGAACGCGGGCGCCGAGCGCTTTCCGCCGCCCAACTCGATGTGGTACCCGCGCGGGAAATCGAGCTTCGTGTTGTCGAGCCACCAAGGCATGTAGAGGTGGGCACCGCCCGTGCCGTCTTCGYTGTGCGGCACCCCGTGCTCCATCTTCGGGATGTGGCCGCCGACGCTGAGGCCGGTGGAATCGGTCAGGTTGCGTCCGACATGCCCGCTGGAATTCGCGAGGCCGTCGGGGAAGCGTCCCGACGTCGAGTTGAGCAGCAGCCGCGCCGACTCGCACGCGCTCGCCGCGAGCACGACGATGCGCGCGCGGACGGCGTAGTCGCGCCGGTCCGCGCGGTTCACGTACGAGACGCCGGTGGCCAGGCCGCGCTCGTCGGTCAGCACCTCCCGCGCCATGGCGTTCGTGATGATGCGCAGCTTGCCGGTTGCCAGCGCCGGTGGCAGCAGCACCGACGGCGACGAGAAGTTCGCGTGCGTCGAGCAGCCGCGGCCGCACTGCCCGCAGTAGTGGCACGCGGGGCGCCCGTTCAGCGGCTGCGTCAGAATCGACAGGCGATTCGGGATGCACGTGATGTGCAGCTTGTCGGCCGCCTGCTTGATCAGCAGTTCGTAGCAGCGCGGCTTGGGCGGCGGCTGGAACACGCCGTCCGGCTCGTTGGGGATCCCTTCCATGGATCCGAAGATGCCGACGAGGCGATCGAGCTTGTCGTAGAACGGCTTGATGTCGTCGTAGGCGATCGGCCAGTCGTCGCCGATGCCGTCGAGGCTGCGGCGCCTGAAGTCGTCGGGGCCCCAGCGCAGCGAGATGCGTCCCCAGTGATTCGTCCGGCCGCCCAGCATCCGCCCCCGGAACCAGTCGAACTGGGATCCCGGCGCCTGCGTGTACGGCTCGCCCTCGATGTCCCAGCCGCCGATGCAGCCGTCGAACTCGCCGAACGGCTTCGCCGGCGTGGCGGCGCCGCGCCGCGGCGAGTCGTACGGCCACGCCGACATCTTCGAGTCCTTGGCGGAATCCCACGTCCCGCCGGCCTCGAGCATGACGACGTCGGCGCCGGCCTCGCAGAGGACTTTCGCGGCCATCCCGCCGCCGGCCCCGGAGCCGATGATGCAAACGTCGTAGGTGTGTGACTGACGAATCACTTGCATCGCGGTCTCCTGACGGCGCTAGCTTACCCGACCGCCGCGGACGAAGTGTATCTAGTATCCTGAGGCGGCGCATGGCCATCAGGAAGTCCGACCTCTACGCCTCGATCTGGGCCTCGTGCGACGAACTGCGCGGCGGCATGGATGCCAGCCAGTACAAGGACTATGTCCTGTTCATGCTGTTCATCAAGTACATCAGCGACAAGTACGGCAACAGCGCCGACTTCGCGCCGCCGGTCGCCATCCCGAAAGGCGCGAGCTTCCCAGACATGGTCGCGCTCAAGGGGAAGAGCGACATCGGCGACAAGATCAATACCCAGATCATTCAGCCGCTGATCGACGCCAACGACCGCCTCGCGCGCACCGACTTTCCCGACTTCAACGACCCCAACAAGCTCGGCGAAGGGCAGGCGATGGTCGATCGCCTCTCCAACCTCGTCGGCATCTTCCAGAAGCCCGAGCTCGATTTCTCGCAGAACCGCGCCGAGCACGACGACATCCTCGGCGACGCCTACGAGTATCTGATGCGGCACTTCGCCACCGAGAGCGGCAAGAGCAAGGGGCAGTTCTACACGCCGGCCGAGGTGAGCCGAGTGATCGCGCAGGTGATCGGCATCTCGCCGGGCAACACCAAGGGGTCCACCACCGCCTACGACCCGACCTGCGGCTCGGGCTCGCTGCTGCTCAAGGTGGCCGCGCAGTCGGGCAAGCACATCACGCTGGAAGGCCAGGAGAAGGACGTGACCACGGCGGGCCTGGCCCGCATGAACATGATCCTGCACGACTTCCCGACGGCGAGCATCCTTTCGGGCAACACGCTCGCCGCGCCCAAGTTCAAGGACCGCGAGCAGCTCCGCACCTACGACTACGTCGTCGCCAATCCGCCGTTCTCCGACAAGACCTGGAGCACCGGAATCACACCGTCGCAGGACTCGTATCAGCGTTTCGCCTGGGGCGCGCCGCCGGCCAAGCAGGGGGACTACGCCTACCTGCTGCACATCGTCCGCTCGATGAGGAGCAGCGGCAAAGCCGCCTGCATCCTGCCGCACGGCGTGCTCTTTCGCGGCAACGCGGAAGGGGTGATCCGCCAGCAGCTCGTGCGCTCCGGCATCCTCAAGGGCATCATCGGCCTGCCCGCCAACCTGTTCTACGGCACCGGCATTCCCGCCTGCATCCTGGTGCTCGACAAGCAGAACGCGGCGGCGCGCAAGGGCCTGTTCATGATCGACGCCAGCAAAGGCTTCATCAAGGACGGCAACAAAAACCGTCTGCGCGAACAGGACATCCACCGCATCGTCGACACCTTCACCAAGCAGGCGGACGTGCCGCGCTACGCCCGGATGGTGCCGTTCGGCGAGATCGCCGACGCGAAGAACGATTTCAATCTCAACCTGCCGCGCTACATCGACTCGACGACTCCCGAGGACCTCCAGGACATCGACGGCCACCTGCGCGGCGGCATCCCGCAACGCGATCTGGACGCCTTCGCCGAGTACTGGCAGGTGCTCCCGGCGGTGCGCGCGGCGCTGTTCGAGTCGGCCGGCCGTCCCGGCTACGCGCGCCTGAAGCTGCCGATCGCCGACGTGAAGTCCGCCATCCTCGGCCACGCCGAGTTCGCGGCCTTCCAGAAGAAGGCGACGAAGCATTTCGACGACTGGCGCGCGGCGGCGACCAGGCGCCTCACCAGCTTCGACAAGGACGGCCACCCCAAGGCGCTGATCGAGACCATCGCCGAGGAGCTGCTCGCCGCCTTCCGTCCGGCGCCGCTGCTCGACGCCTACGACATCTACCAGCACCTGATGGACTACTGGGCCGGGACGCTGCAGGACSWTGCGTATCTCGTCGCCGCCGACGGCTGGGTGGCGAAGCCGGCGCGCATCGTGGAGACCGACAAGAAGGGGAAGCGCAGGGACAAGGGCTGGGGCTGCGACCTGATTCCGAAGCCGCTCATCGTCGCGCGCTACTTCGCGAAGGAGCAGGCTGCGCTCGACGCGAAGCAGGCGGAGCTCGAAGTGACGAGCGGAGCCCTCGCCGAGCTCGAGGAGGAACACGGCGGCGAGGAAGGCGCCCTCGGCGCACTGGAGAAGATCGCCAAGGCTGATGTCAACGCGCGATTGAAGGAGATCGAGGGCGACGCAGAGTCGAAGGACGAGGCCGCCATTCTCAGCCGCTGGCTGGAACTCTCGGAGAGCGAGACCGCATTGAAGCGCGCGGTGAAGGAGCAGGACTCCGCGCTCGACCAGCTTGCCTACGAAAAATACTCCAAGCTCGCCGTGGCCGAGATCAAGACGCTGGTCGTGGACGACAAGTGGATGGCCAGCCTCTCGGCCGTCGTGCAGGGCGAGCTGGATCGCGTGTCGCAGACGCTCACCGGCCGCATCCGCGAGCTCGCGGAACGCTACGCCACGCCGCTGCCGACGCTCGTTGACGAGGTCCAGACCCTCGCCGCGCGCGTGGACGGGCACCTCGAGCGAATGGGCGCGGTATGGAAGTGAGGCCGGGGTACAAGCGTACGGAGGTGGGGGTCATTCCAGAAGATTGGGATGTCAAGCCGTTCGGGGAACTCTTCGCGTTTCGCAATGGGGTTAACGCCGACAAAGACTCCTACGGGCAAGGCGTTGGTTTTATCAACGTACTTGAACCCATCACCTATTCGCATATCCGTGGCCCCGAAATCACTGGTCAGGTGACATTGCCTGAATCTGTTACCGCGTCCTACGCAGTCGTCCGGGGTGACGTTCTCTTCAATCGAACATCAGAGACCCAAGAGGAAGTTGGTTTGGCGGCCACCTATGTCGGCTCAGAACGAGTCGTGTTTGGCGGCTTCGTAATCCGCGGGCGACCGACTGGCGGAGCCTTCGACCCCACCTACTCTGGCTATGCGCTACGCGCGCCGTGTATTCGCTCGCAGATTGTTCCGATGGGTCAGGGCGCTATTCGCGCCAATATCGGTCAGTCGAATCTGAGGCTTGTGCTCGCCCCACTTCCGCCCGTCCCCGAGCAACGCGCCATCGCGGCGGCGTTGAGCGATGTGGATGCGCTGCTTGAAGGGCTGACGCGGCTCATCGCCAAGAAGCGCGACCTCAAGCAGGCCGCCATGCAGCAGCTCCTCACCGGCCAGACCCGCCTCCCGGGATTCCGCGGGGACTGGGAGGTAAAGCGCTTAGGGGAAGTCGGAACGTTTCTGAAGGGTAGCGGAGTCAGGAAGGATCAAGCCCAGAGTGGCGACTTGCCTTGCATTCGCTATGGAGAGATCTACACGCACCACAACGACTACATCAGGTCATTCAATTCGTGGATTTCTCAGGAGGTGGCTGCGACCGCCACACGCCTGAAGCCAGGTGACTTGCTATTCGCCGGCTCCGGTGAAACGAAGGAGGAGATCGGCAAGTGCGTAGCGTTCATCGATGAATGCGAGGCATACGCGGGGGGCGACATCGTGATTCTTCGCCTTTCAGGTGCGCATCCCGTGTTCATGGGCTACTACTGCAACACCGCGCCTATCAATGCGCAGAAGGCGAGCAAGGGACAGGGCGACGCGGTGGTGCACATCAGCGCGGCGGCACTATCTAGCCTTGCCGTTACGCTGCCTTCCCTCCCCGAACAAACCGCCATCGCCGCCATCCTTTCCGACATGGACGCCGAGCTGTCGGCGCTGGAGGCCCGTCGCGACAAGACCCGCGCCCTGAAGCAGGCGATGATGCAGGAACTGCTGACGGGAAAGACGCGCCTGGTATGAGCCCCGGCGCACCAGCGCCCGTCTGCCGGATCCTCGCCGGCCCGAATGGCGCGGGAAAAACCACCTTCGCACTGAAATACCTGCCGCAGGTATCAACAGCGTTCGCTGCACTACTGGACCGCGGGCTTGGCGTGATTCTCGAGCCAGAGAATCAGTTGATCTCTCGTGATGCGACCGCCAGCGAGGTCGAGCATCAGGCGAGGCGCTTGTATAGCTCCTGATTCTTCTGGAGGATTCGGGCGGCGGCCGCACGGAACTCGGCGTCCGGCGTCCCCAGCAAATCGGCCAGGGCCGCGCGCGCAAGATCGTCTGGGGCCAGCCCGAGACGCTTGGCTTCCTCGCGCAGCTTGTCGGCCTGCGCCGGTGGTAGTTCGAACGCCAGCTTCATACCGGTACTGTAGCGCGCGCCACGCCGTCCCACAAGCGTTTGCAGCCGGCGGCGGCCGGTGCGATTATGGGGCCGCCGCTCTGAAACGCGGGCGTATCAGCTCGTAAAAGCGGAACCCATGAGAAGTGTGTCCGTCAAGAATCAGCAAGCGCTGGATGCCCTGCGCAGCGCCGTCGCCGAAGCGCTGGAGCGAAAGCGGCGTCTCGGCCAGTACGCCGTGATCTGGCGTGACGGGAGAGCGGTCAGGATCGAGGGCGACGAGCTGACCTCCCCCAAGCCAGCCGGGCAGAGCCACAAGGGTGCCTAACCAGCCCGGCGCGGCCTATTTAGCGAGATCCTTGTAATCCTAAACTTATACTTTAGAATTACAAGGTAATGGACACAAGGCGCACAGCCTATCTCCAGACCATTCGGGAGCGTCTTCGGGACAATCCCATCGTGTCGCTGGTCGGACCGCGCCAGGCGGGCAAGACCACCCTGGCCCGGATGCTGGCCGAGGAGTCCACCGAGGCGGTCCACTTCTTTGATCTGGAGGCACCAGCCGATCTGGCCCGCCTCAGCAATCCAGAGTTGGTCCTGCGCCCCCTCGCGGGGCTGGTCATTCTCGACGAGGTCCAGCGCAGGCCCGACCTCTTCCCCTTGCTGCGCGTGCTCGCCGACCGTCGGCCCACCTCCGCGCGTTATCTCATCCTCGGCAGCGCCTCGCCGGCGCTCATCAAAGAAGGCAGCGAAAGCCTCGCTGGCCGGGTGTCCTTTGTTGACGTGACCGGCTTTTCGCTGGGCGAACTGCACGCCCCAGATCTGTCCAGGCTCTGGTGGCGGGGCGGGTTTCCGCGCGCCTACCTCGCGCCCGACGACGCCGCCACCCGGCAGTGGCATGACGATTTCTGCCGGACGTTTCTGGAGCGCGATATTCCCCAACTGGGTATTCAGGTACCCGCCACGACGCTCGGCCGCTTCTGGACGATGGTTGCCCATTTTCATGGGCAGATTCTCAATCAGGCGGAACTGGCGCGCGCGCTGGGCAGCTCCGAACCGACGGCCCGGCGCTATCTCGACATTCTCAGCGGCACCTACGTGGTGCGCCAGCTCACGCCCTGGTTCGAGAACCTCAAGAAACGCCAGGTCAAGTCGCCCAAGATCTACATCCGGGACTCGGGCATCCTCCACGCCTTGCTCGGCGTCGCCAACCCCGAGGGTCTGCAGTCGCACCCGAAGCTGGGCGCGTCGTGGGAAGGGTTCTGCCTCGAGCAGATCCTGGGGCTCTGCGGCGACCGCGCCGCCTATTTCTGGGCGACGCACAGCGGCGCAGAGCTGGATCTACTGCTATTTCACGACGGGCGCCGCCTCGGATTCGAGTTCAAGTTTTCCGAACAGCCGGCCCCTACGAAGGCGATGCGGATTGCCCAGCAAGACCTTTCCCTCGACCATCTCTACATCGTCCATCCCGGTGAGCACAACTATCCACTGGACGAATCGATCACGGCCATTCCCTTGACGCACCTTCTCGATGTCCTCCATCCGGGACTCGGCCATGCCTGAGCAGCCCCGCTCCGAGCGCAAGACGCAGAACCGCGTCGTCGCCCTGTTCACGGATCCGGCGCGGGCGGACCATCTCGGTTACCGCTTTCTCGGCGAGTGGCACCAGCGCGAGAACAACCGCGCCATCGAGACGTCGGTCCTGCGCGAGAGTCTCGCCGCCCGCGGCTACTCCGCCGCCCACATCGCCGCCGCCCTGCACAAGCTGGAAAGCGCCGCCGACGCGACCGGCATCACGCTCTACCAGGCGAACCTGCGCACCTACCAGCTGCTGCGCTACGGCGTGCCGGTGCAGGTCGCGGCCGGGCAGGCGCACGAGACGGTGCACCTCGTCGACTGGGCGCACCCGGAGCAAAACGACTTCGCGCTGGCCGAGGAGGTGACGCTCAAGGGCGGCTACCAGCGGCGGCCGGACATCGTGCTTTACGTGAACGGGCTCGCCATCGCGGTGATCGAGCTGAAACGTAGCTCGGTGGAGCTGGCCGACGGCGTGCGCCAGCTCATTACCAACCAGGAAGAGATCTTCAACAAGGGATTCTTCAGCACCGTGCAGCTGGTGCTGGCGGGCAGCGACTCGCAGGGGCTGCGCTACGGCACCACCGGCACGCCGGAGCAGTTCTTCGTGCAGTGGAAGGACGAGGCTCCATCGGAGTCGCCGTCCGGCGCGGTCACCGCCGCGGGTGCGCTGCTCGACCGGCCTCTGGCGCAGCTCTGTCGCAAGGCTCGCCTGCTCGACCTGATCCGCAACTTCATGATCTTCGACGCCGGCCAGAAGAAAGTGCCGCGGCCGCACCAGTTCTTCGGCGTCAAGGCGGCGCAGGAACGCATCGCCCGGCGCGAGGGCGGCGTCATCTGGCACACCCAGGGCAGCGGCAAGAGCATCCTGATGGTGCTCATCGCCAAGTGGCTCCTCGAGCACGATCCCGAGGCGCGCATCCTCGTCGTCACCGACCGCGACGAACTGGACAAGCAGATCGAAGGGGTGATGAAGAACGCCGGCGTCATCGGCGCGGAATCGCCCTCGCCGCGCGTCACCTCGCGGGCGGAGTTCGTCCAAAAACTCGGCGCCGCCACGCCGCGCCTGCTGTGCGCACTGGTCCACAAGTTCGATCCGGCCGACCTGAAGGGCGATCCGCCGCCGGTGACGGGACGCTTCTATGTGTTCGTGGACGAGTGCCACCGCACGCAGGGCGGCGACATGAACCGGCAGATGAAGCGCTGGCTGGAAGGCGCGATCTTCGTCGGCTTCACCGGCACGCCGCTCCTGCGCAAAGACAAATTGATGACGCGGGACGTGTTCGGCACCTACATCCACACCTACAAGTTCCACCAGGGCGTGGCCGACGGCGTCATCCTCGATCTCAAGTACGAGGCCCGCGACGTGCCGCAGCGGCTGACCTCGCCGCAGAAGATCGACGAGTGGTTCGAGAAGAAAACCAGGGGTTTGAACAATTTCCAGAAGGCCGTTGTTCGCAGGACCTGGGCCACGCTCGAAAAGCTGATGAGCGCCGGCGAGCGCAAGCAGCGCATCATCGCCGATATCATCGAGGACTTCAGCCTCAAGCCGCGGCTGAACAACGACCGCGGTACGGCGATTCTCGTGGCGGCGTCCATCTACGACGCCTGCCACTACTTCCGGCTGCTGCAGAACACGAGCTTCGGCGCGTACTGCGGGATCATCACGTCGTACGAACCGAACCACAACGCCATCTCGCGCGAGCCGGCCAACAGCGACGAGCGCTACAAATTCGACACCTACATGCAGCACGTCCTCGTGAAATACGGCCAGACCACGAAGCAGTACGAGGACGAAGCGAAGCGCCGCTTCATCGAGGAGCCGGCGAACCTCAAGCTCCTGATCGTGGTCAGCAAGCTGCTGACCGGCTTCGACGCGCCGAGCTGCACCTACATCTATCTCGACAACGAGCTGCGCGACCACAACCTGTTCCAGGCCATCTGCCGCACCAACCGGCTCGACGGCGACGACAAGGACTACGGTCACATCGTCGACTTCAAGGAGCTGTTCGGCGAGGTGCAGGAAGCCGTCGCGGTCTACAGCTCAGAGGAACTGGACACGGACCAGGGCAATGGCGGCGAGAACAACGTCCACCTCAAGGACTGGTTACACGAGGGCAGGAAGAAACTCGACGAAGCCCGGGAGGCGTTGCACTATCTGTGCGAGCCGGTGCCGCTGCCCGGCGAGGTCGAGCACTACCTGCGCTACTTCTGCGGCGATGCCGCCAACCCGAACGCGCTGAACGAGACCGAGGCACTGCGGATCTCGTTCTATAAGGCGGTCGCGGTGTTCGTGCGCGCCTTTGCCGCCATTGCGCAGAACCTTGCCGATGCCGGCTACACCGACGCCGAGGCGGACACGCTGCAGCAGGAGGTCGACTTCTACGGTGAGATCAGGTCGGCCATCAAGAAGCACTCGGGGGAGGAGCTCGACATCAAGCCCTACGAGGCGGACATGCGCCACCTCCTCAACACCTACGTCCAGGCCGACCCGGCGTCGGATCTCGGTCGACTGGGTGATCTGTCGCTGACGGAGTTGATCGTCGAGACCGGCATCCACGACGCCATCGCGCGCAAGCTGAACGAGAAAGGCAAGCTCTCGAGGAACGCCATCGCCGAGGGGATCATCAACAACGTCCGCAAGACGATCATCCGCGAGCAGCTCACCGATCCAAGGTTCTACGAGCAGATGTCGAGACTGCTCGACGACCTTATCAAGCAGAGCCGGGCGGACACCGCGGCTTACGAAGCGTTTCTGCGCAACGCGGAGGATCTGGTGAAGCGGCTCGTTGCGAAAGAGTCCGAGGCTGGCGTGCCTGCGGCCCTGCATGGCAAGCGCGAGGCGATTGTGATCTACAACAATCTGCCACGGATTCTGGCGGCGGGACACGACCGTGGGGACAGGGTGGCTGAGCCTCGCCCGGACTATGGAGGCGAGCGCGTCCAGTTGGCGCTGGAGATCGATCAGATCATTCGCGAGAGAGCGCCCGCGGGCTGGAAGGGGGACCCGCCGCGCGAGGCGCAGGTCCTGAACGCGCTCTTTCCGTTGTTCAATCGCGACCGCGGCGTCACATTGGCGCTGTTCGAGCTCGTCAAGAACCAGCCGGGCTACTGATGGCCGAGACGATCCATCTGGGCAAGATCGCCATCGCCGTGACGCGCAAGAACATCAAGCACGTCCACCTGTCGGTGTATCCGCCAGCGGGGCGCGTCACGCTGGTCGCGCCAACAGGCACGCGCCTGGAGGTGGCCCGCGCCTACGCGGTGTCCAAGCTCGGCTGGATCCGCGATCAGCAGACACGGCTGCGTGCTCAGGCGAGGGAAACACCTCGCCGGTTCATCGAGCGCGAGAGTCATTCCCTCTGGGGAAGGCGCTATCTGCTCTCGGTCAGGGAACATGAGGGGAAGCCTTCCGTGCGGCTGAGTCATCGCAGGGTCATGCTCACCGTACCGCCTGGCGCGACCGTGGCCAAGCGCCGCGCGGTCATGCATGAGTGGCACAAGTCACTCCTGCACGGCGTTGTACCGGCGCTGATTCGCAAATGGCAGCCGAGGCTCGGCGTCCAGGTCGCCGCTTACTTTTTACAGCGCATGAAGACCAAGTGGGGAGGCTGTAATCACCGAGCGCGACACATCCGCCTCAACACCGAGCTTGTGAAGAAGCCGAAGGACCTGCTCGAATACGTGGTGGTGCACGAGATGCTCCACCTGATTGCACCGACCCATAGCGAGCAATTTCTCGCGCTGATGACCAGGAACTTCCCGTCGTGGCGAGAGGCCCGGGCAGAGTTGAACGAGCTGCCGCTGGCAGCGGAGCGGTGGAACGAGTAGGCCCCGTTTTGGTGTAAGGTTCTGCGCATGATGTCCCAGGCCAGAAGGAAGCGCGGAGCACGCAGAGCGCGCAAAGCCATCTTGTTCTCAGCGTGCTGTGCGGTGTCGGCGGTTACCCTCGTCCTGGCGCAGACGTTGCCGCCGGTCGAATGGCGCTCCTACGCCGGGGACCTGCGCAATCATCACTACTCGCCGCTGACCCAGGTGACCGCCGCGAACTTCAACACGCTCGAAGTCGCCTGGCGCTTCAAGACCGACAGCCTCGGCCCCCGGCCGGAGTTCAAGCTCGAAGGCACGCCGCTCGTGGTGCACGGCATGCTCTACACCACGGCGGGCACCAGACGCGCGGTCGTCGCGCTCGACGCGGCGACTGGAGAGCTGCGCTGGGTCCATTCGGAAATCGAAGGCGCGCGCGCCGCCGCGTCGCCTCGTCAACTGTCCGGGCGCGGCGTGGCGTACTGGACCGACGGACGCGACGAGCGCGTCCTCTACGTCACCACCGGCTACCGCCTCGTCGCGCTCGACGCGAAAACCGGCGCGCGCATTCCGTCGTTCGGCAAGGACGGCATCGTCGATCTGAAGGACGAGGTCGTGTTCGGCAAGGAGCAGCAGATCGATCGTGAAGCGGGGGAAATCGGGCTGCACGCGACGCCGGCGATCACGACCGACGGCGTGGTGATGATTGGCGCGGCGATGCTCGAGGGCGGGACGCCGAAGACGCACAACAACACCAAGGGCCTGGTGCGCGGATTCGACGTGCGCACCGGCCGGAAGCTCTGGACGTTCAACACGATTCCGCGCCCCGGCGAGTTCGGCAACGACACCTGGCAGAACGAGTCGTGGGCGGTGAACGGGAACGTCGGCGTCTGGAACCAGATCGGCGTCGACGAGCAACTGGGGCTGGCCTACCTGCCGGTCGAAACACCGAGCTCCGATTTCTACGGCGGCCTCCGGCCGGGGAACAATCTGTTTGCGGAAAGCCTCGTCGCGATCGACTACAAGACCGGCAAGCGCACATGGCACTTCCAGCTCGTGCACCACCCGATCTGGAACATGGATATCGCGACCGCGCCGATGCTCGTCGATCTCACCGTGAACGGCCAGCCCGTCAAGGGGGTCGCCGTCATGGGCAAACAGGCCTTCCTGTATCTGTTCAATCGCGTGACCGGCGAGCCGATCTTTCCGATCGAGGAGCGGCCGGTGCCGCAGTCCGACGTGCCGGGCGAGAAGACGTCGCCGACGCAGCCGTTTCCGACGAAGCCGCCCGCCTACGACCACCAGGGCGTGACGCTCGACAACCTGATCGACTTCACGCCGGAGCTCCACGCCGAGGCGCTCAAGATTGCGGCGCGCTACAAGCTCGGTCCGCTCTTCACGCC
>JRHI01002465.1_pt1 | contig 12659 bp, 8 predicted proteins | sample 215371 | NCBI WGS metagenome assembly JRHI01 (sample SAMN02929681, study PRJNA255918) | sediment metagenome | biome: cave system; feature: Ice Cave; material: Sediment; isolation source: sediment from deep within a dark volcanic ice cave with no known source of... ...
CGATGGTACAGCGGCGGGCTGCACCTCCACACGACGCACAGCGACGGATCTCACGGTCCTGCGGCGCTGGCCGACGCCGCGCGCCACGCCGGATTCGACTTCATCGCCGTCACCGATCACAACAACACGACGCACACGCGCGAGCCGCTCCCTTCGTCTCCCCTGCACATCATCGGCGAAGAAGTGACGACGCCGGCGGGCCACGCGAATGTCTGGGGATTGCCGCCGGGCGCCTGGATTGATTTCCGGGTGAAGCCAGGCGACGCAGGAGCCGCGGCCGCGATCCAGGGGTTCGTGGAGGAGGCGCACCGTGCGGGCGCGCTGTTCTCGATCAACCATCCGATCGACAACTGCGCCGGCTGTTCCTGGGATCAGGTGATCCCCGACGGCATCGACGCCGTTGAAATCTGGCAGAACGAGAAGGCGCCGCGCGGCCCTGAGGTCGCGTTCTGGGACCGCCTGTTGCGCGCCGGGCGTCACGTGACCGCCGTCGGCGTGAGCGACTGGCATCGGCTCCCGTCGCGAATCGGCATGGCGGCGGTCCGCGTGCTGGCCGACCGTCTCACGGAGCAGATGGTGATCGACGGCATTCGCCGCGGACGCGTGATGGTGATGCGCGACGCCGAAACGGCGCCGCCCTCGGTGACGGCCAGCTGCGGGTCCCGCACGGCGGGCATCGGCGATACGCTCACCTGCGCCGCAGACGACACGCTGACGATGAGGGTCGCGGCGCCCGGTTTTCACGATGGCCGCGTGGACTTCATCTGGAACGCGGCTCGCATGACGTCGATGGCGATTGGGCGAGGGGCCGCCTTCAGTATGCCGGCGTCGGCCGGATATCTGCGCGCGCACGTGTACGCAGCCGATGGCAGCCCGGTCGCCATCACCAACCCGGTGTATGTCGCGACGCGGTGAGGTCGTGCTCGCGATGTTGCTCGTGCTCGCGCCCGTGGTCGTCGCGCGCGCGCAGGACGATCTGGTCACGCCGGTGCGCGTCGGCCGCGCCGACGCGCCGCTCACGCTCACCGTCTGGGCGCAGCCCGACTACTTTCATCTCGCGGCGCGGCCGGCCATCGCGAACGCGTTCACGATCGTGCTCGACGACTGGGCACGCGCGCATGCCGGCGTACAGCTGCACGTCTCGGTGATGCCGGGGCTCGAGCTGCACAAGACGAAACTGCAGCTGGCCGCCGCCGCCGGCCGGCTGCCCGACGTCGCGTCGATCGACAGCTATTGGCTGCCGCTCTTCATGAACGACGTTCAGCCGCTCGAGCCGTACTGGCCCGCTGAAGATCGCGCCGACTTCCTGCCGTTCACGATCCAGACGCTGTCGGATCCGGCGGGGCGCGTCCTCGGCATGTGGCACGAGACCGACTGCCGCGTGCTGTTCTACCGCAAGGATCTCGTGCCGGTGCCGCCCCGCACGTGGGACGAGCTGCTCGACGTGGCGGGCCGCGTCGCGCGCGAGCGGAAGATGTCCGGCTATCTCTACAACGCCGGCCGGTGGGAAGGCACGGTCTTCGATCACCTCGCGATGTTCTGGGCGCAGGGCGGCGAGCTCGTGGCCAAAGACGGGCGCCCGATCTTCGGCGAGGGCGCGAACCGCACGGCGATGCTGCGCGTGCTCGGCTTCCTGCGCGACACGATTCAGCGCGGCGCTTCGCCGCGATCGGTGCTCGGACAGACCGACTACCAGCAGATGACCGGCGCCGCGTCGGCCGGCGACGCGGCGATGTTTCTCGGCGGCAACTGGCAGCTCAAGGATCTGCAGACGGGGCTCTCGCCGGCCGAGTTCGCCAAGTGGGACATCGCGCCGATCCCGCAGGCGGACGCACACACCCGCTCGACCGGCACCGGCGGCTGGGTGTGGGTGGTCTTCACGAAAGATCCGGAGCGCCAGCGCGCCGCGGTCGAATTCATCCGCGACGTCGAGTCACCGGCGCACGCCGCGCGGATCAGCGAAGCCACCGGCCATCTGCCGGTTCGGCGCAGCGTCTACCGCGACTTTCCGATCTTCAGCCAGGACCAGTGGTACCGCCGCTTCGGCAACATGCTCGTGGACGGCCACGCGCGACCGGCCGCGCTCATCTATCCCGCGACGTCGCAGCAGCTGCAGCTCGCGATTGGATCGGTCGTCTCCGGCGAGAGAACGCCGGAGCAGGCGCTGGACGAAGCGTGGCGCAACGTGACGGCGGAGTACGCGCGGCAGACGTCCTCTCGGTCCGGCAAGCGCACTGGCCTGGACCCGATCGCCTGGATCCCGATCGCCCTCGCCGCGATCGTGCCGCTGGTGATGTTCTGGCGCGGCCGCCGCGACAGCGCCGGCGCGGCGCGGTGGGCGCTGCCCGCCACGGCGCTCGTCACGATCATCCTGTTCTATCCGATGCTCGATCTGCTCAGGCTGTCTTTGACCGACGCGACGATCGCCGGCTCGCGCTATCGCTATACGCTCGCCAGCTATCGCGCGCTGCTGACCGACGGCTCGTTCTACGGCATGATCCTCGTCACGGTGATCTTCGTGGCGGGATCGGTGATCCTGCAGCTCGGCATCGGCTTCGCGCTCGCGTGGCTGATCGATGCCGGACGCCGGCGTCGCGTGCCCGGCACGCTCGTCGCGCGGATCGCCGTGGTTACCGCCTGGGTCATTCCGGGCGTCCTCGCCGGCGTGCTCTGGAAGATCCTGCTGATCGAGAACCGATCGGGAATCGTCAATTACTACCTCTCGCGGATCGGGCTCGGCCCCCTCGCGCTGATCTCCTCGCCCATCCTCGCGCTCGTGTCGGTCGTCGTCGCCAACGTGTGGCGCGGCTGCGCATTCAGCATGATTCTGCTGTACGCCGGCCTGCAGCGCGTGCCGCGGGAGCTGCACGAAGCCGCAGATCTGGAGGGCGCGTCGGCGTGGCAGCGGCTCCGCTGGCTGCTGATCCCGCAGCTCGCGCCCGTGATCGCGTTGAACCTGGTGCTGATCACGATCGCCTCGTTCAACACGTTCGACCTGATCATCCCGCTGACTGGCGGCGGGCCGGCGCGGCGGACGGAAGTGATTTCGCTGTTCATGTACCGCCTCGGCTTCTTCGATCTCGAGGCCGGGCGCGCCGCCGCGGTGGCGGTCGTCATGCTGGCGGTCAACCTGGTGCTGGCGTGGGCGGCCGGACGGCTCATCATGCGCGACGATCCGGCGCCGCGGGAGGTGGCGGCATCATGATCGCCACGGTGCGCAAGCGCGCCGTGTTCGTGGGGGCGCTGGCCGCGTCGGCCGCGGCGTTCCTGCTGCCGCAGCTGTGGCTGTTCTCGCTCTCGCTCAAGACCAAGGCCGGGTTGTTCGAGTACCCGCCGCGCTGGATTCCCAGGGGCGGATCGCTCACGAACTACCGCTTCGTGCTCACGCACACGCAGGTGCCGTGGTATCTCTGGAACAGCCTGGTGGTCGCGGCGTGCGCGTCGGTCGCCACGCTCGCCGTGGCGCTGCCCGCGTCCTACGTGCTGTCGCGCGATCGGTTCCGCGGCCGCCGGCCGCTCCTCGCCGCGCTGCTCGTCGTGCAGATGGTGTCGCCCGTGATCCTGCTGGTGCCGATCTACGGCGTCATCGAGCGGCTCGGCCTGATCGACACGCGCGCCGGGCTGATCCTCGTCTACGCCGCGATGCAGGTGCCATTCACCGTCTGGGTGCTGAAAAACTTCTTCGACGCGGTGCCGCGCTCGATTTTCGAAGCGGCGCGGCTCGACGGCGCCACGCGCGCGCGCACGTTCTGGACCATCGTGCTGCCGATCATCGCGCCGGGCCTGGGCGCCACCGCCGTTTTCAATCTGGCGGCGTACTGGTCGGAATTCTGCCTCGCGCTCGTGCTGCTCGACTCGCAGGCGCGCTACACCATGCCGCTCGGGCTGTTCAGTTTCCAGAGCGGCTACGACACCGATTGGCATCTCCTGGCGGCGGCGAGCTTCATCGCGCTCGTTCCGGTGATCGCGGTGTTCGTTCTGCTTCAACGCTACTTCGTCGCCGGCCTCACCGCCGGTGCGGTCAAGGGGTAGCTTGGTCCTTAGTCCTTAGTCCAAGGCGGCGCACACAGGACCAAGGACGGATTACGGACCAAGGGCGCACCTCGGACGAAGAACAAAGGACCAAGGACTGAGAATGCTAGACATCCACGTCGTTTCGCACACGCATTGGGATCGGGAATGGTATCTGACGCACGAGCAGTTCCGGTTCAGGCTCGTGGCGCTCGTCGATCGGCTGCTCGATCTGCTCGACGCCGATCCCGCCTATAAATATTTTCACCTCGACGGCCAGACGATCGTGCTCGAGGACTACCTCGAGATCCGGCCGGAGCAGGAGCCGCGCCTGCGCCGGGCGATCGCCGCCGGCCGGATCCTGATCGGGCCGTGGTACGTGATGCCCGACGAGTTTCTCGTCAGCGGCGAATCGCTCGTGCGCAACCTGCTGCGCGGCCACCGCATTGCGCGCGAGTTCGGCACGCCGATGCCGGTCGGCTATCTGCCGGATCTCTTCGGCCACGTCGGGCAGATGCCGCAGATCTGGCGCCAGTTCGGTCTCGACAACACCATTCTCTGGCGCGGGTTCGGCGGGCCTCATGCGGAGTACTGGTGGGACGCGCCGGACGGCTCGCGGCTGCTGATGATGCATCTGCCGCCCGAGGGCTACTGCAACGCGACACGCATCGTCTTCGATCCCGATGCGATGATGGCGCGGGCGAAGGAGAAGGTCGACTTCGAGAAGGGGCGCACGCGCACGGGCCAGGCGCTGCTGATGAACGGCGTGGACCACGTCGAGCCGCACACGGCAATTCCAGAGCTCATCGAGAGGCTGTCGGCGATTCCCGGCCAGCGGGCGATGCACTCGACGCTGCCTGCCTACGTCGCCGCCGTGCGTGCCGCGGTCGAATCCGACCGGCCGCCCCTGGACACCATCGTCGGCGAGCTTCGCGGCGGCACCGACTACGCGAATCTGTTGCCGGGCGTGCTGTCGGCGCGCGTGTATCTCAAGCAACAGAATGCGCACGCACAGACCCTGCTCGAGGCGTACGCGGAGCCGCTCTCGGTGTTCGCGGCCGCCGTCGCGCGAAGCTTCGACCTAGTGCGCCCCGGTCCGTGCGGCGTCGTGCAAACGGATCTAGCGGAAGGCTCTGCCGCAACACGAGGCGCCGCCGCGACGCGAGGCCCTGATGGAGCGCGAGGCGACGATAGAGCCCGAGGCGACGATGGAGCGCGAGGAGCGCAGGGCGACGATGTAGCGCGAGGCTTTAGCCGAGCGATCCCGTTCACCTACCCCACCGGCCAGCTTCGCCACGCATGGAAGACGCTGCTGCAGAACCATCCGCACGACAGCATCTGCGGCTGCAGCATCGACGCCGTGCACGAAGAAAACATGACGCGCTTCGCGCGCGCCAGGCAGGTCGGTGACGCGGTTGTCGACAGCGCACTCGATGCCATCGCCGATTCGGTACCGGCGCCTGCGGCGAAGGACATCATCCGCGCGGTCGTCGTCAACACCGACGCCGTCGAGCGCGCGCAGGTCATCGAGGCGTTCATCGATCTGCCGGTGGACAGCGCGGAGCCCTGGCGGACCGTCGACGCGCAGGTGCTCGATCGGCCGGTCACGTTCTGGCCGCGCGAGTCGACGATCGCCGGCGTCACCGGCCCTGACGGCCAGCCGGTTGAGTTCCAGATCCTGGGTGAGGAACCGCTCGTCACCCATGTCATGAGCCGCTTCGAAACGCCGTGGGCACTGCACGTGCGTCGCCTGCATCTGCTGTGGTGGGCACCCGACCTGCCGCCGTGCGGGTACGCGGCCTTCGATCTGCGGATCGCTCCGGCCGACAACGCGCTCGCCGCCGGCCGGCGTCTGGTGAGCGGGGGCGAACGCTTCGCCGAAAACGAACGGCTCAAGATCTCCGTTGGAGACGATGGGACGTTCGAGGTGAGCGACAAGGCGAGCGGGGTGACGTATCACCGCGTGGCTGCGATCGAGGATGTCGGCGATGTCGGCGACGAATACAACTACTGTCCCCCCGCATCGGACGCGGTGGTCACCAACGCCGACGCGCGCGTCACCGGTGTCTCTCGCGTGAGTGGCGGTCCGCTGCGCGCCGGGCTACGGGTGGAGCTCGAGCTGCCGCTGCCGCGGTCAGCCAGCGCCGACCGTAGGGGCCGCGCGTCCGAAACGGTGACGGTCCCTGTCACGATCGAGGCGACGCTCGATGCGGGATCGCCTCGTGTGGCATTTGCCGTGTCGTTGGACAATCGCGCCCGCGATCATCGTCTGCGGCTCCTCTTCCCCACCGGCGCCGCGTCGGTTGACACCGCGCGCGCCGACACCGCCTTCGACGTCATCACGCGGCAGGCGCGCATTCCGGTCCCGGAAACGATCCGCAACGAGTCGCCCGTCAGCAGCATGCCGATGATCTCGATGGTGAACGCCGGCGACGCGGACACCGGTGCGACGGTGATCGGCCAGGGACTGATGGAATATGAAATCATCGGCGCCGAACCGGCGATTGCGATCACGCTGATCCGCGCGGTTGGCGATCTATCGCGCAACGATCTCGCGACGCGGCCGTCAGGGCACGCGGGGCCGCCGGTCGCAACGCCCGCGGCCCAGTGCCTCGGGCTCCAGAGATTTGCGCTCGCCTTCGAGCCGCACGGGCGGGCGCCGCGGGCCGGCGAGCTGATGGCGTCCGCGCGCGCACACAACATTTTGCCGCGCGTTGTCACGGCCCGGCGGCCCGGAGGCACGGGCCCGCTGACGCGGTCGTTCCTCACGATCGACCGCCGCGCCGGCGATGTCGTGCTCAGCGCCCTCAAGCAGGCCGAGGACCGCCCGAGCGTCATCGTCCGCCTGTTCAATCCCGGCGACGAGGAGGCGCACGCGGTGGTCGGCACGGACGCGCCGATCGCGCAGGCGTTCGCAGTAAATTTTCTGGAAGAGCGGCAGGGTGTGCTGGCGATTGAAAAGGACGGGATCGCGCTGCGCCTCAATCCGAAGCAGATTCAGACGATCGAGCTGGCGAGATAGCCGCGCTCATGTCGGGCGGCGCGTTGCGCGCGTCGACGTAGACCCAGGCACGCGTTCCCGACTGCCGAACAACCGCGACGCGCTTGACCCCCGCGACCTAGAGCAGTTTCAGTTCGCTGTAGCCGACCGGCCTTGGTCCTTGGGCGTTCGTTCTTGGTCCGCCCAAGGTCCTTCGTCCCTGGTGCGCTGGCAGTGTGGACTGGCAGGGGACTAGCAGGATCCCTTGACGCGTCAGAGAGTCTTGAGGAATGCAATCAGCACCTCTTTGTCGTCGGCTGCGAGATGCGTTCCGAACTCATGCCCTTTCACGGCGCGCGCTATCACCCCGTACGGCTTGAACGCGGTGGGGACGTAGTCATCCGTCAAACGTCGCGGATCGAACCAGTCCTCGAGTGTCGCCACCGAACCGTTGTGCTCGAAGGGGCCGCGGTACCAGACGCCCTTCAGCGATGGCACTTTGTAGTAACCGGTTCCACGCCGTGTCTTCAACGTCAGCGTGGGATCGGTACCTACCGCTCGAAGCAGGATGTCCGCGGACTCCGCATTGGCTGGGACATGGAAGCCGTCGGCCGGTATCAGCTTGTTGTTCGAGTACAGCGGCGGCGTATGGCACGCGGCGCACCCTTCGCGCCGGAAGACACGCTCGCCGCGGACGGTCAGCGGGCCGGGACGGTTCGGATTTGGCGGCGGTGTCAGGGAATACAGATAACGCGCCAGCGCATAGAGCTGCTCATCGCTGTAGCGACCGCCGGTATCGGGGTCGGCGGGATCGGGCAGCTCTTTGAAGTTCTTTCCGGAGGGGATGAATTCTCCGAAGCGCGAGAGAAAATCGAGCTCGTTGTTGAGCGCGGCGTACCTCATCAGATCGCCGATGTTGCGCTGCCGCATCAACCCCGTTTTGTCGAGATACCGGCGCTCGCGGATGCCGATCAAGTCCGGTATAGCCGGAGGCGCGTCGGCGCTCGCGCGGTGGCGGGCGGCGACTCCTGGGGGAATGGCCTTCAGCTTGCCGAGCAGCTCCTCGACCGTCATCGTATCGACGTGCGCCGCGGGATCGTCGTCTTTGAGCCAGGGCGCGCCATACAAGGCGTGGAAGCCAGCCCGCAGTTCGGCGATTGGCCGCCGGTCGGGGTTGAATGCCGCCGCACGGTCGAACGGAAAGTTGCCCTGCGCGCCTTTGATCGGCGTGCCGTCAGGCAGCACGCGCGTGTGGCAGAAACGGCACGCGTTGTTCCCGACCTCGACATGACCCGGTTCGCGGATGACGTAGGAGGTGAACGGCAGAATCCCTTCGCGGGTCACCGGCGGTTGGACGGTGTCGTACCAACGCTGGCTTCGAACGTCGGCGGCCGTGGTCACTTCGTCGTAGAAAATCGCCGCATCGAAGACGATCTCGCCCGCCTTCACCCAGTCGGAATCCGTTTCAAGACGCGGTTGATGACCCTTGTCATCCCACAGGACTTCCGGGCGATGCCGCTGCAGCGCCTCGAAATATCCGTCCGGCTCCTTGCCGACGGCGTACACCGGGTAGCCTTTGTAAATCGGCCGGACCGGAATACGGTAGTAATACTCGGCGGGTACCGCACGCGGAGAGAATTCGGGCATCGGCGCGGGAACTTCGAGCGTGCGAGCGCCTGTTCATCCCATGTTTTCGGAACGATGGTCGGCGGCTGCGCGATCACCGCCCACGCCGGAATGCCCGCCAACGCCACCGTCACGGCAAGAACGCGCGTTTTCAATATCATTCCTGTTTCTGCAGTCATGGGACGGCCGCCGCCTCGCAGCCAACGCCAACGCAGGTCAGCGCAACGAAGACTTCGGATCGAATCAGCCACCGACCGCCGCGCTTCACCCACTGGGCGGAATAGCGGCCGCCGATCACCACGGGCCCGGTGGCCGTGCCCTGGTGACCTTCCCACATCCCGGTTTCGAACGCCAGCGGCCAGGTCGCGCTGACCTCGACGTCCTTCGTCAGCCGCTGATAGATCAGGTGCGCCGCCGGCGGAGCCGGTGGCTCCAGCGCCTTGCGCGCCGCCTCGCGCCCGCTCAACGGCTGCCCGAGCGCACGGCGGACGGTGACGTCCTCGGTCCAGAAGCCCGCCGCACGATCGAGATCGCCGGCGGCAATCGCCGCGTTCTGCGCCGTCCGCGCGTCGCGAACGGAGGCCTGATCGCCCGGAGCGGCCATCAGCATGACCGCCAGCGTTATCGACACCATCTCTGCGCCCTCCTCGTTCTCGGCGGTTCATTCTTCGTCAGGCTTTGATCGCCGAGACCACGACGGAGCGGCCGGTCTCGTGCGCGCGCGTCGCGGCGACGCCGATGCGCAGCGCCTCCATGCCGTCCTCGATCGTGATCGGCGGCGTGCGCTCGTGCAGCACGTTCTGCGCGAAATTCTGCAGCTGCGTGGTGTACGCGTCGCGGAACCGCTCCATGAAATACGGCACCGTGTCGTGCGCGACCGAATTCTTCGTCATCAGCATCACCGGCGTCTCGCGCAGGTAGCCGATCCGCAGCGTGCCTTCGAGACCCAGAATCTCGGTCGAGATGTCGTAGCCGTAGATGCCGCTCCGGCTCAGATCGACGACGCCGAGCTTACCGCTGGTGAAGGTGAGGCTCGCGACCGCGTTGTCGATGTCGCCGACGGTCGCCAGCTCCGGGTACGCGATCGTCGCGCCGATCGTCGACACCGCCCGCACCTCTCCCATGAACCATCGGGCGAGATCGAAATCGTGGATGCCCATGTCGAGCAGCATGCCGCCGCTGCTCTTCGGGTTCGCGTACTCGAGGCTGGGGCGGAAGGGATCGCGCGATGTCGACTTGAAGACCAGCGGCGTGCCGATCCGCCCCTCGTCGATCTGCTTTTTCGCCGAGGCATAGCCGGCGTCGAACCGGCGCATGAAGCCCATCTGGAGGAACATCCCGGAACGCGAGACCGCGTCCTGCATCGCCGCCGCTTCTTCGAGCGACAGCGCCGGCGGCTTCTCGCAGAACGTCGGCTTCTTTCTGTCCGCGGCGGCAATCACGAGGTCGCGATGCGTATGCGTCGGGCTCACGATCACGACGGCGTCTACCGCGGCATCGTCGATGAGCGCGAGCGGGTCCGCATAGTGCTTCGGCACGTCGAACTCCGCCGCCACGTCCCGCGCCACCGACTCCGCCGCATCGGCCACCGCCACCAGTTTCGTTTCCGCAATGCGGCTCGCCAGGTCGCGTGCGTACACGCGGCCCAGGCGCCCCGCGCCAATCAATCCGATCGCCAATCTGCCTCGACGGGTCGGTGTCATTTCACGTTGTCCTTGGTGACGAGCGCGAGCTTGACGCTGATGTCGGCCGGGAGCGTTTCGCCCCGAACGACCTTGACCGCGCTCTCCACGGCGACGCGCCCCATCTCCGCCGGGAACTGCGCCACCGACGCCTCCATCGTTCCCGCCGCGATCGCCTTCCGGGCATCGTCGAGCGCGTCGAATCCGATGATGCGGATCGTCCCGGTCTTGCGCGCGGCGGCGATCGCTTCGACCGCGCCGAGCGCCATCAGATCGCTGCAGGCGAACACGCTGTCGATGTCCGGGTGCGCCTGCAGCATGTTCTGGAACACGTTGAAACCCTGATCGCGCTCCCAGTTCGCCGGCTGCGACGCCACGATGGTCACGCCAGGCGTGGCTTTGACGGCGTCGCGGAAGCCGCGCAGGCGCGAGTCACCGGTCTCGTGGCCCGGAATGCCCTCGAGGATCGCGACGCGCGCCTTGCCGCCGCTGACGGTCACCAGGTGCTCGCCGGCGAGCTTGCCGCCCGCGTAGTTGTCCGAGCCGACGAAGGTTTCGGTCCGCACGCCGGCGTCGGCGGCGGCCTTCGCGTCCACGCGGGTGTCGACGATGATGATCGGTACCTTCGCATTTTTGGCTTTGACGAGCGCCGATACGATCTCGCGCGATCCGCTCGGCGTGATCACGAGCGCCTGGATGCCAGTCTGGATCAGGTTTTCCACGATCTGCATCTGCTTCTCGACGTCGATCTCGCGTTCGGCCGCCTGCACCTGCAGGCTGACGCCGAGCCGATCGGCGGCTTCCTGGGCGCCGCGCCGCATGTCGACGAAGAACGGATGGTTCAGCGTTTTGAGCACGAGCGCCACCGTCGGCTTGCTCGTGGTGGTCGTGGTGGTGGTGCCGCGGTTGCACGACGCCGACGTGGCGGCGGCAACCAGAAGGAAGGCGATTGTCTTGTTCATAGGTTTTACGTACGGTTCTTTCGTTTCAGCACGGTATCGAGCAGCACGGCGACGACGATCACGGCGCCGATCACGATCTGCTGGAGGAACGACGACACGCCGAGCAGGTTGAGGCCGTTCCTGAGCACGCCCATGATCAGCGCGCCGACCAGCGTGCCGCCCAGCGTCCCCTCGCCCCCCATCAGGCTCGTGCCGCCGATCACGGTTGCCGCGATGGCGTCCAGCTCGTAGTTCATGCCGGCGATCGGTTGCGCCGAGTTGAGCCGCGCGGTCAGCAGCACCGCGGCCATCGCGCTCATCAGCCCCGACACGCCGTAAATCATCGTCTTGTGAAAACGGGTGGAGACGCCCGAGAGCCGGGTGGCCTCCTCGTTGCCGCCGATCGCGTACACGTACCGGCCGAACGTCGTCCGCGTCAGCACGAGCTGCGCGGCCGCGTACACGCTCGCCATGACGATCACGGGGGCCGGCACGAAGCCGACGCGGCCGGTCGCGAGCAGCCGGAACCCCGGGTCGAATCCGGAGATCGGCCGCCCTTCGGTGAAAAGCAGCGCCGCGCCGCGCGCGATGCTCATGGTGCCCAGGGTGACTATGAACGGCGGGAGACGGCCGCCGCTGATCAACCCGCCGTTGGCGAGACCGCACGCAGCGCCGGCGGCGAGCGCGAGCACCAGCGCGACCGGCAGCGGCTGTCCCCCCTGCAGCGCGGTGCCCAGCACGACGCCCGCCAGCGCCACGATCGATCCGACCGACAGATCGATCCCGCCCGACAGGATCACGAACGTCATGCCGACGGCGACGATCGCATTGATGCTCGTCTGCTCGACGACGTTGACGAGATTGGACACCGTCAGGAAGTGCGGCGTCAGGATCCAGAGGACGACGCACAGCAGGACGAGCCCGATGAGCGTGCCGAACTGGCGCGCGGCGTTCAACTCGCCAGCCCCAGCGCCGCGCTCAGCACGCGCTCTTCGGTGGCATCGGCGGCGGCCAGCTCCGCGTGAATGCGGCCGCGATACATCACCAGGATGCGATCGCTCATCCCCAGCAGCTCCGGCAGCTCAGACGAGATCATGATGATGGCGGCTCCGCGCGCCGTGAGGCGGTTCATCAGGTTGTAAATCTCGACTTTCGCGCCGACGTCGACCCCGCGGGTCGGCTCGTCGAAGATGAAGATGCGTCCCGAGCCGGCCAGCCATTTGCCGAGCACCACCTTCTGCTGGTTGCCGCCGCTCAGCAGGCGCACCGCCTGCGTGGGCGTCGCCTTCACGCGCAGCTCGCCGGTGATCGGCGCGGCCAGATCGGCTTCGCACCGCCGCGACAGCACACCGAGCCGCGCGAGCCGCCGGCCGTGCGGGAGGGCGATGTTGCGCGTCACCGGGAGGCCCGGCACGAGCC
>JRHI01002466.1_pt1 | contig 12657 bp, 10 predicted proteins | sample 215371 | NCBI WGS metagenome assembly JRHI01 (sample SAMN02929681, study PRJNA255918) | sediment metagenome | biome: cave system; feature: Ice Cave; material: Sediment; isolation source: sediment from deep within a dark volcanic ice cave with no known source of... ...
GCTGTTCTGCCGGGCGCTGCGCCGGGAGCGGCTCGGCGTGCTGGCCGCCGCGCTCGTCGCGGTGCTGCTGACCAGCGCGTACGGCGCGACCGACGAGTGGCATCAGTTCTACGTGCCGCTGCGCAGCTCCGACATCCACGACTGGCTGGCCGACACGCTGGGCGGAACGATTGGCGCCGCCTGTTACACCGGCGCGCTGATGATCACGAAACCGCGACAAGACGAAAACACGCAGACCTTGTAACGACGCCCGGTCAACTGTAGCGCGAGCCTTTAGGCGAGCGTCGTTTCGCTCGGCTGAAGCCTCGCGCTACAATTTTGCGCGACGGCGTCGTCTCGTTCGCTCGGTTGTATAGCGCTCGTGTATCGCGAGCCTTCCGATCCCCGCCAACGATCTCGCGGTCGCCGCGACGGCTCTATACCTGGGTTTTCGCGTGCTGGTCGGCCCAGCCGACGAGCGGCGCTTCCGTACGGTGGAAGGGCTCGAGGTGGATGTCCTGGGGTACACGTGAAAGCCTGGCGCTCCGGGGAAACGAGGTTTCAGCGCCGCACGGGCGCGGCGAGGGCGGAGAGGAACCGATCGACGGGTACGGCTCGGACACCCGGCCGGACTGCAGCGAGCGCCGCTTCGCCCGGCGTGCTGCGGTGCACGATGAGGCTCGTCACGTCGTACCGACTGACGGCCCGGCCCAGGCGCACGAGCGGTTCGGCCATTGCGGGCGTCACGGTCCGTGAGGCTTTGGCCTCGATGAGCGTGAGCGCGCGATCGCTGGTGGGCACCACCAGGTCGATCTCGAGTCCCTGTTGGTCTCTGAAATAGTAGATCTCTTTTCGGCGACCTCGATTGAGCTGCTGTTTGACGATCTCCGACGCGACGAACCCTTCGAAGAGCGGCCCGAGAAAGGGCGATCGGCTCAGCTCGCGCTCGGAATCGATGTTGAGCAGATGGCACGCGAGCCCGGAGTCGAGGAAGTGGGGCTTCGGCGATTTGACCAGCCGTTTGCCGAAGTTCTCGTAGAAGGGCGGGACCAGCAGGATCTGTGCGGTTGTTTCGAGGATGCCCAGCCACTGCGAGATTGTGGGGACCGACACGCCGAGCGGCGCCGCGAGCTCCGTCTTGTTCAACATCTGTCCGCACCGGCTGGCCACGAGCGAGAGAAACCGGCGGAACGTCGAGAGATCGCGGATGTCGGTGATCGCCCGCACGTCGCGCTCGAGATAGGTCTGGATGTAGGAACGGAACCAGAGCGACGCGGCGGACGGACGTGCGATCACTTCCGGAAAACCGCCTCGCACAACGGAGACTTTGGGGTGCTCGGTCGATGAGAAGGGCAGAAGTTGCAGGACGGCGGCACGACCGGCCATGGATTCGGTCACGCCCTTCATCAAGGGGGCCTCTTGCGAGCCGGTCAGCAGCCATCGCCCCGTTTTTCTCGGCGACCGGTCGATGCGGGCGCGCACGTAGTTGAGGATCTCCGGCACATTCTGGATTTCGTCGAGGATCACCGGAAGCCGGACGTCCTCCAGGAATGAGCGCGGATCGGCGCGCAGCCGGGCCACGGTGTCGGGATCCTCCAGCAGGTGGTAGGAGGCCGTCGGAAACACCCGCCGCAGCAGGGTGGTTTTGCCCGACCGGCGTGGCCCGGTCAGAATGATCGCGGCAAACGATCGCGCCGCTTTCAGCAGGTCGTCTGTGAGGGCCCGATGGACGAACATCTATGAGAATTATAAACTTCCACTTCATAATTCTCAAGCCCGACGTCAGTAGGCTTTCACATCCGCTGCGTCGACCTCGACGGTCACCGCCTGGCCGATGAGATTCACCGAGAGGACCAGCCGCGCTTTCGGCGCGTCCTTGCGCATCAGGCGTCCGATCACGCCGCGCAGCGGGCCGTGCACCACCTCGACCATCATCCCTTCGTGAATCATCGGACACGGGTCGTACTGCAGATCGCTGCCGACGAGGACGCGGATGCTGTCGAGCTCGCTCTCGGGAATCGCGGCCGGCTTGCCGTCGAACGACACGATGTTCACCACGCCCGTGCACTTCAGGATCGGCAGCGCGTCCTCGAGATCGAAGCGCGCGAAACAGTAGCCGGGGAAGATCGGCCAGTCGATCTTTTTCTTGCGGTCCTTCCAGCGGCTCCAGCGGGGCATGGTCGGCAGGAACGCCTCGATCTTCTTGCGCGCGAGCTGGTCGCGGACCACCTGCTCGTGGCGCGACCGGGTCCAGATGGCGAACCACTGAGCGCCGAGCCGCTCCATTACAGCGTGGGCGCCGCCGCCTGCAGCTTCGTGCCCGCCTCGTAGGCCTTCTTCACGTCTTCGTTCTTCCACTCGATGATGGCCTGCGTGCGGAGCTTCTTCAGGTACTTCTGGAATTCGGCCTTGCGCTTGTCGGTGAAGACGCGCTCGCTGATCTGCTCGCGCGCCTGGTCGAGCGGGAGGGTCTGGGTGGGCGTGATCGATTCGAGCTTCAGGAGCTGATAGCCGCGCGTGTTGCGCACGAGCTCGCTGACGTCGCCCGCCTTCATCGCTTCGACCATCTTCCGCAGATCGGGCGAGATGTCGGTGACGCTGAGCGGCCCGATGAGGCCGCCGTTCGCCTTCGACGGCGCGTCGGACAGGTCGGCCGCCAGCTTCTCGAAGCTCTCCCCGCCGGTGGTCACGCGCGTGCGGATCTCCTCGGCTCGCGCCTTCGTGGCTTCGTCGGCGGCGACGTTCAGCACTTTGGGATCGCCGGGCACGGCGACGAGGATTTCGCGCAGCGTCACGGTCGGCGACGTCGTGAATTCCTTGAGGTGCGTCTCGTAATACTTGCGCGCCTCCTCGTCGGTGACGGCTATTTTTGCCAGCACTTCGTTCTGCTGCACGCGCTGGTAGATCATCGAGCGCTCCAGGTTCCGCCGCAAGTCCGCCATCGTCATGTTCTCGGATTTGAGCGCGGCCTGAAACTGCTCGTCGGTCTCGATTTTGTTTTCCTTGCGGATGTTGTCGACCACGCCCTTGAACTGCGTGTCGTTGAGGGTGTAGCCGAGCTCCTTGCCGCGCTGGACGACGATCATCTCGTCGATCGCCTCCACCATGATCTGCGGCGTGATCTCGTCGAGGGCCTTGCGCAGCTGGACGTTGTTGGGGTCGCTCTTGAGATCGATCGCCTGGCCTTTTTGGCGGAGGGCGGCAATCTGGCGGGTTTCGAGATCGGTCTTGGTGAAGATGTCGCCGTTCACTTTCACGAGGATCTGTTCGAGGATTTCGCCCCGGGGCGTCGCGGACGCGGCGAGGAAGAGGAGGATGAGGATGGGGAGTAGTGTTTTGATTTTCATGACTTGTTCGCTTGTTCGCTCGCCTGAAGGCTCGCGCTACGTGGCCGCTACGTATCCGAGAGCTCGCGCTACGCGGAGGGCGCTCCTTACCCGAAGGCTCGCGCTACCTATAGTTTACGTCTGATCGAGAAGCTCGCTCAAGAGCGCGCCCACCCGCTCGAACACACCGCCAGGAGCCCGCGGATCCTCTCTGGCCGGCCGCAAAATATCGGCCTTGGTGAAGCCGGGCTTGACCTCTCCTTCGCGGGCGCGGGCCACCCACCAGCTGGGCGCGGCGTTGGCGTACTTGCCGGTCTTCCTTGGACTGGGGACTGGGGACTGGGAGCTGGCGGGCCTGCTGTCTGCGGGTTGCCTAGCCCCTGGAGCCGTTTGCACAACGCGGTAGCGCGAGGCTTCAGCCGAGCGAACGACGCTCGCCTGAAGGCTCGCGCTACACGAACCTGCAAAAGCGCCATCGCCCCGAACTTACGACATGAAGGTGGGCGGCGGCGGCGGGGTCAGCAGATACGGCTGATCGCGCAGCTCGCGGCTCAGTCGCGCGTGGCACTGGCGCCAGGGCTCGAAGCGCCTGGCGATCGTATCGAGCAGCCGGGCTTTGACCAGGGACTGTTCCTGACCGGCCGCCCGGCTGAAAAAACTTGCGCCCAGTTCGGCATACCAGCGGATGTTGTGCCGGCCGCGCATCTGATCCTCGAAGAACCCCGCCAGCAGCAGGCACTGCGCGCCTGCCGTTTCCATCATCAGAGTGTCGTGCAGAAGTGTCGTGTCGGATACGAAATGGTCGAAGACCATGCTGAGGTTCGCGGGGGTCGGCCAGTCGACATCGGCCTGCGTGGATACCTGGGCGTAGTGCGCCAGCACGCTGGCGTTGTACAGCAGCTCCTGTCGATCGACCTCGGGTTCGGAGACGTCCTGGAGACCCACGACGAAAAATTCGAGCGCCTGTCGTTGATCGGTCGCGAGCAGTTCCCGGAGCGGGCCCATTGACTCCTCCGCGTGACCGACCGTCCGGTCATGACCGCCGCATTGTGCGGCTCGCCTTCAGGGTGATCGCAACTGACGTGCCATGGTCAGGCGCCTTCTCCGGGTCGCCATCGCCATCGACCGCCCGCTGATGCACGACACGGTACGCCGATCGCGCGAGGTTGTACAGCCCCGATTTTTTTGCTCCATGTCGACATTGCCTGTTGACTAAAATGTGTTTGACGCGCACAATTCATATCTCGTCAGGCCACATCCATCGACAAAATGACGGTGAGTAACAAATAATTCTGCATTTTATGCACACTATGATGAACAGACGAACATATGGCGAATGCGTGGCGGCGGTCAGTTTCCTGCTGGTCGCGGGGACGCCGCTACGAGCCCAGGTCACGCCGCCGCCGGTGACGGTGGGTGCGGGCGTCCAAACCAGCTTCGTCCACGATGTGCCGGACGGCGGTGACACGACCGACCACTTCGTGCTCAATAGCGTTCGACTCTACGTGAGCGGTTCGCCGGCCGAGAAGATCAAGTTCATGTTCAACACGGAGTACGACGGCGTCGGCAATCACCTGACGGTGCTCGACGCCGTGGCGCAGTTCGAGTTTTCGGATCACATGAATATCTGGGTCGGCCGCATGCTCCCGCCCAGCGATCGCGCGAATCTCTACGGCCCGTATTACGCGCACCACTGGGCCACGTTCACAGACGGCGTTCAGGATGGGTATCCGTTCGTGTCCGCGGGACGCGACAACGGCGCGCTGTACTGGGGACAGTTCGGAAAGGTGAAGCTCCAGGCCGGTGCCTATGACGGCGCGTCTGCGAGCGGCACGAACAAGCTGATCGGCGCCGGTCGCGTCCAGGTCGACTTCTGGGATCCGGAGCCGGGCTACTACTTGAACGGCACGTTCTACGGCGACAAGAACATCCTCGCCGTCGGCGCCGCCGGCCAGGTGCAGGACGGCAACAAGGCCTACAACGGCGATTTCCTCCTGGAGCGAAAGATCCGCGGCGGCGGCGCCTTTTCCATCGAAGCAGAACTGGCGAAGTACGACCGGCTGGGCGGCTACAGCGCGCGCTACGGCACCGACGAAGGCGGCTACGCACTGGGGAGCTATCTGTTCCCGCCGGCCGCCGGCATGACGGGCCGCTTCGAGGTTCTCGGCAAGTTCGCCAAGGCGAACTTCCGCAACGGCCTGACGGTGCTCGACCGCGACTACGACCAGAAGACCACCGAGCTCAATCTGAATTACGTCATCCGCGACTTCCGCGCCCGCGTGATGCTCTTCTATCTGCAAAAGAACTTCTCCGCGGTGCAGGCGAACGACAAGCAAATCGGCGTCGGTTTCCAGGTGCAAATGTGATCCCTTCAAGGAGCTCCCTCATGAATCTGACGCAGAGATTGCTGGCCGCGTTGTCGCTCGCAGCGCTCCTGGCGTGCCCGAACGCCGCCCTCGCCCAGGACACGATCAAGGTCGGCGTCCTGCATTCGCTGTCGGGCACCATGGCCATCAGCGAGACCACGTTGAAAGACACGGTCCTGATGCTCATCGATCAGCAGAACAAGAAGGGCGGGCTGCTCGGCAAGAAGCTCGAGGCGGTGGTGGTCGATCCCGCGTCGAACTGGCCGCTCTTCGCCGAAAAGGCGCGCCAGTTGCTCGAAAAGGACAAAGTCGCCGTCGTCTTCGGCTGCTGGACGTCGGTGTCCAGGAAATCGGTCCTGCCGGTGTTCGAGAAGGACAACGGACTGCTCTTCTATCCGGTCCAGTACGAGGGGGAAGAATCGTCGAAGAACGTGATCTATACCGGCGCGGCGCCGAATCAGCAGGCGATCCCGGCCGTCGACTATTTGATGAAAGAAGTCGCCGTGAAGCGCTGGGTCCTCGAAGGGACCGACTACGTGTATCCGCGCACCACCAACAAGATTCTCGAGGCATACCTCAAAGCCAAAGGCGTGAGGGCGGAGGACATCTCGATCAACTACACGCCGTTCGGCCATGCCGACTGGCAGGCGCGCGTGGCGGCCATCAAGAAATTCGGCTCAGCCGGCAAGAAGACCGCGGTCGTCTCCACGATCAACGGCGACGCCAACGTGCCGTTCTACAAGGAGCTCGGCAACCAGCGGATCTCGGCGGAAGACATTCCCGTGGTTGCCTTCTCGGTCGGCGAAGAGGAGTTGTCCGGTCTCGACAGCAAGCCGCTCGCCGGCCACCTCGCCGCGTGGAACTACTTCGAGAGCATCAAGGCGCCCGCCAACAAGACGTTCATCGATCAGTGGCATACCTTCATCAAGAAACCGAAGCGGACGACGAACGACCCGATGGAGGCGCACTACATCGGATTCAACCTGTGGGTGAAGGCGGTCGAGAAGGCGCATTCCACCGACGTCGAGAAAGTGCTGGCGGCGCTCCCGGGACTCGAGGTGCCGAATCTCACCGGCGGGGTCGCGAAGCTCCTGCCCAACCACCACATCACCAAGCCGGTGTACATCGGCGAGATCCGCGCGGACGGCCAGTTCGACGTCGTGTGGAAGACCAACGGCACGGTCCCAGGCGACGCCTGGTCGGACTTTCTGCCCGGCAGCAAGGACCTCGAGTCCGACTGGGTGACGCTCAAGTGCGGCAGCTACAATACCAAGACCAAAACGTGCGCGGGACAAGCCTCCAAATAGCGTGTCTGCTGCTCACCGCCATCCTGTCTCCGTCGCTCGCCCCCGCGCAGCCGCAGGCCCGCGACGACGATCGGCGCGCGGCGCTGGGCGAGCTGCGCGATGCGAGCTTCGTCGAGAAGGAACGGATCGTCGAGCGCTTCAGCGCGCGCGGCGATCCGTCGAGCCGGCAGCTCCTTGCCGCGCTTCTCGAGGATCGTCTCTTCGTCCGCCAGTCCGACCAGCACATCTTCATCGTCACATCGGCCGATGACAGCCTCGCCTCGTTCGCGCTGATCGATCCGATCTCGCTCGCTCCCGCCGGTTCCGCGCCGCGGGGCGATCTCGCCAAAATCGGCACGAACAACCGGCTGCGGCAGCGGCTCCGGGCGCTCGTGGCCCGATTCGATCTGTCGAGCCCGGACGCGGCCGTGCGGCTGGCCGCCGTCGAGGCGATCGCGCGGTCGCCCGACGAGGAGAGCCGTACGCTGCTGCGCGCGCGATCGCGCGTGGAGCCCAACGCGGGCGTGAAGGACGAGATCGAGATCGGACTGGCGCTGGCGGCGCTAGACAGCGGTGATGGCCGCGCGCGGCTCGACGCGCTCGCCGTCCTCGCGCACAAGCTCAGGCCGCAGGTGCGCAACCGTCTGGCCAGCCTCCTCGAACGGACCGCCGATGGCGGCTTCGTGGAACCGGACGCGCAGGTCCGGGACGCCGCCGCGCGCGCCCTGCGCGCCGTCGACCGATCGCGTGCGTTCTATGCAATGCTCGAGACGCTGTTCTTCGGGCTGAGCGTGGGGTCGGTGCTCGTGCTGGTCGCCGTCGGACTGGCAATCACCTTCGGCGTGATGGGCGTCATCAACATGGCGCACGGCGAACTGATGATGCTCGGCGCCTACACGACCTACGTGGTGCAGCTCGCGATGCCGCACCACATCGGCGCCGCGATTGTGCTGGCGATTCCGGCCGCGTTCCTCGTCTCGGGCGTCACCGGCGTCGTCCTCGAGCGCACCATCATCAGGTTTCTGTACGGCCGGCCGCTCGAGACGCTGCTGGCGACCTTCGGCGTCAGCCTCGTGCTGCAGCAGTTGGTCCGGTCCGTCTTCTCGGCGAACAACCGATCCGTGGAAACGCCCGCGTGGATGAGCGGCACGCTGCAGATCAACGGCGCCCTGTCGGTGACGGTCAACCGTTTGTGCATCATCGTGTTCACGCTGATCGTATTCGCGATTCTCCTGATCGCGTTGAAGCGGACCCGCCTCGGGCTCGACATTCGCGCCGTCGCGCAGAACCGCGCGATGGCGCAGGCGATGGGCATCCGGACCGGCCGGGTCGATGCGATGACGTTCGGCCTCGGGTCGGGCATCGCCGGCATCGCCGGCGTGGCGCTCAGCCAGTTCACCAACGTCGGCCCGAATCTCGGACAGTCCTACATCATCGATTCGTTCATGGTCGTCGTCTTCGGCGGCGTCGGAAATCTCTGGGGCACGCTCGTCGGCGGCCTCTCGATGGGTGTGGTCGATCAGCTGCTCGAGCCGTACGCCGGCGCGGTGCTCGCCAAGATCGTCGTGCTCGTGGCCTTGATCGTGTTCATCCAGCGGTGGCCCCGCGGCCTGTTCCCGCAGACGGGACGCGCGGCGGAGAGCCAGGCGTGAGCGTGTCGAGACGGTGGACGAGGGCCGAGCCGGATCGCGCCGGCGACCTGTTCCTCGCGCTGCTGGCGGCGCTGGCGATCGCCGTGCCGCTGCTGAACCAGCTGGTTCCTCCCTCCTCGCCGTTCCATCTGTCCACCTACTCGCTCACGTTGATCGGCAAGTACCTCTGCTACGCGATCCTGGCGCTCGCCGTCGACCTGATCTGGGGGTACGGCGGCATCCTGAGCCTCGGCCACGCCGCCTTCTTCGCGCTGGGCGGGTACGCCATGGGCATGTATCTGATGCGGCAGATCGGCCCCCGCGGCGTGTACGGCGATCCGATCCTGCCGGACTTCATGGTGTTCCTGAACTGGCAGAAACTGCCGTGGTTCTGGTACGGGTTCAATCATGTTTGGTACGCGATCGTGATGATCGCCGCTGTGCCGGGCGCGCTTGCGCTCGTGTTCGGGTGGTTCGCGTTCCGCTCGCGTGTGACCGGCGTCTATCTCTCGATCATCACGCAGGCGCTGACCTATGCATTGATGCTGGCGTTCTTCCGCAACGACATGGGCTTCGGCGGAAACAACGGCTTCACCGATTTCAAGGACATCCTGGGGTTCGACCTGCACGCGGACAGCACGCGCGTGGTGCTGCTCGTATCGACGGCGGCCGTGCTGGCGGCGAGCTACGTGGCGTGCCGCGCGATCGTGGGCTCGCGTGCCGGGCGCGTGATCCGCGCGATTCGCGACGCCGAAAGCCGCGTCCGGTTCCTCGGCTACCGCGTCGAGTCCTACAAGCTCTGGGTCTTCGCGTTCTCCGCCGTCATCGCCGGCATCGCGGGTGCGCTCTACGTGCCGCAGGTGGGCATCATCAACCCGGGCGAGTTCGCGCCGATCAACTCGATCGAGGTCGTCATCTGGGTCGCCGTCGGCGGCCGCGGCTCGCTCCTGGGCGCAGTCGCCGGCGCCGTGCTGGTCAACTACGCGAAGACGTTCTTCACCGGCGCGTTCCCGGAGGTCTGGCTGTACGCGCTCGGCGCGCTCTTCATCCTCGTCACGCTGTTTCTGCCGGACGGCTTGATGGGCATCGCGGCCCGGCTGCGGCGGCGTCCAGCCGGAAATCCGTTGTATCCGGCCTGGAACGATCCCTCTCACGCCGGCGTGCCAGGCGGGAGCAAGGTGAAATGAACGGCCCCCCACCAGAACTGGCGCGCGGCCGCGGTCTCTACCTCAGGGACCTGACCGTGAGCTTCGACGGCTTCAAGGCTCTCGATGGGCTCACGCTGACCGTGGAACCAGGGGAGCTGCGGTGCATCATCGGTCCGAACGGCGCCGGCAAGACAACCATGATGGACGTCGTCACCGGCAAGACGCGTCCCGACTGCGGCTCGGCGTGGTTCGGCTCCGACGTCAATCTCCTGCTGCTCTCAGAACCGGAGATCGCGCAGGCGGGGATCGGACGTAAATTTCAGAAGCCGACGGTGTTCGAACGCCTGACGGTGTTCGAGAACCTGGAGCTGGCCCTCTGGGGTGACAAGTCGTTCTGGAAGACGCTGGCGGCCCGGCTCACCACCGCCGAGCGCAGGCATGTGGACGACATCCTCGACGTCATCGGGCTGACCTCTCAGCGCGCGGCGTTGGCGGGCACACTCTCACACGGACAGAAGCAGTGGCTCGAGATCGGCATGCTGCTCATGCAGGAGCCCGAGCTCCTGCTGGTGGACGAGCCTGTGGCCGGCATGACGCCGCAGGAAACCGATCGGACGGCGGAGCTCCTGCTGTCGCTCGCCGCCGAACATTCGCTGATCGTGGTGGAGCACGATATGGATTTCGTGCGGTCGATTGCCAGGCGCGTGACGGTGCTGCACGAAGGGCGGGTGCTGGCCGACGGCGATATGGATCAGGTGCAGAACGACCCGCGCGTCGTCGACGTGTATCTGGGAGCATGAGCGCGCTCGCGATCACGGGCCTCAATCAGTTCTACGGCGGCAGCCACACGCTCTGGGACGTGGATCTGGCCGTGCCGGCGGGATCGCGCACCTGCCTGATGGGGCGCAATGGCATGGGCAAGACCACGCTCCTGAAGTGCATCATGGGGCTGCTGCCCGCGACCTCCGGGCGAATCGAGTTTGCGGGCGTCGATCTGATCGGCCGCCCGGCCGAGAGCCGCGCGCGGCTGGGCATCGGATACGTGCCCCAGGGACGCGATATCTTTTCGAACCTGACCGTGGAAGAAAATCTGCGGATCGGGGTCGGCGTCCGCAAGAACGGACCGCGCGCGATCCCGCCGCACGTGTACGATCTGTTTCCGGTGCTGAAGCAGATGCGGCACCGCCGCGGAGGCGATCTCTCCGGGGGCCAGCAGCAGCAGCTCGCCATCGCGCGTGCCCTCGTGCTCGAGCCGTCGCTGCTGATTCTGGATGAGCCGACCGAAGGGATTCAGCCGAACCTCGTGCACCAGATCGGCGACATCCTGCTGAGGCTCAATCGCGATGCGGGCGTCACGCTGCTGCTGGTCGAGCAGCAACTGCGCTTCGCCCGCCGTGTCGCGAGCGACTTCCGGCTGCTCGAGAAAGGGCGATGCGTGTCCGGCGGCCCCATCGACCGGCTCACCGACGCTCTCGTACGCGAACATCTCAGCGTGTAGGACGGCACTCGCCGAGGCGAGCTCACGCGCGGGGCTACATCGAGGCTACATCTCCAGGTTGTACGCTTCCTCGCCGTGCTGGGTCAGGTCGAGCCCTTCGATCTCCTGCTCCTCGCTCGCGCGCACGCCGACAACGAGGTCGGTGATCTTCAGCAGCACGATGGTGCCGACCAGCGCGAAGGCCCACGCCGTCGCGATCCCCACGAGTTGATAGCCGATCTGCGACGCGTTGCCGTCCAGCCAGCCGACCGGCAGCGGACGCCCCTGCGGATCGTGGAAGACGGCGTTGACGGTGCGTGTCGCGAATACCCCCGTGAGCAGCGCGCCAATGGTCCCGCCCGCGCCGTGCACGCCGAACGCGTCCAGGGCATCGTCGTAGCCGAACAGCCCTTTGACGAACGTGACCATCAGAAAGCAGCCGATGCCGGCGGTCAGCCCGATGAGCAGCGCGGGCATTGGTGTGACGAATCCCGACGCCGGCGTGATGGCCACCAGCCCTGCCACCGCGCCGGAGATCGCGCCCAGCGCGCTCGGACGCCCTCGCGTTGCCCATTCGGCCGCGAGCCAGCCGATCGTCGCCGCGGCGGCGGCGAAATGCGTCGCCACGAATGCGCTCGTCGCCAGGCCGTTGGACCCAAGCGCACTGCCCGCGTTGAACCCGAACCAGCCGACCCACAGGAGGCACGCGCCGATGAAGCTCAGCACGAGGCTGTGCGGCGGCATCGGCTCCTTCGGATATCCCGAACGTTTCCCGAGATAGAGCGCGCACACGAGCGCCGAGACCCCCGACGTGATGTGGACGACGGTGCCGCCCGCGAAGTCGAGGGTGGGAAACCGGCCGCCGAGCGTCGCGTTCAGCAGCCCGCCTTTGCCCCACACCATGTGCGCGAGCGGCGCGTAGACGCAGAGGAACCACAGCGTCATGAAGACGACCGTGCCGCTGAACTTCATCCGTTCCGCCGTGGCGCCGGTGATCAGCGCGGGCGTGATGATGGCGAACATCAGCTGGTAGATCATGAACGTCTGGTGCGGGATCGTTCCTCCGTAATCAGGGTTCGGATCGACGCCAACGCCGCGGAGCAGCACGTGACCGAACCCGCCGATGATCGGCGTCCCTTCGCCGAAGCACAGGCTGTAGCCGACCAGCGCCCACAGCACCGTGACGAGCGCCATCAGCACGAAGCTCTGCATCATGATCGCGAGCGTGTTCTTCTGACGAACGAGCCCGCCGTAAAAGAGCGCGAGACCGGGCCCCGTCATCATCAGGACCAGCGCCGAGCTGACGAGCATCCAGGCGTTGTCGGCCGAGGACTGGGCCGCGGTCACACGCCGGTCGAGCGTCGCGAGGTCGCCTGTGGATCCTGCGGATGCAGAATCTGCAATCGACTCCCGACCCCCAATCGGCGCGGCAGGGGCGCCGCCC
>JRHI01002467.1_pt1 | contig 12656 bp, 14 predicted proteins | sample 215371 | NCBI WGS metagenome assembly JRHI01 (sample SAMN02929681, study PRJNA255918) | sediment metagenome | biome: cave system; feature: Ice Cave; material: Sediment; isolation source: sediment from deep within a dark volcanic ice cave with no known source of... ...
CGCTATACGAGTGAGCTCCTACACCAGCAAGCTTTCCGCCGTCGACGATGAGGTATTCGTCTCTGATCGGGCGTTTCTCGAACCAGCATTCTAAGATCTCACGCGTGCCGGCAGCGTAGCGCGCTTGCGCGGATAGGCTGGATCCGGAGATATGCGGAGTCATGCCGTGATGCGGCATGGTGCGCCAAGGATGATCGGCGTACGCGGGTTGCGGAAACCACACATCGCCGGCGTATCCGGCTAGTTGTCCGCTCTCGAGCGCTCGTACGATAGCGTCGCGATCGCAGATGAGAGCCCGTGCGGTGTTGACGAGGTACGCGCCACGTTTCATCTTGCCGATCAACTCGTCGTCGAAAAGATTCTCGGTTTCAGGATGGAGTGGGGCGTTGATCGTTACGACATCGCAGGCGCTTACCAAGGACTCAACGTCCGGGTGGAACGTGAGGCCATATTCGTTTTCGACGCTTTCAGGCAGCCGATGGCGGTCAGTGTACAGCAGTTTCATATCGAATGGCTTGAGGCGTTTCAACACGGCAAGTCCAATACGTCCGGCAGCGACGGTCCCGACCGTCATACCTTCGACGTCGTAGCTGCGAGCGACGCAGTCGGCGATATTCCAGCCGCCTTTGATTACCCATTGATAGGACGGGATGTAATTGCGCACCAGCCCAAGGATCATCATGACGACGTGCTCGGCGACGCTGATGCTGTTGCAGTACGTAACTTCTGCGACGGTGATACCGTGTTCGATCGCGGCGGCCAAATCGACGTGATCCGATCCGATGCCGGCGGTAATCGCAAGCTTCAACTTCGGAGCTTTGGCAATTCGCTCGGCCGTTAGATACGCCGGCCAGAACGGCTGCGAAATGACGATGTCGGCATCGACGAGTTCGCGGTCGAACGTTGAAGTCTCAGCATCCTTATCGGACGTTACGACAAGCGTATGACCTTGCGCCTCGAGGTATTTCCGCAATCCAAGCTCACCGGACACGCTGCCCAGAAGCTCGCCCGGTGTGAAGTCGATCGCCCTGGGGGTCGGGAGGGTCTGGCCCCCGGGGTATCCATCTAGCTTTGGAAGGTCGGCACGTGCGTAGGACTTGGGATAGCCGTCAACCGGATCGTCGTACAGCACGCATAAGATTTTTGCCATGTTGAGCCTCTCCGAAAGTGAATGCTCTCAACCTATCTCGGACGAAGTCTCTGCTCAAGACGAAGTCAGCAATGGCTCGATAAGCGGCGTAAATCGAAGATTTCTCCGGTCGACGCGACCGGTTTGTGCTTGAACGAATGCATGAAACGCTTTGAGCAGCGATGGTATGGTGGCGTGATCTGCGATGATGAGTCCGAGTGCCTTTCTAACAGTCGGTTCGACGAGCGGGATTACGCGCATGAGAGGCGGCGGGGGAAGCCAATCGACCATGCTGCGGGGCATGATGGTCGACCAGCCGAGTTGGAGGTAGCAGTATTTCCCAATCATCGAGTTCGTCTCGATGCGAGCCTCCGGCCGAGCGCCGACGCTTTCGAAAATCGCTTCAAAAATACGACGGTTTTGCATGTCGCGGTTAAGCAAACACAACGGTAGCGTCGCTGCACTCGCCCAGGTGACTTCAGATACGCTCGCCAGGGGGGATTCGCTAGGGGTCACTAAGACGTATTCTTCGTAGCCGATCGGAAGCGTTCGAACGCGATTGACAGGCTCGTTGTCGATATACGTGATGCCGCCATCGAGATTGAAGGCACTAAGCGCATAAAGTATATCGACCGACGTCATCTCAAGTTCCGCGAATGAGACTCCGGGGTGTTCCGCCGCGAACGCTGCGGCAAGTTTCGCGGACACCGCGGTAGCCGAAGGAATAACGCCGAGGCGGATCCGGCCGCTCAGCGATCCCGCACAACAGCGCAGCTCTTCCTTTAGCGTTTCCTCGTCTCGAAGAATCCGCCTAGCCCAATTCAATACGATTTCGCCTTCGGGGGTGAAGCCTTGAAATCGATTGCCTCGGGCGACGATCGCGACTCCTAGCTCGCTCTCGAGATTCTTGATCGCAAGCGATAGAGCGGGCTGCGAAATATCACACCTCTCTGCGGCGTGTGCGAAGTGCTTCTGCTGCGCAAGGGAAACGAGGTATTCCAGCTGTCGGATAAGCATTGCGTCTCCGCGTTAGGGCTCTTGTGCGTTTAGAAAGCCGTTCTGTATCTCGCCGAAAACGTTCCGAAAACGGTCGCAATCCCGCAATGGGTCCGTTTGCGGGACGTTATGTTAAATGCAACAGTCGTCGCCTGCCCACGCCTCGCGACCCTCTTTCACGAGAAAATACACGATCGCGAGTGACGTCACGCCGTCGACCCACCATGCGCGAAACAGCACCTGGGCGAGCAGTCCGACGACGACGATGATCGAGAGGTACCCGCAGGTGATCGCCTCGACGGCGTCGGCACGAAGCGCACGGCTCCCAAGGCCGTCAGCAACATAGATCTTCGCCTTCGAAAGCATGTACATCGTCGGGATAGCGACAAGTACGACGATGCCCGCGCGTGCGCAAATACGTCCGCAGCACTTTTGCCTCGTCGGACTGCAACGGGTGCTCGCCCGAGTAGCTCCCCTTGAGGCGATGCACCATGATGCGCAGCTTCTTGAAGTCGAGGTCGTCCGTGCGCAAGAGGCCGACCTCGCTCGCGCGCAACCCGTGGCGATAGGCGATCAGAAAGATCGCTCGATTCCGGCTGTGCCCCCGCACGGAACCAAAGAGACGGGCAGTCTCGTCCGGGGTCAGAAATTTGATCGTGTCCGTCTTCGGGTCGCGGCATGGCCGCAGTATGCTCGAAATGATCTTTCTGAGCAATATCCTGCCAGCCCGCCGGCTCCGCCGAGCACGGATCATCGGGCCGTCCGGCAGCAGGAAAACAGCAGTAATGAGCAATTATGCCAGAAACCAGGTTTCTGGGCGCCGATTCCGGCGCCAACCCTCGCTCCTAAGACGCGAAGTGGCGGCTCATGACACGAGTGCTCGTCTTACCCCAGCATCGCGCGCGCTGAGGTCGCGGTCGCGTCCTCGCGCCGCCGGAAGGTTCGCTGACCTGCACGTTTCGCGATGCGCCCTGTCGCGTCGACTGTCACCGCAACGCCCACCGTTCCATGTTGGTCTAGTCCACCGGCGGCAACCGAGCCGGCGGATGTTTCTCCTACGCTGGCAGGTCCTTCGGCCGGTCGGTGTAGATGAGCGCCGGCTGTTCCTTACGCTCGATCACTTCCTTGTTGATGACGCACTTCTTGACGCCTTGCAGCGACGGCAGGTCGTACATCACGTCGAGCATCACGTCTTCGAGGATCGAGCGCAGGCCGCGAGCTCCCGTCTTGCGACCCTGCGCCTTGATGGCGATCGCGATCAGCGCTTCCTTCGTGAAGGTCAGGTCCACGCCGTCCATGCCCATGATCTTCTGGAACTGACGCACTAGCGCGTTGCGCGGCTCGACGAGGATCCGGCGCAGCGCGAGTTCGTCGAGCGCGTCGAGCGTGACGACGATCGGCAACCGGCCGATGAACTCGGGAATCAACCCGAACTTCAGCAGATCCTCAGGCATGAGCTGCTGCAAGAGCCGGCCGACCCGCTGCTCCTTCTTCGACTCCGGCGTCGAGCGGAACCCGAGGGAGGTCGAGGAGACCCGCGACTCGATGATCCTCTCCAACCCGTCGAACGAGCCGCCACAGATGAACAGCACGTTGGTCGTGTCGATCTGGATGGACTCCTGCTGCGGGTGCTTGCGCCCGCCCTGCGGCGGAACGTTGGCCGTCGTTCCCTCCAGGATCCTGAGCAGCGCCTGCTGCACGCCCTCGCCCGACACGTCCCGCGTGATCGACGGGTTCTCGTTCTTGCGCGCGATCTTGTCGATCTCGTCGATGTAGACGATGCCCTTCTCGGCCCGCTTGACGTCATGGTCTGCGGCCTGGATGAGCTTGAGCAAGATGTTCTCGACGTCTTCGCCGACGTAGCCCGCCTCGGTCAGGGTAGTCGCATCGGCCATCGCGAGCGGCACGTCGAGGATCTTGGCGAGCGTCTGCGCGAGGTACGTCTTGCCCGATCCGGTCGGCCCGACGAGTAGGACGTTCGACTTCTGCAGCTCGACGTCATCCGATGCGCTTCCGGCGTTGACTCGCTTGTAGTGGTTGTAGACCGCCACGGCGAGGCTCTTCTTCGCCTGCTCTTGACCGATCACGTACTGGTTCAGGAGGTGGCTGATCTCTTTGGGCTTGGGGATGTTGCGGAGCCGAACGTTCTCGTCGACGTTCTTGTAGAGTTCTTCCTCGATGATCTCGTTACAGAGTTCGATGCACTCGTCGCAGATGTAGACGCCGGGGCCGGCGATCAACTTGCGCACCTGCTCCTGCGACTTGCCGCAGAAGCTGCACTTGAGCTGACCCTTCTCCTCGCCGAATCGGAACACTCGCGATCCTTATCCTAAGCCGGCGGCGGCACGTTGCTGCGCATTTCTTTGTTGAATATCTGGTCCACTAGCCCGTACTCGCGCGCCTCCTCGACCGTCATGTAGTAGTCGCGGTCGATGTCTTTCAGAATCTGCTCGATTGCCTTCTTCGTCGTGATCTCGTAGATGCCCGCAAGCATCGTTGGGATCGAGGCGACGTTCTGGAAGGCGTCTTGAATCGGACGCGCAGGTACGCTCCTCCAAGCGCCTAAGCAAGTCTCCCTCGTCCTTACTGAAAGCGAGGAAGCGCATCGCGAGAGTCGCGCCGTACCACACGAACTCTACAGAGTACCCGCCCGAGCACCGCAACGTCTACCATGACCACGACGACTGCCAAGACGGGAAGCGGTGGATCAAGCCCGAACACCGCGGCGGCTCCGCGGACGGAAAGCCGCTCTGCAAGGTCTGCGTCCAGCTCGGCACCTAGCACGGCTGCTCCCGGGACGTCACTGCCCAATGCGGGCCGGTCGTTCGGATTAGGCAGGCCGCCGTCAAGGAAGAATTACAGCGCGTGATAGTGCAGTTCGATGCCTTCGTTGAAGCCGTCAACCGGAAGCTGGAAGGCGCGGGCCTTAGTCCATGCTCCGATCCCTCTACGGGCATCGCCGAATGGACCCGAGGCGACACCGTCGCGCACATGAGCCGGCGCGACGATGAAGCGGTAAGCGTTAGAATCAACCGACGAGGGCGGATCGTGGACGGGGCGGATATCCGCACGGATGACCTCGGGGTGGGGCATGCTGTCTACTTTCGGCAGCCGAAACCTGATCACGCTCGCCGAGTGAGGCGCGAACCCATCAATTCACGATAATACGCAACAACGTCGACGTTTCAAGTTGGCTTTTGATCGCGCTCGGCCGCCTTCACAACGTGGCTGTGACCCTGTTCCAGTCGGATGCGAACATGCTCGTGAAGCTCTGGATCGTGATCGAGCGTGCGACGCTCGATTATCGCAAACGACGACGGCCCGATCGCGATCGCGACGTGCTGGTCGCTTTTTGCCAGCACGCGCCCACTGACGCGCTGGTGATTCGATCGGTCTTCTTCAATGGGTGCTGGCAAATACGGCCGCGATTGCAGCTGAATCGTTGCTTCACGCACAACGCTTACCCGATCCTGGGCCATTACGATCGTCAGATCCTCCATAGAGGTCGTTCTCTGCACCTCATGCTCGCTGCGGAACGTCTGCCGATCGTCCTCTTCTAGAACGTCGAGCGACAAGCGCAGATCGGGAGTCCAGCGAGAAACGGATACGCAACGATCGCCTCCGCGCGATTTCCGTTTTTCGACTCGTGCGCGAAAACATAGGTATGCCAAGCGTCGACGCCGCCCGGCCGCGCGTGCTCGCGCATACGCCGCAACGTCGTCGTCGCTCGCCGCAGACCGCACGGCGGCGGTGACGTCCTCGAGTGCGATGCCGAGCATGTCGAACATCGTCGCGGTGAATCCGGAGATCGTGTAGGCACCGAGGTTGCCGCCTGGCAGCGTCGCGCGGATCTTGTCGATCGAGCGCGGTATGAATACGACGCCCGCGAGTTCGACACGCGGTCGGCGCGGGGGCACTTTGCGGAGATCGAGTGCGTCCATTAGCTGAGGGAGCGCCCGCCTGCGCTGCACGGAGTCGGATCCGTGTGTAGGCCCGGCGCTTAAGCGACGCGACTACGTTACAATAGAATAGTGACCGCCCCAGCCGGCTAGGAAGGAAAGGAACCAGAGGCATGCAGACCGCCGGTCCGCACCGCGAACACGCGCCAAGCGCCTCACCCCACCCTGCGGGTCCTGGAAAGCTGCCTGGAATCAAACACATTATCGCGGTGGCCAGCGGCAAGGGCGGAGTCGGGAAATCCACCGTCAGCGTGAATCTCGCGCTCGCGCTGCAACAGATCGGGGGCCGGATCGGTCTCGTAGATGCGGACGTCCTTGGGCCGAGCATTCCCGTCATGCTGGGGCTCCCCATTGGTAGACCGCCCGCGGCGACCCCGGAGGGCAAGATCGTTCCTGCGGATCGCCACGGTCTTAAGGTGATATCGATGGGCATGCTCACCGGGGACGACAACCCGGCCATCTTACGCGGACCGATGGTGAGCAAGTATCTGCGCATGTTCATCGATTCCGTACAGTGGGGAGAGCTGGATTACTTGATTCTCGACCTGCCGCCGGGGACGGGCGACACCCAGCTGACGCTCGCGCAGAGCTTTCCCTTGTCCGGCGCGGTTATCGTGACGACCCCGCAGGAGGTCAGCCTCAAGATCGCGCGCCGCGGGTTGCGGATGTTCGAAACGGTGCACGTTCCCATCCTCGGCATCATCGAGAACATGAGCACGTTTATTTGTCCTCACTGCAGCAAGAGCACCGACGTCTTCGGCCATGGCGGCGGCGAGCGGATGAGCCGACAGCTTGGCGTCCCGTTCCTGGGGACGATTCCTCTCGACGCCGCGATCGTCACCGGTGGCGACGCAGGGCGTCCGATCGTGCTCGAGAAGCCGAGCTCGCTCCCGGCCCGGGTCTACTTCACGATCGCCAGCGACCTCGCTGGTCGACTCGAGGGGCGCCCAACGACGGCGCTCCAGCCGTTCACGTGGACTTGGGCAACCAGTGACGGTGAGCCAGACTGGGTGGAAAGCGCCGTCCAGCCGTCGGGCTCTCGCACGACCGCAATCGGTTTTCACCGGCGCGATGCTCGCACGGTGTCCGTGCTCTGGGAGGACGGCCACCGAAACGACTTTGACGTCCGGGATCTCCGGCTAGCGTGCCGTTGCGCTGTCTGCGTGGAAGAGATGAGCGGGCGTCCCCTCTTGGATCCAAAGAACGTGCGACCGGACGTAAGTCCGCGGACGATCACCTCCGTGGGCAATTACGCCATCACGATCAACTGGAACGACGGACACAGCAGCGGGATCTACTCGTTCGAGCTATTGCGGGCGCTTGGTGAGCGCAGCAAAGCTGGAGTCGTCGAAGATGTCTGATGTCCTGCCTGTCGACCCGACGATCACGATCCGCGCCGAAACCTTGCTCGCCGATCCCGACACGTGCAAGTTCACGGTGAGCCGGACTGTGCATCCCGGGGGCGCGTTCTTCTTCGAGAACAAAGAACGAGCTGGTGGCTCGCCCCTTGTCGAACGCTTGTTCGCGCTTCTTGGCGTTGCGCACGTGCTCGTGACCGAGGACGTGGTGACGGTCGGGAAGGAGCCGAGTGCTTCGTGGTCGGGACTAACAGCAGCAATCGGAACGGCTATCCGGACGCAACTGCTGACTGGCGTGCCGGCGATCCTCGAGTCTCCTCACCACGAAAGCACGGGGAGGCGGCCCGACGCTGAGATTCGCGCGGTCGTTCAAGAACTGCTGGACAGGGAAGTCAACCGTTCCATCGCTGGCCACGGCGGACAGATTTCGATCGTCGACGTCCAGGATGGCAACCTCTTCATCGCCATGAGTGGTGGGTGCCAGGGATGCGCGGCCTCTCAAGTGACTCTACGGCAAGGGTTCGAGGTCATGGTGCGTGGGGTCGCGCCGGAGATCGTGGACATCGTCGACACGACGGATCACGCATCGGGCAAGAATCCATTCTACGAGCGCGTAGGATGAACTCAAGTAGCGAACGCACCCTGCCCATTCCGCCGCTCGAGCGCGATGCAGCAGGTCCGGTCGTAGACACGCGTCGCCGCGGCCTCCGCGATCTGCGTATTTCGGTCACCGACCGCTGCAACTTCCGCTGCACCTACTGCATGCCCAAGGATGTGTTTGGCGCCGACTATCAGTTTCTGCCGCACGCTGAACTGCTGACCTTCGAGGAGATCGTGCGTCTGGCGAAGATCTTCCGCGATCACGGCATCGAAAAGATTCGCCTCACCGGCGGCGAGCCGCTGTTGCGTAAGGGACTCGAGACGCTTGTCGAAATGCTCGCCAACGAATTGCCCGGCGTCGACCTTACGCTCACCACTAACGGCTCGGCATTGAAAGCCAAAGCCAGGGCCCTCAAAGCTGCCGGCCTGACACGCATCACGGTGAGCCTCGATTCCCTCGACGATGCGACCTTCAAGACCATGAACGCCGTCGACTTCCCCGTCGCCAAAGTGCTCGAAGCCATCGACGCGGCCGCAGGCGAAGGGCTCGCGCCGGTCAAGATCAATATGGTGGTCAAACGTGGTGTCAACGACACGCATATCGTCGATATGGCTCGCCACTTTAAGGGCTCCGGAAACATCGTGCGCTTCATCGAATTCATGGATGTAGGTGCCACCAACGGCTGGAAAATGGATAACGTCATCCCCAGCGCGGAAGTCGTGCGCACAATCAACGAAGCCTTCGCCTGCGAGCCCGCCAACCCCAATTACTTCGGTGAAGTTGCCAAGCGTTGGCGTTACAAAGATGGCTCCGGCGAGTTCGGCGTCATCTCCAGCGTCACCGAGGCTTTCTGTGGCTCCTGCACCCGCGCGCGGCTCTCCAGCGATGGTGCGATCTACACGTGCCTATTCGCGCAGCAGGGTCATGACCTGAAATCGATGCTACGTGGGGGCAAGAGTGATGAAGAGATTCACAACGCCATCGCCGCCATCTGGCAGCTCCGCGAAGACCGTTATTCCGAGATCCGCACCGAAGAGACATCGAGGTCGCGGAAAGTGGAGATGAGTTTTATCGGGGGGTAAATATCGCGACGAGTTCAGCTGCGATAAACGGGGCTCGTCTTGGGACGCCCTATCGCCTACCCTCAAATCGGCTTGACCGTCTAGTCTAGTAGGACCCTCCTCTACCGAGTGAGATGTGGTCGGCTCGACGGGCTCAGGCCGGCGATTTTGGCCGCATGGCATTAAGCTAGGGTAACTATGGTATCCTAGATTCGTTAGAAGGTAGCCGCGCTGTACCCGTCACTCGCGCAGCAGACTCACCCCCCGCGGACGTTATTCTTGGGATCGTATCCGCCGCGCGAATGCGGGATTGCGACGTTTACGAGGGACGTGGTGGAAAGTTTCGACCACGCATTCGGTTCGCGCAGCGAAGTTGTGGCGATCGACGAGCCGGGCGGTGAAGCGCACGCGTACGGCGCACGCGTCGTCGCGCTTCTTCGGCAGGACGATCGGGCGTCGTATGCGCGGCTCGCGCGCGACATCGACGCGCATCCCTCCGACGTGCTCGACGTCCAACACGAATACGGACTGTTCGGCGGCCCGGACGGCGCATGGTTCCTCGATCTCATCGAGGCGGTCCGCAAACCCGTGGTGGTTTCGCTGCATACCGTGCTTCCCGAACCGAGCACCGCGCACAACGCCGTCGCGCGGCGAATCTGCGAACGCGCCGATGCGGTCGTCGTGCATTCCCAGACCGGCAAACGCCTGCTGGCGGACGCATACGGAGTCGACCCGGCTAAACTGCACGTCGTCCACCACGGCGTCCCCCGACGTTCCGTTCCGCCCGAGCGATCCGCTCAAAGCGCGGTTCGGATCGACCGGCCGCACGGTCGTCTCGACGTTCGGGTTGATCAGTCGCGGCAAAGGTTTGGAATACGCCATCGAGGCGATGCGCACGATCGTCGCGCGCCAACCTGACACGCTGTATCTCATTCTCGGGCAGACCCACCCCCGGCGGTACGAGGGCGAATCGTATCGCGAGGAGCTCAAGGCTGCGATCGCGCGCTACGATCTCGGAGCGAACGTCGCGCTGATCGACAAGTATCTGGACTTCGACGAACTCGTGGCGTACCTCGGTGCGACCGACATCTACCTCACGCCCTACCTCAATCCGGTGCAGATCGTAAGCGGCACGCTCGCGTATGCGATCGGTCTTGGCAAAGCGATCGTGTCGACGCCGTATCTCTACGCCAAAGAATTGCTCGCGAACGGACACGGTCTGCTCGTGCCATTCCGCGACCCCGCTGCGCTGGCGAAAGCGGTCCTGCAACTGGTCGACGACAAGTGGACGCGCCGCGCGCTCCAGCGCCGCGCCTACCGTTTCGGCCGCCTGATGACTTGGCCCAACGTCGCGGTCGCGCACGGCCGCGTGTTCGCAAGCGTCGCCCCCGGCCGCGTCGGTGCGCTCGAATTGGTGCGCCCCGCGTGACGGCGGCCGGTTCGTGAACCTGGCTGGAGCACCGCCGCCGCTCGATCACCTGCTCGCGCTCAGCGACGCCGTCGGCATCCTGCAGCATGCCGACGGCGACGTGCCCAACCGCAACGAAGGCTACTGCACCGACGACGCGGCGCGCGCGTTCATCGTTGCCGTCCGAGCGAGCGACCACGCGAGCTGCCGCGTCGGCGAGCTGCGCTTGGCGCGCAAAGCTGGCGTTCACGAGAACACGATCCACCTCTGGAAAAAGAAGTACGGCCAACTTGGCACCTCCGAGATTCGCGAAATGAACGAGCTGCGCGATGAGAATACGCGGCTCAAACGGTTGGTCGCGGACCTGGCACGGTAGCGTCCCGGGGCGTGTGTAGAAGTACCGAGCTGAGTGAGGTGATTTAGCTCAAGGCTGTTTCTACTTGGGGTAGAACTGAATTAATTATCGCGCTGCTTCTCCTAACTGTCAATACCCTTTGCAAATACTTTTCGCGTTATGCGCGCGGATCGCGTGAGTGCGAATCCGTAGCGATAAGATGGCGATCAAAAAGGCGTGCACCAGTAACGCGAATCGCATACACACGCGATCGTCGAAATGCGTTAGTCGAAATTTAGTTAAGTAGAACTAATCGCCGCTCTTGCCGTAGAGTTGCGCCATGGATGGTTCGCTCATGTAGCGTTTGCCCGCGTGCCAGTCCTCGGTTTGCTCAAGCAAAATCATGCCGATGAGCCTCAAGGCAGATGCGATGCTTGGAAAGATGCCGATGACGCGCGTGCGGCGGCGGATTTCGCGGTTGACCCGTTCGATGGGATTCGTGCTCGAAATGCGGCTCCAATGCTCGCGCGGAAAGTCCATGAACGTAAGGGTATCTCCGAGGCCGTTCTCGAGAATCTGCATGGCTTTGGCACAGGTTTTCGCGTACTGCTCACGCAGAGCTTCATACGCCACAAGCGCGGCCTCAGCGTTGGGCTGACTGAAGATGCCTTGCATGGCGCTGGCGATTTGCTTCTTGTACGCTTCAGGGGCGTGCGAAGTCACGTTGCGCGTGAAATGCACCTTGCAGCGCTGCCAGCTCGTGCCGACGAGCACCGTTTGCACGGCCTTAATCAGACCGCCATGCGCGTCGGTGATAGCTAGCTTTACGCCGCTCAACCCACGATCGCGCAGCCCGCGCAAGAACGTTGCCCAGCTGGCTTCGCTTTCCGTATCGACGATATCTAAGCCGATGAGTTCGCGTGTGCCTTCTTCGCGCACGCCGTAGGCGATAACGCACGCTTGCGACATCACGGTACGACCGATGCGCATCTTTTCGAAGACGGCGTCGAGGAACAGGTAGGGATAGTTGCCCGTAAGTGGCCGATCGCGAAAAGCTCGGGCCTGTTCGTCCAGCTCAACGCAGAACTCGCTCACCTGCGACTTAGACAGCGACGTAATGCCGAGTTCGGCGACGAGCTTGGCCACCTTACGCGTCGAGACGCCGCCGATGACCGCTTCTTGTACGAGCGCGATGAGCGCCCGTTCGCTGCGCGTACGGTGCTGCAGAAACGACGGCATGTAGTTGCTCTCGCGTAGGCGCGGGATCTCCAGATCCAAGCTACCCATGCGCGTATCAAAGCGCCGTTGGCGGGTGCCATTTCGATGGTCCAGACGATCGCCGCTGCGCTCGTAACGCCCAGCGCCCGCGCGCTGTCCAAGTTCCAGTTCCATGGCTTGGCGCAGCGTGTGCTCGAAGAGTTCTCGGAGGGAATCGCTGGCATCGCCCAGCAAGGCGGTGTTGTCGTGATCGGCTACCCGAGGTATGATCGTATCGGTCATCGAGTGCTCCTGGTTGGATTGAACACTCGCTCGGTTCGCTCGATGACCGCCTCTTCTTGCTAGGCGATTACGGGCTTAAACTTTTACACACTCCCATGGACGCGGGCTAATCGGCCATTGCGTCGGCTACGCTTGCATGTTTTTCTATGTCGGATATGTAATGAGGTAAACGCTATGTCAGGTGTTAGGGTCTTTAAATCCCTCGCCGACGCGTTAAGCCGAGGGTTTCAAATCTATGAGAGCAAGCCAGACGGTAGCTATATTGTCCGCATCCTAGTGTAGGTCATCATAAATGGCATGACATTTCTTG
>JRHI01002468.1_pt1 | contig 12650 bp, 13 predicted proteins | sample 215371 | NCBI WGS metagenome assembly JRHI01 (sample SAMN02929681, study PRJNA255918) | sediment metagenome | biome: cave system; feature: Ice Cave; material: Sediment; isolation source: sediment from deep within a dark volcanic ice cave with no known source of... ...
GAGGCCTGTTCGCTGTTCAAAAAAGCGAGGCCACCTCTGTTCCCCGGCGGCGGCTTCAGTCTGAAGTTCACGAAGACTGGGACTTTCACGTACTACTGCCTGTTCCACGATAACATCGGAATGTTTGCGAAGGTGACCGTGCATTAGGCGCACATCCAATCAGGCTCTAACGAGCGCGCGTGAATAAGGGCGGCTGTTATCAGCCGCCCTTATCGTAACTACAGCCCTCGTTACTCGGTCGAGGAATTTCACAGAGTGAGTCGCAAAGCCGAGCGGAGCGGGGGGCACGGCAATTCAAACCGCGGCCGACTTTCGGACGCACATTGTAGAGAACATCGACGCGCACATGGCGGAGTTGGCCAAGCTGTGTGCCATTCCGAGTTTTGCTGCTGACCCAAAGGGTGCGACGTGCATTGTAACGCTTATGGCGCGGTTTGCACGCAACCATGACTGAGATCAGAAACGAACCATTTCAAATTTTCGTTGAACGAAAGAGATGAAAGCAGCGATTTTGACAAGGCTGGTACTTGTGACTGTGGCAGCGGTGTCTTTAGCCTGTGGGCAACGCGGTGCAACATCTAAGCCGCCGGTCCTTTCATCACAGCCCGTGGTTCACTCTGAAAGGAACGCTTTTGAGGTGGGGCAAGCGGACAACGGGAAGAAAGTTGAACTTCCGTCAGGCTCCCTACTCGTATTGAATCTCCAAAACCCGCCCAACTGGATCGTTCACGTTGGCGATCAACGTATATTGAAAATTGCACAGGATACGCACGGCCGGTACCCGCGCTCGCAGGGCGTATTTCGAGGAGCGGCTCGCGGTTCTACGGTCCTGGAGGCTGTCAGTGACTATCCGTGCATGCACGTGCAACCGCGCTGCCTGATGCCGAGTTCGGCCTTTCGAGTTACCGTTATTGTGGTTCGCTCGTTAGATGAGGAAACTCGAGGATATTGGACACCCGAGCGGATGCGTGAGGCGAAACCGATGCCCATGCCTTATCCTAGCAGCTCCTAGGTTCGAATGTGGTTGCGCGAAGCAATCGCGCGCGCGGCGCGATCCCGCACGCCTTCTGCGCTATCAAATCGGCGCGGGCGTGTGAGATAGCTCACCATCGCAAGCTTTAAGACTAGTAACACGCCACAATGTCAATAGTATTGAGTGAGAGCGCCGGCAAGATGGAATGTTTTGGCGCTCTTTCCTTTTGCGCTGGTTAATGTAGGGTGGGTATGGTTAGCCCCCGACCCTAGCAATCGTGACTCAGGTTGTCGGGAAAGCCGGATTATTCGCCTCGAAGTGGGCGTATTTATCCGCGTCACTAACCATGGCTTGCAAGGTGGCGTTGAGCGGTTCGAAGACCCAGATCCCCGAGAAGATCGCCGTGTCGCCTATCTTGCTGCGCAGCACGTAAGCCGGACGCTGATCCACCCCTAGACTCGCAAACTCTGCGGTAGCGCGGTCGATGCGCTCGCGGATGCGTGGATCGTCCATGAACTCGGCGATCTTTTTCTTGTCGACGCCGGTCACGCCGGCGACGATTTCAAGACAGATCTCACGCTCCAGAACCAGTTTCCCATCGACGAGCGCCGCACGCGCCAAAGCGAGGCGGACGCGGTCATCGCTAAATCCGAGTTCGCGCGCAGCCTCGGCCGCAAGGTTCGGAATGAGCGTGCTGCTGTAATCCGACGCTCGCCAGGCGCTATTGAGGTGCGTACCAGATATGGAGCCCGACCGGTGATAGAACCAATCCATTTGTTCGCGGCTGTATCCACGCGTCGGATGACGGACGAGCGCAATGCGCCATTCATATTCGATGTGATCGCGGTGAATGTCGAGCAATCGCCGCAAATTCGGCTCGCTGTAAAAGCACCACGATGAAAGGACGTCGAGGTAGTAGACGAGCTTAACCACATTCAAATCTCCATTTGGCCGTGCAGCACGGGCACGACTCCGCCGCCGACTTCAATCCGGCCAATTTTTTCGCCCGCACGTTCCACGATTATTTTCACAAAACTCTGCCGGCCCATCTTCGTTCCTTGTTCGCTCATTATTTCAATCCGTTCGGCGCCCGAGGCAATACCGTTGGCCACGACGTACGCGCCCAGCGCGCCGCTCGCGGAGCCCGTCGCGGGGTCTTCCACGATGCCCACCGCGTCCAAGCCGAGCATGCGCGAGTACAGGTGGTTGGCTTGAGCCTGAGGAGCAAAAACAAAAATGCCGGCGATCTCGTGGCCCGCAAAATATTTTAGGAGCGCCGGCTTATCGAGCGATACACGGTCGACCGCAACCGGCTCGCGCAACGCGACGAATAAGAACGGCACCGGCACGCTGAGTAGCTGCACCGGCGCGCCCGGAAGCAAGTCATTTTCGCGCAGCTCCATCCCTGCTGCGATCTCACTCCGGTTGTCAAAAGTGTGGCCGAATTCAACCGGCGGCGAAGTCAAGAAAACAGCACTGGGATTTTCAGTCGAGCCTTCCAATCGGACGGAAACTGGCCCCACGTTTTCGTGCAAGCGCACCAAGTTCGTGCCTTTCGGCAGCAGGCCGTTCTTGGCGAGAACCCACGCCGTGCCCACAGTCGGGTGGCCCGCATACGGCATCTCCAACGCAGGCGTGAAAATGTAGACGCGCGCCGCGCAATCCTCACGTTCGGACGGCACTACGAAGGTCGTCTCGGAGAGATTCGTCTCTCGTGCGATGTCCTGCATTTGGGTTTTGCTCAACCCGCGCGCGTCAGTAAAAACTGAAAGCGCATTACCGCGGAATCGTTCGCGAGTGAAAACATCGACTTGTTCGAAATCATATTGTTGTGCCATGCCCCACAATTACAGGTTTCAAATATAGGACCTTGTGCTGTGAGCCAGCGAAAGCAAGCTTAAGGAGAGATACCAACAATGCCGCGTTTTGTACCTATTGTTCTCATCGTTTTCGCATGTCTGATCGCGCCAAGAGTGTGTGTCGCGCGTACGATTCAGATCAGCGATGCGCGCACAATTGTCACCGTTGCGCAGCCGCAGCTCTCCCCCGATGGAAAGCAGATTGTGTGCGTCGTGTCGCGTCCGAACTATGCGGCAAACACAGATGAGAGCGACCTGCTCTTGGTCGACATTGCGACCGGGAAACAACGCATTTTAACGCACTTGATACCCGAGGCCTCGAGCACTGTATCGCCTGAACGCCCGTTCAAAGACATCGCTTCGCCGCGCTGGTCACCTTCAGGCGACCGGATCGCCTTCCTCGCGCGCAGACCCGGTGAAAATTCCCTCATGCAAATTTACGTCTTGAATCGCACCGGCCAGCTTCATAAAATCGCCGAAGCGCAAAATGATGTCGATGCATTTGCCTGGCGCCCGGATGGTTCCGCGATCGCGTACGATACGGCCGACCTTCCCAAGAACAAGAAGGCTATCGATGAGCATCACGATGCGTTCGAAGTGGGCAATGATGGTTACTTGATAAGCGCGGCGCCCACGCCCGTCAATCTTTGGCTGGCACCCACCGATGGGAAGCTCGCGAAGCGGCTCACTTCCGGCAATGGCATGGTATTCGGTGGGGATGCAGGCACGTCGTTGTCATGGTCGCCCGACGGTAAGGCGCTCGCATATACCTGGGCGCCATCGCCCCATCTCGGAGACACCAATACCGCTGCGATCAAGTTGCTCGATGTCGCGAGCGGCGCTATTCGTAAGCTCACGCAGCATCCTGGCTTAGAGAATTACGCCACCTTCTCACCCGATGGCTCAAAGATCGCGTATTGGCATCCTAAAGATGGTGACGGTCTCAACGGCACGGAGATTTACGTGACCTCATCCCGAGGCGGTAACGGCAACGACGTCACGCGGCGCATCGATCGTGACATGTCAAGCGTTGCCTGGATGCCGGATGGCAAAACATTGCTGGTGAGCGCCGCAACAGAAACATCGATCGGCGTGTGGCTGCAGCCGCTCGACGGAAAGCCGCGTCGCCTCGACTTGGGTGCGATTGACCCTTCCTGGGATAACTGGACGGATATTACCGTCGGCAAAGATGGCGCCATCGCGTTCGCCGGCTCGGAGCCAAAACGCCCTACCGAACTTTACTACATGCGTTCTTCAAGTTCACCACCACGGCGGCTTACCGATTTCAATCATCATATCGCCGCGCTTGATCTCGGACGCACGGAAACGATTACCTGGACGAACGAAGGCTTCACGCAAGACGGCGTGCTGACGTACCCTCCGAATTTTGTCCGCGGCAAGAAATACCCGTTGCTGTTGCGCATCCACGGAGGCCCCAATTACGCGAGTCAGGCGACGTTCTGGGATTTCGTGCAGATCGGTGCTGCGTTGGGCTATCTCGTGTTCCAGCCGCACTATCGCGGCAGCGACAATCTCGGCAGCGCGTACGAACACGCCATTTTCAACGATGCGGGCGCAGGTCCGGGCCGCGACATCATGGCCGGCGTGCGTGCGGTTGAGAAGCTCGGCATCGTCGACGCGTCGCGGATGGCGGTGAGCGGCCATTCGTATGGTGGTTTCATGAGCGCGTGGCTCGCGAGCCACGCGCCGGTCTGGAAGGCAGAAGTTTTGTACGCGGCTGAGGTCGATCCGCTCGCGCAATATTATCTGGAAGATTACAATGTTGCAGAATGGTACTACTTCAGAGGGCTGCCCTGGAGTAACGCCAGCGTCATGCACGATTACCTGGCGCAGGCGCCGCTCAGTTACGTTCGCAACGTGAAGACGCCGACGCTGATTGTTTCCAATACGGGCGACGGCCGCGTTCCGATTACGCAGGAGTTCGCGTGGTACCACGCCTTACGCGACAACAACGTGCCCGTTAAGTTCGTGCTTTTTCCCGGTTCGGGCCACGACATCAGCGGCCCGGCGCACCTCGAAGACATGTATCACCTGTGGTTCGATTGGCTGGCAAGATACCTGAAATAACGGTATAGCGGCCGACGATCGCAGCGGGCAACGCGGTAGATTTAGTGGTAGGCGGCAAATGGGTCGTCGCGCACACCATCAAGAAAATTAGGTAACTGAAAACCCGGAACTTTACGATAGCCGACGTCCGCGACAAATGAGTGTGCCGACGCGTAAGGCTTGCGCTTCGCCACGACAGCCGCCGCTTCCACAAATACCTCAATGAAGCCGGTTCTTGGCGCGGCGCGCAAGACGCTGACAATATCGTCGCGCGTCAGAATATCGAGATAAGCGCCAAAATCGGCGCCCACACCTGAGTTTACTAACTTAACCTCGGCCTGCTTGTGTTGGGCGATCCCGCCGTTATCGTGAAGGGCGATCGCGTCCCAGGCGAGATTGATGTGCGTGTCCGGCGCGCCATGCTTGGCGAACAGATTTCGTGCGAGATTCGCGCCATCCACCTCGAAGGGGTTCTTGTCGCTCATGTGCGCGGCGGCGAGTCCGGTGTCGTGAAGAATGGACGCGACGTAGACTATTTCTGCATCGTGCTTGACCTGGGTTGCCTTGGCGATCAGTTCTGCGAACAGAAATGTCCGTAAGGAATGGTTGAATATCTCGATTGGTTCGACCGACCGGGCAAGTTCGGTCGCTTCCTGCGCCAGTCGTGTATCGGGAATCGCCACTCCGGCAATCTGTTTAGCGCCGTTAGCCACGCTACCACCCAAAGGCAGTATGGCCGCAACTGCGAACATGGCCTGCACAAAGCTCGATCGGTTCATGGCTCACAGCGACCCTCGCAATCAAATATGTTGGTGCTGCGGTTGTTGGGTGAAAAGCGCGCTAACCTCTGCGTCGAGACTGCCATGATTATGACAGCGTGTAAGGAGTAGGAGCACGAATATGGATCCACTCGATCTCACCAAAAAGCCGCCGCGCGGTCCGCGCGAGACGGTGAACGGAATCGTCATGATGGCCCGCACAATCGACAAAGTGCGCGGCGGCCTGCCTGGTGGAAATTCTGGAGAATACAGACTGCCTGGGTTCAGCAAGACGCTCTTGGATGAATTGGGTATCGACGAAGAAGTCTTCCGTAAAGTTGTCGCTGACGCTAAAAGCGACGACGACGTGGCGCGCTGGCTTTCGGAAAACACCGATCGTTCGCGCTACGAAGACATCAATCGGGATTGGTTACAAGAGAGCGTCGAAGGTTACTCAGACAAATTCTTTGAGCGTTACCCGGTGGCGCGCAAATACAATCTTACGAACGCTTTTGATGTCTTAGACTACGACGACCGCGAGTCGTTTGGTGTAGCGCATCCGGCTCGTTCCTCACCATAAGAGCGACCTCGGCCAGCGCGGTGCGAGCTTAGCATCAATTCCGAAAGTGCGGCCTGCACCGGCCAAAGATACAGCGAGAGCGATGACGAAGAACGCGCCGTCATTGCTCGACGGATTCCACCACCATAACCCTTTGGCAAACATATAGTTGGCGAGCAAGCACATCGCGATCACGGCAGCGAGCCGCGTTGCGGTGCCGCTGATCAGGCAAACCGCAACGACAGCCTCACCGATCACAACCATAGCCGCAAAGGTTGAGATGTGCGGCAGAACGAGCGCGCCGAGAAAATGTTGGTAAAACGGCTGCGCGACGCCCAAATAGATTCGCAAGGCGGCAAGTATGTTATCTTTCCACATGCAACGAGACGTTCGCGGAACGGTGGCAAGTCCGCTAGCTGCGGCACCACAACGGCATTAATCTGGTCGGCGAGAGTGAGGTAGCAAACATCCATGCGCTTGCCGGTAGTCAGTAAATTTGTCTTGGTCATCTTCGTCGCCGTCTCCATTCTCTTGGGAACGTGTCAGCGAACGCAGGCCGGGGGTGGATGCAACAATTCACCCTGGAGCCAGACCACGTTGGCGGTGCCCGGTCATCCAACCCAGCTCGTTCTCACTCCCGATGGCTGCCATGTTTTTCTCGGTCTTGATAGCTCAAATCCGCGGTCGCAAACGGGTATCGGTGTATATGACCGTTTCCACGACACACTCAAGCTCGTGCGTGTCCAACCTCTGGAATCCAACCCTTTCGGCCTGACTATTGCGCCCGGTGGCCAGACCTTGGCGGTAGCGGACGAAGACTATGTCGTCTTCGTTGACGTCCAACGGCTGTTGAGCAATGAGGGCGACCCAATTTTAGGCTACACTTCCGACGGCGATCAACCGGGTACGGTCGATATCAAGATATCGCCAGACGGCCACTTTGCTTTTGCCAGCGACGAAAATGCCAACACGATAACGGTCATCGATATGGAAAAAAGCCGTCATTCAAACTTCAAGAATATCGTGAAGGTCGGGCAAGTTCCGGTTGAAAACGCGCCGACCAGAATCGCATTCTCTCCTGACGGCAGCCGCCTGTACGTCACGAGCGAAATAGCCCTATCGAAGTTCGCCGACCCGAAAGTTTGCTCGGAAGAAGGCAGCAAAGCTAACGCGCCGCTATCGCAGCCCGAGGGCGTTCTTCTCACGATCGATGTGCTAGAAGCAGAGCATGACCCAGCACACGCGGTCCTTGCGCGATCTTTAGCCGGATGCAGCCCGGTTCGCGTCGCGCTCAGTCCGGATGGCAAAGTTGCCTGGGTCACCGTGCGTCATTCAGACGAATTGCTGGCATTCGACACTGCGAAGTTGACATCCGACCCCACGCACGCTCGACTTGCGCAAGTGGCAGTGGGAAAAGGACCCGTGGGACTGGGTGTGCTCAAAAATGGCTCGTTGGTCCTCGCGGCAAATGCGGATCGTTTTGCCGCGGATCAAACGTCTCCGCGGACTATAACGCTCGTCGATACGGCTAAAGCGCTCGCCGGACAACCGGCGGTCGTCAGAACCTTGACTGTTGGCGTTTTCCCGCGCGAGTTTACACTGAGTCCAGACGGGCTCGGATTGTTCTTGTCGAATTATTCTTCGGATCAGATCACGATCTTTGATACGGAGAAACTTTCGCCCTGAGTCCGAAAAAGCCGCCAAAACGCTCCGCGGCAGCATACCTGCCCGAGCGATTGTCACTGAAAGGTTGCGAGAAGCCGCGGCGCGGCTAGCCACCCGCCGGAAAGCTAGGCGCGTGGGCGCCTTGATACCCCGTGCCGTAGATGTTGCGAATCTCAAGCTGCGCCCCATGCCGGTCCAAAAGGCGCCTTAAGTAGAACATCTGCACCTTGAGCAAATTCTGCTCACGCGGCTGCAGCTCGCGATCCTCAACGCCCAACAAGCCCTCGTAACGTACCGTCTTGCAGAAGTTGGCGATCAACTTGTGCATGAGCCGGAAGTGGGTTCGGCTGCAGCGCACGCTCGTGCCTGAAATGTGCAGCTCGTGCGAATCCGGATAGACCGTGACGTTCACCCCGGAAAGAAATTCGAAATTAAAGGCTGCAGCGTAATCTAACCATTGTGGCTTCTTCATGCTCATCCGCCAAACTGAAAAAAGTTAAAATCTGCAAGGTGCCCCAGTGCACCAGTGCCAGCGGAGGCTATGCGACCGGATTTATTCTTACCGGGCTGACTCCGCCGGCCTTCGGCGGCTATACGGTCGTAGCACCGGTGACGGTGAACGGCCAGATCCAACCCTGGAATGCGTCGGCTACCCTGCCTGCCGCATTCACGACGCTCGGCAACGATGGCGGCGCAGCCTATGTCGCCAGTGGCGGAGGTGGCGGAACCWTCACCTACGCGGCGCCGCCCGCTGGCGTCACCGAATCGGTCGTGTACGTATCGTGTAGCACGACGACCGCTCCGCCCGATCCCTGCGCTGCCGGCCCGGGCTTTCCGGTTGCAAGCGCAGAGGTTACCGGAGCAACGCTTATCGCCACGTTGCCTGCGGGGACGCTGGTGCCAGGTGAAGTCTACAATGCGTTTGTGATCGGCGCTGACTATCCGTTGGCCGAAGCCGGTCCACCGGCAAACATACAACAAGCGCCAACGATCACGGGCGCAGGCGGCACCGCGGACCTCACCGTGTCGCCGGCGTTTACGATAACCGGATAAAAAGAAGCCACCTCTCCGCGAAAAGAAGTGGCTCGGGCGAACCTTTTTCGTTACGCGTTGATGCAGGAGTTTGCAGCAGAGGTAACGCCGCTGCGAAACGAGGTGCTCAACGTTGAGAAACCGGTTGTGCCGGTGCTCACGGTGCTCGTCGCAGCATCAACGGTAGTGATATTTTTGGTTCCTATTTGGTTGTTGTAGATGATGCCGCTCTTCACGAGCTCCTGTCCGAGCAGTCGAAGGTCGGTAATGTTCGCGCCATTTCCCGTAAACGAATAGAGCTGGTAAGAAACGGCCACGATGGGATAACCGCCGGAGAGGTTGGCGTAGGCGGACGGCTTCACCAGGAGAACGCAGCCGGCGCGTACGGGTGCAGGGCTAAGCGGTGCGACGGTGGCGGGCCCTCCGGCTGTGACGACGACGCTGTCCTTGGCAACGGCGGTGAGGCCGTTGATCTTGCTCGCAGACTCAGGCAGGTTTATGATCGGGTCGAAGTTGTTGACCAGGGCGAAGTTAATGCCGCTGCTGGGCACGCGCGCGCTGAGCGCGTTTGCTGCTTCAGCATATCCGATAGCTCCGTCAGTGGACGTGATCGTTGAGACGACACCGGGGTTACCGGACGCGCCAATCGAGTTTGCCGGCGGCGTGTTCACGACGTATGGCGGAGTCGTGCCCGTGCCTGCGGTGAACTGCTGGCTTGTGCTCACACCGCTGCCGCACACTGCGCTCAGGTGGTTCGAAAAGGCGAAGGTGGTACCGCTGCCGTCGCTACGGTAGACGAACTTCACGACCTTGGCCGGAAAGCCAACCTGACTCCAGTTCGTGATGGTTCCTTTGACCATGCCGCAGATCTGCGCGTCGGTGAGATGTATCTGTGTGCTTCCGGTTTGCACGTTGTTGTAGAACAAGGACACTGAACCTGCGATCTCAGGCAGTTCGACAGGTTCGCCGCGCGTGCCGGCCTTATTCGAAACGAAGGTGCTGTACTCTGATTGGGTGAGCGGGGAATCGGAACCGGCGACGTCGGGATCGGTCAACCCCAACGCAGCGGGTGCGCCGAAGCCGTTGGTCGGGCCCGGCTTGGTGCCGAGCGGCGCGCACGGACCGTTGACGCCCGCCGTGGCGCCCGCCAAGCCGTCGAATACTTTCTTGCCGAAGCCGCTACCGGTTTGGCAATACTGCACGGTGTCGTGCTGCGTCGAGAGCACCGACAGGAAGTACCCGAACACCGAACCGGCCACGGGCGTGGATGGGTTTTGAGTCAACGCGGATGCGCCTTCGTACGCGTCGGCGGGCAGCGTTGCGCCGCCGGCCACAAACGTCGTGCGCAACTGCTGGTTGGTATAGCGGTGGAATCCATAGAACTGGGCGTATGGTGCCGCGCTGACCTGCGTGTCAAGTATAGCGGCGCTCAGCGCAGCTGCCGCGATGGTGGTCGCGATTTTACGAGTCGAACTCGTCATGCGGTTTCCTTTCAGCACCGACCAAATGGTCGAGACAGACGTGGGGAAGCGCAGGAAAGATCCATGCGCTTCGCCCGGAAGTTTATTATCTGATTCGGGGACGTGGAGTTGGGGTGAAGGGGAAAGCAGGGCCGGACAGTACGCCGCTCAGCGAGAACACGACGCCGGCGCCGTTGAGTCCGCCACCGGTAGTCGTGCCGTAGATGTTGCCGTCAGCAGACGTCAGGAGCTTCGTGGCCGGGAACGCGCCATCCGCGCCGGCGAACGAGTGCACGATCGAGTAGACGTTGGTTGTCAGATCGAACGCAAACACCACGCCATTGCCGCCAGGCCCGTTGTTCTGTGCGACGCCGTAGAGAACCAACATCTCGTCGTTCTGAAGTGGTCGCATCGTGGGAATGCGCTGCAGAGCGTCGGGAGATTCAAGAGAACGCGATCGCGTGCGGTGCGCTCGGTCTCCGTTGTCTCCGTTGTCGACTATGCTGAGTTGCGCGAGAACGCTTTGGCCACTGCTTCCGTCGGCGGCGAACGCGAACAGTGTGGAGAGCGCTCCACTTTGCGTGATGCGGAAGAGCGTTCCGTTGCCGCCTGCACCGCCCGATGTGGTTGCGCCGTAGAGGCTCCCGTTGAAGTCGGTTACCAGAGCGGCGAAGGGTGTGGCACCATCGCTGCCGCCGGTGAAGTTCCAAATGACCTTAAATGCACCTGAAGGCGAGATACGGTAAACCACTCCTGAACCGAAGGAGCCGCCGCCCGTCGTGCTGCCGTAGAAGTTGCCGTCGCTGCCATATTGCAATCCGCTTCCCGGCCCGGCGCCGTCCAAACCGCCGGTAAACCGGTGGAGGATTGCATAACCGCTGCCGTTCGGCTTGATGCGATAAACGGTTCCGTTATCGGAGCCACCGCCGGTTGATGTCGTGCCATAATAATAACCGTCAAACCATGGCAAAAGCCGGCCGAGCGGCGTGGCGCCGTCGGGGTTTCCGGTGAACACGTGCAGGGTGGCAACATTGCCGGCTTGATCGCTGGAGAACACGGTTCCGAAGTTCAACCTTCCACCGAAGAGACCGTCGGCAGCCGTCACTCCGAGATCTCTGCCTGAACGATGGAAATCGCCGAAGATATTCCGTAAACCAGCTACCGGCGACGTGCCATCAGTCTGGTTGAAATTGTGTAGATCGGAAAATGTGGCAGCCGTAGTCGACTGCGCCCAGATCGTACCGGACCCAAAAGCGCCGCCGTCGGCGGTTTCTCCGTAAAGGACGCCGTTTGAATCCTGCAATAAACCGCCGATGGAGTTGCTTCCATCAACGCCGGTAAAGTTATGCAAGACCGTGTATGTCGGTGCAGCTGTCGCCGGCAAAGCCAGCAGCCCAGCGCACAAAACAAGACTTAACGCGCTTATGAAACTCGTTAAGCCGTGCCGAATCGTTCGTGGCATATATGCTCCCTTCCACGCAACCGAATGTTTGCGACGCAAGAGACATCGCGAAGTAAGTGTGACGGAAAGCAGATTTTGCAGCAAGGCCAAAACAGCCAGGCGGCATTAAAAATAGCTTAAGCAGCGTTAGGGGTGGTTAATGATTTGCGCTGGCTGGCCGCGTGAGAATATACACCGCATGCGCAAGGGATCGTGCGTGTAATTTATCCTTGGCCGTCGTCAGATGGTGACCGATGGTATGAGCGGACAGAGCGAGCTGTTGCGCGATTTCCAAACGCGTCAGACCCGATGCGTAAAGCGCGAGGACATTCACCTCAACGACGGTCAGCGCATCAGGGTGACGCAAACCAAGCGACGATATTATAAAATCGCCGCTTTTCCGGGTATGGTGCTTATGAGGCATTACGATCTAGCTGTGTAATTTACTGAGCGTATCATCGCGATGTTAAATCTAGTTTAAGAATATTTTTACGAGCAAGATTAACTTTAGCTTAAAATGGTTGAATCGCAACCGCGTATGGCTATCTTAGCCTTGTGATAATTATATAGGCATGGTTAGACTGTTTTTTGAGCCGATTTACATTGATTCGTTACGTGTCCTTCGCGCATCGCCGAGCAATCACGTGCGTTCATTGCCGCTCTTATGGTGGCGGTGCTGACGTGCGCTCCCGCACGTCCAGCCACCACCGGTCAGATCGTCGGAACTATCGTCGACAGCGAGTCGCACCGGCCGATCGCCAAAGCCGCGGTCACGGCAACCGCCGCGACCGGCAACTATCGCACGGTCTCCGACGCCAAAGGGGTGTTCACCATTG
>JRHI01002469.1_pt1 | contig 12646 bp, 9 predicted proteins | sample 215371 | NCBI WGS metagenome assembly JRHI01 (sample SAMN02929681, study PRJNA255918) | sediment metagenome | biome: cave system; feature: Ice Cave; material: Sediment; isolation source: sediment from deep within a dark volcanic ice cave with no known source of... ...
ACGGCATTGCCGTCATTATCGCCAGCACTCAAATCAAGGATTTCTTTGGACTGAAAATCGACAAGGTCCCTGGTGAATTTGCGTCGCGAATCCTGACGCTTGCGCATAATTTCTCCTCGTTCTCCCCACTGGAGACAACCCTGGGAGTTGGCGCACTGGCAGCAATCGTTTTTTTCATGCTCTTTGTGAAAAGAGTTCCCGGCTACATCGTTGCTCTGTTTGTGGGTACCGCCGCAGTTGTAATCTTCAAACTTCCAGTTGAAACCATTGGCACGCGCTTTGGTGGTATTCCATCCGGGCTTCCAACACTCAAGATCCCGCATTTTCGCTTGGACCTGCTGCGGCCGCTAATCTCGCCAGCAATCACGGTCGCCATGCTAGGCGCGATCGAATCACTGATGTCCGCAGTAGTTTCCGATCGCATGAGCGGTGATAAGCACAATCCGAATGTCGAGCTCATTGGCCAGGGAGTCGCCAACATACTCTCCCCTCTGTTTGGAGGACTGCCGGCCACCGGAGCGATCGCTCGGACCGCCACCAACATCCGATCTGGCGCCAAGACGCCCGTAGCCGGGGTGATCCACGCACTGACTCTTGTCGTTATCGTTGTCTTTGCCGCACCCCTGGCCCGGTTTATTCCCCTGTCCGTTCTATCAGCCATTCTGCTGGTTGTGGCCTACAACATGGGGGAGTGGCAGAAGATTCCAGAACTTTTCAAATTGTCGCGATTCGAGATTGGCACTTGGCTGGTGACGTTTCTGCTGACTGTCTTTGCCGATCTGACCGTCGCTGTCGAAGCCGGAATGATTTTAGCCGCGCTTGTCTTCATCCGAAAAGTTACACAAACAACTACGGTGTCTGAAGTGACGGAGGAGTACGTGCGGGAAGGGCATGTTCATATCCTGCAACACAAGGAAATCCCTTCCTATGTCAGCATCTTTAGGATCCATGGCCCCTTCCTGTTTGGCGCAACCGACAAACTCGATGGGATCGTCTCTCGTCTGCCCGATCTGCCGCCTATCATTATTCTGAGACTTCGTAATATGACTGCAATCGATTCCACCGGCCTGCAGGCGCTGGAGAATTTCGCGGACCGTGTGCACGAATCCGGAAGGGATCTCATTCTTTGTGGCGCAAGAGAGCAGCCGGCGAAACGACTGCATGAGGCTGAGTTTCACCCGCACGTGGGAGAGGAAAACATCTGCGGGAGCGTGGCAGAAGCCCTCGACAGGGCCAAGAGCTTGTGCCCCGAGGCGGCGAAGCAGCATCCCGCAGGGACAACCTGGGGCCGAAGGAGTACCGATATTTCAGCACCGAAACCCGCATTAACGGTGGTGACATCACCAACTTCTCAGTCCCATCGTTGACCTAACACTACGCAAGCACGAACTGGAACAGAGGCTGTTTGTTGTCACAGTTCAATGAGCGGGAATGTGGTTTACACAGAATGCGTTAAGCTAAAGCTACCCAAGAGTTCTTTCGTTGGACGACAGTGAAGAGGTCTCATGAACACGCTTCCACTGAGCGCAATCTTTGTGCTTAGTCTTGCGGTCTATTCGGCCGGAGCTTTCGGTTCTCTAGCGAGTTGGCGAAAACCCGCGCTGGCCCGCCGTGTCTGCTGCGGCGCCGCCTTGGGTGGCGCCATCTTGGGCGGGTTGGCTGGCGTTCTCGGCATCCTTCGAAGCACACCAGTGGAGTGGTCGATCTCCTCGGGGATCCCGCTTTTTTCATATAGCTTCTCTTACGATGCTTTGGCGGGGTTTTTCAATCTTGCGCTGGCCATCCTCGTGGGAGCAGTTTCAGTGTACTCATTTGGCTACCTGAAAGAATTCGAGGGCAAGAGAAATATCGCCTTCTTTGGCTTCTTGTTCCACCTCCTGCTTCTCAGTTTGACGATCGCTTTTACTGCCGCCAATGCCTTTCTGTTTCTGATCGCGTGGGAAGTGATGGCGCTTGCTGCCTATGGACTGGTGACCTTTTACCACGAAGACCTGGAGACCAGACGAGCGGGGCTGCTGTACGTCATCATGGCCCATATCGATGCGGGATGCCTTCTGCTCGGTTTCGCCATATTAATTCAGGCCAGCGGCAGCGCTGAATTTGCGAGCTTCCACAAGATCGCAACCCAATTGTCCAGCAGCCAGCAGACCGCTGCGTTTCTGCTGTTCTTTCTCGGCTTTGGCATTAAGGCGGGTGTCATTCCCTTCCATATCTGGCTGCCTGCGGCCCACCCGGTTGCACCGAGCAACATCTCGGCCCTGCTTTCCGGCATCGTGATCAAGACCGGCATCTACGGCATGACCCGAATTTTTCTGGATTCGTTGGGAGGAGTGCCATCCTGGGCCGGCTTGCTAGTGCTCATCGTGGGAGTTGTCTCTGCCGTTCTGGGCGTCTTGTACGCCTTGATGGAGCATGATCTCAAACGGCTTCTGGCGTATCACAGCATCGAGAATATCGGCATCATTCTTATGGGCCTGGGTGCGGCTTTGATCTTCCGCGTGGCTGGACATCCCCAACTCGCGGGCCTAGCGCTGATCGCCGCCATGTTTCACACCCTGAATCACGCAATCTTTAAGTGTCTTCTGTTTCTCGGAGCGGGATCGGTGCTCCATTCGACGGGAACACGCAACATGGAGGAACTGGGCGGCCTCATCCGCCCCATGCCGGTGACGGCGTTCTGCTTCCTAATTGGAGCGGTTGCCATCTCCGGTCTTCCACCATTAAACGGGTTTGTTAGTGAATGGCTCACTTACCAGAGTTTACTTGCCGGATTTGGCGCGACCCAAGGCTTGACGCGCATCCTGTTTCCGCTGGCCGGCTCCATGCTCGCATTGACCGGGGCGCTGGCGGCGGCTTGCTTTGTAAAGGCTTTCGCGATTACTTTCCTGGCCCTGCCGCGAGGAGCCCAAGCGCGGCACGCGCATGAGGCCCCACGGCCCATGCTGGTCGGCATGGGTTGGCTGACGCTGGCATGCGTGGCCCTCGGACTGGGCGTTACATGGTTCTTGCCGGTGTTCAATGCGATGACGGAGCAACTTATCGGACAGCGCGTTGGCGCCAATCTCATTACCGGCAATGGACTAGTACTCTCCGCCGGTACGACCCGCGGCGGCACAGTGTCCACCGCGGTCATCGCCGTTGGCCTCCTCGTTCTACTGGTTCCCGCTACTCTCCTGGTGTCGATGGGCACAAGGCGGTTCGGCCGCAAGCGAGGGCCGGTGTGGGACTGCGGCCTACCTGGACTCACGGGCGAAAATGAATATACCGCTACAGGGTTCTCAAAAGCATTGCGTATGATCTTCTCGGCTTTGTATAAGCCACGCCGCGAGATTCAGGCCGTCTTCGATGTCTCTCCGTATTTTCCCAAAGAGATCCGCTTCGAGAGTCAGATCGAGCCTACGTTCGAGAAGCGGCTCTATGCTCCCTTGCAAGAATTTATCGTCCGGGTTTCCAGCAGAATGCGGACCATCCAGGCTGGCAGTATTCACGCTTACCTGGCCTATATTTTTGTAACTCTAGTCTTGCTCTTGCTCTTTGGGGTGCGAAAGTGACAGTGGTGCTCGCCAACTCGGGGCTGCAGCTAGTGCTGATATTGCTGATTGCGCCCTTGCTCAGCGGCATAATTAAGACGCTGAAGGCTAGACTCCAGACACGCCGCGGACCGGGGGTCCTTCAGTCGTATCGCGACATTTTCAAGCTCCTGCGCAAAGGAATGGTAATTCCGGAGACCGCCTCTTGGATTTTCTCCGCAGCTCCCTACATGGTTTTTGGGACAGCCACCCTTGTCGGGCTCATGATTCCCATGACAACGACCCACGCCCCTCTCAGCCTGTTCGGCGGGGTGCTCGCGGTGGTCTATCTATTGGCGCTGGGGCGCTTCTTTCTCGCTCTTGGCGGACTCGACACCGGAAGCTCATTCGGCGGCCTGGGCAGCAGCCGGGAAATGACGATTTCTGCTATCGCCGAGCCTGCCATGATGCTGGCAATTTTCACCGTGGCTTTGGGAGCGAACTCCACCAACCTGAGCGAAATCGCTGGCGCCGCCGTCAGCCAGAGTTGGAGGTTCCTGGCGCCGTCGCAGATGCTCGCATTTGCCGCGCTTCTCATTGTGCTGATCGCCGAGACTGGCCGTATCCCGGTTGACAATCCCGCGACTCACCTCGAATTGACCATGATCCACGAAGCCATGGTCCTCGAATATTCGGGCCCATACCTCGCTTTGATTGAATGGGGTTCTTCCATCAAGCAGTTGGTGCTGATGACGCTGCTGGTCAATACCTTCTTCCCATATGGTTTGAGTTCTAATTGGACGGCCCAAGCAGTGGGTCAGGGCTTGATCTTCTATCTTGCGAAGTTGCTCCTACTAGCGTGTCTCATCGTCCTGGTGGAAACCACCAACGCCAAGTTGCGTCTGTTTCGAGTACCGGAATTGCTCATGGTCGCTTTCATCCTAGGAGCGCTCGCGCTCATTTCGACTTTTTTGTTCTGAGGCCATACATGCCCTTTGTTCCGAACCCGGAGATCGGAAACAAAATCATCACCCTGATGGCGGCGCTGGTCCTTGTGCTGCAGATCGCCGCCGTGGGACAGCGCTGGATCGTTTCGAGCATTCGCATCTTCGCCGTACAGTCTTTTCTCTTGGGTGCGATCGCGGCTGTCATCGCCTACTTCAACCAGGCAGAACATATCTATGTTGCTGCCCTCCTCACGGTCTTCTTGAAAGCGGGACTACTTCCCCGGCTGCTGGAGCGCCTGGTGGAGCGAATCGGAATCCGGCGAGAGATTGAACCACTGATCAATGTTCCACTCTCGATTCTTATCTCGGGTGCCCTGACCCTAGTGGGTTACGTGGTCTCAGAATCTTTTTATCACCCGGAAGAGGGCTCCGCTCGCGCGGCTCTTGGACATAACACACTCGCGGTTGCGATTGCACTGTTCCTGATCGGTTTCTTCACCATGCTGAACCGCCGCAAGGCAGTCACGCAGGTTCTGGGATTACTGTCGTTGGAAAACGGCCTCTTTCTGGCCGCAATTTCGTTGACGTATGGCATGCCGTTGGTGGTCGAGCTTGGCATCTTTTTTGATGTTCTGGTTGCAGTAATGGTTCTCGGTATTCTCGTCTTCCGCATTCGCGAGGCGTTCGACTCCATGGACGTCAGCAAGCTACGGAAGTTGCGCGAGTAAGTATGATTCTGCTCTGGCTTCTTATCGTTCCTCTAATCGCTGGTCCTCTTGCCTTCTTCCTTCGCGGACGGCCCAAGATGGAGGCGGTCAACGTCGGCGCCTCTGGCATTGAGCTGGGCTTGGCGGTCGAGCTGGCAGCTCAGGTGCTTCGGGACGGCCCGGTCTCGCTTTGGAATGGATTCTTTTATGCCGACGCTCTCAGTGCGCTGGTAGTGCTCTTGTCTGCTTTCGTGGCGCTCACCTGTTCCATCTATGCAGTCGGCTATTTCCGTCACGAGGAGAACAGCGGAGTTCTTAAAGAAGCCGAGGCGATGGGTGGCCGCTTTGCCATCGATAAACTGCGAGAGTATTACACCCTTACGCCGCTGCTCATTTTTTCCATGATTCTTGTCGCGCTTGCCAACAACCTCGGAATACTCTGGGTGGCGGTCGAGGGAACCACCTTGGCGTCCGTATTTCTGGTCATGTTCTACGGACGAGAGACCTCTCTGGAAGCTGCCTGGAAATACGCCATTATCGGCGGCGTTGGCCTCTCCATGGCTCTGTTTGGCACGATTCTCACTTACTATTCAGCTTATCGAGCGCTAGGCACCGACACGCTGGCGGGTTTGAACTGGTCGGTCCTTGCGGGGAACGCGGCCCAGTTTGACAAGCCCACCATGAGGCTTGCCTTCATACTTATTCTCCTTGGTTATGGAACCAAGGCCGGCATTGCGCCTATGCACACCTGGAAGCCGGATGCCTACAGCGAGGCGCCAATCCCTGGAGCAGCGATACTCGCTACCGGAGTGCTAAATTGTGCCCTCTACAGTCTGGTCCGGTTCTACATTTTGAGCTCAAGATGCTTGGGCCCGCATTTTGCCTCGCAGCTCTTGATTCTGTTCGGACTTCTCTCCATAGCAGTAGCCGTTCCCTTCGTTCTCGTGCAGAAGAACTTCCGGCGCCTACTTGCCTATTCCAGCATTGACCACAGCGGCATCATGGTGTTGGCGTTGGGTTTCGGCGGGCCGTTGGGCATCTTGGGCATGCTTCTGCACATGACGTTTCATTCGATTACCAAACCCCTGCTCTTCTTTTGTGCGGGAAATGTTCAGCAATACCTGAAGACGGACCTTTTTCGAAAAGCAAAAGGAGGGCTGATCCATTCAATGCCTTTGACGGGAGCAGTATTTCTCATGGTGACTCTTGCCGTCACCGGTTCACCTCCCTTCAGTTTGTTCCAGAGCGAGTTTACGATTCTCCGTGCAGGGTTCGGCGGAGGCCATTTTGTGTTGGCGGTTTTCTTCGTCTCGTTTCTGGTGTTGATTTTTTCTGGTTTCCTCGTGCACATCGCCGATCTGGTTCTGGGCGAGGATCCTGCACTTCCTCCGGCCCATACGGACGACTGGAAAAAATACTCCGTCGCAGGCTTGGCCCTGGTGATCATTGTCATGGGCTTCTGGATACCCGCACCGCTATTCGGGCTCATTCAGAACGCAGTGGGTATCGTGATAGGTGGATGATGACACAATCAATGTCCCCGATTTTTGAAGCTCTGCGACAGAAGTTTGGCCGACAGATTCAGTCCATACGTGGCGAGGGTGAGGATGAACTCTATCTTCTTTTGAGTGATCCAGATATTCGGCCTGTCACGGAACACCTGCGAGCCGAGTTCGGGGCCCGGCTGGTTACAGTGTTTGCCGAGGACCGGCGTTCTACGGAAGGCGTTTTCTTCAACTACTACGTCTTTGAGCAGAAAGGCAACGGTCAGTACCTGCTTGTGCGGGCTCCCGTGCGGGCCGACAGTCTTGAGTTCCCGTCGCTCTCCGCCGAACTGCCGTCCGCAAACTGGCAAGAGCGAGAAATCCAGGATTGGTTTGGACTGAAAGCCGTTGGACACCCAAATCCCCGTCGGGTCGCCTTGCACGACAATTGGCCGGATGTTTATCCTTTGCGTAAGGACTTTCCCCTCGACACGGTGTTGCCACCTTTCGAGGGCGAACGCCACATCTACCGGCCCGCGTTGGGTGAAGGCGTGTTTCAGGTGCCAGTAGGGCCGGTGCATGCCGGAACCATCGAGCCTGGCCACTTCAATTTCGCCGTGGCCGGTGAACCCATACTCTATCTTCAGCTTCGAATGTTCTACACCCATAAGGGGACGGAAAAGCTCTTCGAGACCCTGCCTATACACAAAGCCGTCTTCCTGGCTGAGAGCATCTCCGGAGATTCGAGCTTTTCTCACGGTACAGCTTTCTGTCAGGCCATCGAACGGGCGGCCCGGCTTGAAGTCCCATTACGCGCACTAGTCATGCGGACCATCCTGCTGGAGCTCGAACGAATCTGCAACCATGTCGCAGACATCGGGGCCATCGCGACCGATGTCGGCTTCGTAATTGCCAATTCACACGCGAGCCGATTGAAAGAGACATTAGTTACCCTAAACGAGCAACTGACTGGCAGTCGTCTGTTGCGAAGCATGACCTGCATCGGCGGCGTACGAAGGGGCTGGGATTCCGGCCAGATCGACACCCTTCGCACCACCGTGGACTCTTTCGCGCGCGAATTTCAGGACCTTGTCAATCTGATTGAGTCCTCAGAGTCCACCCGTGATCGCCTGGAACAAACTGGGATCCTCCGGGCTGAAAAGGCGAAAGATTTGGGCATCGTCGGTGTCGCAGGGCGGGCATCCGGGAACGATCTGGACGTGCGGCGCGATCACCCTTACGCTGCGTATCCCCGCTATTCATTCCGCGTGCCGGTATTCCAAACTGGAGATGTTTGGCACAGAATGCAGGTCCGTATCGACGAGGTGGGCGAATCCATTTCGATCGTCCGAAAGGCAACCGAAGAGAGCTTGCAAGGAGAGTTCCTTGTGCCTGTCCCGGCCATTCCCTCGGACCGCTGCGCGCTGAGCGCCGTTGAGGGATGGCGCGGCGAAATTATCCATTGGATTCGTACTGGTCCTGACAACCATCTGCAGCGTTGCAAGATCAAGGACCCCTCTCTCAATAATTGGCCAGCTCTGGTCGAGGCGGTCCAGGGCAACATCATTGCGGACTTTCCAGTCATCAACAAGAGTTTCAATCTTTCCTACTCAGGGACGGACCGGTAGGAAATGTTCAAAATCCTTCAAAAGACGGCCCACACCGGAATCGTAACGGCGAACTATCCCGCCGAGTCCGCTAAAATCTCCGGACGCTTTCGGGGACGACCGGACTTCGACTTTGAAAAATGGAAAGATGCGCGGGCGGCGGCGGAAGTGTGTCCGACCGGAGCCATCTCCGTACGCGATAACGGTGATTCCCGGAAAGTCACCGTCGATTACGGTCTTTGCGTCTTTTGCGGCTTATGCGCGGAGGCGTCCTCCGATCAAGCCGTCCAAATCACTCAAGAATTTGAACTGGCAACGGCAAACCGGCGCAACCTTGTCCAGACCGCGGAATACACACTGAATGCCGATGGCACGCATCGGGTGTTGCGCGAAGTCCTTCGTCAACCTTTGAATGCAGAAAGGGACGTCGAAAGTATCGGGGAAAGAACGCGGGAAACAATTCAGAAAGTTCTAAAACGGTCTCTCGCTATCCGAGAAGTGGACGCAGGGTCCTGCAATGGATGCGAACTGGAGATTGTGGCGCTCAACAACCCGATTCATGATATCGAACGCTTCGGAATTCACTTTGTTGCGTCCCCTCGTCATGCCGATATGCTCCTGGTGACCGGGCCCGTGACGCGTAACATGGAACTCGCCCTTTTGAAGACCCACCGGGCAATGGCGGAACCCAAGGTCGTGGTCGCGGTGGGCGCTTGCGGCATCAGTGGTGGTATTTTCGGTGAGAATTATGCGTCTCTGGGGGGCATCGACAAGGTGCTTCCGGTGGATGTTTATATTCCGGGATGTCCCCCGCGCCCGCAGGCTCTCCTGCACGGAATCCTGCTCGCTGTCGGACGTCTCGGAGAAACACTTGTCAATCGGCGCAAGTCAGGACGTTCTTAATTCGCGGGTACCAAGTGCAAGTATTCAGCTTTCCTGACAGAGTTCGGCCGAACCCTGCATGCGCCTCACCGTGCGACGTGATTCACGTTCCAGAACTAACTCTCGAACCGTTTGCCCGAGATCGATGGAATGGTGTTGGTTAATCTGCATTCGGTTCCGTCTGAGTTCGTCAGTCGATTTCCACCAAACCTCCCCTTTACCGGCGCACACGATCTCATTGGTACCGTCTTCCGCACTGACCGAAACAACGCAATCTCCGAAGCATTGGCGCATTCGCCGGATCGAAGTTTCAGGGAAAGAGTCGCACAAATTGACTACCAATATGCCCTCCCGCGCCAACGCGCGATAGCAGTCGTCGTAAAAATGTCGACTGCACAACTGTGGAGGTTGTCCAGTAACGTCAAAACCATCCACGATCAACACGTCAAATTGATTCGGGTGGCGATTTACAAACTCGGCTCCATCTTCACGAAACACTTGGAATCTCTGGTCATCGTTCGGAATATGAAACTTGGTTCGGAGCGCAATGATCTCAGAACTAATCTCCGCCACGCGGATCTGCGTTTCGGGTAAATACCGATAGCAGTGCTTCGGGATTGAGCCTCCGCCCAAACCGATTATCCCGATATGCTCAGGACGTTCGATAAACAACAGAAAACTCATCATCATCCTCGTGTAACCAAGCACCAAGAAGTCTGGCGCAGCAAGGCACATTTTGCTTTGTACGGCTCCTCCCATCCCGAAGTGCAATGATAATGTGCGGTTGTTTTCGTAAATGAATGGCCGGGCGGTGTGTTCCTTCTTGACAGTAGACATGTTTATATGCGAATATGATCATATCTAGTGTAGCTCGTTTCACTCAATGCAGCATTCTGCACAGGCCCGAGACACCGCCACCGCCAGCAACACTACAGTCCGATGCAAGTTTTGTGTTCTCGGCAACGAATTTCGAGCGATGCACGCCTATGGAGACGGGATATTCCTTTGCACCAGCTGCGGACACACAAAACATCCATCAGACGCGAAGTACGTTTGTCGGTGCATTAAGTGTCAGGGTCTCAGCCGCTTCGCACATTGACTTACGCTTATTTGTGTGACTGTAGTATCGGCTGTTTGACGCCCTTGTTTTACTAGCGGGAGGGGATTTTGGTAGCCAATGCTGCCTATGGACCACGACAAATGACTGGCAAGAGCCAGCCTGAACCTGCATGCGAAGAACTTGACGAACATAAGCAGGCAGTATTGGAACAAGCTGTCGAGAAGCTCTTGCGCTTTGGAGAAGTAGTTGGCGTAACTCCGGAAGAAATGATCCAGATGCTGGATTCCGGACTCACTATTGGCGAATTGCTGAATTACATGGCGCAGCGAAAACCTTCGTGCTCGAAGTGTTCACGGACCATGGACCATTGAGTCACTTCCTGCAGCTGCAAATGCGGCAACTTGATTTGTGAAGGACTTGATTTCGGCGTCGCGTTCATTGGGTCACCGCCGCAGGCACAGGTCAGCACCGGGCTTCGACGCTCGTCGCGCGGCAAAACGCCGGTTGGGGGATGAAACCGCAACTGGTGTTCTAGATTCGTTACATTAGATATAGAACTGAATGAGTCATCTCACCTGGCAGAGCGCGGTCGACCTTTCTGTCTTGTCAGTCGCTATCTATTGGTTGCTACATTGGAGCAAAGAAGCACGCGCGTTACGAATGTCCCTGGGTATTCTCGGCCTTCGGATCATCTCGCTCCTCGCGCGTCAACTCAATCTGGTCATTACGGCCTGGCTGCTGGATGCCGCGACTATCCTTGCCGTAATTCTACTGTTCATCGTTTTCCAGTCCGAGGTTCGGTATGCCCTTTCGCGGCTGGACATCCTCGCACGGATCCTCCCAAGGAGAGGGGCCTTGGCTCCATCCACTCTTCGGGCGGTTAGCGAGGCAGTTTTTTCTCTGGCCGAAGCACGGCGGGGCGCCCTCATCGTCATTGCGCGTCGAGACGATGTTGCAGAATTCGTAAGCGAAGGAGTACCACTCGGGGGGGAGGTGTCACGGCAAATCCTGGAGGCGATATTTCGAAAGGTATCTCCGGTTCATGACGGCGCCACGATCGTTGAAGGTGATCACATTGCCAGAGTGAGCGCGATTCTGCCGCTTACCGAGAGAAACGACCTTCCAGGGTTCTATGGCACCCGCCACCGAGCTGCTCTCGGCCTCAGCGAACGATGCGACGCGCTGGTGATTGTGGTGTCGGAAGAACGTGGTGAAGTCTCCTTGGTTTACGGCCAAGAGGTCAGGTTAGTTACAAACGCCGAGGATCTGTTCCATACCCTCCAACAAATGCAGGTTCGCCCTCCGGTCGGACACAAACCAAGGGTGCGCGCAGTGCTGTTTGGCAATCTGACATTAAAGGCCTCCGCTGTGGCGCTCGCAGTCTTCGTTTGGAGCATGTCATACCTTGTCGGCGGAACGTCAGTTCGGAGCGTACGGATCCCAGTTGAGTTCAACCATGTCCCGGCTGAGCTTGCGATCGCACGACAATCGGCCAATACCCTGGACGTTCGGCTGCGAGGAGATGCTCGGTTGTTTGATTCCAATAGCCTGATGAACCTCGTAGCACGCTTCGATTTAGACGGTGCGCATGAGGGTTCTCAGACTTTGACCGTACAGCCGAACAACCTGAGTCTGCCACCTGGGCTGGTGATAGAAAGCGTTTCGCCATCGCAGGTGTCTTTACTTCTTGCACGTCGCGCCCCGCCGACATCTCCTCAGTAGAGTTCGAGCCGGAGGGCTGTCGCGGATGGATTGTGCCCCAAAATTTTGAACACGAGCACCGAACGACCAGAAATATTGTCCATCTCGATGGAGACATGACCTGGCTCCCCAAGTCGGTGGTCTGCCTCAGCTATTACGACCGTCCCCGCTTCCGCTCAGACGCATTCGCAGCCCTCATTCTGGCTCTGCAGCTCTTTCCAATGGCTATCGCCATCGCAATTGCTGTCGGAATACATCCGCTCTATGGGGTCTACTGTGCGGCCATCGCCGGCTTCTTGGCTTCGGCTTTGGGCGACTCGAAGATTCGGGTCACCGGACCGAATGTTGTCTTCGTCGCGGTGGCATCGAGCATCATTGCCCGAGAAGGCGTCCTTGGGTTGTCTCTGTCCACACTGTTGGCGGGTTTTCTCTTGGTGTTCTTGGGTGCAATCGGCCTGGGAGCAGCCATCCAAATGCTGACGCGTCCTGTCGCCGTCGGTTTCTCAACCGGTATCGCAGTCCTTGTCATCAGCAAACAGTTCCCCGAGATTCTCGGAATCGGTTCCCAAATTCCAGTCGCTCAAACTCCCCGAGGAGCGCTCACGGCTGTACGACACATTGCGCAATCCGAGCCACACGCGCTCATTTTGGCAATCGCGACAGTGCTCCTCATGGTTGGGTGCAGAAGAATATCCAAGTATGTCAGGGCCGGTGATAAAGGGAGCCATTTTGGCCGGTTCAGGCCGGAG
>JRHI01002470.1_pt1 | contig 12643 bp, 10 predicted proteins | sample 215371 | NCBI WGS metagenome assembly JRHI01 (sample SAMN02929681, study PRJNA255918) | sediment metagenome | biome: cave system; feature: Ice Cave; material: Sediment; isolation source: sediment from deep within a dark volcanic ice cave with no known source of... ...
CCGGCCGTAAACGAGCCTTCCTCGGGCCCGTCCAAGTCCGTGGCGCGATGACTCAAAATATTCACGACGGCACCCTGCCGCGTACCGCCGAACTCGGCCGGAAAGGCACCCGTGAAGACCTCGAGCGAATCGATCGAACGCGGGTCGATCACCTCGCTAAAATTCGAAGTCGTTCCCTGCGGCAACGGGACGCCGTCGAGTTCGTACGTCAATCCGTGGAAACCGTGCGCGACGGGCTCGTTGTAGGAAAAACGCACCACCCCCGGGACGGTCTGTATGACGCTGTTGAGACTCTGGTTGTCGGGGAGCGCGGCGATCTGTTCGCGCCCGAGCGAGTTCACGGAAACCGGCGTCGACCCGGGGCCGCGCACGAACGCGGTCTCGGCGCGACCGATCTCTTTGAGCTGCAATTCGATGTTCAGACGCACGACCGCATCGCTGCCTACGTCGATCGGCTGCGAAAAATCGGGCGTGCCGTCGCGGTGCGCGCTCAGCATATAGCGGCCGAAGGGGACGCGAGGAAAGGCGAAGGCACCCACGCTGTCCGTGCGCGCACGCAACGACGTGTTCTCGTCGCGGATCGTTATGACGACGCCGGCAGCCGCCTTGCCGGCAAAGGTGACCAAGCCTCGAACCAGGCCCGTCGTATCGGCGAGCGCGGGAGCTGCCGCGAAGAACGAGGCGGCTGTGAAAAAGAATGTCGCGGCCACGATAGCCGCAAAAAACGTACGCATGGAAAACCCCCAAGAGACGCGTAGCATGCCGCGCCGATGCGCGGTTCCAAAACGGAAGAGCTAGGCGAAACTTGGCGGCGCGCGCCCACTGCGTGCGCGAAGGGACGCGGGCCGGCGGCCGGCGATGCGATTCGCGATGCACCTTACGAAGCCGGCGATGCCTCCGCGCGCGATGCAGCGAGCGAATTCGGCGAAGGATCCTCCCGCGCGCGCGAGGGCGCGCTGGGCACGGCGGCCCAGATACGCGACGGCGGCTGCAAGGGGAAGGACCGCGATAAGGGCGCGCAGGATGCCGCCGCCCCCAATGTGCCCTTCGGAAAGTTCGATCGCAACAAAAGCGCCGGCGGCAAGCGCGGCTAGGCCCAAAACGCTGAAGCCGCGACGGTTATATGCCGCGAGGCTGCCCGTGTCGAAACCGACAGCCGCCCCGAAGAAAACGCTCAGCAGCAGGAGCGCGAGGCCGGCAGCGAGCGTGACGATGAGTCCGGTAGCGCTTCCGGCCCCGGGGGCGTGATCGAAGCCAAACGCTGCCGCGTGCGCCAAAACGGCAACCAGGACGGCAAGCGGAATACCCGCCAGCAACCCTCGGAGCTTCATACGGCGCATCGTTCGCGCTGCCGGTTCACTCCTCCCCGCGAAGCTTTTGGCGGATCCGTCTCCTTCAAGGGACCGCAGGCGCGGCTACGAACACAGCCCGCCCGGCCCCCAAGGCCGCCCTATATCACTCCCTTTTCCGCACGTCCGACGAGGCACATGCGACCCACCACCAACAGCCGCGTCCCGAGTGAAGCATCCGACGCCGTCGGCCTGATCATCACGCTCCTCGTGCGCTATCCGGAGATCGCGACGATCGTTTCGCATCCGACGGACGGCACGCTGACGCTTGCGTTTGCGATCGCGGCGGCGCTCGACCGTTCGACCGAACGCGATCTGCGCGAGAGCGTGATCGACCACGTGCGTGCGCTGCTCGAACTCTCGGGCGACACGCACGACACGCTCGGGATCGTCTGCGAGAGTGATGCCGGGATGAGCTTCGTGCGGATTACGCGCGACGCACGAAGCTTCACGCGCGAAGAGCTGCAAGTGCTCGTCGCGCTGCTCGCGGATCGTTTCGCTGCGCGGCTGGTGAAGAGTCCGGCCGCGGACGACGATGCCTGCGAGGACGAAGGCGCGGCCGACGAGCTCGTCGACTACGCGCTCGAAGCATTGCGGGATCCCGCGCAGCAACGGAGCCTCGTCGGGTTTCGTGAGGAGAAGCGGGTGCTCGTGTACTTCATGAAATCGCGTAAGAAGGCCAAAGCTCGCGCGCGGACGTAACGCGCCTGGTGCTCGTCGACTTTCATTGTCATACCCTCGAGAGCGATGGAACGCTCGCGCCCGCCGAACTCGCCGCTGCGATGCAGAAGCGTGGCGTCGCTATTTTTTCGGTGACCGACCACGATTCGCTCGGCGCATACGGGAAGTTTGAAGACGCGCTCGGTTCCGCGAGCGTCGTCTCCGGCATCGAACTCAACACGACGTACCGCGGCCAGGAAGTGCACGTCCTGGGCTACGGATTCCCGCTCGATTCCGCCGCGATCGGAAGTGCGATCGTCGAAAATCGCGGGCATCGCGAACGTCGTGTCGAGCAGATGGTCGTGCAGTTACAGCGCGCCGGCTACGATATCGACGTTGCGAGCGTGCGCGCGGAGGCCGGCCACGCCACAAGTGCGATCGGGCGCCCGCACGTTGCGCGCGCGCTTATCCGCGCCGGGCTTGCCGCGGATATCGACAGCGCGTTTCGGAATCTGCTCGTCGCGGGCAAGCCGGGCTACGTCCCGTCTTCCTATATGTTGCCGCATCAGGCCGTCGAACTCGTGGCACGTGCCGGAGGCGTTGCCGTGCTCGCGCACCCCGGACGGCTCAAAGACGAGTCGGTCGTTGAGGAACTCGTCAATGCCGGACTCGCGGGGATAGAAACGTTCTATCCGACACACGATCCGGGTCAGGTCGCGCACTACCGCGATCTCGCCGCGCACTACGGGCTCGTGATGACGGCAGGTTCCGATTTTCACGACCGGCGTTACAACGTGCGCGGCGTCGGGATGGACGTCGACCGCGACGATATGGCGGGGTTCCTCGAACTCGTTCTGTAGAGCGGAGCTTCAGAAACCGAGTCCGGTCGCTAGGCGGTAACGAAACTCGTTGGGTAGGCGGGATTCTTTTTAAGCGCCTCCGCGAGTAACGCGACGTGGGTGACGTCGACTCCCATGATCGAGGCTGCCGTCGTGGCGAACTCTCGATTCTTGAACTGCGCGACGGTGCCGAGATAGGTGGCGGCCGCGAGACGTTCGACCGTGTACGCGAATCCGAGAATATCGGCTTCCGTTTTTAGCTCGGGCGGGGTAAGCGTCGCGGTGTCCGGACTCGCGGTCGCGCCGCTTTGCACCACGGCGGCGACGAGGGCGTCGAGGTGTGCCTGATGATCCGCCATAAAGGTCTGGGTGACTGCGAGGACCGCAGGGGAGAGCAACTTCGATGCGGCGGCGTCGGCGTACGCTTTGAGCGCGGCGCGCTCGAGGGGAATGACGGTATCGAGCAGTTTGATGTCGCCGGCGTCTGCTTTTTGTGCGGCGAGCAGAAATGAATTGAACAGGGTCGGCGCGCCCAGGGCGAGCGCGCTCGCCGCCCCGAGTGCGCGCGCGCGTGAAATTATCGACATGCGGCTAGGTCCGCCGGACTACCCGTTGCGACCTTTAGCGACAGCGCGCGCACCGGCCGTAAAATTCGATCGAATGCTCGTCGAGCGCAAACGATTGGTGCGCGAGGAGGGTACGTTTGAACTGTTCCATTGCATCACAGTCGACTTCGTCCACGTGGCCGCAGACGGTACAGATGGCGTGATGGTGATGTTCGTCCGTGCAGAAGACATAGCTCGATTCGCCGCTCGCTTCGTTACGGCTGGATATCGAGCCGAGTGCGCTGAGTAATTCCAGCGTGCGATACACGGTCGAAAGCGCGAGCTTGGGATTCGCCGTTTTGAGCAGACGAAAGATCGCCGCAGCCGTGAGGTAGCGTTGCTCGGCTCGCAGGAGGTCAAGGACCCCGCGGCGCGTCGAGGTCGCGTAAACGGTCCGCACCCAGACGGCGATTCTGCGAAGGCGCGAGGCGCTCCCCGCGCGCGGCCGAATGAATCTCAGGTGATCTCATCGTCCTCTACGTCGCAGTCCACCGGCGTTACGATTCTGGATGCCGGCGTCTTCCTACTCGGCGTCGCTATTTTGGGCGGCGTGCTCTTCTGGTTCGCGCGCCGCATCTTCAAAGAGAACTGACGCCCGCCGGTTCGCAAGCGACGTAGGGCCCGTATGCGCAGCGCGTCCGCCTGCGCGCGATGCACTCCTTCGCAAGTGCGTGGTGTCCGTCGTACTTGGGATTTGCCGCAATGACCCGTGCGACCAAAGCGGCTCCGGCGGCACTGACCAGAGTTGCGGCGCTGCTTCCGGCGGGTATCGGTAACGGTGACGCAAGTCTTTCCAAATACGATTCGAAGTCCACGCCGTCCATATTCGAATTGAAGGGACTGGCTTTCTTTCGGCTTGCGGATATCTGAAGCGACCCGGTTACCGGTGCCGAACTACCTGCGCGGGGCCGGAGCGCCCGGCGGAGGTGCTTGGCGACGAGCGGGAATCGCAAGCGTTCGAGGGCGCACGATTCGGGCGCCAAAAAATGATGCCTGGCGCGGTTTTGAAGAGAAGTACATTCCAAAACACCTAAATGGGTTTGGACATTTGCAACATTCTGAAAAATGGAGTTTGCTTTACTACGCCGCATCAGGCATTGCGCTCACGTGCCCATTTCGCTTGCCCTTGACGAATTGCAGCTGCCGCGCAACTTCGCGCGGAACCAGAGCCGCTTTAGCCCCGCCGGGCCGACGTCTTCACTTTGCTTGCGATCGCGTCTGGGCGTTCACGAGCGGCACGAACCTCTTACAACTTCAGCTTCACGGAGAAACCTGTATGCCGATTCCTACCGAACCCGTTGGATCTCTCCCCCGACCGGCCAAGCTGCAAGCGGCGATTAAAGAGTACGACGCCGGCAAGATCACGCAGGATCAGTTGAAAGTTGAACAGGACGCGGCGGCCACGGACTCGATCAAGCGTATGGAGGCAACGGGTTCTGCGATAAACACCGACGGCGAGCAGCGCGTATCGAGCTTCGCTACGTATCCTCTTGCCGACACGCTTGCGGGCACGGGTCTAGGGCCCAACATGGCGGGGGACGGTCAGTACTTCGCGATCTTCGCCGACGGTCACCATCGGCAGTTGCCGCGTCTAACCGGTGGACCGTTCAAATACATCCATTACGCTTCGGAATTCGTCGAACTCGCCATGAAGACGGCTACCAAAACCTTGAAGCAGGCGGTGATCTCTCCCTCGATGCTCATGCTGCTCTACCCGCTCGATGGGGAGCTAGCGGGCTATACACGCGAGCAGTTTCACAACGATCTCATCGATGAGGCCGAGAAGGACATTCGGCAGTGCTTTGCTGCGGGTGCGAAGCGTGTGTCGATCGACTTCACCGAGGGGCGTCTTGCGCTGAAGAACGATCCGAAAAATCCGTGGACGGGGCGGAACATGCTTCAAGCGTTCGTCGATATCAACAACCGCTTGCTCGACCGATTTACCGCCGAAGAGCGTAAGGATATCGGTATCCATACCTGTCCGGGCGGCGACTGCGACTCGACGCACAGCGGCGAGGTACCGTATGCGGACATGCTTCCGAGCATGTTCAAAATGAATGCCGGCTACTTTCTGATTCAGCTCGCAAGCGAACGCAACAAGGAACACGTCTACAAAGTCATCGGCGAGAGCATCAGAAAAGATGCCAAGGGCGTGAAACAAATTGCCTTTATCGGCGTGATCAACCCGCAGAATCCGCGGGTGGAGTCGCCGCAGGAGGTTGCCGCGGATCTGGAGTTGGCCGCGAAATACATTCCCAAAGACCAACTCGGATCGACGGACGACTGCGGTTTCTCGCCCTTTAGCATCGACGTGAAACCGCTGCACGGGTCGCCCGATTACGCGCGCGACGTCGCTTTCCAGAAAATCAAATCGCGCATCGAGGGCACCAAGCTGGCTTCCGAAAAACTGGGCGTCTAAAAGAACTGCGGCCCGCACGCTCGGACGCGGGCTTGAAGAGCGTCGCCGCCTCGCTCACGGGCTATCTAGCCCTCGCCGGGGCGGCGGGTCGACAAAGCAATCGCAGCGTCGCGTCCATTCGCTTTAAGCGATACCTGGTAGGCATGTAACCGCCCTCACCCGACGTCGCGCAGCTCGCGTGACGTCGGGTTTAATTGCACCTCGTTACGATTGGGGCCGGTCGTCCATGGCTACGCGCGCGCAGAGCGTCTTTCGCAGTCGCAGTTTTAGCTTGTTTTTCGCGGGGCAAGCGTTTGGATACGTTGGTGACGGGCTGCGGCTGATTGCGATTCCGCTACTCGTCTATCATCTGACCGGATCGGCGCTGTCGATCGGCATCACGTACGCGCTCGAGCTCGGTCCTTTCGCGCTTTTCGGACTCATCGGCGGATCGCTCGCCGATCGGCTCGACCGGCGCAGCCTGATGATCGGCTGCGACGTCGTCCGCTTCGCCGTGATGACGCTCTTCGCGCTCGGATACGCGTTCGGGTTTCTTAGTATCGCGATGCTCTACATCGGTATCGTTCTGTTGTCGATTGGGGCAGCCGTTTTCGTCGGAGGCCAGTCGTCGTCGATTCCGTATTTAGTCGGCAATGATCGAGCGACGCAAGCGATCTCCGCACTGCTCGCAGCCGAACAAGTTTCGCAAACGGTTCTCCCGCCCGTCGGCGGTGCGCTGTTCGCCCTCGTGGGGCCGTTACCGGCGCTGGTTGCCAATGCGTTCACGTATCTGCTTTCCCAAGTGTCGCTCGCCGCCGTCCGCACGCTCGGCCCCGCGGCGCCGACCGGACCACCGACGCTTGCCGAAATCTTGTCGGACGTCGCATTCGGTTTCAAGTTTATGTGGCGGGACGTAACGCTGCGGACGCTTTCGTTCGTCTCTCTGCTTTTCAACTTCTTCGGACTGATGACGGGCGCCGTGTTCATTCCGTTTCTCAAACGCGATTTTGGCGCGAGCGACGCGGTCGTTGGGTATGCGCTCGGCATCGGCGCGATAGGCGCGTTCGCCGGCTCCTACATCGCGGGACGCCTTCCGGTATCGTGGCCTTTCGGCCGCGTGATGATCGTCGCGTACGCGCTCGACGGTTTGTTGTTCCTTCCGGTGATGTTCACGCACGCACTACCGGTCGCGATCGTTTTTCTCACGCTGACCAACGCTTGCGTCCTCTTCGAGATCGCGCAAATCGTTGGTTGGCGCATGCGCGTTACGCCCGAGGAACATGTGGGCCGCGTGTTCGGTGCGGTCCGTCTCATCGTCCTTATCGGAACCGTGCCGGGTGCCTTAGTCGGCGGAGCGCTGGCCGACCGTTACGGCGCACGCATACCGATTCAAGTCTCAGGCTGGGGATATCTTGCGATGGTGTTCGTGGTCGCGATGTTTCCGGCGATCCGACGCGAACGGCGCTGAGCGCAGCGACAAAGTGTCGAGATAGGAAAAAAGCCGCTGCGCGAACAGCGGCTCTCTTCGATGTACGGAATCGGTTACGCTTTGACGAGTTCGGGCTCTTGCAGACCAGCAGCCGTGCGAAGCGCTTCCGCCTTATCCGTCTTTTCCCACGGCAGGTCGAGATCGGGACGGCCGAAGTGGCCGTACGCCGCCGTTTGCAAGTAGATCGGGCGACGGAGCGTGAGGTGGTGGATGAGTGCCGCGGGACGCAGATCGAAGTGCGCGAGCACCAGGTCCGCGATCCTTTCTTCTGAGATTTTGCCGGTACCGAACGTCTCGATCAACACCGACATCGGACGTGCGACGCCGATCGCATACGCGACCTGCACTTCGCAGCGATCGGCGAGTCCCGCAGCGACGATGTTTTTGGCAACGTGACGGGCCGCATATGCGGCGGAGCGGTCGACCTTCGTCGGGTCTTTACCGGAGAAGGCTCCCCCGCCGTGACGCGCCATCCCGCCGTACGTGTCGGCGATGATCTTGCGTCCGGTGAGGCCCGCGTCGCCCATCGGTCCGCCGATGACGAAACGGCCCGTCGGATTCACGTAGATGCGCAAGTTCGAGTCGCGTAATTCCTTGGGGATGACGAGATCGATGATGTGCTCGGTCACATCCTTACGGATCGCTTCGAGGGAAACATCGGGATCGTGTTGGGTCGAGATGACGACCGCATCGACGCGTACGGGTCTCGCGCCTTCGTACTCAACCGTGACTTGAGACTTGGCGTCGGGGCGCAGGTATTTGAGTTCCCGGCTTTTGCGAACGCTCGCGAGTTTGCGCGTGAGTTCGTGCGCGAGCGTGATCGGCAACGGCATGAGCGAATCTGTTTCGCGGCACGCGTAGCCGAACATCATACCTTGATCGCCGGCACCCGTAGACTCGAATTCATCGTGACTGCCGCTGCGCGTTTCGAGCGATGCATCGACGCCCATCGCAATATCGGCCGACTGTTCGTCGATCGACACGTTCACGCCGCACGTAGCGGCATCGAAACCGATGTCCGAATGGTTGTAGCCGATATCGGCGATCGTCTTGCGGATGAGTTTGGGATAATCGATACTCGCGCTGGTGGTGATTTCGCCCGCAATGTGGACTTGGCCCGTGATAACGAAAGACTCGCACGCGACGCGACCCATCGGATCGTCTTTGAGAACCGCGTCGAGAACGGCGTCCGATACCTGGTCGGCGATTTTGTCGGGATGACCTTCCGTGACCGATTCCGAGGTAAAGAGTCTGCGATACGCCATGAATTACGTCCCTTCCGACCACGACGCCATATATTTGACTTGTTCCGGCGTCAGGATGTCGATGTCGATATCCATCGACGCCAACTTCAGTTCGGCGACTTCGCTATCGATATCGGCCGGCACGTCATAGACTTTCTTTTCCAGCGTCTTATAGTTTTGCGCGAGATACGCCGCCGACATGGCTTGGTTTGCGAACGACATATCCATCACCGCAGCGGGATGGCCTTCGGCGGCCACCAGATTGATGAGGCGACCGTCGCCGAGAATGCGGACCGAGCGGCCACTGGGAAGTTTGTACGAATCGACGAACGCCCGCGGCTGCGTTTTCTCCGTCGCGATCTTCGCGAGCGAGTCCAGATCCAGTTCGTCGTTGAAGTGACCCGAATTGCAGACGATCGCGCCGTCTTTCATCTCGTTGAAATGCTCGGCGCTCACGACGTGGAAGTTGCCGGTCAGCGTGACGAAAACGTCGCCGAGTTTGGCGGCCTGACTCATCGGCATGACTTGGAATCCGTCCATCACGGCCTCGAGCGCCTTGAGCGGATCGATTTCGGTGACGATGACGTTCGCGCCCATGCCCTTCGCGCGCGAGGCGACGCCGCGCCCGCACCAGCCGTATCCGAGCACGACGACGGTGTGTCCGGCGATGAGGACGTTCGTCGCACGGATGATGCCGTCGAGCGTCGATTGTCCGGTTCCATAGCGGTTGTCGAACATGTGCTTGGTGAGCGCATTATTGACGGCGATGACCGGAAACGGGAGTAGGCCATCTTTTTCCATCGCGTTGAGGCGGATCACGCCGGTCGTCGTTTCTTCGCATCCGCCGATCATGTCCGCGAAAAGGTGATTGTGCTTCTTGTAGATGGTCGTAACCAGGTCGCATCCGTCGTCCATCGTCATGTGCGGTTTCGTCGCCACGACGGCTTCGATATGTTCGTAGTATTTAGTCTCGGGTTCGCCCTTGATCGCGTACGTCGGGATCCCGTAGTGCTCCAAGAGCGCTGCCGCCGTGTCGTCTTGGGTCGAAAGTGGATTTGAGGCGCACAAAGTAACCTCGGCACCGCCCGCTTTGAGGGCGAGTACGAGATTGGCGGTTTCGGTCGTTACGTGTAAACACGCGCCGATACGGACGCCCGCCAGCGGCTGCGCCTTCGCGAAGCGATCGCGGATTTGCGCGAGTACCGGCATGAATGTCGCGGCCCACTCGATTTTCGAGCGGCCTTGATCCGCCAGGCTACGATCTTTTACGTCGCCAAACTGTTTATTGATGACTTGCAAGAAATCAGCTCCTATAGTTAGGTACTTGAGTTCTCGCCGATCTTTGAAACAATCATTGACGAGGCCGCATGAGGTTCGTCAACACGAGGCGGCGGACCCCCGACGACGACGAACGAGCATAACGAGTTCGATGCGCTTGGTGCGACCAAGCGCCAACCACGACAAAAAATGGCATCCGCGGAATCGTTTTCGCCGCAACGGAAATTCCCGGCTGCGACACAATGAACGGCTGGGCGAAATGCCGGCTCCGCAAATCGCTGTGCGAGGAAAAATGGTCGCTAAGATAGTCCGGTGATGTTACCGTCGTCGTCCAGGCCGATCGAAAATGCAGCGGATTGTGAGCCCAGACCCGGCATGGTTCGCATATCGCCGCAAATGGGGTACACGAAGCCCGCGCCTACCGACGCTCGTACCTCGCGCACGGGGAGCGCCCAGCCGGTCGGCGCTCCCTTGAGCGATGCGTCGCCCGAAAGCGAGAGGTGAGTTTTCGCGATACAAACGGGGAGGCCGCCGAAGCCGTTGCGCTCGTAGTTATCGAGTTGGCGCTTCGCTTCGGTGCTGTACTCGACTTTCGCCGCGCCGTACACCTTGGTTGCAACCGCGTAGATCTTATCGCGCAGCGAAGCACTAAGCGGATACAGAAATTCAAAAGACGAGGGCTCTTCTGCGGCCTCGACTACCGCTTGCGCGAGTTCGACTGCTCCGCGACCACCGTCGGCGAAGTGCGTACAGACGGCGGCGCGCGCCCCCATGGAAGCGGCGACTTCCCGAATCGCTCGATGTTCGGAGGGATGATCGGTCGGGAACGCGTTGATTGCGACGACGGGCGAAACGCCGTGCACGCGAATGTTCTCGATCTGTTTGCGCAAGTTGGCCCCGCCGACATGCACCTCATCGGGGTTTTCGAGAAGTAACGCTTCCGGAAGGGCCTGACCCGCGACGATGCGGTGCTTGCCCGAATGCGCTTTCAAGGCCCGGACCGTGGCGACGACCACGGCGGCATCCGGTTTGAGGCCCGAGGCGCGGCACTTGATGTTGAAGAAGCGCTCCGCGCCCATATCGGCGCCGAAGCCCGCCTCGGTAATGAGGAAGTCGCCGCTGTGGATGCCGATCAAATCGGCAACGATGGAAGAATTGCCGTGGGCGATGTTCCCGAACGGCCCGGCGTGCACGAGCACTGGGGTGTTCTCGATTGTTTGTAGGAGGTTCGGCTTCAAAGCCTCTTGCATGATGGCGGCCATGGAACCGGCGCCCCGCAAATCCGCGGCGGTCACCGGGTGACCGGATCGCGTGTAACCGACCACAATACGCTCGAGCCGATCGCGCATGTCTACGAGCGTCTTCGAGAGCGCGAGAATCGCCATGACCTCGGAGGCAGCGGTGATATCGAAACCGGTCTGGCGGGTCACCCCGTCATCCTTGGGACCCAGACCCACGACGATGTTTCGAAGCGCCCGGTCGTTGACGTCGAGCACGCGCCGCCAGGTGATGTTGTTGATATCGAGGCCGAGTTCGTTCCCCGCGAAGAGGTGGTTGTCGAGGATCGCGGAGAGCAGGTTATGAGCAGCTGTGACCGCGTGGAAGTCGCCGGTTAGATGCAGATTGAGGGGTTCCATTGGAACCACTTGGCTGTAGCCGCCGCCGGCGGCGCCGCCCTTTATGCCGAAGGTCGGCCCCATCGACGGCTGGCGCAGGGCGATCGTCGCCGTTTTCCCGATGTGGAACATCGCCTGGCCGAGGCCCACGGTCGTCGTCGTCTTGCCTTCGCCGAGGGGCGTCGGCGTGATTGCGGAGACGACCACGTAGCGCGCCCGCGGACGGTCGGCAAGTGTGGCGATCGCCGAAAGCCGGACCTTGGCGAGATGATCGCCGTACGATTGCAGCAGTTCGGGGCCGATTCCCATCGCCGAGGCGATGTCCCCGATCGGCTTGAGCTTGGCGGAGCGCGCGATTTCCAGGTCCGATTTGAAGCTCACGACGTCTTTCCATTCTGTGGCGACTAGGTGGCGCGTTACGCGGCGGACGTAGCCCCGAGCTTCGTCCGCGCACATCGCAGGGCGTTCTCGAGCAAAATGGCGACCGTCATGGGTCCGACGCCGCCCGGAACTGGCGTGATGGCGCCCGCCGCCTGTGAGACCGATTCGAAATCCACGTCGCCGACCAACCGGCTCTTTCCGTCGCCTGCCGCGACGCGGTTGATTCCCACGTCGATGATGGTCGCGCCCCGCTTGATCCAATCGGCCGTCACGAATCCCGGCTTTCCCACGGCGACGACGAGGATATCGGCGCGCCGACAGACGGCGGGCAAATCGCGCGTCGCCGAATGTGCGAGGGTCGTCGTGCAGTTTGCACCCAAGAACAGCTGCGCTGCCGGGCGGCCGACGATCGTCGAACGGCCGACGATGACGGCCTCCAGGCCGCGCAACACGGGATGGACGCTCTGGGCAAGCCTCAAGCAGCCGAGCGGCGTACACGGCACCATCGCCGGATGACCGATTCCCAACAACCCGACATTGAGCGGATGAAAGCCATCGACGTCCTTGGCCGGGTCGATTGCCCCCAACACGCGTTCGGTCTTGATATGTTCCGGCAACGGCAGCTGAACGAGGATCGCATGAATGTCGTCTCGTCCGTTGAGCGTCGCCAGAAGCGCCAGGAGGTCCGCTTCCGATGTGTCGGCAGCTAAGAGGTATTCGAAGGAGGTGATGCCGACTTCGGTCGCGCGCCGCGTCTTGGTGCGCACGTACACCTGGCTTGCAG
>JRHI01002471.1_pt1 | contig 12639 bp, 12 predicted proteins | sample 215371 | NCBI WGS metagenome assembly JRHI01 (sample SAMN02929681, study PRJNA255918) | sediment metagenome | biome: cave system; feature: Ice Cave; material: Sediment; isolation source: sediment from deep within a dark volcanic ice cave with no known source of... ...
CTCGCGAACTCGTTCGCACCACCTCACTCTTGGAGCGCACCAATCGCGAGTTCCGGCGCAAGTTTCGCAAGTCTGCTGTTTTGGCAGTCTCAAAGGCGCCGAGGTCACCATCTCCCTCCACGTTAGGAGGCTCAATGCCCAGTGGGCCAAGCAAACCTGGTGGGACGCCTCTCAAGCGCTCTTCTTCGACTTCCTTGATCTCCACCCTTAGCCAAGGATACGCTACCCAATAACTGATGTATGATGTAGTACAAATGTCTCATTATTCTAAAAAGCTGTTTCACATCGTGCATTCAAGTCGAAACGTACATGAGAATGACACTACTGCTTCATTCTCAAGCTCATATCTGAAAAGTCCTTAAGCTATTTTCTCCAATAGCTTTCTTAGCACATTCAGAATAACTGGCTCTATGGAGTTAGAAAGTGGGAAGGTGGTTCCAAGCACCTATCTGGAGATACATAATGCGTGTTATGAGGCGTATAACGCCAATCCGCTCGCTTTTGCGATTATTGAGATTACGACCAGTTTTGTGCTGGGAAAGGGCGTGACTGTTGCGGCGCGAGATGCTGATGTGCAGCGTGTATTGATGGATTTCTGGCATGATCCCGACAATCATATGGAGACACGTGTCTATGATCTGTGTACTGAGTTGGCGTTGTATGGGGAGCAGTTCATTCGCTTTTATGTGAATAGGATGGATGGCAGTGTCAAGATACGGCAGGTGGACCCATCGATCATCGATCAGGTTGAGACGGGCCCCGAAGATATTGAGAAGCCATTACGTTTTCAGCGGCGCCCGATTGGACCAAGCGCTACCTCGCCGGGTGATCTTGTGGCGGCCATGCCTGTAAATCCGCAGGGACCGCAGAGTTTTGAGGGCGAGTGGTTCACTGCGGGTTCAGAAATGGTACAGTTCTGCATTAATAAGGTCTCGAATGCCAAGCGCGGCAAGAGTGATCTCGCAACGCTGTTGCCGTGGTTGCGTCGCTATAAAGATTGGCTCACGGACCGCGTGCGCATCAACAAGTATAAAGGTGCGTTTCTGTGGGATGTGCAATTGCAAGGTTCCAACTATCCAGCTTGACCATTCACAATTTGTCGAAAAATCAGTGGTGTTTGCCTTGCGTCAGGTCTTGTCAAAGGTAGCATAGCGGTTTTTGAGTCTGATTTTTTTGGGAAAGCAGCTTGAATACATTCTTGCTGCTTTCCTTTGACAGCATAGAGCAGATATGCTCCTATTCTGTGCCATAAACGTATTCTACGGCGTAAACCGTATCTTTGTGCGACATCCTACGTTTATGCCATCTGTAAAACCTCTTCTAGAGTGAAGAGCAATGAGTATCTACAGACCTGTTCTGACTTGCCTATGCAGGTCAAGCACAAACTATGCTATAATCTTAGCGATCATTTGATTTCTTTGGTAAGTGGGAGTATTGTACTACTCTGACGACTACATCTCCTCCTCCAAACAACAGATCAGGCGAGTTTGCAACCCAGAGAGGAGAAACAGCCAGTATGTCTGAGACGACTTCGGGGAACCATGTTGCTGCGGGACGCTCTGCCTTTTCTCAAGACCTCCTTGCTTCTACATCAGTCAACGAGCGACTTCAGTTTCAAGCCACCATCTTAGAGAATGTGAGCGAGAGTATCATCGTCACTGATCTGCAAGGAGACATCATCTACTGGAACGAGGGGGCTACTGCCTTATTCGGCTATAGCGCCCAAGAGATGCTAGGTACTACCCCCGCCATCTTATATCTCGAAACGGAGGCACACCAACTGTCTCCTGACTTAGAGCGCATTCGAGAAGGTCAAGACTATAGCAGTGAGTGGAAAGGGCAACGCAAAGATGGGACAACAGTCTGGATTGATATTAAGACGACCCAGCTGCGCACGGGTGAGGGAACAGCTATCGGCTTCATTGGGGTCGCAAAAGATATTACCGAGCGTAAACAGATAGAAGAACAATTACGGCAATCCAGAGATGAACTAAAGATCATCTTTCAACATATCGCTGATGGGATCACGGTACAGAATAGCAGTGGGAAGGTAGTCTATGTCAATGACCCTGGGGCAAAACTCGCTGGCTTTGCCTCTGCACAAGACATGCTGACGTATGATGTGGAGACGTTACGAGCGCACTTTTTGGAGCGGTTTGAAATGAGGGATGAGTTTGGGCAGCCTGTCTGCTTCACCGATCTTCCGGCCACGAGAGCCTTACAAGGTCAGAGCTATGCAGAAGCACTTGTCAACTATAGAGATAGGCACAGCGGCAGATCATGGTGGTCAGTTGTGAAAGCCAGCCCCATTGTTGATGAACAAGGGCAGGTACAATTTGTCGTCAATATTTTTAGTGATCTCACCGAACGCATGGAGCTGGAACAACGAAAAGACGAGTTTATTGGCATAGCCAGTCATGAACTGAAAACTCCAATCACCTCCTTGAAAGGCTACACCCAACTGCTCAAAAGGCAGCTTGAGAAACAAGGATTACCAGGGCAAGTGGCGATGCTCAACAAGATGGAGACACAGCTCACGCGATTAACGCATCTGATTTCTGAGTTATTGGACGTGTCCGAAATTCAGGCTGGCAAATTAGACTATGCCAAAGAGCCTATTGATCTCGATGCTTTGGTCCACGATTGCACTGATACTATGCAACAAATCAGTATGACGCACACCATTACCGTCTCTGGGGCTTCGCATGCACATATTGTGGGCGATAGTGATCGGCTCGGACAGGTCTTCATCAACCTGATGAGCAACGCGATCAAATATTCTCCCCAAGCCAATCACGTTGATATCTCCCTGGCAGTATCTCAGAACACCGTGACGGTGAGTGTACGAGATTATGGCATTGGTATTGCAAAGGAGCATCAGCAGAAAATCTTTGATCGCTTTTATCGTGTTTCAGACGTTCATAATACAACCTTCCCAGGACTGGGAATGGGATTATATATCTCCTCTGAGATCGTCAAACGGCATGGCGGTAGGCTCTGGCTGGAAAGCACAGAGAACAAGGGAGCAACCTTTTTCCTTTCCTTTCCAATCATTTAATGCTACTTCCACGTCGCAGAATCGCCATTATCTCGACTTCTCGCCTTTTTCATGCTCGTTATACGTCGTTGATATATACACATCGAAGGAGCAAAGACTGAGTTTTCCCGCAAGGTTGAAGCTTCGCTCTCTCCTCAAGCGTTCATCAGCATATCTGTAGGTATTCAGCGTTGCCAACAATCAAAGAGTGGTGCAAGATAATAACTGTTCGGTTGTTGCAATTGCTGCATTTTTGGGATACACTCTTCTAGGTAACTCACTCTCCAAGCTATTTGTCGTTTTTATGTCTCTCTTATGTAGGATCGAAGCTGTAATGCGACCTCCATTCGTGAAAGCCAGGGAAAAGTATAAAAGGCATTTCAGCACCAACAATACGTCTTAAAAGCCCGTCCCACAAGTAAAGTTATTCTCTTGATAGCGAATGATGCTGGCACCATTCAACTCTTGGTCGGTGATGAGAAGTGAGAGTAGGTATTTAGTATGCTGGATACCATCATACAAACGCTGACCGTACTACTGGTGGGTATTGCGGGCATCTCGTTAACGGTCGGTGGTATCGGCATTATGAATATCATGATCGTGTCTGTGACGGAAAGGACCAGGGAGACTGGTATTCGTATATCGATAGGTGCGCGGCGTAGTGATATTCGCAACCAATTTTTGATTGAAGCGCTCACACTCAGTTTTGTGGGCGGTGGTATAGGTATGCTGCTAGGGCTATTAATTGGTTTTGGAGTGACTCAAGCGACATCGCTACCATTTGTGATAACGCCGAATTCTGCTCTGATTCCATTTATTGTCTCGGCAGTGATAGGCGTGACTTTTGGTCTTTATCCTGCAATACGAGCTTCAAAGCTTGACCCCATCGTCGCCTTGCGTAGTGAATAGACTGGGGTGCGCGTTATATTGTTGCGGACAGTAGGGACGGGGGAGGATGAGTGGCGGGGTGGGGACCCTTGTGGTCGTCCGCCGTCCTGTTCGCAAGGGAGTCATGCCGCTTTTTGCACGAACGGACGACCACAAGGGTCCCCACCTCTCCCATCGCGCCGCCCCCGTCCCTACTGCAAAAATATGGTACACTACATAACACGAAGTAGTCACTTCCATGATTCGTATTACTAAAGAACGAGGCTACGGTAGTGCAACAGTTTGATGCGATTGTCGTTGGCGCGGGACCAGCGGGGAGCAGTGCTGCGCTTGCGATGGCCCGTGCGGGTTTACAAGTAGCATTGATAGAACGCGGCGAGTACCCAGGGGCAAAGAATGTCTCTGGAGCCGCCCTCTACGCGCCCAATTTGCTCGCGGACCTGCTCCCTAATTATTGGGAAGAGGCCCCTGTAGAACGCTATTTGACGCGGCGTGTCGTCACTTTTCTTGGGAACGAGGCGGCGGTCTCGCTTGATTTTCGCACCAACAATTTTAGTTCCCCGCCCTACAATGGCTTCACTATTTTGCGCCCCAAGTTTGATCGCTGGCTGGCTTCAAAAGCGGTTGAGGCAGGAGCATTGCTCATTCCGTCAACCGTCGTTGATGACCTGCTCTATAAAGATAAACAGGTCATTGGGGTGCGTTGTCGGCGCGAGGACGGAGACCTCTACGCTCCGCTAGTCATTGCCGCCGATGGAGCCAACGCGTTCCTCGCAAAGAAAGCTGGGCTGCAAAAGGAATTTCATGCCGACGAGATGACTCTTGGTGTCAAAGAGGTATTGCGCCTTGATGCGCACACCATTGAGGAGCGTTTCAACTTGACGGGTGATGAAGGCATGACCAATGAATATGTCGGCTATGCCTCCGGCGATGTGAAGGGTGGCGGTTTTCTCTACACAAACCATGATACGCTTTCTATCGGCGTCGTCACACAGATTGCCTCGCTTGCAGCCAAAAAGCAACGTGCCTACGACCTGCTTGATCAATTCAAGCAACATCCAGCCGTTGCACCACTCGTACGAGATAGTGTCACCCTGGAATATTCGGCGCATATGATTCCCGAAGGTGGCTGGGCTACACTTCCTCAGCTCTCGCGCCCTGGTCTGCTCGTTGTAGGCGATGCCGCCGGTTTTGTCTTCGCAGCTGGTCTCTTTTTAGAGGGCATGAACTTTGCGATTGCCTCCGGCCTCACAGCAGCTAATGTCGCACAGGAAGCGCATGCACAAAAGGATTTCTCAGCAGAAAGTATGGGGCGTTATCGCAAGCAACTTGAGGCTAACTTCGTCTTGCAAGATATGAAGCGTTTTCGCCATACACCAGCCTTCGTGAACAACGAACGTTTACAGAATGTCTACCCTGACTTGATCTGTAAAACGGCAGAGAATGTGTTCCGCTCCAATGGCAAGCCACGTCGCAAGATTGGGCGTGTCGCGCTGGATACTCTGCGTGGAAAGGTTCCCTTGCTCACCTTATTAAAGGATGGCTGGGAAGCTGGGCGAGCGCTGTTGTTCTAGTAGGAGTTGTAACATGCAGCCAATAGAAGAGCGCCTAGACTTAGTGCGCTTTAAGGTCGATAAGACACCACATATTCGTCTCAACCGCGAAACGTGCAAGGATTGTAATACACAGGCATGTGTCTATGTCTGCCCTGCTGGTCTTTTTGAAATGCTCGGTGGGGAAATGCATTTCTCCTACGAACACTGCTTTGAGTGTGGCACCTGCTATGTTGCTTGCGACCGTAAAGCCATTGAATGGGAGTATCCACGCGGTGGCTGGGGTGTCAGTTTCCGTGCATCCTGATTTTGAGGACACTACTATGCATCTATGTGTGTGTGTGAAACAAACGCCGGATAGCGCCTCGGTCTATATTGACCCTATTAGTGGGCAGGTCGATGCAGAACGCTTTGTGCAGGTATTGAACTCTGCCGATGCGTGCGCGGTAGAGGCAGCGGTGCGCCTGAAAGAACAACTAGGTGGTGCAGTAACTGTTCTGACGCTGGGACCAGCAGATGCAGAAGGTGTGTTGCGGGCCGCACTTGCCCTTGGAGCTGATACAGCGCTACGACTCTGGAATGCACAAGCCGATATGTGGGGGCCGTTTACGGTTGCAGTGGCCCTGGCCGTTGCTATCCAACGCGAAATACCCGCTCCTGATCTCCTGCTTTGTGGCGATATGAGCAGCGATTGGTCATCCGGTGTGGTTGGACCCGCTCTTGCACAACAACTCGACTTGCCACAGGTGACGGGTGTGATGCAACTAGGTGTATTACAAGCACAAGATGCTGCTATCTTGCGGCTCACGCGCAGACTCGAGCGTGGCTACCGCGAAGTATACGAAGCGCAAACTCCACTATTGATAACCGTTACAGGTGCATTGAACGAGCCACGCTATCCCTCGCTACCCGCCCATCTTGCGGCCCTCAAAGCGAAAATCCCTGTGCTCGATCCCGAACCGTTGATGAATAATGCATGGCAACAGGAAGCAGAAGAAACAACGCTCCTTGAAATGCACGCGCCACGTCCCCGTCCTCGCCGTCTCGTAGCTCCCGATAGTCGCCATAGCGCCTATCAGCGCATTGGTGAAATTGTCTCTGGTGGTGCTACAGGCCGCAAAGCACGCCTCGCCGAGGGTTCATCGCAAGAACTAGCACAGGTCTTGGTAGATTTTTTGAAAACGAGAGGGTTTGTATAATTGTCAAACAGCATAGTGACATGCGGCATTGCCGCATGTCACTATGCTGTTTGACAATTAGGTTATATATTTAGCGGCGACGGTTCCCACCCTGCAGAATAGAGAGGATTTGTAAGATGTACAGGAACAGGTTCAGGATAGTGATAAACAATGAGACGGTCAAGCCAATCGCGTTGGGCATGGTATCTGCCATATATTTCGCACGCTGTACATAAACCAGTACATAGCCAGAGAAGATGGCAACTCCGAAACCGGCGATGACTAATCCGAGTATGCCAGTGGAAATGTGGAAAACGCTACTAAAGAGGAAGCCAACCAGACTCACTACTAGTAGCAGGATAAGACCAAAGAAGAGGTAGTCAGCGAGATGGCTGAAGTCACGCTTGGTCGTCCAGGCATAGACCGCTAAGGTGAGCGAGGTCAAGGCCGTAATCACGAATGCCTCACCAAGTATAGAGGTTGTGGCAGTAGAAGACAGGTAGGAGCTTATTAATGGCCCAAGCGACATCCCTTCCAGAAAAGTGAATAGGTACAGCAAAACCAAGTTGATGCCTTGTTTCTGGATCAGAAAATTTAATGCAATGAGCACCACAAAGCCCGCAATAGCAACAATCCAGTACGATGTTATAGTGGTGATAATAAATCCACCCACAAAGGTACCGACGGAAGCAAAGATGAAGGAAAAGGCTAATAAGCCCATTACCTTGCTAATGAGGCCACTCGTTTGTGTGCCCTCGTAGCCTTGGGATAGCGTCTGATATTGATAACGCGATGAGCCGAATGTATTGCTGCGCCCAAAAGGGCCGTTGTTTCTTTGGTAGTACATAGTAAAACCCCACATAGAGAAGCACTAACACAACATATTGTTCGTCAGCCGTCCTTATAGAGGACTCTTTCTAACAAGTATTACGCTGAGCACAAAAATAAGTTGCATCATCACCTGTGTTAGGTAGGGCAAAGGAGCAGCAAAACTACCTCTTTTTCTGTCTCCTCGTCCCCATATTACCTATATTACCCGTACTCCCAGGATTTGCGGGTAGCTCAGCAATCAGCTCGTCATCTGTATTGGGTGTATGTTCAGTTACAACGATATTCGTGATCTCACAGGGGGGGTGATTGTTGTCGGCATGCCAGTAGAATAAACTGTTTTCGGGTTTATACAGCAAGCCACCACAACGTGGGCAGTGAACAGTCAGTTTTTCAGCCATGATTATGTCAGATTCTCCTTCGCTACAGGTATAGCCACACCGCATGCACAATCACAGATCAACTACATGACGCTCCACACGCCACAAATTTCGCACATAGCCACACCTATTTCGCCAAAGGTTTTACTACGTGTGTTCCAGCGCTCATAAACAATAGCAATAGAACCGCAACTCCAGCAACGCGCACGCCCACCTGCCTTGCTCTCTTGGGCTAGGTGGTGTAACAACACACTACGCACCTCATCAGAACCGGTGTACCCAGGATTGTATGCGAGGTGGAGCGAGTCGCCATGCGTATCACCAGGTTTCTTACCTAAAGGTAGCGTAATCTCATGAGATGGTGCCTGTATAGGAGGGACAGCAGATTGTGCAATGACAGGTTGCAAGGGTTGCGCAGTTTGTTGGATTTGTGGTGGCTGCGGAGGCCGACGGAATAATTCCCCACGAGCTGTGCGCCGTCCACTCTCAATAGAAGGAGTCGGCGGTATAGGCGGCGTGGACTCTTGTTTTTCTATATGTTCACCATTCATAGCAGGCTGCTGTGGAGCAGTTGCACGAGGCTGATACAGCACGTTTTCGTTGTCTTCGTTCTTTACTCCATCTACGCTATGCGAGATATGTGTCGTGTTCGATGGGTTTTCCACATGCTCAGAAGATGACAAAAGTGTTGGCATTGACGCTTGCTCAGCCTCAACAGCGTCTGACTGTATTGGTGCGGCTGGCGCATCAGTAGTAGGTTGCTTCGTAGGAGTTGCTTCTGTTGTATTCTCAGGCTGCTCTCCAGTATGATTGTTATTCTCAGGCTGTTCGGGTGGATTTGCGCGTCGGCGTCGTGTTATTGGCATAGAGGTTTACTCCAATAATAAAGAACGGGTGTACGTGTACAAACAGGGTGGACTGATACATATTATATCACAACGTGTAGATGTGTAAAGGAGATGTAATGCACGTTTTGCGATAAGATACCTATGAGCAGCATTTCCTGCTAGAAAACAGGAAATGCCCCTATCGTATTCTCCAAGACGGATGCTAGTCCTTGAAAAAGTCAGCATTCACTTTGATATAACTCTTCCACTCTTGAGGAACCGCAGACTCTTCAAAAATAGCAGTGACGGGGCAAGCAGGTTCACAAGCTCCACAGTCAATACACTCATCGGGATTGATGAACAACTGTTGTGCCTCATCAAAGCCCGGTTCATTCTGCGAAGGATGAATGCAGTCCACAGGGCAAACATCCACACAAGAAGCATCTTTCACGCCAATACATGGGTGCGTAATTACATATGTCATGTTCTAGATTATCCTCCTCTTGGCTTACTATGCTTGTCTATACGCGTGCATAGTGGCAAAGTTATGTTATCGGTCCTTTTCAGTATAGAGGGTTGCATACGCAATGTCAATCGCTTTGAGCCTCTCTCACGGAGAAATTTTCTCCACCTTATTTCAATGTACTAATGAAGAGGTGTGAGAAGGCCACTTCTGCCCCTTTGTCCTCGACATAGAGACCAATAGCGCCAGAGGTGAGGTTTGGAGCTGAGGTATCAGTAAAGGGCGCTCCCACAGATTGTTGGTTCATAGTAAACATGAATGTGTTATCATGTGCTTCAATACCTACCACATTGCTCTTTTGTGGATCGGTCTGTAGTGAAGGAATTGGACCAGCGGTCAGCGTCTTCCATTGACCATTGTAGCGCCAAAAGACATATTGTCCACCTCCTGCTGTCATAATTTCAAATAGGTAGTAGTGTGACTGGTCACTTGTGGAACGAAAAACGATGCCATAGTAATCTGCTCCATCATGAATACTTTGAACTTCATGCAACGTGATCGTCAGGTGGAAGTTACTATACTGATGCTCGGCATACAAAGCTAGTGCGACTTTATCCTCAGAAGTGTTGCGAATATGATACTGCTGGTTGCTATAAAAGAAGGTGTTACTTACTGGCCAGTCCGCAGTGTTTACTAACTGATCAATAGTGGCGGCATTCGCCTTGGCAGCAGTCGGGGGCGGTGTTGAAATGGGTGCGGAAGCATGACCATAGATAAGGTGCGTAGAGACAATGCCAGCTGCAATCAGCGCTCCAACCAGGAAAATGCTGAGTAGCGCTGAGATGACAACGAAGCGTGAGTTATGACGTGCATGCTTCGAGATGGGTTTTACGCGTACCACAGGTTTCGCACCGATGAGTAGTGGCTCAGGCTCATTTTTTACAGAAGCACTACCACGAGAAGCTAGGCGCACTCTTTTTCCACCAAGTAGAGAAACCTGTTCAGCAGACTCTAGTGGCTCTGGAGAGTCAAAGGCTTCATTGGCTTCAATAGCTCTTGCAAAAGCAGCACTAAACGCACCGGCGGTCTGAAAGCGTTCCTCAGCTTTTTTGGCGAGCGCTTTGCGTATGACACGATCAAGAGATGGCGAAACATCTACACGTAACAATGCAAGCGATGGCGGAGGCTCATGCACATGTAATAAAGCGAGAGCAATAGTGCTATCGGCCTTGAAAGGTAATTGCTTTGCAAGCAAGAAGAAGAGCATAATCCCTAATGAGTAGATATCAGTACGGTTATCGAGCGGCTGACCAAGGGCCTGCTCCGGCGAAATATAGTCAGGAGTACCCATCAGGGCTTCTGACGCTTTCGCCTTCTCTGGATTTGCATAATCGGCTGTCAGGCGGGCAATCCCGAAATCGGAGAGGATGGCATGTCCCTCATTATCGAGCAGGATATTCGCGGGCTTCACATCGCAGTGGATACAACCATGCTCATGTGCGTAGTCTAATGCGGCCGCGATCTGATCGAGATACCACTGTGCCTCTTGTAAGGAAAAAGGGCCATGCTTTGTAGCGTACTCTGATAACGTCCCACCGGACATATAGGGCATGATAATGTAGGGAAGTCCATCTTGCTCACCATAGGCATTGATAGGGAGAATATTGGGATGGTTGAGTTTACTAGCAGCCTCGGCCTCGTGTAGAAAACGGGCGTAGAAATCACGTTGCATCTGCTTATCCATAGTGGTGCGAGGCAGAAAGACCTTCACAGCAACTTTGCTATGCGTTGTTTGTTGTTGAGCAAGGAAGACCGCACTAGAGCCACCATAGCCAAGGAGCCGTTCCAGGACACAGGAGCCTAGCGTTTTGCCAATAAGGTGTTGTCCCTTGATCATCGTCATGGTGGAGCCTCTTTCTAGCCCCTTTTCTGTATTGCCTGTAAGGAGCAGGTGCAGTACCTGGATATGCTGTCGGCGGTGACACACCAAGCCATATAAATTGTAACAATAACTCCACGTCTCTGTCAACGCCAATATATTGCACGGTGTCGTAGGGGCCACATTTATGGCGCCCGTCAACGTTGGAGGAATTGACCACGCCCCACGGTGGGCGCCATAAATGTGGCCCCTACAACACCGTCCCAACCCGTCGTAGGGACCAGCTTCAGCGCGTCCGTCGTTGGAATGATTCATGTCCAAGGAATTGACCACGCCCCACGGCGGGCGCCATGAATGAGGCCCCTACAACGGTGCAACGATGCAGACTTGTCAAATGGTGAACGCGCCGTCACGCATGATGGTGCGTCCATCGACTTCGATGGTGCAGATACTTGGAATGACATCGACGTGAATACGTGCATCCCAATCAGCCCCTGTAAATTGTGGATAGGGATTGCCAAATGCGACATGTAGCCCAGGCATTTTCTCGTCCTGTAGCAAGTTGCCAACTAATTTCTTGAGACTGGTCAGTGTGCCAATAGCGAATTCGCCAGCACGATTGCCATTGGGGACAGAGAATAGGTAGTCGTGGACTTCCTGGGCAAGACTGGCATTCTCGCTGGAGACTTCAGTGACATACCCATCCTTCACTGTGAGCACAAGCGGTTGTTCTAGCACGCCATATTTCGCGGAGAAGTAATCGCCGAGTACGTCACAGACGAGCACTCCATTCACGTTTGCTGGAGCGGTAAAGACTTCTCCTTCAGGGAGATTGCCCCATTTGCCTTGTTCATGATAGCGACCGTGGCAAGGAATCCACTTCCAATCTTTATGGAAGGTCGCGGTTACGTCACTGCCCTTGGCTGAGGTAACATGAATTGTCTGTGCATTGCGTACGAGGTCATAGACTTGGTTTGTTAGACTGAATACTTCATCATAGTCGGCACACATGCCCTCTGCCATCAATGCATTCTCAATCCCGATCATGTGCCCATGGCGAACCTTGAGTTCTTGAACTAGGAAGGGCAGTAAAGGAATGCGGAAGGCAATCTCACCGGGCTGAGCAGTGGCGATATAATAGGTGACAGTGGGGCGAGCATGAATAAGGTCGTTACGTAGCTCTTCTGAGAAGGCTGTTAAGGGACGCTCACCATAGTGTTCGAGGAAACGCACTGTGACGTCTGCATGAAGCGCTAATGCAACACTAGCAATACGCTGTGCAATCGTTTCTCGATGGTAATCAGTAAGAATAAACACACGATCTTGTGCAGTAATGCCCATACAACGGACAGCGTTCTCTGCGCCGAGTTGTAGACGCTCTTCATAGGTAAGGGTATTGATAGCCAGCCCCTGTAGGCTGGTCATAGGAGAACTCATTGTACCTGACATAAACATACTCCAAATTGTATAGTAGGATAGTATTTCTATAGAATATACGCCTTACAAAAGGTAGCGGTAACATTTTGATGGAATATGCTACTTTTGGCTGTAGCTATTTCTTGCAACCAGTAGGGACGGGGGCGGCGTGGCGGGATGGGCTGGGACC
>JRHI01002472.1_pt1 | contig 12637 bp, 14 predicted proteins | sample 215371 | NCBI WGS metagenome assembly JRHI01 (sample SAMN02929681, study PRJNA255918) | sediment metagenome | biome: cave system; feature: Ice Cave; material: Sediment; isolation source: sediment from deep within a dark volcanic ice cave with no known source of... ...
CGAGGCCTCAGCCATCAACTGCTGTTTCTAGGTTCATTGGTCGCGGCTCACGGGCTGGCGGGTGGCGACATGGGCGCCGCTGTCGCTGGTCGAGGGGCAGCTGCGGCAGGCATGGACTTTGTTCTTCTGGTCCGGTGCGGCGCTGCTGTCACTCTCCCTGCTCGTCGCCTTTGGCGTCGGCAGGCTGATGGCCGCGCCGATGGCCAAGCTCATGCATGCAGGCGCCGCGCTCGGCGAAGGCAAGCCCGTGTCTCCGATCGCTTCGACGCTGCGGGAGGCCGACGCACTTTCCCTGGTCCTCAGCAATGCGGCGAAGGAGCTCGATGCCAGGATGGGCGCGCAGGCGCATCTGGCTGCCATCGTAACGTCCTCTCCGAACGTCGTGGTGAGCCTCTCGCCCGTAGGCATCATCCGCACGTGGAATGCGGCGGCCACGAGCCTGTTCGGCTACGAGGAGACGGACGTCATCGGCCGGCCCATGTCGATTCTCTCTCCGGACGGGTCGAGCGGGGATATCGATAAGCTCAATGCCAGCGCCCGAGCCGGCTCCGTCGTGCATGAGGACGCCATGCTCCGGCACAAGGATGGCCGGCTCATCGACGTCTCCGTCAGCGTCGCTCCCATGTATGACGACGGCGGCAAGCTGGTCGGCATATCTGCGATCATCAGCGATATCGGAGAGCGCAGAGCACGCGAGCGGCACATCGAATTCCTGATGCGCGAGCTTTCCCACCGCTCCAAGAACCTGCTCGCCGTGGTGCAGGCGATCTCCGGACAAACGGCGCGGCACAGCCCCAGCGTGGAGGAGTTCCAGACGCGCTTCTCCCAGCGAATCGCGGCCATGGCCCGCACCCAGGATCTCCTCGTCGGTCGCAACTGGAAGGGGGCGACCATGGCCGATCTCGTGCGCACGCAGCTGGCCCCGTTCGCGGAGGAAGCATCCTCGCGTATCGAGGCCTCAGGACCGCCGCTGGAGCTCGAGCCCACCGCCGTGCACAGCATCGCGCTGGCCTTGCACGAGCTTGCCACCAACGCTGCCAAGTATGGCGCGCTGTCCGTGCCGGACGGCCGCGTCGCCATCAATTGGGAGGTCCGCGGAGCAGAAACGGCAGCGGGACGCTTCCGCATGAGCTGGCGCGAGAGAGGCGGCCCGCCAGTGACGCAGCCTACCAAGAAGGGCTTCGGCCACGTCGTCATCTCGGAGATGGTGGCGAGCTCCTTGCGCGGACATGTCACGCTCGACTATGCGCCGGAGGGGCTGCTCTGGGCGATCGACATGCCGTGCTCGAGCGTGATGAGGGAGGCTTGAGCTCGAGAGCGCGAAGCCCTCCGCTAGAGCGGGATTCACGCTTCAGCCGCCACGTTGCATTTGGGAGCAGGGAGATTCAATCTGAAGCGATCCTGCTCTACCGCCCCTGATAGGTCGGCGTGCGCACCACCAGCCCATCGAGGGCTTCGGTGACCTTGATCTGGCAGGAGAGGCGCGAGTTGGGTTTCACGTCGAAGGCGAAGTCGAGCTGGTCCTCCTCCTCCTCGCTGCGCGTGCCCGTCTTCTCCAGCCAGGCCTCGTCCACGTAGACCATGCAGGTCGCGCAGGTACACGAGCCGCCGCATTCGGCGACGATGCCGGTGACGCCGCCCTTGAGTGCGCTTTCCATCACGGTTGAGCCGATCTCGGCCTCCACCGTATGGGTGGTGCCGTCGTGCTCGATGTAGGTGATTTTCGGCATGGGGTTGGTGGCTCGGTCCTGCTCAATGGCTCATGCCGCTGCAATATATTGCACATTTCGCGGATGAACAGAGGCGGCCTGCCGCACCTGGGCGGGTCGTCACGCACCCAAGGGTTTGCGACTGCGCCAATGTCCAACCGCACCGCTATTGGCTCATGTACCAGCCGCCGTTGGGGGATATGACCTGCCCGGTCATGAACTTGGCCTCGTCGCTGGCGAGATAGACCGCGGCCCAGGCGATGTCGTCGGTGTCGCCGAACCGCTGCAGCGGCGTCTGCGCGGCAATGCGCTTGCGCAGCTGGCCGAGCGGCGCCGTCATGTCGGTTTCGATCCAGCCGGGGGCGATGCTGTTGACGCGGATGTTGCGCGGGGCGATCTCATGTGCGAGCGCGCGGGTGAAGCCCAGGATCGCGGCCTTGGCGGTCGAGTAGGGCACGCTGCCGGGGCGGCCGAAGGTGCCCATGACGCTCGCCATGTTGATGATCGAGCCGGACATCTGCGGGTTCATGATCTTCAGGGCTTCGCGCGTGCAGAAGAATGTGCCGTCGACGTGCACGCCCTGCATGCGCCGCCAGCCGGCGTCGGTGGTGTTCGCCGTGCCGTCGAGGAACGTCTCCACCGGTCCGCCGCGGGCAATCTCCTCGGCCTGCTTGAGGCGCAGCGCGACGATCTGCTCGCCATCGTTGCGGCCTTCGAGCCCGCTGATGCCGGCGTTGTTGACCAGGATGTCGAGGCGCGGGGCGAGCTTGGCCACCTCGGTGAACATGGCGGCCACCGATGAGGAGTCCGACACGTCGGCGGCGACGCCATGGCCACCCAGCGCGCTGGCGGTCGCGCGAGCTGCCTCGAGGCTCAGGTCGTTGATGATGACGCGCGCGCCTTCCTCGGTGAAGCGGCGGGCGATGGCCGCGCCGATCCCGCGCGCGGCTCCCGTGATGAGGGCGGTCTTGCCCTTCAGCCTGTTCATGCGGACTTCCTCCCTTTGCCCTATCTGTCATCCCGGCCAAGGGCGTCGCTGGAAGGGGGTCAGACCCCTCGCCTCTTACGCCGAATGTAGAACTGACGCACACGCGAGGGGTCTGACCCCCTCCCAGATCAGATCACGCCGTCGCGGCGCAGCGCCGCGATCTCGCTCTCGCCGTAGCCCGCCTCGCCCAAAACCTCCTGCGCATGCTCGCCCGGCAGCGCCGGCTCACGCTCGATGCTGCCGCCGCCGTGCGCCAGCCGGAAGCCCGAGCCGACCAGCGTCATCGGGCCGTAGCGCGTTTCCACGTGCTGCAGCACATGGCGATGGGCGAGCTGCGGGTGCTCGACAATCTCGGCGATGCTCCACACGCGCGAGCAGGGCACATCCCCCTTGGTGAGGCGCGCTTCCCAGGTCTTGTCGTCGTCTGCAGCGAACGCCCCCTCGATGATGGCGCGCAGGGCGGCATCGTTGGCGACGCGCGCCGGCCAATCGCGAAACCGCGGGCCCTTGGCGAGATCCGGCAATCCAATTGCGCGCGCAAGCGCCCCGAACTGCTTTTCGTTGTTGACGGCAAGCAGGATGTGACCGCCCTTCACCTTGAACACGTCCGCCGTCGGCAGCCGGCTCTGGGCGCGGTTGCCCGACTGGCCCTGCACGTGGCCGCCCACCGTGTAGTCGGTCACGAACGAGGACAGGAACGCCAGCGACGCATCCAGCATGGCGACATCGACCAGCTGGCCGCGACCCGTGTGCGTGCGCTGGTAGAGCGCGCTCGACACCGCGAACGCCGCCGTCATGCCGCCGATGGCATCGCAGATGGCAAAGCCCGCCCGCATCGGCCCCTCTCCGGGATGGCCGGTGACCGACATGATGCCGCTCATCGCCTGGATCTTGCCGTCGTAGGCGGCGGTGGTGCGCTCGGGGCCGTTCTGGCCGAAGCCCGACACCGCGCAATAGATGAGCCGCGGGTTCAGCCCCGAGAGCACTTCGTAGCCGATGCCCATCCGATCCATGATGCCGGGCCGGAAGTTCTCGATCACCACGTCGGCCTTGGCGGCGAGGCGGTGCACGATCTCGATCGACTTGGGCTTGGTGAGGTCGAGGGCCAGATTGCGCTTGTTGGAGTTGATGGCCATCCACGCCGTCGACATGTTGCGCGCCGACCAGTCCTTGTTGATGGGGCCGCGGCGCATGTCCTCCCCCCCGGCCGCTCGATCTTGATCACGTCGGCGCCGAGCAGCGCCAGCTGGTAGCTGCCGAAGGGACCTGCGAACACCTGCGTGAAGTCGAGGACGCGGACACCGGCGAAGGGCTTCGTCATGCAACCTTTTCCTTCGCGCCTTCCTTGCCACCTGGGCGCTGAACGCCAACCTCCTCGCGAATTTTCATGGCGACCTCTTTCTGCTTGTCGAACTCGGCGCGCCGGCGGGCGATCTCCTCGGGCGACATCTGGGCGACGTTCTGGAAATCGAGCTTCCAGTCCGGGCTCGCGCTCCAGGCGAGCGGCGACTGCACGGTGGTGTGCGCGGCCGGCGCCGTCTCCAGCACACGCAGCGCCAGCTCGAGCGTGAAGGCCCGCGAGTCCGCATCCTTCGGCCGTCCCGCCGGATTGCCGAGCGGGAAGTCGGAGAACAGCAGCCGCGGCACGCCCACGTATTCCACGATGTCCTTGGCGCAGCCCATCACGACCGTGGCGATGCCCGCCTCCTCCAATGCGCGCGCGGCGAGGCTGGCGCTCTGATGGCACACGGGGCAATTGGGCAGCAGGATCGCGGCGTCGACGCCGTCCGCCTTGCAGCGGGCGACGACCTCCGGGCAGTCGACCTCCAGCGTGACGCGGTGGCTGCGGTTGGTGGGGAGCCCGTGGAAGCGCGGGGCCAGTGAGCCGATGCGGCCCCGCCCCGCCGCGCGGCGCAATTCGGGGAGCGGGAACCACGTGCCGGAGTCCTCGGCGCTTGTGTGCTTGCGGTCGATGCCGACATGCGAGATGCGCAGGTCGTGGTCCCTGCCCGTGTCGCCCGAGTAGACCTTGTAGAACTTGGCCGCCGAATTGTAGGGCGCGCCCGGGCCCTGGTCGCCCTTGTCGGGCTGGTAAGGCGATGCCGTGGTGATGATGGTCACCCGGCTTTGCGCCAGCGGCTTCTTCAGGGGCTGGAACGGCACCTTCGCGTAGTGCGCCCACTCGTAGGGCGTGCCATAGCCGAGCGTCACGTAGTAGTCGCGGATTCGCTGCATATAGGGAATGGGCGCATCGTGCGCCACCGCAAAGCCGAACCTTTCACCGCGCTCGCTCGTCATCGCTGCATCTCCTCCGGGCGGGCCTTCCCGCACCACCGTGCATCATTGTTTCGGGGTTCGCGCAGAACCGCAAGTGGCGTCATGCCCGCGTCTTCGACACGACGCGGGGATGACGTTGCGGTGTTGCCACGCGGGCCAGAACCAATGGGCCGACGCTCAACCCCGCACGGCGGGCTTGAAGCCGGCGGCTTCGGCTTCGCGCTCGGAGCAGAACCAGCGCTCGCCGCGCGCCTTCTGGATGCGGCCGCGGTCGTAGTCGGGCGATCCGGGCAGCACGTAGACGCGGGCCCCGCCGGTCACCAGCCCCTTGATCGGGCAGCCGTCTGGGGCGCGGCGCTTGGCTTCGTCCCAGGCCTTGGCGCGGAACTCGCTAGGACGCTCCACTTCGCCGGCGGCCCAGATGCCGGCCTTGGCGTCGCGGGCCTGCCTTTCGAGGCCCGAGTAGCTCGCAAACAGGCCGCCGCCGGCGAACGCGTGGCCCTGGCGTACCAGCTCGCCGTTGATGTCGAGCCCGCCGCGCGTGCACGTGGCCAGCGAGCGCCCGGCGCTGTCGCTGCCGCTGAGCGTGCAGGTGAGCGTACGGCCGTTGACGAGCCGGCCGAGTGCCGCCTGGGCCGCTGCCCCGCAGCCCCGCAGCGGTAGCGCCGGCTGCCGGCGCCGCAGGTCTGCTGGCGTTCGGGAGCCTCGATGCCGGCGAGCCGCACCGTCGTGCCGGCCACCCGAAGCAGATCGCCACCGGCCGCTTCGGCGCGGCCCTGCAGGGGCTTGGAGCCGCCGACCAGCGGAAGCTGGCTGGAAATGCCGGCGAGGTTGGTCTTGCCGCCGTTCGCCACCCACGCCACGCCCCCGATCGCAATAGCAACCGCGACCGCGATGAACCCTACGCGCGGCGAGATGCCGAGCGCGGAGAGCCGCGGGAGGCGGATGCCGGTCAGGCTCGACAGCAGCGGCAGCGCGGCGATGAGCAGGAGGATGCCAATCGCCAGCGCGACGGTCGCCTCGCGGTCGAGGCCGGCGCTGCTGGAACGGCCAACCCCCATCGCCAGCGCGATGGCACCGGCAATCGCGACAGGGCCGCCGATGTTGGGGCGCGCAAGCGCGACGATGGCGGGCTGCAACAGGATCGCCAGTTTGTGCGCGGCTATCGTGGACACGCTTGCCAGATGGTGCCAGGCGATCGCCGCCACGGTCGCCACGATGTTCCAGGCGGCCTGCGCCATCAGCCCGGCGACGCCCAGCCCCACCTTGGCGCCGCCGAGGGCAGCCGAACCCGCCGCCCGCGACCCCGCGGCGAGCGCAACTCCTGCCGCGCCCGCCTGATGCACCGCGGCCCGTCGCGCCTCCAGAATCCGCTGCCGCCGCTCCTCACGCCTGAGCTTGATGGTGGTGCGCACGTATTTGTGCCACTCGAAGCCGTCGCTGTTCTTGCGCCTGCCGAACATGGCTGTCCTCCTGCAAGCGATCCGATATCGATGGGCTGCGCACGGCCGGTGCTGCGTCGCCGACGCCTGGGGAACGCCACGCTGCGGCCGAATCGTGGCGCGGATGGGACGGCAAAGGCGGCCGCCGAAGAATACGGTGTCGCTTCGGCAGTTCTCCCCGTCACGGCTCAGCTCGTGCTGCCTCAGCTGAACGCCGCAACGATCGTTTCGGTTGCACGGCGCAGGCAGACCCGCTGGCTCCCAAGTCCATGAATAGAGCAGGATTCACGCTTCGGCCGACACGTTGCGGCTGGGGATAAAGTGATTCAATCCGAAGCGATCCTGCTCTAGGCTTCCCCGGATTCGTGAGCACACGCGGGGGCGCATGTCGGGCGAGGACTGGCAGCCGGCGAGGGAGGACTCCAGGCTCGATGCGGAGCCGTTCTCCGAGCTTTGCCGCAAGGTGGTCTTGTGCGTCGCGGAAGACTGGTTTGTTCTGTCTCACTTCAAGCCCCTGATCGCCGTGCTGAAAGAGGTGGCGCACGCGGTCGTCGTGGTGACGAGATCATCGGGGCGCCTCAGCGAGATCGAGGCGCTGGGCGCCCGCGTCGTCGACTTCGATTTTCGCCGCTGGTCGAGCAATCCCATGCATCAGGCCGCGTCGGCGTGGGCGCTGGCGCGCATTCTCGAGGGCGAGGATGCCGATGTCGTCCACCTGGTGGCGATGAAGCCGGTGGTCTTGGGCGGGCTCGCCCTCAAGCTGGTGCCGGCTGGTCACGTGGTCGTGCACATGACGGGGCTGGGGTTGCTGGCCTTCGGCTCCGGCCCCCTGTTGCGCCTCTATCGCGCCGGGGCGCTGCGGCTGATGGCGTCGACGCTGCACAAGCCCTCTTCGTATCTGCTGGTCGAGAACCCGGACGATCTGGCGCTGCTGCGCGCGGACGGCGTCGACCCCGGTCCGCGCTTCGCCATCCTGGGTGGGGCCGGCGTCGACTCCGAGGGGTTCCCGGCCCTGCCGCAGCCGCGCAACGACTTTCCCGTGGCGGCTTTCGTGGGCCGCATGATCCGGCCGAAGGGGATCGACGTGCTCATGCAGGCCTGCGACCGGCTGAAGCGGCGCGGCGTTCTCATGCGGGTGGAGCTCTATGGCGGCACCGACGCCGACAATCCCGAGGCGGTCACGGCCGAGGAGCTGAAGGCGTGGTGCGCCAAGCGCGATGCGCAGTGGCTCGGCCCCATCGAGGACGTGCGCGAGGTGTGGCGTCACGCCGACATCTTCGTTCTGCCGGCGCGCAGTCGGGAGGGCATGCCGCGCGCGCTGCTGGAGGCCGCGGCGAGCGCGCGTCCCCTCGTCGTCACGGATGTGCCCGGATGCCGCCACTTCGTACGCGACGGCGTGGAGGGCTTCGTGGTGCCGCCGGAGGACGCCGACGCGCTCGCCACGGCCCTGGAGCGGTTGGCGCGCGATCCCGACCTGCGACGGCGCATGGGCGAGGCGGCGCGCCTGCGGCTGCTGCACGGCTTCACGGATGCGCACGTCAAGCAATCGCTGAGATCGGCCTACGCTTCGATGCTCGGTAACGCGCGGGCCTTATGATGCGGGCCGGCGGGCCGGGTTCTCCAGATGGCCGAGCAAGCCGGCGACGATCGCCACCGCGGCAATGAGGGCCGGCACCGGGTGCCGGATGGAGACGACCGCCAACACGATCAGCATCACGTTCGCGGCGGCGACGCGACCGACGACGCCCGCGGGCGTGGCACCGCCGAGCACGGCGCGCTGATAGAAGTGCTGGCGGTGCGCCTGCCAGAGCTTCTCGCCGCGATAAGTACGCGCAAGCAGGGTGAACGTGGCATCGGCGACGAAATAGAGCGGCAGGATCAGGCCCGCTGCCCACTGCCCGCGCAGCGCCAGGTCCAGCATCAGCCAGCCGAGCAGGAAGCCCACCGGGATCGAGCCTGCGTCGCCCATGAAAACCTTCGCCGGATGCCAGTTCCAGAAGAGATAGCCGGCGGCCGATGCGGCGATGACGACCGCCAGGCGCCCGAAGGGATCCTCGAGGCCGGCATACATCAGCAGCGCCAGATAGCCGAGCGCAACGGCGATCGTCTCGCTCCCCGCCAGCCCGTCGATGCCGTCCATGAAATTGAAGAGATTGATGAACCACAGCCAGGCCAGGCCCAGGAGAAGACGTTCCAACAGGGGCGGAAAGATCTGCAGCACGCGGGCGTCCGGCGGCAGCGCTGCCAGACACAGCGCGACGACAAGGGCTTGTGCGCCCAAGCGGATGGCTACCGGCAACTGCCGCCGATCATCGATCCAGGACAGCACGCCGAGCCCCGCAAAGCTCGCAAGCAGCACGAAGTGGGCGCCATCCACTTGGCCATGCCACCAGGGCCACAGCACGAGCGTCGTGGCCACCATGGCGATGCCAGCTCCGGCGGGTACGGGCACGCTGTGCATGCTGCGCTCGTTGGGAGGCTCGAGGCGGCGCGACGCCGTCATGACCAGGGTGAAGATGCCGATCAGCGACCAGCTCAACGCTGCAGCCGCGATGGCCAGGAGCAACTCGGAATAGAAGGAGCGCATGCTTGCTGTGGTCAGGCTTGACGGCGGGTCTCTCTGAAGCGCGCGATCGCCGGCCAGGCACAGCTGGCGATGAGCTCGGCAAGAGCGTGGATCGTCATGCCGTCGACGGGAATGCGCCGGCGCCGGCCGAGATCGGCCAGCTGCGGCTCGCGCACCCCGACGGCGACCTCCATCTCATACGGCAGCCGCTCGATGTGCATTCGCGCCACATCGTCGCCATTGACCTCCACCGACAGCGCCATGCGGTGGCGGCGCAACTCGCTCTCCCATGCCGCCGGCGCAAGCGTGATGAGCTGCGCTCCCGTCTGCGCCAGAACACCGTTGGTGGCCTTCAGCGCGGCGGCAACGAGTGCCTCGACGCCTTGCCAAGCCTGCTCGCTGGCCTCCTCGTCGCTGTCGCGCATCTGGTGTGCGGCGTGGAGCGCGGCCGGCTGGACGCACTGGGAAAAAAGGTGGCTGGCGCGGTCGGCATCCAAGCCCGCCGCCGGCACGTCTGCGACGGCGTTGACGGTGGCGCGGTCCTCCTTGTGCGCCTTGACGCTGGCACGCAGCTGACCGTCGACGAGAAGCTCGAGCCTGAGCCAGGCCATGCTCTCGCCCGCCATGAGGAGGCGGCGGTAGGCGCCGTAGCCTTTGTTCTTGTAGCTCCAGGACGGCTCCCCCACAGGGCCGATGAACAAGCGTACCCCGGCAAGCACCGCGTTCGTCTTCTCGACGCCGGCGGCAATCGCCGGCTGCAGCGTCGACCATTGCTGCTCGATGGCGAGGCGCGCTCCGTGCCGGGGCTGATCGACATCGTTGTCGACGGTCAGTTTGCGGACAGGGGCGGGGGCGTGCGTCGTGGCGGTGCTTGGCGCGCGCGCTTCCACAAGCGGCCGCAGCGGCAACGGCGCGGGCGTCGGCGGTGGCGGCACGGCGTGTGGCGGAAGCTCAGGCTCGGCGCGGTGCGGGATCGTGATCTCGACGTCGGGCTCGAGGCGGCGCGCGATTACGATCTCGGCCTCGGGCTCGGCACCGCGCGCGATGGTGATCTCGACGTCGGGTTCGGCGCCGCGACGTGCGTCTCGCTGCGACACGAAGGTCCCTCGCCGCTTCTTCTGCATGTCGCGCCAGACGATGCTGATGCCGGCGCCGATCAGCACGCCGCTGATGATCAGGTAGAGGGCGGTCGTCATGATATGCGGCGCCCCACCGCCGCCCCTCGCGGCCGCCATCGGCCACGAGCACAACGTCCCTCCGGAGCGCGGCCAGGGCCACGCCGAGGGCGAGGCAGCAATGCTACTTGCCCTGCCACTCCTCCTTTGCCTCCATGCACTTCGTGTGAATGAATTCGTTGATGTCCTCGACGACCGTACTCTGGAGCACGCCGAAGGAATTGTCTGCCGCCGTCGCCGACCACAGTGCCGTCTTGGCGAGAGTAGGTGCCTCTATCTTGCCCCAGTTCAAGCTCGCCTTCACAGCCTTTCCTTGCTTGAAGGTGACTTTCGGCTGGATCTGCAGCTTGACCTCGTATTTCTCCTTCTCTCCTTCCAGCTCGCAGCGGATGTTGTGCGTGTCGAACTGGGCCTCGAACTCCGGTAGGGTCATGCTCTTGATGAGCGTGGCCCGGTCGAATTTGAGATCGGTGATGCAGCGGGCATAACCCCAGGGCCAGGTCACTTTTCCCTTCGACAGGATCTTGACCATGACCTCCTTGCGCCAGGTCTTCTGCACGTTGCAGGCCACGTCGCCGGTGTCTGGCTTGTGGTTGTGCAAAGTGGAGCACAAAGCGACGGCACATTGCCGCCTGGAGGCGTGCTCCTGCTTCTCCTCCTCGGTCTCCGGCGCGCCGGTCGTTACTGCCTTGGGGTCCTGAGCGCGGGAAAGCGAGGGCAAGGCAGCCAGCACCGACAGCGCAAGCAATACGCAAGACGCAACGGTTTTGGGCATGCCTTTGATCTCCCTGGCTTGGCGTTCCCGTCGCGCGCGGGTTATGGGCCTCGTGCGGGTTGTGGCCCACCAAGTGACCAGAAATATGACAAGGGCTCAGCGATTGGACCAGACGAGACCAAGGCCGGATGCGAGCAGGAGACACAGCACGATGTGGTCGAACCGGCGGTCATCGAGGCGGCGATACAACAGCGAGCCCAGGCCGGCTCCGACCAGGGTGCCGGGCAGAGCGACGGCAAGCGCCAACAGGAAGCGCGCGCCCATGAGGCCCTGCACGAAGCTCGGCGCCAGCATCGCCGACCAGGATCGTCCCGTTGAAGGCCTGAAAGAAAGCCCGCGGCTCCTGCTTCTGCCAGCCCTTGAGAGCGACCCAAATGGTGGGCAGAGGGCCAGAGAGGCCCGCCAAACCTCCCGGAATGCCACCGATGAAGCCCACCACCATCTCCGCACCCCGCTTGCCGGCAGTGACACGGCCAGCGTGCCCCAATCCTCCGAAAACAGCCCCATGGCCCCCGCCGCGCCCATTGCTTGAAGTTGCGCTGCTGAACACCATATCCTATGCATGAACACAACAGTGCCCGCAGAGGGGCTGGGGCAGCGGAGGCCGGGGCCGGGTCCGCAGTGCCGGGTAGTTCACAACTCAAGGCCGCTCATGGAGGGCTTTGCAATGTCGCGTGTGTCCCTGCTGTCGAGCCCTCTGTTGCTGGGCTTCGAGGAGATGGAACGCCTGATCGACCGTGTCGGTAAGGGCGACGGCTATCCACCATACAATATCGAAAGAATCGCGGGAAACAGCGCAGGTAACGGCAATGCGGCGCCGGAACCGACGGATCGCCTGCGCATTACGCTAGCGGTTGCGGGCTTCAGGCGCGACCAGCTGGAGATCACGGTGGAAGACAATCAGCTCGTCATTCGCGGCCGCCAGGAAGAGGACAAGCAGCGCGAATTCATCCACCGCGGCATCGCGGCTCGCCAATTCAGCCGCTCGTTCGTGCTGGCCGAAGGCATCGAGGTGCAAACCGCCGAGCTCAGTGACGGCTTGCTGTGTATCGATCTCGTGCGACGGGAGCCGGACCGAGTCGTGCGCAGAGTCGAGATCGGCGCCACCGGAACCTGAGCCGTTCCGGCCACAGTGCCGAAGCCCGAATCGCGGGAAGATAGGGGACATGAGGCCTAGTCGATGGGGGCAGGCGCTACGCTGGCGCAGGCCTCGCCCAGGGGTGCGTCAGGGCCCCCAAGAAGAAGGAGTGAGCGTCGTGGAAAGCAAGAGCAGCACGAAGGCCGCCAAGAGCCGCAAGGGCAGGCCCGCGGTCCCACCCATCATGAGCATGAGCGAGCTGGCGCAGCTGGGCGGCGGCAAGATCGCCTACATCAAGGTGATGACGGCCGACGAGGCCAAGCAGATGTTTCCGGCCGTGGAAGGCATTCCAGCCGGCATCGATCTGTTCGCGCTGCACGCCGCCGACGGCACGCCGCTGGCGCTGACCGACAGCCGCCAGGCGGCCTTGGGCCACGCCATGGGCGACGAGCTGGAGATCGCCAGCCTGCACTGAAGGGGCGGAAGCTTAGGCCACATCGATACGAAGGATTCAGGGAGCGCCTCGGCCGAACGGTCGGGGCGTTCTGCTATTGGTGCGCCCGGTCTTTGAGCGCACGACACTCTTTCCTTCTCCCCTTGGGGAGAAGGTGCCCGTCGTGTCGAAGA